>Ga0181527_1002418_pt1 | contig 17669 bp, 15 predicted proteins | sample PEATcosm2014_Bin_30_FD_119762 | JGI IMG/M metagenome (GOLD analysis project Ga0181527, IMG submission 119762) | Peatland microbial communities from MTU Mesocosm Facility, Houghton, MI, USA - PEATcosm2014_Bin06_60_metaG | ecosystem: Environmental > Terrestrial > Soil > Wetlands > Peat | place...
AATACGGTTCATCCCCGCGCCTGCGGGGAACATTGGCCTTCGGAATCGCCGAGAAGTTCGAGGAGCGGTTCATCCCCGCGCCTGCGGGGAACATGCAGAGGGTAAGGACCGGAACGTGGAGAAGCTCGGTTCATCCCCGCGCCTGCGGGGAACATAATTGGGTCTGTTCTTTTTTCCTTTCCAACTCCGGTTCATCCCCGCGCCTGCGGGGAACATTGAAAATGAATAAGGCCCGGATCAGCTTTGTGCGGTTCATCCCCGCGCCTGCGGGGAACATGGAACCGGTTCGCGCGCGCGCGCCAGGAAAGTCGGTTCATCCCCGCGCCTGCGGGGAACATTTCGTGCGGTTGTTTTTGTGTAGGGTCTCCGACGGTTCATCCCCGCGCCTGCGGGGAACATGCGCGCAAGGATGGGAGGATATGTTCCGTCCCCGGTTCATCCCCGCGCCTGCGGGGAACATGAACCGGCGAGCCTGGAGACGTGATGTATACGCGGTTCATCCCCGCGCCTGCGGGGAACATCTCGTCCTTGGGCTTCTTGGCGTTCTTCTTTTCGGTTCATCCCCGCGCCTGCGGGGAACATATCCTCCCATCCTTGCGCGCCTGGGCGAGCTGCGGTTCATCCCCGCGCCTGCGGGGAACATACCAGAACCACTGTATCGGATGGAGGATAATGCGGTTCATCCCCGCGCCTGCGGGGAACATGCTTGTGCGATCTCTCATCCTCACACTATCCACGGTTCATCCCCGCGCCTGCGGGGAACATTATTTTCCCACTCAAAATATACCAAATACAGACGGTTCATCCCCGCGCCTGCGGGGAACATACCGCATAGCCTCCGCCTTGCTGCCCCTGAACCGGTTCATCCCCGCGCCTGCGGGGAACATGCGCGGGCATTCTCCTGCCAGCGCTCCAGCATCGGTTCATCCCCGCGCCTGCGGGAAACATCTCACCACGAGCCTGATTACCTGCGAGTCCATCGGTTCATCCCCGCGCCTGCGGGGAACATCTCTACTCTATCGGCTTATTGCAAGGTCCCTGCGGTTCATCCCCGCGCCTGCGGGGAACATACTCCAGGAGACAGAGACAGGGATACATCCTGCGGTTCATCCCCGCGCCTGCGGGGAACATGCGCCTGCTCCTCTCGTGTCACGCCCTCTCCTCGGTTCATCCCCGCGCCTGCGGGGAACATACTACGATCAAATCCTATCTCGTGGGCCTCGGCGGTTCATCCCCGCGCCTGCGGGGAACATATAAAAGTAGACCAGGAAGGCAAACAGGTGAACGGTTCATCCCCGCGCCTGCGGGGAACATCTATCGCGCCTATCGCGGCCGCGCAGAGATTGCGGTTCATCCCCGCGCCTGCGGGGAACATTGCCGACACGAGCACACAGCCGATCACGGGCTCGGTTCATCCCCGCGCCTGCGGGGAACATACCTATGGGCTGCAGTGGATCGGCCATTATCTCGGTTCATCCCCGCGCCTGCGGGGAACATCAGTAGGAGGATGGAATGAAGATTCATTTGGCCGGTTCATCCCCGCGCCTGCGGGGAACATATCACATCAAAAGGGGCAAGATCGAAGTTGAACGGTTCATCCCCGCGCCTGCGGGGAACATAGGTTGAGGGCGAGTTCGCCGTATTCGAGTGCCGGTTCATCCCCGCGCCTGCGGGGAACATACGATCAGAGAGATTTCCGCGCCGCCATGCGCCGGTTCATCCCCGCGCCTGCGGGGAACATAGTTCCGGTACTCTGGTTGTGACCGACCCGATCGGTTCATCCCCGCGCCTGCGGGGAACATCCAAACGGCGCAGGAATGTCCCCGCCATTTGTCGGTTCATCCCCGCGCCTGCGGGGAACATCCCATGCCCATGATGTCCATCTCCACCGGGACCGGTTCATCCCCGCGCCTGCGGGGAACATGCTTTCTCCTCCCTCCGGCGCCCTTGCGGACGCGGTTCATCCCCGCGCCTGCGGGGAACATTGTAATAAGGGCGGGGAGATTTGCACGATGATCGGTTCATCCCCGCGCCTGCGGGGAACATGTCATTGAATCGCCCCTGCTTCGCCACGTCACCGGTTCATCCCCGCGCCTGCGGGGAACATGCAGTCCAGGCCCCCTGTACCTGTACCCTTACCGGTTCATCCCCGCGCCTGCGGGGAACATCCTGCCGAAGGCGCGGTTTTTGTGGCACGGTTCGGTTCATCCCCGCGCCTGCGGGGAACATTTTATATCCAGCAGATCGGAGGTAAGAGAGGGCGGTTCATCCCCGCGCCTGCGGGGAACATGCAAATTTAAGGAAAGGGCTGTCCGGGGCATCCGGTTCATCCCCGCGCCTGCGGGGAACATCCGGGCCGGAGCATGTCGAAGAGGTGGATGACCGGTTCATCCCCGCGCCTGCGGGGAACATTCGCGGAAAATGCGTAAAACGCCTCCAGAGGGCGGTTCATCCCCGCGCCTGCGGGGAACATCTGAACTTTGATTAATGTCTGTCGAATACAATCGGTTCATCCCCGCGCCTGCGGGGAACATTCGATTTTCAGTGAGACGCCCTACCATCTACCCGGTTCATCCCCGCGCCTGCGGGGAACATTTTACTCGTGACAGCTCTGTGTGCCTGAAATGCGGTTCATCCCCGCGCCTGCGGGGAACATGTCATCATCAAAGACGTAGGCGGATGGGCTGTCGGTTCATCCCCGCGCCTGCGGGGAACATTACAACCGATGTTCCAGCCCCGGATATGTCCGCGGTTCATCCCCGCGCCTGCGGGGAACATGGAATATTCTGCGGCTCTCCGATTTCAAAAGACGGTTCATCCCCGCGCCTGCGGGGAACATGTCGAGTTGTAACCCCCCAAAAGCATTAATCCCGGTTCATCCCCGCGCCTGCGGGGAACATCTCCACGTGTGCCGTCAGTCGAATCCGTCATTCGGTTCATCCCCGCGCCTGCGGGGAACATCCGGTTCGCCAGAAGCATGAGGATAGGCTGAACGGTTCATCCCCGCGCCTGCGGGGAACATCCCTGGAGGTAGATGCCCTTTTTGCCGGGGGCCGGTTCATCCCCGCGCCTGCGGGGAACATAACGTCACGCCCGGCGAAGCGGGCCGCTTTACCGGTTCATCCCCGCGCCTGCGGGGAACATGTCCTCCCTGTGGGGATGGTTCCTCACGAATTCGGTTCATCCCCGCGCCTGCGGGGAACATATCTTCCGCTCGGCGCCGCTTTTGCGCTGGGCCGGTTCATCCCCGCGCCTGCGGGGAACATGAGAAGAATTTGAAGATTATTGTTACTAATTGCGGTTCATCCCCGCGCCTGCGGGGAACATGGCATGATCGGCCTCGCGACTGCAGGGCAGACCGGTTCATCCCCGCGCCTGCGGGGAACATGTCTGGATCTCGCTAGAAATGGCGCAAGGGGGCGGTTCATCCCCGCGCCTGCGGGGAACATAGAGACCTTCTGACCGTCACGGCGGCCAGGGGCGGTTCATCCCCGCGCCTGCGGGGAACATAGTTCGTGGAACCACTCGTAATCATTATCAATTGTCAAAGAACAAATTTCTACCAAAAATCTACCAGGATTCAGCCTCTTTATCCTGGGAGACCTCCGGCAAGAATGAAACCAACTTCAAACCGTCCATGACGACCGGTTCACGCCGATTGGTGCCCCATGTGACGAAATCGAATCCTGATTCAGTGTTTGTGCTCCATGCCATTACTGCGTTGCCGTCCTCCATCCCTTTGACCACGGTATCCCAGAGCATTTCTCTCACTCTTCGTGAGACCTTCCCGACATATACCCCTGCGCGCACTTCAAGAAGCCATATCGCAAGTCTTCCGCGCAGCCTGGGCGGCACATTCTCAACCACGATGACCAGCATCGCCTATGCCCTCCTTGTTGGGAATTGCGGGCGCTACTGATTCTTCCGGCCGTCCGGGGAAAGGACAGCCTCCTGCGGACAACACCTGTTCAATCGCAGGAATTATGCGATGGAGCATGCGGTTCTGTCTGAAGGCGTCACGACATGCCAACCGGACTTCCCGCTCGGGATCTTTGGGATTCTTCGCCGCAATCCGAAAGGCCATCGGCACGACAGTCTCAAATTTGAACAGGTCGGCTATGTCATAAACAAAGGACTGGGGCTTGCCCGTATGGATGAAGCCGACAGCAGGCGCGTACCCTGCGGCGAGAATAGCAGCTTCGCTCACGCCGTAGAGACAGGCCGTTGCGGAGCTGAGGCATCGGTTGGGCACGTCGCCGCTCTCCCATTCGTCGTAATCGTAATTTCTGGCTCTCCATTTGACACCGTACTGTCGGGCAAACAGCTCATACATTTTTCGAACCCTTACCGCCTCGATGCCCCGCAACTGCTCGATGCTGCGTCTTTCCGGCGGCTTTTCCCTGAAGCGCATCTCGTACATCTTGCGCACGACCTTTAGACGAGCTTCATCGTCAAGCGCAAGCTTTGCCTGATAGAGAAGCCTGTCCGCACGAGCCCCGCCCGGCTGGCCTGAGGCGTAGAGCCGCACTCCGCCATCTCCTATCCAGACAAGCAGGCAACCGACACGGGCTGCCAGGGTGACAGCCGCGTGGGAGACGCGCGTTCCCGGCTCAAGCATAAGGCACACCAACCCGCCCACCGGGATGTGGGTTCGTACTCCATTCTTGTCCACCACGACAAATGCGCCATCGAGGACGTCGATGTTTCCCTTCTCCACATAGGCGACGGAAATCCGGTCCTTAATGGGTATGGGTTTGAGAGGCGGAAGAATAGGCTCAGCCATGCATCACTTCCCTTTGATCTTCTTTAGTTTTTGCGATGCAGCCAGATAGTTCTCGGATGACACTACCCGTTTCCCTGTTTTTTGCTCAAGGTCTTTTCGTGCCTTTCCGGCAACCCCTCCACCTTTTCGGGCAGCGCGCCTGTTTTCCTCAAATCCTTGGGCGTCATCAACCCTTGTTATTTCTGTGGTGGCCGCTTCTCCAAGCATTGAAAATATCAACTCCAGATCGGTCATGTGGTCCCGGAGGTTCTGACGTTTCAGTCCCTTCAACTGCTTATGCTCGTCGGGTGTGACTCCGAATGCCGCTTTGGCGATCTCTGCCGTGAGGATTGCGTATTCCTGCTCTTCCTTTACCTTCCGCTGCTTCCACTCGTCCGTGAGCTCTTCCCGAATAGCAATGCCGCGCATACGCTTTTCAACCCAGTCTTCTGGGTATCCTTTTGCCTTGTAGAGGGCGCGGGTCCTCTTTGTTCCCAACTCCGGGTCTTCAATCTCCTGCACACGCTCATAGCCGACCTTCGCCAACCAGCGCTTGAATGGTTCGGCCTTGGGAGAGGGGATGGACTGGATGATGCGAAAAATGCCTTCGGTGTTGGCGCAATCCGTCTCTCTCAGCTTGCCGTCGGGAGCAAGCAGTTTCAACCCGTGACAAAATGTCACGACTTCGCTCCCTTCTTCCTTGAGTCTTTGTTTCAACTTTCTCCAGTACGCTCCCGCATCTGCGCTTTCGGTCAAAACGGCGCACACATCAACGATTGAAAACCACCATTCATCATTGTGGATCGTCTTCCTGATTTCCTTGCCTCTGAAAACCGCTATGTGAGATTCCAAATTATCCCCCTGCCCCGATTATTGATGTCATTCATATCCGCTTCAAGGATGTCTGCCCCGTTCTCTGCACTGTTCGCACTCTCCTTGGTGAAAACAGTCTTTGTTCCGAGGCAAACGATACCGGTGTATCAGGAAGAGAGTCACGTCCTTCGGCAAAGTTTTCCACATCTTCCTGTCTGGTAAAAAGTTCGATTGGCTCATCGCCGATAATGAGGCGCAGCGCATCTTCTTTGTTTTCCTTCAGCCCTGCCAGCACCGGTGCAGACGGAATACAGGTTTTACGTCCGAGCCAGATTCCCCAGACGGGATCAGCCAGGGCATCGGCAACCTGTTTTAACAACGGTTTTGACCCCTCTAAAAGAACACCGAAGGACGCGTCGGTGAGGTACTGCCGGTGCGTAATATGGCAATCCTTAATTTTTCCTTCAGCAGTCCTTGTGTCCTGCACCGTGTGGTAATCTTGCAGGCGTCGAACGGGTAGCTCCTTTTTGAATGCTTTCCGGGAAATCGCAATCGCGGTCATTCGCACGGCGGCGAACAGGATGAGAAACTCTTTTTCCTTGTCGCTTCCGCGCGGTAAACCCAGTGCGGCACAACACATTCCGGCTATGGCGCTCTTCGTCGGCATCAATCCCGTATTGCGCCGGTTGTATTGACTGTCGAATCCCCATGACTGCAAGGGACCTTCCAACCGCAGCGCCAGAAAACTCTTTTCAAATGACATGGGCCACCATCCCGTCAAGAAAGTTTTTCAGGTCGACTTCCGGAATTGCCTGTTTGAAAGCAGCCTCGATACCCCAGGTATCGGCGAGTTTTGCATATTCTGACTTCAACAGCTCTATCGATTTCGCAGCGTAGCCCTGCGACGAACGAACCGGATTCTCAAATGCATTGACCAGTTGGACCGGATGACCCACATTTCGCACAATACCAAGCACATAGACTGGAAGCGTATTGCCATTCATCGTGTTCTTCCGGGCTCCCGGAACTGCCTTGACAGTTGCTTCGATGAAGGTCCGCACCACACTTTGCCGCTCTTCCTTGGTCATGCTTTGGAGGTGGTCCGCATCCGCAAGCATGTCAAGGTTGAGGGCGGCAAAGCGATAGTAGGTTGCGGAATTAAACTCCAGCGTACTGGTCATGCCGGCCCCTGATTCTTCTTTCGGTTGCAGGTCATCCACGGCGGCAAAGAAATCGATCTCATTGTCCGCTTTGTGGGTCGAAAGGGCGTGTGAGAACATCGATGCGGCTTCTACGGTTAATGAATGGTCATTTGCAACCATGCGACCGAAGAGAGCGATATCGGCGGCATCCTTCGGGAGGCTTTTTGTCTCCTTTTTTTCTCCTTTGAACGCTTTTTCTATCGGAGATTTCACGATCTTAGCCACAAGCTGGGTAAATTGTTTGGCTGACAATTTCTTTTCGCCTTTCTTTGGTTTCTCAGCGTTTGTTTCTTCGGCATCTTCGTATTCATCATCAGTTGTCAGCTTCGCCATATCAACGAATCCAATTGCATCAACCAGCGCCTTCTTGGCGTCGTTATCCAAGACGAAAAGAACTTTAGCGAATATTTCGTATTCCAGCGGTGAAAGAAACACGAGCGTTTTTACTTTCCCTTCCTGCTTTGAATCCAATCTTGCGAGATAGTGGCCGGCACAAATCGCCAAGGCATTAGCTGTGCCTTCGGCCTCCCCTAGGGCCTTAAGTGCCGAAGAGATTTTCTCGATAAATAAGCGGCTCCGCTTCCCCTGGAATTGGCCTGAATTATCAATCTCCTTTTCAGCCATCTCCCGAATTGCCCGTTTCCAGGACTGGCTCGAAACCCGCGCCCGCTGAACGCCCCCGAAGACTGCCGTCTTGGGTGAATTGAGGTCATCGCGGTTGAGGCATGCTACCGGGAAAGACTGAATGATATGCAGTTCCAAGTGTTTCATGGCTACTCTCCTTATTATGTGGTTACCGTTAAGTTCTTAGCGGTGCAAGCAGAAAAAGGCCAAAGCCAAAAGCCTTGGCGCTGCCGATGCCGGAGTGATACGTTTCGACGAAATATTCTCTATCGGTCACTTCTAACATGCCTCGGAACTGAACGCCGCCATGATAGCCCGTTTGTTCATTCTTGCGAAAATGACTTTCTGTCACAGGGGTAATCTCAAGGGGCCGTTGTTCTTCAATAATCCTAAATCCGCCGGGCACATCTATCCCCGTGTTCTTGTCCCGGCATCTCACCGCACCTTTGCGAATAAGCCAGGCGCGCAGGTCTCCGGGCTTTACGAGAGGCACCCGTTTCCCATGTTTTCTCTTTCCGTTGGACTGCACCAGGGTCTCGCCATTGGGTCCCCTCTGCACAAGCGTCCTCACCGGGTTCGCTCTCAGGTCAAAAACATAGCGTTTGTAGGTGAGGAATGCGGGGGCGATCTCGTTAAACGCAAAACCGTCCGGACGACACCACTCCGGCCGTACCGGTTTCTTCTTCGCCAGCATCCACACCCGGAAAGCTCCTTCGAGTGGATCGACCCGGGTCAGGAAATCGCGTTGCGCGTCCGGGTCGTCCGGATAGCACTCCCATAGTCTTTTATGCCACGCGTAACTGTCGGCGATACCTTGGAGGCGAGCTGTTTCCACATCGATATCAAAGCGAGCAAGCCAGCTCATATATCCTCCGGAACAATAGGTGCTCCGCCCTCCCCCCAGTATGCAGCGGCCCATTCGGTCTTGGTGCGGTCACTCCACCGCTTCAGGTCCGATGCAAGCTGTTCGAAATTGATCCGTACGCCTTGCGATTTGGCGATGAGCACCATCCTTGTAACTCGCTGGTGCAACTCATCTCCTTTTTCGGCGGCGAGCAGATGCTGAAAGCGACGTTCGGTAGGCGTCAGCTTGTCACTATCGCCACGGTTTTCGCCCCTTTTAGTCTCGACTGCCTTGCATGTCGTGCCAAAGTTGCCGGCATCCGTCTCTTCCTGGTGTGCGGCAAAGAGACCGGCAACAAGGGCGTCCACGCTATTTGTGACGCTTACACCGATTCGGCTGAGTGCCGGCCACGCGCGATGCTTTTTCCCCTCGACCAGCACGCACCGGAGGCTGGCCATCATTCCGCGGTCATCGGCGCGTTGCCGGAGTCGTTCCAGAAATCTGCTCATCTTCGTCCTCCTTTGTGAGACTTGTATCTTCAGTTGTTTCATTCTTCGTCCTAGTCAGTCGCTGCCAGCCTTTCGCGACGGCCCGCATCTGGCGTGGCGTTTCTTGTCCACAGGAAATGCGATAAGCCTCACAGGCAGTGGAGAAAATCATCTTTCTCCACGCATCCCGTGAAGGGATCGCCGTATCGGTGCCTATGGCCTCGATGTGAGCAATAAGAAGTGACAGATTTTTTTCGATTGCGGTCCAATAGAACAAGAGTGCAGCCTGGGCCAGCCGGTTCCTCAGTTTTCCCTGATCCTTTGCCTGGGTATGTTTGACGCGAGGGGTCCAATCGGCGTCAATAGTAGTACGATATCTTTCAACGGCGGCCCGGAGTTTACGGGACGTCTTTTCTGCTTCTTCGATTTCGGCCGAATAGACGCCGAGATTTGATTGAAACATCGGAGTAAGATGAAATACTGACTCAACACCAATATCCATTGAAGCTTGATCACGTGTGACAGCACACACGTGAAGATCATATGCCCTATCACGAGGCGCATTCACCATCGCGAAAGGTCCGCCGAGTCCATCGGCGGCACGTTTTACAAGAAGCGCCGATAATTCACGCCATACGGCTTTTTCCGGACTAACGCTGACGACTTTTCGTTCGACGATTTCCACCCCTTTCTTGTCTTTCCTGGTTACTAAACGAACGGAGGCAGTTGGTTCCGCGGGAAAGCCGTCCTTATGCGTATCATACTTGAAGCCGTTGCAGCAGTACATTTGGTCTGTGTCTTTAATAAGGCGAATCCAGCGGGAGATCGGCGCCAATCGTCCAAGGTACGTGCTATTTGCATTAACTACGGATGCGGAGTCATCCGGCGAGGTCGGGAAGGATTCCCATACCGGTCTGCCCATTTTTACCTCGGCAACGGTATCGTCCGTCCTCTTCTTTTCCCGCGAATACCGGTGATACACCATTCCAATCTGTTCGTGGGTCGGCAGGTTCAGATAAATGGTTTCGGCCACATTCTTTCCCCGCAAGAGACAATGAGCCATGGATTGTGAAAGGCATGGTGCATCAGGATTTCCAACCTGGGAAGTCTTCTTGCCATTCCACTGTGCAACGGGAGCGCCGCCTCCCGACGAGAAGTTGAGAAAAGCCAGAAGATTGAGGGCAAGCCGCGCAGGCCGAACTATCCTGGTTGTCAGCATTCCATGATGATCAAAAAGTGTCGAGTTATTACCTGTCGCCAGCTCTGGATCGAGGAGAGCAACCGGAGATGTTTTTCCTGAATTCTCTGTACCGTTCAAATTCGCCACCTGTAGCCACGGCTTCTTCTCGTGAAACAGCTCGAAGGAATCCTTCCACTGTGTCAGGTATTCTCCCGCCGCGTCAGGTAACTGCTTCGGCACTTCACCCCATTCAGCGTAATTCTTCGGGCCATCGAGTGCGGCATGCGCAACACAAAGGAAGAGTCGCATCAGGGAAACCCGCTCGTGCGGGCGGACTGCGAGATCGGCAAACTTCTCGCCTTCCGTGAGCACACCGTATAAGCTCACTAGCTTCCGTTCGCCCATGGCGGTTACCACCGGCACCCACGCGTCAAAGGCAACATTCATATTTCCTCCTTTCGCGATCAGTCTTCAATGGCAAGCCCCACCTTGTCGAAATAGAAAAGTCTGACGCCCTTTTTCAGTCCCTGTACTTCGACCGTATCATTCTCCATGACTATTCCAGCGCCCTGTTTGCCGTAAAGGTATTGACCAAAAGGAGAATCCGAATCGACACGGTCAAAACAGTATTCGGGCACCTTCACCAGATTCTTGTGAACATTCTGAGCCGTGGCGAAGTCAAACGCATCTGCGCCAAGCTTTCCTGACGATCCATCGATAAACGTTGCTTCCCATTTGTTAAGGCTTCGGCAGAGCACCACCGGAACCGTCGGCATTTCGTTGATCCTGGTCTGGACTCCCTCCTTGTCCTCCAGCGCCAATTGCCAAAGATTGCTATTTCGGGATGCAAGCATCTCTTTTGCTGAATCCGTTCCGAACCATTCGTCTGAAAGCTGTTGCCACGCCTCCGGTTCATTATCCTGGACGGCGTAAGTCGATTCGATCAATTGCCGTATCTGTGATGGTATCGCTACGGTGTGAATTGCCTTCCACACTTCGAGAGAGCGGAGAAGCACGTAAGGAGCGTATACTTTAGCCTTGCCTCCCAAAACCTCAATTATTGCTTTCGCCTCCAATTCTCGAAATTCCCTTACATCCTTCTCTTCTTCAATGATGCATATTCGGGCTACATCGACCGGGCGCCGCTTTCGGTCATGTCGCCAAAGCCGGCCAAGGCGCTGCAGAAGCATATCAGTTGGCGCCAATTCCGTGATCAGGAGATCGGCGTCGAGATCGACACTTTGCTCAACTATCTGAGTGGAGATAAGAATTGAACCGCATCTGGTCGTCCCGTTCTTGCCGAACCGTTCCATCCACTCCGTTTCGTATTTTTCCCTTTGCCAGAACGGGAAACGCGAATGGAGAAGCCCGACGGGGAATTCGTCGCGAATCAACTCCATGAAGCGCTGGTATTGTTTCTGCGCCGCACCAATGGTATTGCAGATCCAGAGCACGCATCCGCCGTTGCGCGCAACTTCGATCGCTTCGTCAACCGCTTTATCCGTGGTCATGAAGTCTACAGCGACGGCCCTGGAGTCTGAAGGCGCCGCCGCTATCGGTTTAAAGGCTACTCCTTCCGTGCGACCGGTAATGAGGGGGTAGGGGACTTGGACATCGTCGGAATCATCAGCCGGATCGGCGCTTATCTGCCGGCGCCGCTTTCCGGTGAGGGTGGCCGATAACACAATTACAGTGCAACCCAGTTCTTCGAGAGTAGCGATAAGCCTGTCGATGAGGGTGCCTGTGTAAAGGTCGTAAGTGTGTATCTCATCAAGAACAATCACCTTTCCGGCAAGCGCAAAATGACGGACAAAGAAATGTTTTGCCGCTACCACGCCAAGCAATACCTGATCGACGGTGCCTACGCCAAAGGGGGCAAGCAATGCGCGTTTTGTTGAAGAGAACCAGTCTTGCCCAAGCCTCGCATCGTGGGGCACCGCTCCTCTCTTCTCTGTTGCTGCCGGACAAATTCCAACATGAGTTTCCGTGAGCCATGAATTTCCATGGATGAGCCTGTTTTTCGGCGCTTCGGGAGCAATGTTCCGCAGGAAATCGTTCATGCGGAGATGAATCCGGTTGCTCGTTGCCTGAGTGGGGAGAGCGAAGTAGATGCCGGTTGCTTTTCCTGAAACCATCAGTTGGTATGCAGCCCCAAGTGCAGCTTCGGTCTTGCCCATACCCATGGGGGCTTCGATAACGTAGACGCCGGGGCCGGTGATGGCGGCTATGGCTTTGATTTGCATTTCGTTGGGCGAAAACCCAAAAAGGGCCTCAAACGAAAGACCTTCTTTAAGAACAGGTGGGGTGAAACCGATGATATCAAGTGCCTCGCGTGCAAGAGGAATGTTATGCACCTCTTCGGTTCTCTTCTCCGGGGAAAAGAACCGCTCATCGGATCCGATCCAGTCAGCAACGCTGGTGATCCCGGCAAGCCACCACAGGGCAGGTGATGAATCATCGAGTTCAAAAGGTGTATCGATTGCGCCAAAGCGATCATATATCATTCGAGCATTCTCGATACGCTCAGTTTCCCAGTCGATAGAACTGTAGCTTTCCGAAATCGCGTCCCTCGGCAAGTAGCCCCGGTCACTGGGCGGACTCAGGCGGCCGTGATGAGCGCCGAGAACTGTTGAAACAAACTTGGCCGTGTAGTGATCGGCGCCCGTCTTGACGAGAAATGCCTGAATTACCGCGTGGGACACCTTGCCGTGGTCTGACTCCATGCCCGTATCCCAACAGCCGTTGCGGGCGGTCTTTAGCAGACCATTCTCTTCAAGCCATATTTCACACTTCTGTTGAAAGCCTGGTGATATTTTGCCGAGGTCATGTAAGGCGGCAAGAGCACCGACTGTTGATGATTGAAGATGAAATCGTTCAAGAATATCTGGTGACATCTCGGCAAGACAACGTGCAACACACCCGACATTCACCATGTGGTCATAGACGGAAACACCGGGCTTTCCCTCTGGAGTTGTTTTTGCCCAAAAGTAAGTCATATTCTCCTGATTGTCAGCTATTACACTCTGTGTCTAAAGACCTCATCGCCCAAGCTTTTCTTCCCCAGGCCTGGCTTTAAGGAGCCGCCGGTGCCTCACTCCTTTATTTTGTCACCTCCCCTCCCCCAAAAGATGTCCTACCGGTAAATTTCACTCATCTTTTTTATCTCCTCCTCTATAGACTTTCTCAGTTCCTCGGGTGCGAGGACTTCGACGCTGGACCCATATTTCAGAATCTCCCGGCGGACTTCCCTGAAATCCGACACCTTGAATTTCAGCCGGAGGCTTCCGTCAGGTTCTAGGTCTATCTCCTGCGCCTCGTGCCATATCTGCTCGCCTATCCAATTAGATACGTCCGCGGCGAATCGAAGGCTCACCTCGATGGACGTTTCGCCCCTTAAGAGTCCGAACTTATCGCGCAGATACTCCTTGATGCGAGGCAGGTCGGCGGGTGGATCAATCGGATCGGACGAAGTTTCGATAGTGCGGATGCGGGAGAGGGCGAAATCACGTACCTCCCCTTTTAACGAGCAGAAGGCAATGAGGTACCAGTTGCCCATGTAGCAGAGGAGATGCAGGGGCAGGATAGTCCTTCGTGTTTCCTCACCCGTATATGGCGTATGGTAGGTAATATTGATGGTGTGGTTCTGAAAGAGGGCCCCCACGACATGGCGAAAAACGGCCTCTTTCACTTTGTAGTATTCGATATTCTTTACCGAAACCTTATTCTCTACGTCCTGTAAGTTCGGCGGCGACCCTGAAGACCGGAAGCGGAGGAATTTCTCCAGCAATTCGTGGAGGGAACCCTTCAGCCTGCTGTCGGGTATGGCGCCGGAGAGACGAGCGGCAAGGCAGAGTGATAGCAACTCTTCTTCATTAAACCAGACGGGAGGAAGCTCATAGCCTGCGTCGGTGTATTCGTATCCTCTATGTATGACATTGAAATGAAACGGGACGCCGAGCCTGTCTCGCATAAATTCGATGTCTCGCTGGGCCTGCTTCTGGGATATCTCACATTTTTCCGAGAGCGTGCGGGCGTTGGGATATTGCCTTGCCCGTATTTGACTGTGGAGCCAGTAATACCGTTCATACGAGAGTTTCTGTGCCATTGGCCAACCCCCCTTCCCGTGCTTGCGCTAAGAATCCCCTGTCGGAATCGTACCAGTACGGGAAATAATAGACAAGCAAATTCCCTACTTATTCGGAGGCCGCACAGCCGGTTGGCGAAAAGCGCTTCTGTTTCAGTTTCAGTTTCTGTTTAACTTCAGCTTCTGTTTGCTCATGAGTGCGGGGTGAATCATTCATGAGCCGCTCATGAATGGCTCATGAATGGTGGATATAATACGTAATTACGGTGTGATATTGTGAGCTTACATCATAGTACCGGTAAAGAATTACTCGGTTCAGTTGGAGCCCAGCTCTTTCATGATGATGGCGGCGAGTTCTTCGCTTTGTCTCAGGGTCGTCCTGATCTCTTCAGGTGGTGGAGTTTCAGTGACAAAGGGGTATCGCTCAAGCAGGTAATAGCCAGTAACCCTTTGACAAACGCCTCGGAACTTCTCCAGGTCGCCGTTCACAACGACGGCTTCATCCAGCAATTGCTCAAGATCATGAATTCTCTTGAGCCTCCAGCCCTTAGAAAGAAGGTACCCCTTCAAGAACTTCTCTATCGCCTGCTGGAGGTGAAACGAGGCATCTTCCAGATCAGATTCTGCAAGACGCTTGCGTACTCTTTCTAAGTCCGTCTTTGCCTTGCGCATCCAGTCAGGAGGATACAGGGATTCCCTGTTGCCTGGCATAAAGTACTTCCCCTTTAGCGAGAATTTCATCAATAAACTGGTCGCCCGCACGAAGCCTTTCGTTTACTTCTGCCGGCGTCAGCACAACCGGCTCGAACGCATAGCCACTCCTTGCTTCCGAAGAAATGCGCCTGACATCATAGAGCCTGTCAAAGAAAGCTTTTCTTGTTTTCTTTATGATTAAAAGGTCTATGTCACTTTCTTCATGCGGCTCGCCATATGCGTGAGAGCCGAACAGAATAATCTTTTCCGGCTTGTATTTTCTGGCTATCACTTCAGTGAGCTTTTCTATGACCCTTTTCCCGGTTCCTTCTCTCATCCCTTGCCTCTCTGCCGAGACGTCTCGTCAAATTCTACGCTTGTACGGCATCAAGTTCCACGGAAATAATATACCATTGTTACGATTTTAGCCCATCCACAACATCTTTTGCTCTGATATTCCCTTTTATCCCCATTTCACCGAAGAGGTCGATGGCCTCAACGAGCGTCAGATTGAGCAGGTCAGCGGCTTCCCGGAGGGTAAGTTAAGGATTCTAATCGATTTGACTTTCATGCCCTTTCCTCCAGGAGAAGCTAAAAAGGGGGCGGCGTGCCCGGTGAGCCATTCGCGAACGATTCATGAATGGCTCATGAACAGTCGATGTAGTAAGTAATTATCGTGTGATACCATCATCTTACATCACAGTTGTTAAAGTAATATCTAACGTTTGTATCGACCATTACCTTCAAAGATACTTGTCCTTCAGGCGGCGCCGGTAATCCGTTCCAGAAACGAAGGCCGTTTTGAGAACGCCAAACAGGGATGCGGTGATGGGAGGCAGCGTATCGGCTGGATGTGCCTCTTCCCCGAGGACCGCAAAGTAGTCTGCCACCATTCCGGAGACCGACTTGCCCCGGCGCTTGGCTTCCTGCTTGGCCTTTGCTACCAGGGTTTTGTCTATGCGTAAGGTGAGCTTGGAAGTCACCTATCGCTTTCCTTGAGGGTCTTCCTTGCCTCATCGAACGCCGCGTCCATTGGCTGGACCTTCCCCCCTTCGGCTATCGCTCTCTCAAACTCAACATCCAACTTGCAGCATTCCCTTGCTAGGCGGCCCTTTTCCATGCGGTTCAATTTTTCTTCGACCACATCCTGCATGGTCCGACTCCTGCTGGGGAATTTTCGCGCCGCCACCATTCTGTCCAACCGGATCAGCGTCTTCTCGTCGATGGTAATTGCGACCCTTGTCGTGCTCGTCGCGTGTCTCCGATCAGGTATTACTGTAAATCGTACCGTCAGAATTGTCAACGTGGAGCGTCAGCGCCTTTTGAGCGGCCCTATCGCCCACTGCCTCATATACATTCCGCTTGAAAATAGAGTTAAAACCGATAATAATTAAAACAGCAGCCGGTGAGCTGTCCGGGTGAGTTTCGAAACATAGGCCAGAATCAAGCAATTATTCGGCCGAGGGGATTTTCGATGATTAACGCGAAGCCGGGGCGTGTCCGGACCGGAGCTTGCCACCCAGCCCATTGCTGCGGAGGCTGGGTACCCGGCCTACTATTGCGTATGTGAGGACGTTGCGGTGTCGATGATGACAAAGTTAGGCGTGAAAATAGACCGGCCGCGGTAAGCACATGGAAAAACCCCTTGATTACTATGATGGAAAAGATGGAAGACCTACCTACATCTCCGCCCACGGCCGCGTCGTCGACGTCTCCACAAGCGCGCTCTGGAAAGGCGGTCTGCATATGGGGAGGCACAACGCGGGAAAGGACCTGACCGCCGATATCGAGGCGGCGCCCCACGGCATGGAGGTGCTCGACCGCTACCCCCAGGTGGGGACGCTCGGCGCCGCCCCTGCGGCCCCTACCCTGCCCCTTTGGCTCTCCCGTCTCTTGATGCGCTACCCGCTCCTCAGGCGGCACCCACACCCCGCAGCGGTCCATTTCCCCATCGTATTTTCCTTATCGGCGAGCTTCTTTTCCGTCCTCTCCGTGCTGACGGGTGCTCGCTCGTTCGACCAGACCGCCTTCTACTGCCTGATAGGCGCGCTCCTCTTTATGCCCCTCGGCATCGTCACGGGCCTCGCGACGTGGTGGATCAACTACATGGCAAGGCCCATGAGGCCGACGACCATCAAGAAGTACCTCTCCTTCACAACGGTCGGCGTCATCGCCTTCCTCGTCGTATGGCGCGCATCCGTGCCCGGCGTGCTCGATAGCATGACCCCCTCAGGCGTCGTCTACCTGATACTCGTGGTGGCCCTGACCCCGGCGGTCCTGATCGTCGCCTACTACGGCGGGACGTTGACGTTCCCGGTGGAAAAGAGGGGTTAACGGTGCTTTTCGACGAACCAGTCTATCAGCTTTCTCGCAATGCTGATTCTTCCCGGTATTTCCGGCAGATCGTCGACGCCGAACCAGCGGGCGTCCACGATCTCTTTGCCGTCAATGCGTATCTCCCCTGAGGCGTAGTGGGCGGTAAAGCCAACCATGAGGCTGTCGGGAAAAGGCCACGGCTGGCTCCCGAAGTAGCGGACGTCCTCGACGAGGATACCCGTCTCTTCTTCGACCTCGCGCGAAACCGTCTGTTCGAGACTCTCTCCCGGCTCGACAAAACCTGCCAGCACGCTGTACAGGCTTTCAGGAAAACGGGAAGCCTTTGCGAGAAGCACACGGTCTCCCCGCTCGATGAGGACGATTACCGCGGGAGATATCCGCGGGAAAAAGATGGCGCCGCACGCCGTACATTCCTTGGCGCGCTCTTCCCGGCGCAGCTCCGTCGGCGCCCCGCACCGGCCGCAAAACCGGCTGGTCCTGTCCCATTCAACCAGGTGCATCGCCGTCAGGGCGACCTTAAAGGAGTCTTCCTCCAGGAGGCCGTAGAGGGACCGCAAGCCCACGAACGCCATGCCCTGAGGGGCGGGGGCCTTATCGCTCACCTCCACGCCGTGGCATGAGAAGCCGCGAAGCGTGCCAAGA
>Ga0181527_1002420_pt1 | contig 17657 bp, 8 predicted proteins | sample PEATcosm2014_Bin_30_FD_119762 | JGI IMG/M metagenome (GOLD analysis project Ga0181527, IMG submission 119762) | Peatland microbial communities from MTU Mesocosm Facility, Houghton, MI, USA - PEATcosm2014_Bin06_60_metaG | ecosystem: Environmental > Terrestrial > Soil > Wetlands > Peat | place...
AACGATGAGCGAGCCATGCCCTTATCCCCTGCTCTGCCTCCGCGCAGCGAACCACGTTCAAACCGATGGTCACCGAAATCCCGAGTCCGATTCTCTGTATCGTTGCCTTCCAGTCCTTGCGCTTGGCGACACGATCGAGCATGGACACCAAGATCGCGTTGCCGGTTTCGGGCAAGTCGATTTCGGCGAACAATTTGGCGAGTGCCGTACACGCGATGGCAACGACTCCCCCCGTGGCTTGCCTGCTCGGCTCAGGTCTATGATGTCCACGCCATCCTGTGACTCACCCCGATGAGCGAAGCGGTCCAGGCCCGGGCAGTTCCAATGCCGACGTGGCCAGACAGAATTCTTCGAACTCGTCTTCGTTTTCGGGGCATGGATACCGCATCGTCCCCTCCCGTCATCTCGATGATCTCGACAGACCTCCCGCCGTCACCTTCTCCGCCCCCTCGAAATCCAAGAAGCTTCTCGCCACGAACTCCGTCTCCGCCTCGGGCGGCAGGGCGCGCTGAAATTTGCTCAGCCTGAATGGCGGGACGCGGGCGCGGATCGCCGTCCTGGTTTCGCCGCTCTCCCAGAAACCTGCCGCCCGCATTTTCGACAGCGCCTCCTCGACGGTTGCGTGCGATACGCCATCGCCTTCGATGCGTAGGGCGAAGTTGTCGGCGACGGCTTTCCAGCCGCCGATCAGTTCCAGGGCGTACTTCAGGGTGTGGTTGATGCGGCCACCGGCGAAGGTCCACAGGCGCACGGCGCGGTCGTCTTGCTGGGCGGCGATGGGGAGGCTGCGGCGGAGCAAGTCGCCGAGATCGGCGCGCCAGGTTTCGAGGGAGGCGCGAGCGGCGGCATCCAGGTAGGGGTAGTCGGTGGTGTCGACGATGATCTGGCGCACTTCCTGGCAGATCTCGAAGCTCAGGAGTTGCGGCAGGTAGCCGCCCCAGCTCGGCTTCTGGCCGCGCGGGGCTTCGCGGACCACGACGGCGCGCTCCTTGTGGTCGATGCGCACGACGGTCCAGGCGCGACCGGCGAGCAGGAACGAACTCATCTCTTCGACCAAGCGGTCCGCGAAGTCCTGGTCCAGTGAACCCAGATCGCGGCCGGTTTCGGTTTTCACCCCGTACATGGCCGGGCTGGAGAACACGGCGTACAGCTCGGCGAAGTTCTTGCGGCCGAAGATGCGCTCGGCTTTGGTGCCCATGGATAACAGGCCGCCAGACTCGAACAGGTACTCTTCCCTGGTCAGATGCTCGACCAGGCGGGTGCGCTCGGCGGGGGTGATGCCGCGAAAGTCGGGAACCCGAGCCAGCAGGTCGAAGCAACGCTCGGCGCTGATGGCGCCGAATTGCAGGGTCTGGGCCAGGATCTGGTGGACCAGGACGGGCCAGCAGCGGTCCTGCACCGGCACGGATTCGACCCAACCCTTGCGCGCCAACTCGACGATGGCCACGGCTTGCAGCACGTCCTCGGGCGACTCGCAGAAGAAGGTCGTGTTCGCGACCTGGCCAGCGCGGCGTCCGGTGCGGCCCATGCGCTGCATGAACGACGACACGGTCGAAGGTGCGTTGGCCTGGAAGACCAGGTCGAGATCGCCAACGTCGATGCCCAGCTCCAAGGTTGACGTACACACGATGGCGGCGTCGGTGCCGTGGTGGAAGCGGGCCTCGGCCTCGTGGCGCTCCTCGCGGCTTACGGAACTGTGGTGGACGAAGACCGCGGCCCCCCTGCCCCGCATACGTTCGGCGACGGTCTCGGACAAGGCGCGGCTCTGACAGAAGAACAGGCTCTTCTTGCCGCTGGCGCGCGCGGCGGCGTCCTGGGCGATCTCCACGATGGTTTCGTGCAGGCAGACCTGGATCTGGCGGGGAGCCGCTGCCCTGGGTGGGTCGATGACCTCGCCGTGGCGTATCGAGCCGCCTTGCATCCAGCCCAGGATTTCAGCCGGGTTGCCCACGGTGGCCGATAGCCCGACGCGCTGGATGTCGTGGCGGCTGAACGATGCCAGCCGCTCGATCACCGACATCAGGTGCGCGCCCCGGTCGGTGCCGGCCATGGCGTGGATCTCGTCGATGATGACCATGCGCAGATCGCCGAACAGGCGCTGGGTCGGGCATCGGGGCGAGATCAGCATCACCTCCAGCGACTCCGGCGTGGTCATCAGGATTTCGGTCGGCTCTTGCTTGAACCGTTTCTTGGCGGCATCGCCCACGTCGCCGTGCCACACGAATCGACGCAGGCCAACCATGTCGGCGTAGGTGCCCAGGCGCTGTTCCTGGTTGTTCAGCAACGCCTTGATAGGCGCGATGTAGATCGCACCGACCCCGTCCGGTTGCTTCTCGATCAAGCCCGCTAGAAACGGAAAGACCGCCGCCTCGGTCTTTCCCCCTGCCGTCGGTGCCAGCACCACCGCGTTCTTCCCATCCAGGATCGCCTCGCCCGCCAGCTCTTGCACCGGCCGCAGGCTGGTCCAGCCAAGGCGCGAAACGATCGCCTCCTGCAATCTTGGCGGGAATCTAGCGAACGCGCTCATGGGTCCTAGAAGTTGATCGTCGGGTAGCCCTTCTCGTCATCGGGCTCGGAATCGTAGGGCGGAAGCCCCTTCGCCTTCCTCTGCTCGTCCTCGGTCATGTCAGTCAGCTTGATGTCCATCTGCTTGGCCGGGTCGAAGTCCGGGTCATCCATGACCATGTCGAAGATCCCGACCAAAGTGCGCAGGAACTGGCGCGGCACCACGCCCACGTCGCCGGCCAGTCCGCTGCTGACCTCGGCAATCAGGCCCTCGATGAATTGCGGAGGGACTCTCTGCTCCAACAGCGCCCGCTTCTCTGGCTTGTCCGTGGGGTAGAGCTGGCGCAGCTTCACCGCTACCTCGCGCAGTCTGTCCAGATCGAATGGGGTCAGTTTCAGCTGCGGCTGCTTCAACGGCGCCTTGTCCTCGCTGCCATAGAACTGGAACTTGATCCGGTCGTGCAGCGGCTGTAGCCCGGCCACGCCGCGCTTGTTGTCGAAGAAATCGGGCGTGCCAGTGAAGACCCACAGCAGGCCGTGAAACTGGCCAGACACATCGATGATCTGCCGGATTCCGTTCAGCGACTTGCCCCGAACGTCGGTCCGCATGCGCAGAATGGTCTCGGCCTCGTCGATGACGATGACCAGCCCGTTGTACCCGGCCGCCTTGACCATCTCGACGATGCCGTGCAGGTAGTCGAGCGCGTCCCGACTGGTGATCTCGCCTTTGATCCCGGCCGCCTTCTTTGCCTCGGCCGCCACATTTCCACTGCCCGAAAGCCAGGACAGCAGCGCGGCCGCCTCGCTGGGCTTGCCCTGTTGTTTCAGAGTGAACACCGCGCGCAGCACGCGCGCCATGTCCTCGGGAACTGCGCCGTGAGTCCGGGCGGCGAGGTCGGCATTCATCTCCTTGGCGACCCTCTCGTCGAAGTCCGCTGCGTCTTGATCGGCGCCACTGTCGATCAGCTTGTCTTCGAGTTTGCCGATCCACCTGTCCACGATGTCGGGCAGTGCTCCGCGCGGACAGGCTGAGGTTCCCAGCTCCTGCATCACCTTGCGATACACATCGTCGAAGCGGTGAAAATGCAAATCGTTGTCCGAAACCACCACGAAGCTGGTGGCGAAGTTCTTGTCCTGCGCGTCCAGAGCCGCCAATCGGGCCAGGAAGGTCTTCCCGCAGCCGTAACCGCCGCGCAGAAACTTGAACACGCCCTCGCCGGACTTGGCCATGTCCAGCAGCCGGTGCAGCTCCCCGCGCTGCCGCTCAATGCCCACGGCAAAGGTGTCCAGCCCTCTCTCGGGCACAACGCCCGACCGCAAGCGATCGAAGACATGCTCGATGTCTCGTTTCGACAGGCCCATGTCAGGCGTCCCCTTCCTTCACGTATCGCTTCTCGTCGGCTCCGGCATCGATGCGCACGCGGAACGGTACGAACTTCAGGAAACCTTCGTAGGTGACCGCGAACTTCCGCACCGCGCGCGAGCCCCCGAGAATCTGGCTCAGCTCTGTCTCGCCGACCGATCCATGTTTTTCAATGTGTGCGAACACCTTGCGCATTCCTTCATCTTGAATGGCGGCCTTCCAATTTGTGGTGGCGGCCGGAGGGATTATCGGCGTGGAGGGCGCTCCGGTTGCGGAATATGTGACGGCAAACAAGCCTTCGACCCGGCACGGCGGGATGGTCGCCCCTGCGTCCGGCGCCACCACTGCGATGCCGACCCGGCCGTCGGCCGGTCCCTCGACCGAGAAGAACACCTCGGCCCAGTTCTCGCCCACGGCAATCTCCAACCTGTCTCCCTTGGCAGCGGCCTGATTCGCGCCCTTGATGACGACCCGCAGCTCGGGCCGTCCCGGCACCACCATGGTGAGAGCCAGCGGCGCCAGCGTGCCGAACGGCAGGATTGACTGCCCCGAGGCCCTCACGCGGACCTGCACGCGGCTCATGCCTGGGACATCCGGCATCGCCTGCGCCTCGATCAAATAGGCCGCAAAATCCACCAGTTCGCGCTTGCGCCCGACCCGCAGCACGGGCACCACCCGCTCTTGCAACGAGTTGCCCCCGTGGACAAAAGTCGCGCCCGGCGTACCTGTGGCGAAGACTGCGGTGTCTTCGCGGAAAAGCAGGTAGCCCGTGGCAGCCTCGCCATCGGGATCGTCGTAACCCAGTGACGCCAGCGACACCGGCACCATGCCGGACTCAGACCGAGCCTCGTCGGCCAAGACGTACCGGCGGCAGGGGTCGCGCCTGGTCCCGTACGCGATCTCGACCGTGGTCTCGTCCTGCAAGAGGAAGCCGTGGTCAGAAACGATCACGAACTGCTGCACGCCCGCCGCCTGCAAATTGTGCCAGGCTGCCTTGATCTGGCCCAGGATGCGGTCGAACGCGCCCAGGCCCATGTTCGCCTCGCCCGCGTCGTCGATTTCCCTCGATTGCACCAGCACCAGTTTCTTGCCGCCGATGCTCTTCTTCAGACTGGCCACGGACTCGTTGCAGACCAAGGCCAGCTCAAAGCGCCGCGCTGTCTCGCCGATGCTTCGCCCGCCCACCGCGCGGGCGCGATCCTCTGGCCCATTCACGACGTACTCGCGGGTGCGGAAACCCTTCAGTGCGCCTTCCTTGGCCAGACCCAGTCGACCGTCGCGCACCACGGGCGCCAGGGCGTTCATGCCCACCGACGTGATGGTCGGCAACTCGGCCAGGCGGCCGGAAAGCTCGACCTCCGCACCTGCCTTCTTCAACTCGTCGGCCAGTTCCACCGCCATCTCGAAACGCAGGGCGTCCACCATGAACACGGCCACAGCGTCGGGCCCCGCCGCCAGGGCATGCACTACCTGATCGTACGTGGTTCGCTGCTGAAGCTCGGCCGGCGGCAGGAAGCCATGGTCGCGGCACAGTCCGGTGAAGGCGCGCGCAGTCGCATCGGCCCACTTCCGGTACTGGACTCGCAGGGCACCGACGATCTCTTGCAGTTCTGCAAAGAAGCACGGCAGGTCCGGCTTGAGCCGATCCGCCCGCAGTTGCTCGAATTGGCGATGCGCCCGGTCCACCTCGAACGCGCCGCCGGTGTACCACGCAACGGCTTCCTCCAACCGGGTCGCGCCTGCCAGCGGCGGCGTGTGGCGCACCAGCGCCTGGCCCAGCCCCGCCGCCTCGGCCACCAGACCCCAGAGGACCTTGCGGCTCCCGCTGCGGTCCTGTTCCAGCCAGAACGAAGCCGCCTGCTCGCGCACACGCGCGAATTCCCCAGCCGCGCTCCACTGGCCGGCTTTGAGCGCATCAATCGCTGCACCCAGAATCCGCGTCTCCTCGATTCGGAAGGTATCGATCCGGCCAAGATCCTCTGGAGCCATCGCCGCAAGCTCTTCGTGCAGCAGAAGCACCTCGATGTCGTCGGCCAGGCTTGCGTATCGCTCGGGGCTGACCTGGCGCAGTTTGGTCACGATGCCGACGCAGGTATTGATCGCTGGCCGGGCCAAAGCGCGCAAGGGCTTCAAGCGGTCCAGGTGGGGCGGTCGCGCTAGGTCCATCACGTACTCGACCGACAGCACCCACGCCCCAAACTGGTCGGCCAGCTTTTCCTCTTCCTTGCCAGCTAGGAGGGGCCTGCAGAACTCGCGCCACGACTGGTCCATGCCGGTGTGCCGCTCAAGAAACGCGCGCAACGCATCCCGTTCCGGCGCCGCTTGCACACGGCCGAGGAAGGTCGTGTCGCCGGCCAACACCTTCATAGCCACGTGCTCGATGCCCAGCAACTCCAGTTGCTTCGCGAACTCTCCACGCGCACCGACCATCCGCCCGGCCAGCCACAGATCCGCTGCGGCCAGGGTCAGCCCCGGCGTGTTGATGAAACTCTCAACCTCCTCAGGCTGCACTTTCCCGTGTGCGACCTCGCGCACCAGCGTGTCCAGGGACTTGCGAAAACGCTGGCCAGCTTCGTACACCGCCAGCAGCGGCGTCTCCCGCACCGTGATCTCGGTCAGCCCCGGCAGATGCACCAGCAACGGCTCGTTGTCGATGCCCATGCCATAGGGTTCGAGCGCCAACATGGTCTCCAGGAAGCTGCCTCGGTACGCCACCACCGGCTCGCGCAGGTCTCCTGCCTTGTGGCGCGCGATCAGGCCGTCCACGAAATCGTTGTACGCGCCGTCCTTGTCCAGCCACACCACGATCCCGCGCCTGCGCACCTCGCGCAGGACCTCATCTTCCAAGGTGCCGGATACCGGCCGAGCCTCAGTCATCATGCGCGTCCCCTATGCGAGAAAGTCGCCGGAAATACCGCCGCCAACCGTACGGCAGGGATAGCCCGCCGCGGCGCCCCATAAACGCGGCTCTAAACGCGCTTAACCGCGCTACCGCGCTATCCCTGGCGCGAAAAATCCACGAAATATCAGGGCGTTGCTGCGGTATCCCGGCAAGCGCCTCCTGCGACATAAACGCGGCCCTATACGCGGTCCCCCTCATTTCTGGTTTCCCTCGGAATTGCCCATTTGGTAGGTGCGCCCGCGCTTGTCGCCCTTGGCGATCAGCGCCCCGGACTTGCTCATCCGCGCCAGAAGTCTGGTTGCTTGGTCCTCGCTCAGTTGGCAAAGGTCCATCACGTCGGATCGAACGATCTCTCCTCGCTGCTGCACCAGATTCTTGACCATCTGCTCATGCTGGATGGAGGAGAAGCCCGCCTGCCGCACATATTCAGAATGGGCGCCGAGCGAGGCATAGACCTTAGGGCTCAACGTATAGGCTGCCCCCGTACCACGGCCGTGCGATTGAACCATCCCACTTTCCCGCAATGCCTCAAGCGTGTGGATCGCGGCTGTCTCATCCTTCTGAATCGCCTGCTGCAACTCCACCCGCGTCACCCTTCGCCGCTGCCGGAACAGCGATAGCGCGATCAGGGTATCGATCGGCAAAGGCATCTGGCGCCGGTTCTCTTCCTCCACGATCAAGCGCAAGAACGAAAGGTCGGCATCGGACGTCGGCATCCGCAACACCACCGACGAGCTATCGCTACGGGAATAGTCCGGTCGCGCACGCCCGTACCGCAACAGCCCCCGGTAGATCAGGTCCACACCGCGTCCCGTGCGTTCCACCAGCCCCAGCCGCTTGAAAACATCCGCAAGCCAGGGATTGCGCGGTCTGGGCTCGGTGGTCAGCAGGTTGTCCAGCGTCACGCCTTCCACAAACCCACCCGGATTGCTCACAGTCAAAGCATCGTCTTGTAGACGCACATGGATCGCGCCGATGCGAGTGTAGTCGCGATGGGTAAGGGCGTTGGCAACGGCTTCGCGAAAAGATCGCTTCTCAACCCTTGGAATAGGCACTCGGAACAATCCGACCTGGACCTCGTCCTCTCGGTTCCAGGGCGCCATCATGTTGTCCAGCCACTCCACGACCCGAAGTAGCGGCGCACGGGTGAATTCGTTGGCCCGAACCTCTTCCCGTTCAAGCACCTGAAACGCCACTTCGTGGGTTGGCACGAACTGCCGAAGAGCCTCCTCTTTTCCAATCAGCAACAGGCCCGCAAGGGTTGGCGAAATCGTTTCCCCATCACGCGATGTCAGCCCGAGAACGCCATCCAGCTCCTCGTTCGAAAGCGACGCCAAAGCGGCGTCCCCCTGGTTGCGCTCGATGAACTGTCGCAACCGAATCCGCTCGGCGTCGTCGAGATCCGCAAGCTTGCTGCCAGCGACGGGTTGCCGACTTACATCCTGGGCTCCCAACTGGCTCAACCTTGCCGGAATATCGTGCGGGAGGATGGGCACGTTCTCGGGGGTTCCATCGTGCTTCAGCCGCCGCTTGAAGTAGCTACCGGCTGTCGTGGCAACGACTTGGTTAACCTTGGGAACGGAGATCTTCGCAATCGTCTTGCCTTCCACCGCGAGCGTCTCGATGCGCACCTGCACCGATGGCACCGTTCGATTCCCCACCAAGGGGGCGATTCCGTCAGGCGGCTGGTGTGCCGGGTGCAGCCCTGTCGCGGTTCCATCATCTTCGACGCCGAGGTAGATGGCGCCACCTTCCGTGTTGGCCATGGCGATCGTCGTCGCGACCAGGTCGTCGTCGGACAGACGTTTCCGATCGCTCTTGAATTCGACCGTAAGGGTTTCCTTGGTGGGAATCTCAGGCATCGGCAGGCTCTTCTTCCTCGGTTCGATCTAGCAGAGGCGTGTCGGTGTCGTCGTCGGTCTTGGCGGCTTTGCGGGCGCGACGTTGGGCTTCCTTGGCCTGGGCGGCCTCGACTTCCTCGGGGTGGGCTTTCAGGAAGGCGGCGCGGTGTTCAAAGGAGTTGGGCTCGTCGATGGTGAAGTCGGGGCGGATCTCGTCTTGCAGGCGCAGCTCCCAGGCATATGCCTTGGCGGAGTGCAGTTCCCAGAAGCAATGGTGGGCCACGGCCAGGGACGGGTCTTGCACGCATTTTTCGCGCACACGGCTGGGGAAATAGCGGGCGGCCAGGTGGGACCAGTCGTAGTCCTTGCGGCCTTGGGCTGTGGCCAATTCTTTCCACCACTTCTTGGGGTCTTTCCACTGTGGCTCCAGCAGAGGCCAGAGCGCGGCGCTGTTCACCATCACGCCGTCGTCGAGATCCATGGCGAAGCGGGCGTCCAGTTCGCGCTTGGTGGTTTTGTCGTCAGGCGCGGGCGGGCCGTGCTCGGCCACCTCGGTCACCTTGGCGATGAAATCGGACAGCTCTTCCAGCAGCTTGCTCACCTCAGCGAAGCGGCGCTCGGCCTTGCCGCGCCCCTTGGCTTCCGTACGCGCCTTGCGGATGTCGTCCAGCTCGCCCTCCAGCCGCCGCCGCTCGGGCAGCAGGTGGTCGGCCAGCAGCACCTGCAAGGTGTCGTCCTGCCAGCGGTGAATCGAAATGAAGGCCACATAGCCGCGTTTTGCCGACGAGAGCGGGAAGTAGATGGGCCGATTTTCGTACAGCCGCTTGTGCCAGTCGAAGAACGAGCGCTGCAAGTAGGTGCGCAGATCATCGCCTTCGCCAACCGCCGCCCCATGTTCTTTCCACGCTTCGAGCAAAGGCGCGCAAGCCGGGTGTTCCAGGCTGTCGCGGCCCTCTTCACCGAGAAAGAGAATCCCGTGCGGCAGCGCCTCCGGTCCCCTCGCCCCGGCGGAGCCGGGGAGAGGGTTAGGGGGGTTAGGGTGAGGGGTTCCGTCGAGAATGCCCTCGCCGTTGCTGCCACAGCGGCCCAGAGCCACGCCCACGGCGAACGACACGAAGGCCGCTGGCTCAGGGGGATCGTACTCGGCCTGGTAAGGCGGCAGGGGCGCACCCTCGGAGCGATCCACCGCACGCTGTGCCCAGTCCTGTGCGTAGCGCCAGGGCGAAGGTCCGGGGCGCTTGAACTCGACGGAGGACTCGCGGGCGGATTCGTGTTCGGCAAATGCGTCCTCGATCGTGGTGAAGATCTCGGCCGCACTGGCGACCGAGAAGATGGGAAGCCGTTTGACGTCGCCAACCTCAAAGTGAACTCCAGGGTTCAGGGACCTCAACACGAAACGCGCCGTCGCGGTGTTCATGCATATCAGCGTTGCGGGGAGTTGCTCCTCCGCAGGAAACACCGACGACCCCATGTGGCCGAAAACACTGGGTCGGCTGTGTACCCGTGCTGAGAACTCTCTCCCAATCATCGAAAACGCGACACCACGCCTGAAGTACAAACCAGAGCTGGGGCGCCCGTTCCCTGCCTTGGCCCCAAACGCCTCCGACGCCACGGATTTCTCGAGCCCGTCATCACACCAGCGAATCACGTCTTCGAGCGCCTCCATCCAACAAGTGCCCTCGGCACCCTTGATGTAGGGCGCCCAACCTTCACGACAAATCGCGCCTCGCCGAACCTCCCAGGGGCGGCGAAGATATCGCGCGTTGTCCCCCGTAGCGAGCCCCTGTCGGATCGTGTGTTCCCTTCCCAACTTCGGCGCTCTCGCATACCGCTCCAGAAACTCCTTGGTCCACCAGTAGACGATGGGCTCGCCTTCGATGACCTCGAAGCCCTTCGGGTCGAACTCGTAGCGGCCCACTTGGGCAAGGAGCCCCGCTGATACTTTCTGAAGCTGGTTTGAACTGAGTTCCCCCTGCTTTTCGAAGAGGCGAAATGCGATTGCAGACCCACCAAGACCAGGACTCACCAAACAAGCGGAAGTCGTGATGAGCTGAGAGCCTTGTGAAAACGCACCTTTTCCAAAATCGGCAAGGAACGTGATTCCTTCCCGAAGCATGCGCTTGCGCAGAAGCTCGAAAGTGCCGAGGAACATCCAATTGCTCAACGTGACGTATCCGCAGCGTCCCCCAGGGCGTGTCATCTCCAAGGCACGGATGTAGAAAGCCGCGAACAAATCTGCTCGCGCTTCGGGATAGAGATCAACGAATGGTTTCGGGAACGCGAGTTTTCCAGTCGTGTGGTACGGCGGATTTCCCACCACCACGTCGTAGCTACCCTCGCGCACCAGGCGCACGAAGCGCACGCCAGCGGCGAGTTGCTCGCCGTCGAGACGCAGGCCCAGATCCTCCGATGCCGAATGCTTGGACAGGAACTGCTCCAGCTTGTCGAGTACAGTGGCCTTGGCCTCGCCTGTCGATAGCTTCACCTGTTGCATGGCGAAGCCTTTGTAGAGATCGCCTTGCCCGGGCAGGCCACGCTCGATCTCCAGTTTCGTCGCACTCAGGGCCTCGTTCACTGCCGCGTCCACCTTCAACAACGTCCCCAGGTGATCCACGCCCGCCAGCGAGGCCACCAGACGGTGGGTGAGATCCTCGGGAATGCCGGCCTCTTGCTTCAGGTCGCTGAGCAGCTCGACCAAGGCTGGATCGTCGTCGGGCAGATTTCCGAGTTGCAAGGTCGGCGCGACCAGATTCAGGTGGCTAGGCCGGGCCTCGCGCGAAAGAGTCTTGGCCTTCAGGTACAGCCCCGCAGCCGCGATCTGCACCGCGCGTGGATCGATGTCCACGCCGTGCAGGTTGCGGGTCAGGATCGATTCGGCGATCTCCTTGTCGGAGATTGTCTGGCCGCGATGCCGGGCCTCCTCGCGATACATGAGCACGAAGAGATCGAACGCGCCGCAAAGGAAGTGTCCCGATCCGCAAGCCGGGTCGAGCAGCCGCACATCGCGAATGGAACGGGGAAGCCCCTCACCCCCACCCTCTCCCCGCTGCGCGGGGCGAGGGGGCCGGAGGGCTGCTGCGTCCGCTGACTTCTCCCCACTTCCGGGGCGAGGGGGTCGGAGGGCTCCAGCCTCAAGGCCAACGGCCTCCTCCTTTCCGCCTCTGCCTCCTCGGAGGCCGGCGGCGACGGGTGTGCTCGCGAGCCGGCCCACGCCCTCCCCCTCAGCCCCGCCGGACCCGTCGGCGCCGTCTCCTTTTCCTTTTCCTTTTCCGTCTCCGTGTCCTCTGTGCTCTCTGTGGTTAACCTCCGGCTCCGGATCCGCCGGCAGCGGCTGCGGCACGTAGTATTTCCACGCCTCCTCCAATTCCCCCTCGATCGGCATCAGTGCATCCAGCGCGACCTCGCCCGCCTCGCGCTTCTTGCGCCAGTCCGCCCGTCGCGCCTCCAGCACCGGCAACACTTTCTCCGCGTCCGGGGTCCAACCATTGCGCTTGCAGATGCACAGCCAGGTCAGGCCCAGGCTGTTTTGCAGCAGCCACTCGACCATGTAGCGCTCGGTGAACATCTGCGTCTTGGACGCAATCTCGTGCGGGGCGATCTTGCCGCCGTCGTTGATCTTGGCGTCCAGCGCCTCGCGCTCGGGATCGTTCCAGTATTGGTAGACCCAGCCCAGGGTGGTGTCGTCGGTCCAGGCGCTGGCCAGATCGGGATCGTCCAGGCTTTCGACTGCCACCCGAAGAGTGGAAGCGGGAACGGGGAAAAGGCGCGTGGTGCCCACGTCGCCGAAAAGCCCGGGTAGCTCCCCGGACAGCTCGTCGAACAACAGCGCCAGCAGCCGGGCGTAGCCCTCGGTGTCGTCGTCGCACAGCCCTGGGGCAAAATCGCGGTACTCGCGGAAGCCTTTGCTGTTCCAGCCACCTTTCAGAACCTCGGGCCGCGACAGCCCCAGCGCCTCCAGGTGGCGGATCAACACCAGGCGATTGAGCAGGGTCGCTGCGGCTTCCTTCTCTGCCGCCAACCGAAAGCGGTCACAGGCGGCCTTGTGCGCCGTCTTGTCTTTGGGCCGCGTGGCGCGCGCCCGCTCGTCCAGCCAGTTCTCGAATCGCGTTCGCTGAATCCGCTGCGCCTCGCCCAGGCCCGCCTGGCTGGCAGGCACGGACAGCCGATATGCACCCTCGGCCGCGTCGTGAATGTCACGCAGCAGCCGATCGCGCAGCTCGCGCACGGTCCTGCGCAGCTTGTCCTTGGCTTCGGAGGTCAGGATGCCAGTGGACATCGATCGGCTAGACCAACCTCACGCGGGCGCCGCTCTTCAGTTGGGCCATGACCCGCTCCTCGATCTCGGCCAGCAGCGCCCGTAACTGGGCCTCGTTCGCGATCTCGCGGCCCGCGATGCGGGATTCGACCTTGACCACCGGCTTCTCGGTCTGCTGTTTCGAGAGCAGCTCGTCCAGCAGGACGTTGGCCCGTTCTTCGGCGTCACGCAGACGGGTGGCAAATGTGTCGCGAACTTCCACCAGGGTCGGGTAGGTGGCGTCCGGCGAGCCCCGGCCCAGGGACTCGTTGACCGGGCGAAGCACGGCGTGCGCCTCGTCTGCCGTCAGCCGAGCGAAGCCATCGCGGGCTTTCACCCGGGAGGCGGCTGCGTCAGCCTGTCTGCCCAGCTCGGCCCAGAGTGCGCGGCGCAGCTCGAAGTAGACGGTGCGAATGCGGTCGGCGCCTGTGGACAGTGAGCCGGCAGAGCGCCAGGGACGCGGCGACTTGAGTTCCTCATCCAGTCTTACAGCGTCCGGCGCGATCTCGCCCGCGCCGCCGAACGCCTGTATCTGCGGGAGCTGGTGCTGATGAACCTCGGCTGCCTTGGTGACCGCCAGGATGGCCTCGTCGGTGAGTTCGCTGCGACACAGGTGCAACTGTTGCATCCCATCGCGCAGAAGGTCCAGGTTCTTCCAGGTGGCCTTGACGATGTCCTCGACCTGACGGGAGCGGACACATTCCTCCATGGCGCGGCCGAGGCGCTGTAAAGCCTGGGGCGCGGCAGGGGAGCCGGGCAAACGATTGAGCCGCACTTCAACCTCGCGCAGGCTCTCGCGCTGGGCCGGGAAGGTCTGGAACACGGCCTCGGCGATGGCGTCGTTTTCGCGGTCCAGGTTCAAGTCCAGCATCTCCTGGAAGAAAACGCAGATGGCGACGCGGCCGCGGGGCGGAACACCCTCGTCGCGGGCGGGGAAGATGTCAGCGCGACGAAGCGACCGTTCCTTCATGAACAGATCGCGTGCGCCAGGGTCCTTGACCGATGTGATCACAGGCGCCTGGTCGGGACGGATGCGGATCTTTCCCGCGCGCAGCAGGCCCACCACGCAGGCGCGCACCATGTCTGCCGGATAGCCGAAGGGCGGTTTGCCAAAGTTAGAGAGCAGGACGCTGCCCGACAGGCCCTTCTGCTCGTCGATGTGCTGGAGGATACGCTTGGGCTCGCGGCCATCGCAGGTGGCCATGTACTTGCCCGCGTCCAGCGAAAGGATGCCCAGCCCGCCTTCGAGGAACTTGGTGGATGGACCCGAGAGCTGCGGTTCGAGAAGCTGGGCCAGCTCGCCCTCTGTGATGGCCATGTCGCTGTAGTGCGGATAGAGGTCAGGCAGTACGCGGTTGCCGAGAGCGGTCAGCGCCGTGGCGAAGCTGGCGCCGAGGTCACGCGGGCGCAGTTCGCGGCCACGGAAGTAGGCTGTGCCTTCCATGAAAGCCTCGGCCACGGCAGCGGCGGCCTTCTTCTCCAGATCGTCGCAGCGAGTCTGCTCGTCCTGCAACAACGTCCGCTTTCCGCCGGTCAGCGACTCGCTCCGGGCCTCATAGCGGCGCAACATGTAGCGCGACCGGGCCAACTCGCGGCTGGCATGGGATACGGCGCCCAGATCGCCGACAACCCAGACGATGCGGTCTTTCAAGGGATCAGCGTCGCTAGCCTGGACCCAGACCGTGGAGACGCGCTCGTCCTTGCTGCCCAGTAGGCGGAAATCCACGGTCACGTTTGCGTCGTCGCGGGGATCGGCCAGACGCTCTTCATTGGCCTGCTTGCCGTCCGAAAAGTACGCGGCGAACGGGAAGGGTCGGCCGCGCAGGCGGGGCCGTTCGGGAGTGCCGAGAAGATCCTTGCCCAGCTTTTCTTGCACGATTTGCGAGATCTCTTGCTGGGTGACACCGTAGTCCTCACGCTCGCGTGCCCATTCCTGACCGGCCGAGCTTTGGATCTTGAAGCCCTGCTTTTCCGAATAGGACAGCAAGGTGAGAGCGCGCAGGCGATCGAGCGCGGCATCCACGGCGGAGAGCTGATTTCCTTCGCCCAGGCGAGCATGGAGGCACTTGGCGACCAGCTCAGACGTGGTGGGCGTTTCTTCCTGGATGAGTTCGAGCAGCGCCACGGCCTTGGCTACCCGAAGGGCGAGCGGATGGCCCGCGATCTCCGCGTTGTTGAAGATGCGCACCATGGTGGTCTGCACATCGGGGTCCAGGGCCGACTGCTGCACTTCGAAGATGTCTTCCAGGGTCACCAGATCGCCTACCGGACGTTCGGCCAGCTTGCGCTCGCGGAATAGCTCGCCGAGGAGTTGCAGCAGGCCGCGCACACCGTGTGCGTCGCCCTGGGCGCGCGAGGAGCGCGTGCGCAAACGCGAGGTAATCTGGAGCAGCAGCTCCACGTGCCCGGGCAGCATCGGGTAGACCTCGACGAAGTCCTCTTCGGTGATGCTTTCGCAGCCATAGGCGTACAGCTTGAGATCGCTGCGGTGCTGCTGGAACAGGTCGCGCAGGATCTGCTCTTTGGCCGGTGCCTTTTTCAAGAGTCGCTTGTGTACGACGTCGCGGATGTTGGCCACGTCCAGGTGAACGCGCAGGCTGGGCGGGAACCTGTCCTTCAGCTTGCCGATGTTGTTGGCTTCGGAGCTGTCTTCCAGTTTCTGCTGGCCAGTGGCGAGCAGCCAAACGCGGCCTTTGAGCCGCTGGCCCAGGCTGGACACGAAGCTTTGCAACGTCAGCATGCGCTTCTCGTCCTGGTAGACGTACTGACTGATCTCGTCGACGACAAAGAAGACCGTCTTGCCGGGTGCGCGCCGGTCGAGCATGGCGGCAACGGATTGGACGACCTCCTCGACCGAGGTTCCGCCGCCGTGGGGAGCGCCGCCGGCGTGCGCATCCACCCAGCTCATGGGATCGCGGTAGAGGTTTGCATCCAGAACGTGCATGGCGTGGGAGAAATGCTCCTCGACCAGGGCGTCGTCTTTCACTTGTTCCCACGGGCGCTTGGTCGCCTTTGTCGCGGCGGCAAGGAAGGCATCCCAGTGGCCGTCCAGTTCCAGGCACAGCTCGCTGTGCGCGACGTTGGGGCTGCGGCGGCAGTATCCCAGGCGCGCTTGCAACTGGCGCAGGGCCGCGAGGTGGATGTGTTCATTGTCGCGGGCCACGGCGCCAATGTCGAAGACCACGGCCATGGCCTGGATGCGCGAAACCAGGGTCTTCCAGGCATCGGCAAATTCCTTGGACCGGGGCGAATCGTCGCGGGCCAGCAGCGCCGCTGACAGCAACGTCCCGTCGGGCAACTTGGCGCCATCAAGGGAAAGGCCGAGGAGCTTGGCAAAGCTGGATTTGCCCGAGCCGTAGAAGCCCGACATCCACGAGGCGGGCAACTCGGGGCCGCCTTTCTTGTCGAGTTCGACGCTGATCTGGCGCAGCAGGCGGACGTACTGCTCGTGAATGCCGGTCTTGCCGTGCTGGGCGCGAGGATGGCCATCGGGATAGCCGCCGGTGATGATGTAGCCCTCGACCTCGGCTTTGAGATGCTCGGGGCGCTGCTCATGGAAGTAGACGACCGGTGGGATGTCGCGGGTGACGTTTGATTCGAAAAGTTCGCGGATGAGCATGGGGCGCTCCCTAGGGATAGATGCGTGGCCGGTAGTCACGGTCGGGCTCGTTCTGGCCCATGAAAGAAAGCCCGGTCGCGCCGTGGCGCTCGCCGGGATAGAGCAAGATGACCGGGATGTTGTGGGTGTGGCCGTCCAGGTGTTTGAGCAGCGCGGACGACTTGTGAAACGGGTACAGGGCTGCCGCGTGTTCGATGAAGATGACCGTGCTGTCTGCGCGATCGGGATACTGGACGGCAAAGTCGGAAATCAACTTGGTCACGTCGGCGGGAACACCGTCGGCTTCCAGAATCAGCGGGGCGACGAACTGCTTGAGGTGCTCGAGGGCGCGCCCGGCGTCCTTCTCGAACAGGGCCTTCTCGCGCCTGACGATCGACTGGACCACGGCGTCGCCGTGGCTGCGAATGCGGGCGAGCATGAGGCGTTGCAGGGACACCGACAGCACACCCCAGCCGGCAGTGCGCAACTCGCCCACCAGGCGGCGCAGGCGATCGCGCATCTTGAACTCATCGCTGGGGCGGTAGGGCAGGATGGCGAAGCGGTAGTTCCGCATCGTACTGATGCGGGGGCCGCCATCGGCGAGCAAGTCCGCGCGCAGGGCGACGAACGCCGCCTCAAGATCGGTCGTGAACGTCGGCGTCTCGCTCATGCGATGCCCCCGCGCGGAAGGTGAAGATCGGCCCAGGCGCGTAGGTCGGATGTAGCCCACTTGAAGTCAACCAGATCGCCCATGCGACGACACTGTACGCCGGGCAGGGAGGCAAGGCGCGCATCGTTGGGCACGAGGCCGACCGAGGCCAGATAGGGATTCGCGGTCAGCGCGCCCTGGAATTGGAGCCCGCGCAGAAGATACAGCAGATACGCCAGGGCGATATCAGGCACACGGGGCACGAGCAGCTTGCGCGGGTCCTTCTTGGCAGAGAGCAAGCACGCCTCGGACGCAGCCGAGAGAAGCTTGCTGGCGAACTGGATGCAGGTCGCAGCCGACCAGCGATCGGGAAACTCGCGCTGCACCCAGCGCAGTACGATGTCGCGGTCGATGTCAGCGCCGGTGGAGTTGCGACGCTGGACCAGGAAGGCGCCGGTGAAGCGGCGGTAGATCGGGTCCGAGAGTTGCAGATGAAAGTGGCAGA
>Ga0181527_1002421_pt1 | contig 17643 bp, 10 predicted proteins | sample PEATcosm2014_Bin_30_FD_119762 | JGI IMG/M metagenome (GOLD analysis project Ga0181527, IMG submission 119762) | Peatland microbial communities from MTU Mesocosm Facility, Houghton, MI, USA - PEATcosm2014_Bin06_60_metaG | ecosystem: Environmental > Terrestrial > Soil > Wetlands > Peat | place...
CACCTTGCCCATCTTGCCGTAGGTGGATTTGTCCACCGCCGCGGACTGATACGGGGAACAGTCCCGCATCTCCGCCTTGCCGTTGATCAGCACATTGGAGAGCTGCACGTAGGCGGCGCCGGATGGCCCATCATAGAGCTCGATGGCCGTCAAGGGAATGTCTTTCGCCGAAGCTGCCGGCGCAAACCATCCCGCGCCAAACCCCGCCAGCACAAGAATCCCCGCCAGGGGACTCCACAGAACCGATAATCTTTGCAGAATAGTGCGCGATGTCATAATTACCCCTGTGAGCTGGCCCAACAAGCGAATTTCCCCGTCTGAAAGCCAGCGCCGGCGCTTCCAATAGATCGCAGGAGGAACGTTGTTTCAGCGTTTCACGGAGGGACTCTCCAGATGCTGAAAACATATTTTACGCCCTCTAGCGTTTTCTGCTACGCTATCACTTCCCCCTGAAGGTTGCAATTTATTTTCGACGGCTGTATGCCTAAGGCTGTACAGTGACCTTACAAGGAAAAAATGGCGGCGTCTACCCAATCTCGAAAGCATGAACGGGCGGCGGAACAAAGTGCCACCAGAACACAGGGAATTGCCGCCCCCCGCGAAGCCTGCCTTTCGGTCCGTCTGTGGACGGCCTCCGGCAATTCTGAGCCCCTGCCGTCGCTCTGGGAGAACGAAAGCCCGGCAGCCTGCCTGATCCTCGACCAGATTGCCGCCTCGGAGGGCATTCCGGCCTCCCGCCAGGGAGACGTTCTGACCGCGACTTTCCCCACATTCCAGACGGCGGTTTTTGCCGCGCGGCGTCTCCAGTGGGCGGTACAGGGATTCTCCGAAGCCGAGCGCCTGCAGGCCACCTCCCTCGCCCTCCTGGTTCACTCCCCGGATGAACAGCACGGGGAGACGATAGCCGAGGATGCTCTTCATTCCCTCGAACAGGCGGCGCCGGGCGAGATTCTGCTGACGGAAAAGGCCGGTCAGCCCTTTGACCGACTGCCCGGCTTTCCCTTGCAGGTGGCCTCCGGGGATGGCCTGTGGGAACTCCTGTGGCGCGCCCCTGAAAGCCAGTCGACCCGCTCCTATGACGAACAGATTCTTGCCCAGCTGATCGAACAGCAGGGCGTGGATCATCCCGAACAACAGGAGCAGCCGCCAGCCGCGGAGGCGGATTATGCTGGCCAGGCCAAAGCGGATTATATGCGCGAGCCTGAAATCGCGCGCGGGAGTTCACGCGGAAAGATGATCGGACTGGCCGTGGCGGCGTTGGTCGTCGTTGTCGCGGTGATCTTTTATTTCACCCAGGGAAAATCGAACCCGGCCCCCACACCAGATCAGACTCAGGCTCAGACTCAACCCCAGACTGAGCAGCAACCGGCGACGGCTGCTCACGGCGCTTCCGTGTCTCCGTCAGGCTCTCCCGCGCACTTGACCAAACAGGAACGCGCCGAAGCTGCGGCGGCGGCCAAAGCGGCGCAGAATCCCGCCAAGGCTGAGGTTAAGCCTCCTCCTGTCGCGCCCGTGCCGGAGAGAGAGAAACCCGCTCCCAAACCTGCCGAGCCTCCCCCCGCAAGAGCCAGCGGCAATGCCCGCTGCGATCTTGAACCAAGCCAATACTCCGGGCAGATCGATCAGGCCTGGAAGAACCTGGGGCGCGGCAAGTATAACGATGCCAAGAGGCAATTCGCCAACGTGCTGGCCTGCGATCCCGGCAATTCGAGTGCCAAGTCCGGCTTGGAGCGCGCCCGTATGGCGGCAGCAGAAGCCGACAACGGATCGCAAAACTGAAAGAAGCTGCAATTAAGTTGATGTTTTGCAAAGCGCGGCTGAAATCGCGCCCTGGCATAGCCTGCCGATTCCTCGCTTCCCGGCAACATGGCGACTGAGCTCCCAGGTCTCAGTGCGAGACCTGGGGCGCCTGGCTCGCTGAAGATAAAAATCCCAGCTCCCGGAATCGAGAGCTGGGATTATTGTTGACCGACAGCAATTTTCGTTAGTTGCCCACGTTGATGGTGTAGGTGACCGGCCCCCAGAACATGAAATCACTGTCGAAGACAATTACATTGAAGGTGATGGCGCCGGCCGCGAGCGGCGTTCCACTGATCGTCACTGTTCCGTTGTTGCTGGAGTAACTCAGGCCATCCGAAAGGCCGGTGACCAGTAATAGGTAAGGAGCCTGACCGCTTGCGGCGGTGATTGTCCCGCTATAGCTTTGGCCCACGGTCGCCGCTCCCAGCGTGCTGGGATTGGGAGCCGGAAGAGATAATGGGGTATAGTCCACATAGTAACCCACCTCCAAAACGGAATCATTGTTGCTGCTGTCGGTGGCGATAACTGACCAATCATAATAGGCATAAGGTCCTCCACTGCTGCTCAAGCTTGCCGGACTGGGCAGGTTGTTGCCTCCAGTGGGATCGACACCCCACGTGAGGGAGTTGATCGAGCTGGAAAAAGAGAGCCCATAGCCCGGAGCCGGTATCACCCAGCTTTCGGCAGGGTTTCCGCCTGAAAACGAGAATTTGTACGTATAGTCGCTGGCGTTGGGCGGATCGGTCCATGAGATATTCGGCGTAAGGTTTGTGCCTGGCCCAGATGGAGATGGATTCGCGCCAAAGCTGCCCGGTACGCTGGCCAGCGTATATGTCTTGGTCTCGCTGGTTCCATCGATGTAGCTCATCTTGAAGCCGTAGGCATCGCCGACATTTGGTGTATTGCCGATGAGATTAAAGCTGCCGCAGAATGATATAGCTGGTTCCCAAGCGCACCCGGCGAGATCCTGGGGAACAACTACATTCGGTCCCGAAGCCAGTTCCATGGCAGTTAACTCTTTGCTGCCGCTCCATGCAGCAGCCAGGATATTGTATAACTGATTCGTTTCTCCTAAATCATAGTCTATATTTTGATAGTTTGTAAATCCACCGGACAGGTAGCTGGTTCCGCCGCCATTCAGGGTGAGATCAAAGGTGCCTGTGCTGCCGGTGACGGCGACGTTGTAACTCCCTCCTGACAGCATATCCCCATTGTCCTCAATGTTATCGTTGTTCTGATCAATGAAGGCCGAGACATAATAGTTTCCAGCCGCAGGTAGCTGAATGCTGTAATTCTGCGGGCTAACCGGGCTGGCAACAGCCGTGTAGGAGGCTTCTCCCGTGGAACGATTCTCAAAATATATATACAGCGGTCCGGTGGCCGCGTTGGCAAAGGTGGCTGTGCCGGAGACCTTGACAGGACCCGTGGGAGCGCCGATGGTGATGGGGCCGACGGCTGGAGACCATGCGCTGGTTGCACTTCCCACCACGCCTTGATAGCGGAAGTAGAGTTGCTGGCCGTTGGTGAGCCCGTTCAACACACAAGTCATTGTGTATCCACCCTTCGCCGGAAAGCTCTGGCTTCCGATATATGTGGCAAAGGTCTTATCGGTGCCCCACTCGACGGTATAAGATGTAGCGATCTCTAGCTGAGTATCAATGGATAACCAGTAAGCTGGAGTCGGGATACCGCTTTCATTAATTACATAGGGATATAGAATAGCGCCTTGATCGAATGGAACGACACCAGGACCGTATGGTGTACTCGTGAAGGTGGGCGCCGTGGGATCGGTCATCGTGACGGAGATGCCGGAGAGGTTGGCGGATGAGACCGTCTGAAGCGTGGAAGACCCAGTGGGATCCGATGCATTGGGCCAGCCGTTATTGACTGCATCTATCCAGGCCAGGACCTGATAGGAGCCGGGCGCGGCGCCATTGATAGTGAACGGTCCCGGCGTGAGGATGCTGGTGCCCAGATCGTGGCCGCTCCAAACTCCGCCGGGGCATTGATACTGCAGAATCAAATGGATAGGCCCGGTCGCCGCACCGCTGTAACTCACATTGCCGGAGACCGAGTAACCGACCGCGGCGTTGAAGTTGACCACCGCACCGCCGGTGCCCACCGTCACGTTTTGTGTTGCGGGAGAAAAGACAGCGTTGGTGCCCGCCAGTGATGGAGTAATAGTATAGCTGCCTTGGGGAACGGCTGCGAAGGAGAAGTTTCCATTGTTGTCGGTAGTGGTGCTCTGGACGGGATTGGTATTGATGGAGACCGTGGTCGCGGGTCCAGCCACGTAGCCGCAGGAGTTACTGTAGATAACGCTTCCGGCTACCGGTGCGCTGGGCGGCGGGTTGATGGTCAGGCTCAGCGTCGCCGATGCGGTCAGGGCAGTGGGCGTGCCACTGTCGGTCATCTGGAAGGTGAGATTTGTGGCCGGGGTAGTAGTGGTTGCGCCGGCGGCGGCAGTAATCTCACCGGTGGTTGCGTTCAGGCTCAAGCCAACGGGCATCGTACCGCCGATCAGCTTCCAGGTGTAAGGGGCGATGCCGCCCGATCCGGCCAGTGTCGTTGAGTAGGATACGCCCGCTATGACGGTGGGCAGCGAAGTGGTAGTGATCGCGGGCGCGGCCGGGATCGTCAGCGTCACGGAGTTGGATTTAGTCTTGTCGGCCACCGAAGTTGCGGTTAAAGTTACCGACTGCGCGGAAGCGGTGGCGGCGGGCGCGGTAAATGTCGGCGCGGCGGCGGAGAGGCTGGAGAGCGAGCCGATCGAAGGCGCGGTCCACGTCACTCCAGCATTGCTGCTGTCGTTGGTTACAGTCGCAGTCACCGTGACCGTATCGTTCCCATCCACCGTGGTCACCGGGGCGCTCACGGAGACGCTGATCTGCGGGTTGATGGTCAGGCTCAGCGTTGCTGTCGCTGTCAAGGCCGTGGGTGTGCCGCTGTCGGTCATCTGGAAGGTGAGATTCGTGGCTGGGGTGGTTGTGGTGGCTCCGGCTGCGGCGGAGAGCAAGCCGGTGGCTGCGTTCAGGCTCATGCCTACGGGCAAGGTGCCGCTGGTCAGCGTCCACGTGTAGGGACCAATACCGCCCGATCCGGCCAGCGTGGTCGAGTAGGCTGTTCCTGCTACGAACGAGGGCAGGGAAGAGGTGGTGATTGTGGGAGCAATCGGGATGGTCAGCGTAACGGAGTTGGATTTGGTCTTGTCGGCCACCGAGGTCGCCGTAAGGGTCACCGATTGCGCGGAAGCGGCGGCGGCGGGCGCGGTGTAGGTCGGAACCAGGGCGGTCAAACTGGAGAGCGAACCGATGACGGGCGCAGTCCACGTCACTCCAGCGTTGCCGCTGTCGTTCGTTACCGTTGCAGTCACCGTGACTGAATCGTTCCCATCCACCGTGGTCACCGGCGCGGTAACGGAGACATTGATCGCATTGATGGTCAGGCTCAGCGTAGCCGTCGCAGTCAGGGCCGTGGGCAATCCGGAATCGGTCATCACGAAGGTGAGCGAACTGGCAGGCGTGGCCGTGGTCGCGCCTGCTGCGGCGGAGAGCACGCCGGTGGTTGCGTTCAGGCTCATGCCTGTTGGCAGCGTACCGCTGGTCAGCTTCCAGGTATAAGGACTGATGCCGCCCGATCCTGCCAGTGTCGTAGAGTAGGCTGCTCCCGCTATGGCTGTGGGCAGCGAACTCGTGGTGATCGCAGGCGCGGCCGGGATGGTCAGCGTCACTGAATTGGATTGGGTTTTGTCAGCCACCGAGGTTGCCGTAAGGGTTACTGTCTGCGCGGAAGCGGTGGCGGCGGGCGCCGTAAATGTCGGCGCGGAAGCCGTCAAACTGGAGAGTGAACCGATCGTGGGCGCGGTCCAGGTCACTCCGGCGTTGCTGCTGTCGTTGGCTACGGTCGCGGTCAGCAGCTCAGCATCGTTCCCATCCACCATCGTCGCCGGGGCGCTCACGGAAACACTGATCTTAGGGTTGATAGTCAGCGTGACAGAAGCGGATTTGCTTGTGTCGGCCACCGAGGTCGCCGTGAGGGTCACCGACTGCGCGGCACTGGTGGCGGCGGGCGCGGTATATGTTGGAACCAGGGCGGTTAAACTGGTAAGCGAGCCAATTGAGGGAGCTGTCCAGGTCACTCCGGCATTGCTGCTATCGTTGGCCACTGTCGCTGTTACCGTGACCGTTCCGCCCCCATTGATTGTCGTCGCCGATGAGGTTACGGAGACGCTTATGGTCTTGGATCCGCCACCTCCACTGTTGCCGCCGTCACCGCCACATCCGGAGAGGCCGAGAAGAGCGATGATGGCAAGAGCTGATACGCTCATGAACGCGCTGGTCTTGAGACCAGAAGGAACGAACGGAAAGCTGGGCATGGAAGCCACTCCGGACAGCAGGTATTTGGAAATTTCCAACCATCATATCGCTGAAATGAGCGGCTGTACAGTTTTATTCCAGGTATGCGGCCGGATGCCCGGGCCCAGCTTCTAATATCCGGCAGGGTTCTATTCCCTATTCCCTATTCCCTGATCTCACTGCGGATCGTTATCCCGCTTGCGCAGGATGGCGATGACCGCGGCGACCAGCACCAGCAGCATCGCCGAGAGCACGGCCATGGAGTCGCGGAAGCGATGGCGGTAGGCAACGGCGTGGTCTGTCGGATTGGCGCGCGGGTACTGCTCGTCGGCGGAGGCGCGGCAGACGCGCTCGGTTCCGTTGGGATCGGTGAAGGTGATCAGGTAGCGGGGAATGCTACCCTCGGCGGCATCGCCCTTGATATTGAGCGAAGGATTCAGGTCGTTGGGGTCGGGCGAGACCAGGGCCGGGTTGACGTTCTTGTTCTCGCTCTCGGCAAACAAGTTGCAGGTCATATCGGGAACCGGCTGGTTCTGTCCCCACTCCTTGGCTTCGGCCTCGTGGAGAAGATTGGCCTCATAGGACCAGCGCGAGGGAATGATGGTGCTGAGCACCTGGCCGGCCTTGGGCATCAGGTAGATGGGCCTCATGCCACCGCCCAGCGCGATGATGGGCAGCAGGACCACGGGCAGCAGGGCGATGGCGCTCTCATTGGTTTTGGAGAGCGCCGAAATGGACAGGCCCAGACCCGCGCCGATCATAGAAGAGAGCAATAGCACGAGGAAGTCCCAGGCGAAGTTGCTGTGCAGCCCGCAAATGAGATAGACGATGGCCAGCATGGAGCCGCACTGGAAGATGCACAGCCCGAGCAGCACCGCCAGCTTGGAGAAGACATACGGGAAGAGCTTGAGCGTGACCATGCGCTCGCGCTTGTAGATGGTCCACTCGCCGACGATGTCGCGAGCGGCGTTGTTGCATCCGAACCAGATGGCGGCCACGACCATGAGGAAGTGGACGATGGGCAGCTTCTCGGAGATTTCGTCGAAGTGGCTGGCGCGCAAGGGGTAGTTGACCAGTGCGACAAGCACGGCGAAGAGCGGTGCCTGCAAGAGCAGAATGGCGGTTTGGGCCTTGTCCTGAAGGCGGACGATCACATTGCGCTTGACCAGGGCGAGCCATTGGCCGAGGCCGAACTCACGGTGCGGCTTCTCTCCGCCGGCCTTGTCGGCGCTGGCCTGCTGCTTGCCGCTGCGGTTGGTGACGAACTCCTGGCGGTAGCGGGAGGCCATGTAGCGCTGACGCCAGGTCTCGGTGCGGCTACCCTCCGGAGCCGTATTCATGCCGGAGAAGAGCATCTCCGGGTTCAGTTCCTGCGTCTTGATGGGCGCGCCGGTGGTGGGCGGATTGAAGAATTGGATCGAATCCGGATAAGCCGGCCCGAAGAAGACCACCGCGCCGGGCTTCTCTCCCCGGTCGCGCGAGACCATCAGCAGGTCGTCGAATTGCTTGTAGACCTTGAGGCTGGGCTGGTGGATGGTGGTGAGGATCGTCTTGCCGGTCTTGGAGAGCTCCTTGAGCAGGTCGATGACCGATTCGGCGTCGTAGGACGACAAGCCGCTGGTGGGCTCGTCGAGAAAGAGCACCGGAGTGTCTGTGATGAGTTCAAGGGCAATGTTGACGCGCTTGCGCTGGCCGCCGCTGAGTGTCTTCTTTTCCGGCGAGCCGATCACGGTGTCGATCTTGTCGGGGATGCCCAGGTTGTAGAGCACCTTCTGGGCGCGCGTATCGATCTCGGCATCTGTCAGGTCGGTGCGCAGGCGAGCGGAGAAATAGAGTGCCTGGCGGACGGTCAACTGGGGATGGACGATGTCGTCCTGGGGCACGTAGCCCATCATGTGCCGGTAGAGGTCGTAGAAATCGTAGAGGTTCTGGCCACGGAAGAGTACAGTTCCCTGCACCGGGCGAGTGTAGCCGTTGAGGGCCTTGAGCAGGGTGGTCTTGCCGGCGCCGGCCGGGCCCATCAGCGCCACCAGCTCGTACGGGAAGACGGTGAGAGAGACTGCGTCCAGTAGACGCTTGCCGTTGGGGGCGTTGACGACAATGTCCTTGGCCTCGATGGTGACCTTGCCGTTGTAGTCGCGCTGCGCCAGCTCGCCGTTCTCCAGCAATTGGAAGCGGACGCTGCCCAGACCGATCTCCTGGCCTGCCTTGGCCAGCACCCTGCCGGTGACGCGGATGCCATTCAGATAAGTCCCGTTGCGGGAGCCGAGATCCTCGACCAGAATGCCCGCCGGGGTGCGGGTGAGGCGGGCGTGACGCCAGCTGACCATGGGAAGATCGAGGGGAATCTCGCACTTGGGGTCGCGCCCAACCTCCATCGTCTCGCTGCTGAAGGAGACGGTTTGGAAAGAGGCCTCGCCGATCTCGACCTTGGTCTCCAGATCGAGAAGCTGCGCGGCGGAGATCTTGTAGGAGCCGAGGTAGACCTCGTCGGAGGTATCCAGAATGGAGCGCTGGATGCGGTTGCTCAGCTCGTTGATGGCGGTTCCGTTGCTGGAGTTGCGGTCCTCGATGAAGTACTTGCCATTCTCTTCGTAAATGACAGCGTGATTCCAACTGACGATGGGCAGATCGATCTGTACGTCGGAATCGGGGGAGCGTCCGATGGTGATCGAGCGGCCGCCGGTGCTGGCCAGCGGGCGGACGAATCTGCCGGAATCAAGAGGAGAGGAGGCGACGGGCCAGGGCATGGGCACAGAGCCGCCCAGCGTTACTTTGGTTCCTTGCTGCACCTTGACCGGCAGGCCGGGCGCGATCTTGGCCCCGTTCACAAACGTGCCGTTTTTCGAGCCCACGTCTTCCAGAAGGAAACCATCGGCGCGTTGCGTGAGGCGGCAGTGGTGGGAAGAAACGGCTGCTTCCGGTACTACCAGGTCGCAGTCGCTTCCCCGTCCGATTAACCATTCGGTCTTCGGTCTGATATCATCTCTTGACATAAAAAAGTATTCCGGATTGCTCACACTGTAGCACGAGAGCACTACAGATGAAAATAGCAGTGCAAAAAAGTACAAATAAGCCAAATTTACACAAGTAAATGGAAGGCAGCCGGGGGCGTGGTATTCTGTCGCCAGCAAATATTCGACTTCAGGCAGGGTGTTCACAATGAAGACCTGTCCCGTCTGTGATTCGGACTTCCCCGACCAGCACAATACCTGTCCCACCGATGGGGCGGTTCTTATTGTCTCCCACGAGCTGGCGGCGGACTCTCTGGTGCGCGGCAAATACCGCATTACGCGCAAGCTGGGCCAGGGCGGCATGGGCGTGGTCTACCTGGCGGAGCACATTCTGCTGGGCGGACAGGTAGCGCTCAAGTTCCTAACGACCGATCTGGGCAAGGATCCCAAATTCATCAAGCGCTTCCGCCAGGAGGCGCGCGCCGCCTACAAGCTGCGCCATCCTAACGTCGTTGAAGTCACCGACCTGGACCAGGCCGAGGACGGCAGCCTGTTTATCGCGATGGAGTTTGTGGAAGGCCATAGCCTGCGCGATGTGCTGGATCAGACGCCCAAGGGGCTGGAGATTCCCCGCGCCCTTACTCTGGTGCGCGGTATTGCCGCCGGACTGGCCGCGGCTCACGCGCAAGGCATCGTGCATCGCGACATCAAGCCGGAGAATATCCTGCTGGCCACGAGCCGGGATGGGCAGGAGCTGCCCAAGGTTCTCGATTTCGGTATCGCTGCCATGACCGCCGAGAGCGCCACCCGCATGAGCCTCACGCACGGAATGATGCTGACGCCCAACTACGCGGCTCCCGAGCAGTGGGAAGAGATGCCCGCTTCCGAGATGGATGGGCGGACAGACACCTATGCGCTGGGCTGCGTCTTCTATGAGATGCTCACCGGGCAGACGCCCTTCCATGCGCACAACACCTCGGGCTGGATGAAGCAGCACCTGGTGGAGACGCCCAGGCCGCCCAGCGAGTTGCGGCCGGAGGTGGGCGATTGGCCGGGACTCGATGGTTTGATGTTGCGGCTTCTGGCCAAGAACCGCGACGACCGCCCCCAGGACGCAGAGCTGCTCAGTCTGTTGGACGGCCTGCTGCGTGGCGACAGCCAGGAGCGGCCAGAGCCGGCCAGCGAGCAGAGGCAGGAGCGGCTGGCGACGATCATCGAGGAGGAGTGGCGGCGGCCGGCGACGGTTCCGACACCGCTTCCCTCTCCGCGTTCAACATCGCTCCCGACACCACTGCCTACACCGATTCCGACACCGGTTCCGCAACAGTATCCAACCCCGCTTCCACAGCAGTATCCGACCCCGCTTCCGCAGCAGTATCAGACTCCGCTACCACAGCAGTATCCAACACCATATCCACAGCAGTATCCAACCCCGCTACCGCAACAGTATTTACAGGTTCCTTCGCTACCGGGATCTCCTCAACCGAAACCTACAGTGGTACAGTTTTTAGAACGGACATGGGGCTTTATTGCTACGTTAGTCGTGGCTATTGTCGTAGGCCTGGTGCAAGTCTATGCGCCGCAACTGCTGCATTTTGGATCAGCGCCGGCGCCTCAGACCGCGCCGCAGACGGCGCAGACACAGCCAACCTTCGCGCACAACCCTGCAACGCCCCCGGCGCAGTCATCGCAGGGTGCGGAGGCGAAGAGCGCATCCGCGGCGGGGTTCAATGCGGTGGCGGAAAAGCCTGCGAGCCCCCCGGCAGGGAAGTCCGCGCAAACGAATGTGCCCCCGCCATCCGCCCAGAAGCCGGAGCCAAGCCCCGCACCCGCGAATTCCCTGCCCTCCGTGCAAAAGCCGAGCGGCGCAGATTTGGAGCAGCAGGCCGCTTCACTCTACAAGGCGAACCGCTTCTCCGAGGCGGCCACCCTCTTCGACCAGGCCTGTTCGGCGGGCAGCCGCGAGGCATGCGACAATCTTGGCGTGATGTACGCCAGCGGCAAAGGCGTGGCCAGGGACGATGCGCGCGCGGCGGCTCTCTATGCCACAGCCTGCAATGCCGGCAATGCGTTGGGCTGCAATAACCTCGGCAACATCTACGCCAGTGGCCGCGGCGTGAGCAAAGACAATGCCCAGGCGGCGTCTCTCTACACCAAGGCCTGCGCGGACGGCAATGCGATCGGCTGCAGCAATATCGGGAACTACTATCGTCTTGGCATCGGCGTCGAAAAGGATGCGGCCAAGGCCCGGCAATTCCTCACCAAGGGCTGCGGCATGGGCAACCAGTGGGGTTGCGACCGGCTAAAAGAGATGCCATAGTAGGCCGAATATAGATCATGGATAGCTTTGTCATAAGCGGGGATGTAGGATTGAGTTTTTCCTGAGCCGGAGATAAATTCACAAGGGTCAGGGGCATAGGTCAGGACAAGATGGAACCGGCAAAGGAGTTGAAGATGCTGAAAGCATATGCATGGATCGCGTTAGGGTTGTTGGGAAGCGCGTTGGCGGGAGCCGCCTGGGCCGAGGAGCCGGCTGAACTCTACGGAAAGCAAGGGGTCAGCCCGCAGGCGGTTCTGCAGGGCTCGCTGGGCAGTTGCTACTTTCACGCTTCGATTGCCGCGCTGGCCAAGGTGTCGCCTGAAACCCTGCGCGGGGCCATCAGCCCGAATCTCGGCGGCGGATACCAGGTGCGCTTCTTCAACGGGCCAGCGGAGGTGGTTTTTCCCGAGGACGTGGAGTTTGGCCGGGCGCACGGCTACGACCGCTCCGAGGGTACCTGGGTCGCGGTGCTGATGCGGGCCTACGCGCAGCGCGCCCTGCGCCAGAGCCTGGTGCATGCCATTGGTAAATCGGATTACATTCCCGTCTATGTCAAGCCGGTCGCCCTGGCGCTGCTCGATCAGTCCGACCTGCTGCTGGTGGGCTATGACCGCGCCATCCGTTCCGTGGTGCAGCAGGATGGAGTGCTCGACAAGGCTGTGCTCAAAGTGAAGCTGGCGGCCCAGTTGAGCGCCCTGGGCATCCCTGCGACCGAGGCGCAGATGCTGGGCGGCTTTCTGGAAGAACGGGGATTCTTCGACACGGTGGCGCAGACCGTGGAGCAGAACGGAGAGGTCTTCGGCGCTTACAAGAGCCTTGGGCAGGGCGGAGTTCCGGTGCGCGTGATGGAGGCCTTCCTGGGCAAGGGTATGTCGGGCCTGGTGGCCGACAAGAAGCTGACCATTGAACAACTGCGGCAACTGAAATCGGGCCGTATGGCGATGGTGGCCGGAAGCTGGGCTACCCCGTCAGGCGAGGGCTACAGCAACGCGGATTGGTGGGTTCCGGCGCACGCCTACACGGTGATGAGCTTCGATGAAGACGCGCAGACCGTCACGTTGCGCAATCCCTGGGGCACCAAACCTGATCCGAATGGGGTCTTCTCTCTCCCCCTGGCGACCTTCCTCGATGCCTACGAGTCGTACACCTACTCCCAGGCAGCAACGCAGTAGGCCGGCGCGGAGGTGGCCCGCTCATCGAACTCAATGAATCACAGCAAGCCATGGGAAGCTCTAAAAAAGCTGTGCCCCGTTCATCGCGGCACTATCGCGATGAGCGGGCGGGTTGCTTGAGCTCAGATCGTAGCCGGATTATGATAGTGCCATGTCGTACGATCTGAAACGGTTCCAGAAAGCAGAAGCTCTCCACTTCATTACTTTCAGTTGCTTTCACCGTCTCCCTCTACTCGATGCGCCGGGTCCCAAGAACATAGTTGAGGCCATACTGGAACTGACACGCGCACGACATCAGGCGAGGGTTTACGCCTACGTCCTGATGCCTGAGCACGTCCATTTGCTCATCAACGAGCCACCATCGATTCTCGTGGCCCAGTTTCTTAAAGCCGTAAAGCAGATGACGTCGCGCAAACTGAGAGGGCAGCACTAGAAGTTCTGGGAGCAACGTTATTATGACAGCAACGTCCATGGTGAAGATGCTCGCTCCGAAGTGATACGTTACATTCATCGCAATCCGGTGAAGTGCGGACTGGTTGCATCTCCCGGCGACTACCAATGGAGCAGCTTCAACCATTACGCGACCGGCGTTCGAGGAGTAGTTGAAATCGAGTCAGAGTGGACGGCAAGACTACGCGGCCCACTCATCGCGATAGGGCCGCGATGAATGGGGCACAGCTTTCTGTCTTGGCTAATGATCGAAGGAGATAGAATCATGCTTGGGGCAACTGCCAAGAAAGAAAGGGGAAATCGTCGCTATGGGTTTTTTGGGAAAACTGTTCGGTGGTAAGAATGCGAAGGCACAGGGTGCGACAACTAGTGACGCAATGAGTCCTTTGCAGGAGCCACCTTCTCAAGATAACGAATCCGTAATGCGGAGAAAAGACGTTGAAGCACTTGGTTTTGCTGCATATAACTGCATGCACTTTATAAAACGCCACAACCTCGCAGGTATGTATGTTGGTATCGGTGAGTCCGATACGTACGCTGATCGAGTGTTGAAGGCTTTCCGATTCGCGGCTGAGAAAATTCTGCCCGCAAAGGATGTCACAGAAATCTTCAATACTACCTTTATCTCTCTCCGTAAGAAAACGGCGATGTCAGACGATAAGATGCGCTCGGTCCTCTTTTTATTTCAGCTTGACCAAGTTATAGATCACATTGAACCCGAACCCGCTGACACACAGACAATTCTAGACACAGACGTGCATCTAGTCGTGCCATTGCAGAACCTCAAGGAGGACATCCAAACGCATCGATGCAGTCCGGAAGAGATAGAGTTCAACCTTCGCCGGCTTCGGTCGGGCCGCTATCGCTAAGAGGTAGGTGGCCCGATCATTAGCCTTGAAGAATTATCCTGAGCCGTGAAAAGTCGTGCCCCGTTCATCGCGGCCCTATCGCGATGAGCGGGCGGGTGCTGTGCCTCGCCATAATTCCACCCGGACGGCGGGTGGCGCGGGTCCAGGGGTAAGGAAACTGGGTGCCCCAGCTCCCGCCTTCGAGACCTGGGATTCGGGCAACAGCCCTAATGCCCATGCCGTTCCCAGAAGACAACTGGAGTGACAATCGGATATCGCTCGCCGAGCGCGAGCAAATCTTTATCCCCGGTGACAAGGTAGTCGGCTTGTGCCGCGCGCAGAGTTCCCAGGACCGGTTGATCGGCCTGGTCGCGCAGGGTTGCCTCCGTTTCAGTGCTGGGTTCGACGATCTCCGCCAAAAACAAAAAGCTGTCCGCGAGATCGCGGATTTCAGCGGGAGTGAGTGTGATGCGCGGCAGCCGCGGCAGCACTCGAACCATCTCATCCAGAATGTATCTCGACAGGACCAGATCAACTTCGCCCTCCCGCCAGGCGCTCAGGATCCGTCCGGGAATGCTGCCGGGATAAGCCAGCGCCGACACCAGGACGTTGGTGTCCAGGACAACGCGCAAGCCCGCCATCAGCGCCGCCGTTCCCGCGCGACGGCCGCATTGATCTCCGCCATGCCCAGCTCGGCCGGAACACCCGCATAGGCCTCGGCAACCCGGCTGCTCAACTGGTCAAATCGATCCCGCATCGTGCGGATACGCGCAAAAAGATCGGCGTCAACCAGAGCGGCAACGGGCTTGCCATCCTTGTTCACTACGATGCTGGCCTTCCGATACTGCACCTGGTTGAGCATCTCGCCCAGGTTCTGGCGAAAATTGACGGCGTTCACCTCGGTAACCATAGCTCCTCCAATCATAATGACCAATATGGTTAGTATGACCGATAGGTCAGCTTTTGTCGAGGCATGTGATGCGGGTCCAGGGTTAAGGAAACCGGGTGCCCCAGCTCCCGCCTTTGGGACCTGGGAACGGCCATCCTCTCCCGCACGCTCTCAATTCACTAAAAAACTGCCCGCGTCCTCTCCAGATTTGGCCAAAAATATGCAAAACGATCCCTGTTTCGAAGCATAGGTATATTTGCGCGTTTGGTACTCAAATTGCGCTTTGCCGGGTGCCCCAGGTCCGGGGTCCTCACGGACAGGTCTTCGTCCGTGGGGTGAAGGTCCGGGGTCCCCACGGACAGGTCTTCGTCCGTGGGGTGGAGATCTCGCTTCCGAGACCTGGGAAACCATCTCTAATGGGCGGGAGCGGGAGGAGCAGCTGGGGCAGCCACCGGCGCGAGCAGATCATTGGGCAGAAACACCCCTGTTTGTTCATCTTGCACCAGCCCGATCACCCCATCGGGCGTTGCAATCGGCGAACCGAAGACCGCCGCGTCCACCGGTTCGCTCAGGTGGATGCCCTTGCCTTCGCGGCTCGCCTTCATCTGTAGCGCCTCCACCGATGGCTTTTTGGTCACCGCATTCTCCCGCAAACGGAAGATAACTACCTGATCCCAGGAGTCTTGCGCCACAACGGCCGCGGATGCTGAGGCCAGTCCCGCAATGGCGCCCACCACTCCAGGCGCAGCCGCGGGCTGTGGTTGCAGCGTCAGAACCGCCAGCGAGGCAGGCGAGGCGCGCCGCAAAACCTCGATCTTGCCGTGGCCGCCGCCTCCCACCGCGATCAGCTTGTCGCCCTCGGGCGTGCCGCGCAAATCCACAGTGAAGTCCTTTGCGCTGAGCCGCAGCGGGTCGCCCAGCCCCACGGGCCGAAGCTGAATCTCCTGGCTGTTCTTCTCCAGTTTGGCCGCTCCCGATTGCACCGCGTTCAAAAATTCCGTATCGTACTTCCACGGCGCCAGCGCCTCGGCCGTGGTCACCACCGTGCCCGAGCCGGCGCGAAAGCCCAGCGCCAGGGAAACTACCGGGAAACTGGTATCTTTTTGCGCCAGAGTGTAACTCGATTCCACCGCAAAGAGATTCGCCTTTGCATTGGTCTCCAGGTCACGAATCCACTGCGGCTGCGCGCCGGGAAGGAGCTTGTCCGCCGCGGCGGTGGCCTGCAAGCCGATATCGATGTATCCGAGGGCGCTCAGCGCCAGACTGCGCTGAAAATCCGAGACGCTAAGTTGCACAGGAACATCCTGTCCGAGAGAGATTTCCACGCTGGGATGCTGGGTGTGCAGCGCCATCTTCTCGACCATGGTGAGGCGCACGTCCGCCACCATCTCGCCCTCGATGCGCACGCTCTGCTTTTCGATCATCCGGCGCAGCGGCTCGACGGTACGCAGATCGCGAAAAAGAACCGTGATGTAAAGCGGGGGCAAAGCTGTCGGCACGCCCTTCTTGAGCACAATCTCCTGGTTCAAAGGTGCGGCAAAGACCGGCATCCCGTTCAGATGCAGCGAGCAAAGCCGGACGCTCTCCATGGTCACCGACTGCGCGGAGGTCAGATTGAGGTCCACGGCCAGCTTCACATGCGAAGTGTCGATCTCCGCCAGGTTGACTTCCTTCACCTGTAGATTCTGGAGCGTCGCTGTCTGTACGGCTGGCTGCGCTGGCGCTGCCGGCTGAGACGGCCCGGCCTGCTGCGCCACTCCGCTTGCCGCCGCCCAGGCGATCATACCGGCAATTGCAACTCGCATCGCTAGGTTCATTCCGTACTCCCCTTTCTCTCCATGCATCATAACGCCGGCAATCGGGCGCGTCATGCTTTCCCTGTCGGAGCATGAAAAATTGTACCAACAATTGCAGGGAAGAGGCCGGATCAATTCACTTTGCGTTCCGTACAAAAACCATTCCGCTGTACAATTTCAACAGGCCCCTCTCGCCGTTTGCGCATCGGGAGCCGCTGTCACGCATCCAACTCCCATGGGGGCACAATGAGCGTAAAGACCGAGTCCCGCAAGCTGCCCATGATGCCCATCCGGGACATGGTCATCTTTCCTTACATGATGACGCCCTTCGTGGTGGGCCGCGAGTCCAGCGTGCGCGCGCTGGAAGAGGCGCTGTTGGGCGACCGCAAAATCTTCCTCGCCACCCAGCACGACGCCACGGTGGACGAGCCAAAGGCCAAGGAAATCTATCAGGTCGGGTCGATCTGCAACATCGTGCAGAGCGTCAAGATGCCCGACGGCAATATTAAAGTCCTGGTCGAGGGCATTGAGCGCGCCAGGTCCGTTGAGGTCAACGACGGCGACGGCTTCTTCGTGGCCACGGTGCGCGTGAGCAAAGCGCAATTCGAAATGACCCCCGCCGTCGAGCAGTTGATCCAGCGCGTTTCCACGCTCTTCGAGCAGTACGTCAAGCTGCAGCAGTCGCTCAACTATGAGACCATCATCGCCAGCGTGCGCATGGACGAGCCGGCCAAGCTGAGCGACACCATCGCCGCCAACCTGCAACTGGGCATCGAAGAGAAGCAGGATCTGCTGGCGCTCTTCGATCCCGCCGTCCGCCTGGCGCGTATCGCCGACGTGCTCGATATCGAGATCGAAAAGCTCGATCTCGACCGCAACATACAATCGCGCGTCAAGCGGCAGATGGAACGCGCGCAAAAAGAGTACTACCTGAACGAAAAGATCAAGGCCATTCAAAAAGAGCTGGGCCGCGGCGAAAAGAGCGAGTTCGACGAACTGCGCAAAAAGATCGAAACCGCCGGAATGCCCAAGGAAGTGCTCGACAAGGCCATCCAGGAG
>Ga0181527_1002422_pt1 | contig 17641 bp, 16 predicted proteins | sample PEATcosm2014_Bin_30_FD_119762 | JGI IMG/M metagenome (GOLD analysis project Ga0181527, IMG submission 119762) | Peatland microbial communities from MTU Mesocosm Facility, Houghton, MI, USA - PEATcosm2014_Bin06_60_metaG | ecosystem: Environmental > Terrestrial > Soil > Wetlands > Peat | place...
AGGACTCCGACGTGCAGCTCTTTTGCCCGACCGTGCTCGACGAGCTGATGTTCGGCCCTCTCCAGCTCGGCCTCGGAGAACAGGAAGCACGAAGGAGGGCAACCGAAATCCTCCGGATGCTCGAAATAGACGAGCTCGCGACCAGGCCTTCCTACATGCTCTCCGCCGGCGAGAAAAAGAGGGCGGCCATAGGCTCGGTCCTTACCATGAACCCCCAGGTCCTTCTCCTTGACGAGCCGACCAACGGACTCGACCCGAGGACGCAAGTCTACCTGGTCGAGCTGATCTTTGCCCTCAATGAAGCCGGGAAAACCATCGTGATCGCGACGCACGATCTTTCACTGGTGAGCGAGCTGCGATGCCGGGTGGCGGTATTGTCCGAAGAGCACACGATCGAAAAGACGGGCGAGGCGGATGAGCTACTTTACGACGAAAAGCTTCTCCTCAAAGTGAACCTCATTCATGAGCACTTGCATTACCACGGCGGCACTGCCCACCGCCACATCCATTCCCATTACCTCTTCCATCAGCATGACAGGAAATGACACCAAAAATCCTTGTCGCCCTTTGACCGGAAAGCGTCACTTGAGAAGCTCGAGGGCATTGGTGATCTGGATCTCTCCGCTAAATGCCGCTTTTTTTCCGTCATTTATTATGACGCAGGTAGGCGTCGACTTTACCTTGTCTTCGTTGATAAGGGCGGTGAAGGCTGCAAAGGTCGGCCCTGGATCACACTCTTTGAATTTCACCTCATGCGCTCTGAGATAATCCTCGAGCCTTTCCTTTTCTCCTATCTTGTCCCGGGCCGCCCCAAAAAGAAACGCCCTCGACCTGAGGATCTGGTCGAATCTCTTGTCCTGATTGAATATGTAGAGAAAATATCTCGCATAAAGAGGGGTAGGCGTATGGACCGGCGTGTCGATGAAGGTGAGGGTGATGACGTTCCTCTGCACCAGGTCCTTGAGCAGCGGCTCGATCTTCGGCTCCATATGGCTGCAGGGACCGCAGAAATAGTCCGTATAGAGCCTCACCTGCACCTTTCCCTTTCCGAACGAAGGGAAAAGGACTTCATCGGCGTAAACCGGAGAGACTGCCCCTTTGAAAAACAGGAGACACAAAAGAAACCCGAGGGCCACGCCAATACCCATCAGGGGAAGCCGCGACCGCCTGGAATTGAACAGAAAGAGAAAAACGAGGATGGCTGCAAAGATCAGACAATAGGGGCAGTAGGTCTCGTTTCTGACCTGAAAGGCCACAAGGTTTATCTCCATGCCGACGCCCAGTGAGAGCAAGGCGAGATGAGGCAGGTCCTGCTTCAAAAAGACCAGCAGTAAGAGAAGGACCGGATAGGCGAGGCCGAGATACTTGAGATCGATCCCGAAGAACCCTCCCTTCAAAAAAGTGCAGGTCGACCCGCAAAAACTATAAAACACGACAACCGCGAGACCCGCCAACGGCAGCGCGATATTGACTATCTTCCTCGCACCCATGCTCACCACGCTACTATATAATGTAAATCCCGCGCCAAGTCAAGACTCGTTTCAAGCGGCCGGGGGGGTGGCCGGGTTAATTTCGCGCCATGTACCTGTATCGAGGGGCCGCGCGTCCTCGACGTACGAAAGAGTACGCCTCCGGGCGGCGCCCCCTCGATTTCGGCACCTATCATCGAGATTTCCTCCGGCCGGGACGGCCTTACTTAGTACACCTCCAACTAATGCATGAGCTGAGATTCGGGAAAGTGAGCATTACCGACTAAAAGCCTGAAAAAAAAGAAGGCCGATACTCGTTGCATCGCCGATCCGCCTGAAGTCCTCGCCTGCAAGGTATACCACGTCGATCTGTGCTTCTGCTGATAGTGCGGACCAATTGCCGAGTGAGTGCGAGCAAGGCCAGCGATGTCAACCGGATTCTGTTCTTGCCTTCTATACCGAGCAGGAGTAATATGCCATAGAATACCAATTTGGTGCATCAATTGTTAGCCCTCAGATAAGAGGAGTCATAATGACATATAGAATCAAACCTATAGAAAGAAACAATGACGAGTGTGAAGGTATTATCAAAGGGTCATATCACGGAGTGTTGTCATTTAGCCACGAAAGCGAACCCTATGCCGTACCGGTGAATCATGCGTATGAAGATGGAAGCTTTTACTTTCACTGTGCTGTCGGCGGAAAAAAGATTGATTACATAAAAAGAAACTCATCTGTTGTGTATACCATCATGAAATATTATGGATCTCCGGAGGATTTTAAGGGCAGGAATAATTGTCATGGGAAATGGGAGAGCATAATAGCCTTCGGTAATGCAAGGTACGTTGAGAATGAAGAAGAACTTCAGGAAATATTAAATAAATTCCTGGCATATTACGGGAAAGATAAACGTGAGATATCACGATCGTCCCTCTTGCAAACGAGAGCAATAGTCATGGAAGTAAAGAAGATGACAGCAAGAAGAGAATTGGAAGCAAAAGAAACTGAATTTTATGAATGGGAAAAGTAGGAGATGTCTAACCGGCGGTTTCACCGGATCGGCCATAAAGCTGGCCTCCCGGCGACCCCAGTGATTAATATCCTTCATGGACAGCTTCAACCAAGGCCTTAAGATTCTCGATGGGCGTTGCCAGCGGGATCGCGCACTCCGGAGCGATGATGTTGACGCCCGCTTCGATGGCGTAGCGAACCTGTTTCCGCACGGCCTCGGGACTACCTTGATAGAGTACCTGGGAATTGTTGACATTGCCGATGAGGGCTAACCGCTGTCCCACTTTTTCGACCGCCACCTTCGCGTCCACCTGCCACTCGAAGTGATAGGCATCGAACCCGGCGTCTGCGAACAGCTCGAGTCTGTCCAGGCAGTTTCCGCATACGTGGAGGATGAGAGGGCCTTCAATGGTCGACGTTATTTCCTGGTGGATGGGCAACAGCAAATCCTTGTAGTGATACGACCCAACGAGGTTGCCCGTTGCATGATCGGCTATCACAACGACATCAGCTCCCGCCTGGAATTGGGCCCTTGCGAAGGCGATAGTAACGGGCATCACCTGACGGAGCATCCTGGTGACTTTGTCCTTCTCGCCCAGTCCTACGTGGAGCAGGAAGTTCTGCGTTCCTGCCATGTGGTAAGAAATGGTCCAGGGCCCCATCACCTTGCCCACAATGGCTACCTTCCCCCCCACATGGCGGCGCAGGATCGAGAGGGCATCGAGGACGACACGCATGGACGGCTTTTCGAGGATATTGTCCGGAACCGTGACGTCTGAGAAATCCTCGTGGGGAAAATTCCTGCTGTCCGGCATCTGGTCCCTGTTTCCCCAGTCTACGTCACACCCCAGGGCCGCAGCCTCCTGATGAACACTGTATTCCGGCATTACCGTGTCGAAACCGATAATTTCGTGCCCTGCAAGGGCGAGGTCAGCCATGGCCTGAGGGTCAAGGTGAGCCTGAGGAAAGGAGATTCCGGTGGCATCCATGAGGTCATGGCAGACAATGGAGGTGACATTGCCGGCCGGTGGGCGGGTTCCCTTCTTGCCGTTGTATAGGGCGGAGAGAACCAGGCTATACGGTGTTGATTTCATGGTCTGTGTGACCTCCGTCTAATTCTGAGACATCAGCGTTCTCGCCAACTGCACTGCCTCGGCAGCGTCTTTGCCGTAGCCGTCGGCTCCGATCTTCTCCGCGAACGTGCGATCGAGCGGAGCGCCACCTACCATGACCTTGACGCTCTTCCGTAATCCTTTGTCTTCTAGCAGTTTGATCACCTTCTGCATCTCCGGCATCGTGGTTGTCAGCAACGCCGAAAGCCCTAAAATATCGGGCTTCAATTCCTCCACCTTGGTCACGGCCTTCTCAACGCTCAGGTTTACACCGAGGTCCACGACGTTGAGCCCCGCTCCCTCGAGCATCATGATGACGAGATTCTTCCCGATATCGTGGAGATCGCCTTTGACGGTCCCGATGAGGATGGTGCCTTTCGGCTCGGTGTTGGTCTCCGTGAGCAAAGGCTTGACAATGGCAAGCCCCTTTTTCATCGTAAGGGCCGAGACGAGCATCTCTGGGACAAAAATCTCGCTGTTGGCGAATCGGCTTCCCACAACGTCCATGGCCCCAATGAGACCTTCGTTTATGATCTGTTCCACTTCAATTCTATCATCAATCGCTGCCCGCACCAGTCCTTCTATATCATTGTGCTTCCCGTCCACAACTGCTTGTCTTACCTGTTCTATCTGTGTGCTCCCCATCGATGTCCTCCGCCTTCAATGACCCCTCTGTCTTCAGAAGTGTGATAAGGGTCTTGCTCGTTCATACACCTTACATTTATGCCACCTCCGGCTGCGCTCTCAGGACTTTTGAACCCCGCCTCTTGTCCACCAGCAAAGAGGCTGCGACTACCCCGATCAATGCGGTACACGCGACCCATATCCATGCCCAGAAGTAATTCTGTGTCTTCGTCACTGGGTCGACACTTATCAGCCAGCCCATGATATACGGGCTTGCCGCAGCGACGATGTAGGCAAAACAGTTGACGAATCCCATGGCCTTACCGTACACCTCAACGGCAAACATGTCGGCCGGCAGGCTAATGGCCGGTCCCCAGGCCATATTGGAGAAGAAGCCGGCCCCTGTCAGGGTCAGCAACAGGAGGTATGGCGATACGCCTTTCTGTAATGTGGCGAGCACCACGACGAAAGGAATCATGAACAGGAAACAGATCATGATCATGGGTTTCCTGCGACCTTTTAACACGGAGTCACTGATCCAACCCGAGAGAAACGCTCCAAGCATGCCCCCCACAAAATAAAGCGAGGCCCACGCCCCCATCTTCATGACGCTGAAACCGTGGACTTTCACGAGATACTGGGCAGACCATGTCATTACGCCCCAGTAGGCCAACTGAGAACCGATGTAGACAAAAACCAGGGGGATATAGCCCGGCGTTTTGAGGATCGTAGAGAAGGGAATACTAAGACTCTTTGATGCCTTCGCAATCACGTCAACGTTCCCGGCCCGCACATCCTCTTCCTTGATAATGCCCTGCTCGATCTCTTCGCTATAGGATTCCACCGCCTCGTCTTTGCTGACAAACCGGTTATGTTCGGGCTTGTCGAAAACAAAGAAAATGATGATGGCCAATGGGACAACGCCGAAATAGGCCAAGATATAGAATACGTCGCGCCAGCTGTTTCCAAGGGCGGTATACATAAATGCCGCCAGAAGAGGCGCCCAGGCCGGGGTCACGATCCACGACCATGAAAGTATGCTCTGGGCCCTCGCCCTTTGCAGCGCGGGGAAATACCGGACGATCAGCCGCGTGGACGGGATGAATTCGGTGCCGATCATGACTCCGAAGAGACACATCCGGAAGTACCATTCCCCCACGGTCTGTATGTGCCCCAGCCAATAGGTCATGACGCTCCAGGCAACGATCGAGAATATCATTACCCGCCGCGAGCCGATCCTGTCACAGACCCATCCCGTCACCAGCTGCGCAGGACCGTAGAAGATCAGCATGAGGGCGGCCCCTATGCCTATTTGTACGTTCGTCATTCCCAAATCTTTGCTGATGTAAGGAATGAGGACATTGGTCTTGACCCGGTCGAGATACTGAATCGAGTAGCAGAACGTGAGGATTGCGACCAGGACATAACGAAACCGGTAAGCGGAATACTTTATCTCGTCTACCATAAGTGTCTCCTTTCAAAGGAATTCTGGTTCTCGCTCCTGTCCGTTCAGATCTCCGGACCTCACAAAGATCCTGATCTTTCTTTTTTCATGGTTACTCTGCGCCGGCGCATTCGTGAAGCCCGCTACGGACCTCGGGGAAAAGATTGATGAACAACTCCTACGACTCTTCGAAATGCCTTTCAAATGACCCATGATTTGTCGATTATAGCACGGTTGTCATAGAGTTGGCAGTTGAATTATAATAAACTTATTGCCCGGCAAGGCTCTGTTCTGGTTGGTAATCCTTTGGTTGGACCTCCGCACCATTTAGGGCGCGCTGAAAAAGCCTATAACTTCATGTTGGAAAAGCCGATGCCCCTTCTGCAGGTGCATCATGTGGCCCGCATCAGGTACCACAACATACTTCTTACTAGGATTCGGCAGCTGTGCAAAGAAGGGTAGCAGTCCCTCCAAATCGGCAACGTCATCATACTGGCCGTGAATGATCATGGTGGGAACGGGCATAAGCCTTGGGTTGATCATCGGCATGATCGTGACCATATCAAGCTGCGGCCCGGTCGGTGACTTTACCTCAACCCGTGCCGCCTCTTTCGCGTACGCGTCCACTACTTCCGGGTCATTGGCCTCAGAGGGTGTCATGGAATAGAAACGCGGTTTCCATCCGGCTTCCGGAATGATAGTGTATGCATCCTTGCGGAAAGCTTCGATACGCGGCCGTCTCTTGGCTATATCGGGGCTGTTCAGATGCATCTGGGCATAGGAAATGTATCTCTCCGTCTTCGCCGGCTGGGCCATCACGAACATGCCGCAATACTGGGTTCCCCAGGACCAGCCGAGAAGGTTTACCTTTTTGACACCTCTCAGCTTGAGGATGTAGTCCACCACGGCATTCAGATCCTGGCTGGCTTCCATTGTAGTCATATGGCCATCAGGATGCGTTGAACGGCCGAAACCCCGGACGTCTAAGGCAAAGACGTCGAACCCGCTTTGGGCAAGCACCTCCATGAGGCTGTAGGACGGTTTCCCTGCTACCTGCAGATCGAAGCTCTCCTTTCCCGCAGTGGCAGAGCCATGGCATAGGACAATTATCGGCTTGCCTGCCGGGTTTCCCACGTACTTTTCCCAGACATACAACTGGATATTCACGTTGTTAACCCAATGCTCGACCCCCTTTGCCGACTGGGAAGCGGCGAAGCTCGTGGCGCCGAGGATAATGCCGAGAACGAAGAGAACGGTAACGCTATACTTTTTCATGGATACCTCCTTGCTGAAGGATACCCCATATAATACAGTTCGATTTTCTTGAAAGCAATAAAACTGAGCGAGGCTGTAGACTTTGCACATCCAGAATGGCATGGGGGTCAAATCTTTATTCTTGACTTAATGCACCGGCCGCGCCCCAAATCTGTGTACTATCAATTATTACCACCCGAAAGAGAGCTATGCCCTATGAGCGTTTGAGGTGGGCAATCGCGACGCGACCGACTGCATTCCAGCGGGATCTTCTGACTCCTGTTCGATAACGAATAATAGAACCCCAAAGTTATGCGTCGCACGTATAATCACGGTGTGGAGAGTACTATACGGAATGAAACCGTCATTTTGGTTGGATTTCGGGCAATATTCCTTGACCGGACACTGCTCGTACTCATAAAATGAAAACAACCGTGTCATATGCATAAAAAAAGATGTTGGGCAAAAACACGTCACGAACCCACGCGAAGAAGAGGAGGCCACGAATGGAAGAGCATAGTCCCCAATGCGTCAAATGTACCATTCTCCGATGTAGTTCCAAAGAAAAGAGCAAGAAAGTATCAGCATCTTGCCCTACCGAAAAGTATCCGGATTTAGTCAAGGAAACGGCAGAAAGATACAAACTGCCGGAAAACCAAGGGGTAATCCAGGGTTGGCTTGGTTTGATGAGTAAGATTCTTAATCCTGAAAAGGCGAAAGAAAAGTGGTCCTGGACAAGAATTGATGAAATCATGGAATATGCGAGGATACGGGGAATGACAAGACTGGGCATCGCTACCTGTTACGGATTGATGTCTGAATCGAAGTCTTTGTCTGACATTCTTGAAAGTAATGGATTCGACGTCGTTTCTATATCATGTCTTTGCGGGGAGGTGAATCCGCAGGATATGGGCATGCCGGGGGATATATTCTGCAATCCGATATTACAGGCAGAGGTGCTCAATCATGAAAAAACCGATCTGAACATAATGGTAGGACTTTGCGTTGGACATGACATTCTCTTCCTGCGCCATTCCAAAGCGGAGACAACACCTCTCATAGTAAAGGACCGTTCTACAGGACATAATCCTGTAGCTGCTTTGTATCAAAGCCAGGGCTTCTTTAAGGATAGATTCATCAAGAAATGACTACGAAGTGCTGTCTCATTGGTAGTGGCGGTGAACAGATGAACAGGTCGTTGAATAGGCCCTATTTGAGTATGAAAGCGTCATTTGCACCGGCAGGATTTATACTATCGAGCCCTTGGAAGAACGGGCGGAACTCGTGACAACATGGAGGGCTCACTACGCAAAGAAACCAGGCCGGACGGCACATGAGGCCGCCCGCGCCACTCGATTTCTTACGTTCGTGATCGCAGAGATGACATTACGTTCAGGCTCGTTCCATCCCGACGGTTTAAGGCCTTTATTCATCTACCGGTGCGTAGTGCGAAATAGTGCGAGGTACCCTTCGCCCCACGCATTTATCCTGACAAAAGGTCTAGTGCATCTCTTCGGAACCCAGGCTAAAACAGGAAAAGGGACAGTCCGGCACCGATCAATACGATGTAGATGAGGTCGACTTTCTTGAGAAGCGCAGCAACCGCAGCCAGTACGAGGATCACTCGGAAGAGGTCCCACGGCACCGCTATCGCGAACCTGATAACAACATAGAGGAGAAGACCTACGAAGGAGGCAAGAACGCCCTGCGTGGCTTTCAGAAAGACCGCCGAACCCTTAAAGCGGTTGAAGAAGGGGGCGGTAAGGACGACCAACATGAACGAGGGAGCGAAAATCGCAATGGTCGCAGCGATGGCCCCCAGGAGGCGATGTGTCAGGTATCCCACAAAGGCGGCGGTGATGACGATGGGGCCGGGGGTCACCTGGCCGAGGGCAATGCCGTCCATGAACGTCCTCGCGTCCATCCAGCCCCTCACGTGAACGACCTCCTGCAGCATCAGCGGCAGGGAAGCGAACCCTCCTCCAAAGGCAAAGATATCGACTTTCATCATGAGAAGGGCCAGGCTGAGAAGGCCTGGATGCGCGAGGTAGAGAAAGACAAGTCCAAGTGACAGGATTGCGAGAAGACTGATGACGGGAAGGGACGAAATACCTTTGTTTCCTGGTTCTGCCGTCTGCGTCTCCGCCATTTCTTTCAAGAGGAGCACTCCCGCAAGCGCGGCCGCCAGGATAACGTAAAAGGGGCTCACTTCCAGCCGGAAGGCCAGGGTAGAGGCGCCGGCAAGCAGGATATGCCTGTAGTCTTTCAGGGAGCTTCTCCCGAAGGTATAGGTCGCGTTTGCGATAATGGCGATTACGATTACCTGGAGTCCTGAAAAGACGGATGTCACCCGGGGCAGACTCCCGTATGTGGCGTAGCAGGCGGAAAAGGCAAGCATGAGCAGGAAGGCCGGCAGGCCGAAGGCCACGTACGAGACGACAGCGCCGGGCAAACCCCGCATCTGCAAACCAGAATACGCCACTGTCTGCATCAGGGTGGCGCCGGGTATGGATTGGGCAAGGACGACACCCCCCTTGAAGGTCTGTGGGTCCATCCATTTCTTTCGCTTCACCACGAATTCGCCTACATAAGCGACCATTGCGGGTCCACCGAAGGCTGTTGCCCCAAGGCGCAGGAACAGTAGGAAGAGATCAACCAGTGTCGGGGGATTGTGCGCTGCTTCCTGTCTTTCCGCCGCAGTTTCCATCCCGTTGCACTCCCTCATCCGCTTTTGAATGTCCTGTTCGGGCTTCTCGGTCGCACTCGTCAAATCCCCGGTGTCGGCACGTTTTCCCAGGCGCTCGTGTTCTTGACGCGCACTATGCCGGCAATCTCCCCTGTCTTCACGTTGACGTCGACGAAGGCCACGGGCACCCTCGTGGTATTCACACCCAGAAGGGCAGACCCGGAAATATGTCCTCCCCCGTGCTCGATCTCCACCAGGGCTACCCTCCTATACTCGCAGCTATTGCAGTCCCCGTCCGGGGTCTTTTTCTCGATCGGGCAATGGTGCCTCCTTGCTACAGCAGGGTCGACGTTGAACATCTGCGCCATGTGGAGCGACGGAGAGGCCCGGAGGTGCTGAAAGGGATGGAGCACCCATTCGCTTATCATCATCACCGTATGGTGCTGCTTGTACAAGTGGAACTCGGTTCCCGTATCTGCGATCATTCCCTGCATGATGTAATCGACCGGCATAACGTATCCCAGGTAATCCCTGTCCCCCACAACGCCCGCTTCCGCCTCCCGGTTGTTTTTCGTGAGGCCGGACAATACGGCATTGCTCAGCGGCCCGTCCTCCGGAAGAATGGGCACAAGGGTAAGATTGTCTCTCGTCTCAAACGCGAGAGAGTGCAGGGTGACCCCGCGCAGGACCACGCCAATGCCGAGAACGACGACGATTATCGAAAGGGGTACGATGACATACCTCAATGAGCTTTCAGGATGGAAGGCAAAGTATTTCTCGATCCCTTCTGGCACGAACATGCCCGTCCGGTCCCTGTAGTCTTCATAGGACCTGCCGTACAGGTTCACCATCCTTCTCTCCTCGTCACCGGCGAGGAAATAATAGAGGATGAGCATGACTGAAAGGCTCGCGAGCACGAGGAACCTCGGCCACAGGATGCTCATCCCGATGCCCCATATCGAGAGGGCGGTGTACTGGGGATGACGGATAACGCGATAAAGACCATGAGAGGCGATGCCCCACTTGAAGATCTTGCCGAGATAGATCTGCAGCGCGCAGACGACAAACGTGACCGATCCCGCCACGAAGCAGACGGAGCCGAAGACCCGGACGGCTTTCAGGAACAGGGTGGGAGGCAGGATCATGTGCGGCAGAAAGAAAGTGGTAAGCCATCTCGTGGCCGTGAAGCTGTCGAGAAAGTGGAATATGGGGTTGAAAACTGAATAGAAGAAAAAGGCAAAGGGGCTGATCATGATCATGATCTCGAAGCCCATGACGAAAAAGGCGAGGATCCCCAGGCGCGCCACGGCCCTTGCCAACATACCTTCCATTTTTTTCCTTATCATATGTTACCTCCTTCCGGAAATTGCCTGGTCGAGGGCTGCCTTGAGGTCCTGCATGGTCCAGTCTCCCTGGAAGGGCCCCGGGCCCGAACCTTTTGGGAAACCGACGAACGTCACTGTCCGCGGTCCAAGTTTGATCTTTTGGGCATCATCTATCCATATGGCTATCGGAATATGCTCGCGAAGGCCTTTCGCGGCCGTGAAGGTCTGCGCCTCTTTCGTGTCCGCGTCATACCAGGAAACAGAGACCTTCTCCCCGTATTTGGCAAGAACGTCCCTGATCTCCCTGACCGTGGGTTGCATCGGCGGATGGTTCATGTAAAGCACGTCGAGGTGCGGACGCGCGGCATGGGCATCAACACCGAGACAGAGGACAACAAAAGCCACCACGCAGAAGAAGAGCCATACACTACCTATCTTCCCGGTGCCGGCACCTGCTCGCTCGTTCACGTACTGCGTGTATTCCTTAAGCAGGACATACGCGTACTCCTTACGGGTGCTATACGAAGAAGGGATAAAATTCTTCCCGGCTTCCAGTCTGTTGATAATCTCTTCGGCGGTCTCCTGATTCGCCTGTCTGCCCTCGGAGTAAAGGCCCGCCAGTACCTCGTTTAGGCCATTAACACGAATCTGCGTACCATCGGGAAACTTCAACATGCACCAGCTAACTGCCGGCGTTTCGGAATCGTCTCCTCAGGTTATTCAGCCTATCTTTTCAAACAACGACACATCGCACCTCCTCGTCATGTGTCCGTAAACTCACGATCTTCAAACCTACTGACATGTATAGTAACACACCCCGGTGGGTGTCTCCTTTGCATAAGGGAAATACTTCCGCTTGAACCAGAGCGATAGATGGACCAGGTTGATCAGCACCGGCACTTCAACGAGAGGCCCTATCACGGCCGCAAAGGCCTGACCCGAGTTGATGCCGAAGACGGCGACGGCCACCGCGATGGCAAGCTCGAAGTTGTTGGAGGCGGCCGTGAAAGAGAGGGTCGCCGCCTGGCCGTAGTGTGCACCCACCTTGCCGCTCATGTAGAACGAAACGAGGAACATGATGACGAAGTACACGAGAAGAGGTATCGCGATACGGACGACATCGAGGGGGATCTTGACGATATACTCGCCCTTTAAGGAAAACATGACGAGAATCGTGAACAGCAGGGCGATCAGGGTGATGGGACTGATCTTCGGGATGAACCGCTCGTGATACCACTTCTTGTCCTTCACATTTATGAGGATGAACCGTGTCACCACCCCCGCGATAAACGGAATGCCGAGGTAGATAAAAACGCTCTTGGCAATCTGACCGATAGTGATGCTGACGACCACCCCTTTCAAACCGAGCATCGGCGGAAGCACCGTGATGAAAATGTAGGCGTATACGGAAAAGAAGAGTACCTGGAAGATGGAGTTGAAGGCCACAAGGCCCGCGCAGTACTCCGTGTCGCCTTTGGCCAGCTCATTCCATACAATCACCATGGCGATACAGCGGGCCAATCCGATCATGATGAGGCCGACCATGTAGTCCGGGTAACCCTTCAGGAAGATAACGGCCAGGACGAACATGAGGATGGGGCCGACCACCCAGTTTTGCACGAGCGACAGACCGAGAACCTTGACGTTTTTGAATACCTCGCCAAGCTCCTCGTACCGTACCTTTGCGAGAGGTGGATACATCATGAGGATAAGGCCCACAGCGATGGGGATGTTGGTAGTCCCGCTCTGGAACCTGTTCCAGAAGCTGACGACGCCAGGAAAGAGATAACCCCAGCCGACGCCGACACACATGGCGAGGAAGATCCACAGGGTCAGGAAACGGTCGAGAAATGAGAGCCTGCGTGTGACATGGCCGTCCACGGCTACGCGCCCGCGCAGCAGGCGGTCCTGGCGCCCGGTGACACCTCACCCCTTGCCGTCATGAACGCGGCGAGCCTTGCGTAGTCCGCCTCGATCTCGGTATCCTTCACCCGGTCGGCGGCGGACAGAAAGAGGAGTCTCCTGAACAGGTCCGATTCGTCGAGGCGATAATGCATCCATTTGCCCTCCCGCCTGTCCTTCACGAGTCCCGCCTCCTTGAGCACCTTGAGGTGGAACGAGACCTTAGGCTGTGACATGTCGACCGCCGCGACGAGATAACAGACGCAAAGCTCGCCATGCTCCAGGAGCTTGACGATCCTCAGCCTCGTTTCATCCGACAACGCCTTGAATATTGAGAGAAGCTCGTCCATCTGCCGCCTCCTGTTACATCAAGTCTCGTTAATATTACTTACCGCATATATCGCTTTATGTCAACATACTTAGATGTAATACCACAATATATCCTTATATGATAGCTCTTGACAGGAGGCTGGAAAGCATCTATGATGAAAGATATGGAAACATTGATTCCCCTTCATATAGCTGCCGCCCCATCGTGCTGAGGGTCACGGAAACGGACTCAGGGGAGTCCTCCGCGCCTCGATCAGCCCTTTGTCACGGGTTCGATAGAGACCCCTGCCGGTCAGGTCCCTCGCGTCTCGCAGGTTCTCGGTTGGGCTGACCGTCTCGGCGCTTTCAAGGCGCGATGGGGGATCGGCCGCATGCACTACTCGGTTGACCCCGGCCTCTATGCGACAGGAAATGCCCGTCCGGAATCGCCGGTTTTTGTCACCGCGAACTACAAGATGACCTTTGATCTCCTCCGAAGGGCCCTCGCCGGGATAGATGGGTGGATCCTCGTGCTCGACACCTTAGGCATCAACGTGTGGTGCGCTGCGGGGAAAGGCACCTTCGGGACTGATGAGCTGGTGGAGCGCATAGAGTCGAGCTGTCTCGCGGATGTCGTATCCGATCGTCGATTGATCGTACCTCAGTTAGGCGCGCCGGGCGTGGCTGCCCATGAGGTGAGAAGGCGCTCCGGTTTTCAGGTGGTCTACGGCCCAGTCCGCGCGGACGACGTGCCCGCCTTCCTCAAAAACGGTCTCAAGGCAACGGGCCGGATGCGGAGAAAGGACTTCCGGTTCACCGAGAGACTCGCCCTGGTCCCGAGAGAGGTGGTGCCTGCCGTAAAGTGGGCCATCCTCGCGGCGGCAGCGCTCTACGTTCTTTCCTTCTTTGTTTCCGGTTTCTCCGCGTCAAAGGCGGCAGACTGGACTCTACTCGCCGCCGTTTCCCTGGGCATTTCCATCCTTGCGGGAGCAGCCCTCACTCCCATCATGCTGCCCTGGCTTCCCGGCAAAGCCTTTTCGACAAAGGGATTCAGCCTGGGTCTCTTGTTCGCCGTTTTCGCCTCGCTGCTCAACTACGTTTTCCATCATCCCGGCATCGCGGCGGCCCTCGCACAGCTCGTCTCCATTCCTACTCTGGCAGCCTACCTTGCGATGAACTTCACCGGCTCTTCCACGTTCACGTCGCTCTCAGGCGTCCGGAAGGAGATGCGCTTCGCCCTTCCCCTGGAGATTGGGGGAATGACCGTAGGCCTCGCTTTGTGGATTGCCGCCGTAGTCATGGGAGGATAGAAACGTATGCGCCCTTTGCTCTACCTTAACGATGTAGTCACCCTCGCGTTTGATGCCTCGAAGTGTACGGGCTGCAGGATGTGCCTTGCGGTCTGCCCTCGTGAGGTGTTCCGGCTTTCGTTCGGGAAGATCGAGGTCGCTTCCCGTGACGCATGCATCGAGTGCGGCGCCTGCCGGCGCAACTGCCCGAGTGGTGCCCTCACTGTGAGAGCGGGGGTCGGCTGCGCATCGGGCATGATCAACAAGATGCTTGGCAGAAAGAAGGCCTGCTGTGTCGTCGGCGATGATGGCTACCCTTCCTGTCAGTAGAGACCGGGCAGCAATCTATGAGGGGTTCCGTGGGATGACTTCAGGAAGCAGGTTATGCAGAAGCTGAAAGTATTGTTCCTCTGTACGGGTAATTCCTGCCGTAGCCAGATGGCCGAAGGATGGGCGAGACACTTGAAGGCGGATATTATCGATGCGTATTCGGCGGGTACCCAGCCGAAGGATGTCGATCCGCGGGCCGTGCGGGCAATGGCGGAAGCAGGCATTGATATCTCCCGACAGCGGTCCAAATCGGTTGCAGAGCTGGCGGATCTTGAGTTCGATTACGTCATCACCCTCTGTGATGATGCCCAGCAGACATGTCCCTTCTTCCCGGCCAAAACGGCTGTCATCCATCACGGTTTTGACGATCCGCCCCGGCTCGCAAAGGAGGCCTTGGACGAAGAGCAGGCCATGCGGCATTACCGGCGCGTGCGAGACGAGATCAAGGCGTACATAGAATCTCTGCCCCAGTCGCTGTACGGACCAACATGATTACACTGCCCGGTGCGGCTTATCATGTGTCCCTGGCTGGGAAAACCCCTTACGAGGTGTTGCGGGAGAAACTACGATAGGCAATGCTGAATGTCAGGCGAGGTGGTGACCAGCACAAAAACCGGAAGAGATGCTTTTTGTCATTCCTGGTTGTCACCCCTCCTCGTCATGCCTGGTTGTCACCCCTCCTTGTCGCTTTGACAGGAAGCGGTAAAAGCAGGAAAATCTTAATCGACGGGGCATACGCCCCGTCCCGTTCGGGCCGGATTCGAAAGGTCTCGTAAACCGGCATGCTCTTTGACAATTGGCCCCGACCCACGCCCTTCGGGCCACCGGTGGGTGGCGACCCGGCAGTCGAGCGCATCAGGCGCAAAAGACGCCCGGCCCCATACCCTCGCCCCCCACACCCCCCCCGAAACTGTCAACTTTTGTGCACTTTTGTCAACCCCATTGTCTAAATGCCTTGCAAGAGAAGGGACTCTGAAGGGGCGGTGGTGAAGCGGCCTGCGAAAAATGCGTGCGGAAGAGGGCAAAAGACCGTAAAAGGTAGTAAAAAACGCCAAAAACGAGCGTTTTTTCACTTGTTCGTGCACCCTTCCCTCCCGCCGGTCGGGTGGGGGCATAAGGGAGCAGTGCTTTATCGTCCTGCCCGACAGGCTACCTCTTGTTCACCCTGACGATCAGCCCTTTCAGGTAATCCGTTTCGGGTATCGTCAGGAGCACCGGATGGTCGGATGCCTGGGCGAGCTCGCGGATAAGATAGACATCAGCGTGGCCGTAGGCCGCAATGCGCACCATGTCCCTGAACCTGGACCGCTTCATGTGGTAGGAACAGGAAAAGGTGAAGAGGTGTCCCTCGCGGGAGAGGTCCTTCAGGGCCTTCTTGTGGAGGTCGATGTATCCTTTTTCACCCTCTCTGAGCTTCTTTTTCGATTTAATGAATGACGGCGGATCAAGGACGATCACCTCATATTCCTCTGTGGCTTCTTTAAGAAAAGTGAAAGCGTCGGCCCTCACGAAAGCGCCTCCCGCGAGGCCGTTCAGCCTGGCGTTTTCCCTGCACAGATCCAGGGCCTGGGCCGATGTATCAACGAACGTCACCGCGCGGGCCCCGAAATAGAGGGCATGGAGGCCGAACCCGCCCGTATAGCAGAAGAGATCGAGGACGTGCTTGCCGGCCGAGAATTCTCTCATGAGGAGCCTGTTCTCACCCTGATCAAAGTAGAAACCCGTCTTGTGGCCGGAGAGCACATCCACCAGAAACCGAAGCGGCCCCACCCTGATGACGGCCTCCCTGTCCACACTCCCGTGGGCCGCTTCGACGTAGCAGGGGAGGCCCTCTTCCTTCCGGCTGGGGCTGTCGTTCCGAAGCACCACCGCCCGCGGGGAGAGCACCATCCTCACCGCGGCGATGATATGTCCCTTCAGCCTCTCCATCCCCGCGGTCAATAACTGCACCACTACCTGCCCCTCGTATTTGTCGACGACAAGCCCGGGAAGAAAATCCGACTCCGAGTTGACTACCCTGAAGCTGCCGGCCGGCCCCCGCGCTCTTAGCTTGAGCGCTTCTTCGATGCGCCCTGCAAAAAATCGCTCATTCACTGCAACCTTCCCGCGTGAGAGCAACCTGATGGCGATCAGGCTCTTTGCGTTGTAGTAGCCCGTGCCAAGGGGCCTGCCCAACTCATTCGTCACCTCGACGACCTCTCCGTCAGGGAGACCGGCGGGTCTTGACCTTACCTGGTTGCTGAATATCCAGAGATGACCCGCAATGATCGATTCTTCCGCGCTCTTATCTACCTGTACCTGTTCCATGACAGCGCCTTTCCCCCGCGCATCCGACTATTTTAAGGCCGAATCGCGCATGACGCAAGCACCGGCCAGCGCTTTTATGAATGCATCTTTCCTAAACCATGCTTTTGTGCTATATTTTATCAAGATCAAATCCGCCTACGGAGGTTCGCCAAGCTTTTTTGGAAGAGAAAACGGAAGAAGAGGTAGTACAACTCTCCTTTGATGATACCTACCTGGCCCGGAGCCTGTTCGGCCCCCGGGAAGAAAACATAAAATATCTCAAGAAATATTTCGACGTCAGGACGAGCGTGCGGGGAAACCACGTCACCCTGGTGGGCAAGAAGAAAGATGTTGAGAGCACGAGCAAAGTGATACGCGAGCTGGCAGGGCTCGTCAAGAAGGGATTTGCCATCAATCCATCGGACATAGACCATGCCGTCCGCTATGTTGCGCATACAAACAGGGGCGCCGAGGAGTTGTACGGGGACCAGATCTACATCCCGCCCAGCCGCAAAGTAATCGTCTCGAAAACACAGAATCAGAAACTCTACGTCGAGGCCATACGGAAACACGATATCGTGATAGGCATCGGCCCGGCGG
>Ga0181527_1002423_pt1 | contig 17631 bp, 16 predicted proteins | sample PEATcosm2014_Bin_30_FD_119762 | JGI IMG/M metagenome (GOLD analysis project Ga0181527, IMG submission 119762) | Peatland microbial communities from MTU Mesocosm Facility, Houghton, MI, USA - PEATcosm2014_Bin06_60_metaG | ecosystem: Environmental > Terrestrial > Soil > Wetlands > Peat | place...
ACTACCTCGAGTGGAGGATGAGGCCGAAGGCGCACACCCGGAAGACGTACTCCCACGGCGAGGAGAGGGCCGGGGTCCTGGAAGAGGTGCGCATGCCAGGGGAGAAGCTGACCCCGGAATCGCGCGCGCGCCGAGGACCCAGCCTCAGGCTCTCTGGCATTGAATTGATTGCGCCCAGGCCGACCTCGCGGCCTTTGAACTAGTTCTGATTTTGTGTATCATTGCATATCATCTGCTAACGGTTGGGCTTATTAGGGAAAAGCAGCCTTAATTGTTGGTATCACTCACAGACATGCAGTTCGCGTTTGAGCACGGCGAAATCGTAGCGCCAGCCGAAGAGAAGCGGGAAATCGACGACCTCATGGTGAGATACTCTTCTGCGAAGAGGATCGCTTTCAACGACCTTCTGCGAAAACATTCCGTGAGCGATGTCACGCATAGTTTGGAGACGTTCGACTCGCTCGCCCTGAACTGGAGGTACTGCGAGCACGCTGCGAGGGACGCGGATGCCGAACTGAAGAGCCAACAGGAGCTCCTTCCCGCGTACCTCTCAGATGTCTACGACAAGGCGGAAGAAGTGAGTTCGAAGCTCACAAGGGCGAAGTCGCCTGGTAAGAAGGAGCGGTTGCAGAGGGCGCTTCTGAGGCTGGAGAAGAGAAAGAGGATCCTTGAGAAGCATGTTGCCGATGGTACTATACCGAAAGTGATCTTCGGGACGAGAAAGCTCTTCGTCGACAGGGTAAAAGGGACGATAACCAATCAGGAGTGGAAGGACGCGAGGAACGGCCAGCTCTACTCGATAGGACAGGCGAACCAGAAAGGCAACGCGAACATCAGAATCGACTGGGGTGGGAAGAGGGTAGGCGTCAACTTCCCCGAGAGAATCGAGCTGAGGGAGGCGAAGGGAAAAGTCTATCGCGTGAAGAACACCAGGAGGTGGTTCGACCTGAGGGTCAACGAGAGGTTCAGGAAGTACATGGACTCACTGCTCGAATCCGGGCAGGCCTATTCCGTGAGGGTGATGAGAAGGAGCGGGAAATACCTCGTCCAGGTGAGCTTTGAAATCACGTTGCCGTCATCCGACAAGGTTCCCAAGATGGTCTGCGCCATCGACAGCAACCCAGGAGGGTTCGCAGCCGCGATTGTAAGCAGGGACGGGAACCTCATCGCTCACAGGTTCTTCAGGGACGACAGGCTCGTGTACGCTTCGGAGGAGAAGAGAGGGTCCATCATAGGAGAAACGATCGCAGGCATCGTCGCATGGGCAGAGAAGCACAACGCTGACGCGTTCGCCATCGAAGACCTGGACATCAGGGGGAGCAGGAGCTTCGGGAGGAGAACGAACAGAGTCGTCTACGCGTTCGTCAGGAGGAAGTTCGCCGAGAACCTCATGACGAAGTGCTGGAAGACGGGGTGTCCAATAGGCACGGTCAACCCTGCCTATACATCGAAGATTGGAGACGCGAAGTACAAACAGATGTTCGGCCTGTCAGTCCACGAGGCAGCTGCTTTCTGCATAGGGAGGAGGTTCTTCGGGCATGGGGAATGGTTGGAGAAGCCGATAGCGATTACCGTGAAGGATGGGAAATCGAGGAGAAAGACGGCCGCACGTTACGTGTGGGCATCCGTTTATGGTTATCAGCATTCCGCGGATCAGCGCATGGAGCCACCTGGAAGGAAAGGCAGCGCTGGGGAGAAGCGGGGTGGTGGTAACGAAGCCGTCTTCACAGGACGCCCTGCTTCGGAATTGACACCTCTTAGCGAGAGCGATGAGGGGGTGCGAAAGGGTGGGGGGTGCGGTGGGAGTCCGCAGGTTACTGGCAACGGGGTTAAGCCAGCGTCATCGCAGGGTGATGGGAAAGTAACTGCTGCGTCATTGTGTGATGCGCAATGATATGCAGAAAACCAACCCTACTCCTGCAGCAGGATTCGATGTTCCCCCTCTGAAGCACTCAACCAGATTCTTCAGGACCACAGAAGACCACTGCCCTTTCCCTCGGGATGATCTTCCCGCTTTCAGCGTCGATGCCGCTTGCCTCCTCCGTCTCTTGGGCTGAAAACTGCCTCCACTCGATTCTGGGGCCATTTCGTCTGACAAAATAGCTCCTAATCTCTTTTATTGGAAGTCCTAAGACTTCGTCTCTCCGGCTGGTGAACGTCCTCAGAATCACCCCGACTCCTTCTGAAGCTAGAAGCCCATAGAACTTCGCACGAAATAGCGCGTTCTGTACGGAGTTTGTCCCGAAACGAAGTCCTCCTTTGACACGTTCCACATCCCATCCTTGCGCACCATCATCAGAAGCGAGTGTCAGGATGCCACGCGTCGTAACGTGCTTCGCTAACTCGCTCAGGAATCCGTCCAGTCTATCGAGCTGCCTGCTATCATCGCTCATTTCTCATGGTTCTGATTCGCCTTCGTTTTAAGGTCAAACCCGCTCGTCAAGCGCAAAGCCCTGTGTTCTTTTTGAAATTTTTTCCGAGGACCTAGCCTCAATCTCCTTGGCGCTACGCTCCGAAGCTTGGACCCCGAACTGACCTTCCGTGCCACTCGACTGCAAGGTTCACGTTGTTCACCGCGATGAGCTTCTCGCCGAAAATCTTCGTCAGGTTCTCCATCTCGATAACTCTCTGGCCCATCAGTGAAGCGGGAATCACAAGCGGACTGATGCATATAAGTCCAGTCGAGGCACGTGCGCTACCGGCCTCGCTCCTCCCACCCGTGAACGGTGTGGGTATCTGTTCGGAGGGATTCCGATGATTGTCGATTGCGGTAACGAGGATTCCTGATTGCCTCTCTGGAAAGGGCAAGTCATCCGCAACGGAGGGCGACCTGCGGGCTAATGATTCAGGAACAACGACACTCTCTCAAGCCGAGCAGGTGCTTTGCTAGCCTCTTGGGCGGCTGACTCTAGCCCGCCAGCGTTGGCAGCTGGATCGGAACGTCGGTCAGAGAGGAGAACATGTCCGCATGTTCGGTGTGTATGGGGATGATTTTCTTCGCGCTGCTTTGATCCATGACGCGCTTAAGATCGTCCCTCGGCGCATGACCGGAAGCATGGACTTGCTTGTACCCTACTCCGAAATGGTCCAACCATGCTTTGAGTCGTTGCGTATCAAATTCCTGCTCCTCGTTGAATGCTTCTGAGGCGGACTTGATGTAGACGCTGTTTGTCTTGGGCTTCAGATCGATGAGTTCTGCGACATCGAAGTATCCCAAGGCGACGACGACGTCTCCTTGATGGGCTCCCAGATAGCCCGCTCTTACGGTATTCCCGTAGTTCAGGAATTCCCGTTCCCACTTCTCATAATCACTTTCAGCATACGTCCCGCTACGTTTCTTCGACTCGTACAGCAGGAGGCTGTCGTCATGGAGGTCAGGCAGGCCTGACACAAACCTGGACAGCTCCCTGATGTAAAACGCGTCCTTGAACTCGATTGCCAGCTTTCTATTGTTGCTCCTTGCCACCTCGAGGAAGGTCTTGAAACGGGTCGTGTCCTTGAAGGCGAAATCTGCTATGACCAGTTCCGAAGTGTCGGCGATTACCTTGGTGGAAGTATCCCTCACGTAGGCCTCGCTGTTCCTATCGACTTCATCGATGCGCGTCCCCTCACAGAGGAAAACGTCGGGCTTCTCCGCACCCAACCTCGCGACAAACTCCTCAGTGAGGTGCCCATCGGTTCCATGCATCCTGAGGTCTCCGCTGTAGGCAAGGGTCATGTCCGAGCCGTGGACTATCATGCCCGTCGCGCCTGGAACGCTGTGGTCCACTGGCAGCATCTCGATCTCCAGTCCGTTGATCTTCAGCTTCCTGTCTACGTGGACGAACTTCCTCTTTACGGGTTCATCCTTGTAGTCCTGGATGGGTCGCCTCCTGAAGTCGATTATTTCGCTCCCCAGTTGCCTGCGTCCCGTCTCCTGAACTGCCTTGAGGATGGCGAAAGTCGTGTCGTTGCAGTAGACGGGGATCCTCTCGTCCAAGAACGAGATGTGTGAGGAGTGGTCAAGGTGCGCGTGCGAGAGCACCACGGCATCCACCGAGGGCTCTTTGTGCTTCTTCATCTTCGCAAATTCTAGAAGGTCGTCTCTGTAGACCCCTTCGATCTTGGGGATGATCCCCATTTCTAGGTAGTCCACGAGACCGTTGGAAGTGCGAGGCTGGATGAACTCCTCGAAGTATCGCGAATGGACGGCGAAGTTCATCCCGAAGTCCAGGAAGACGCTCGCATCCGCCTTTTTGTCCGTGATGAGTATCTTGTTTCCTCCTATCTGATTGACCCCGCCGTAGAATCTGAGGTCCATCTAGACGCCTTAAGCATGAATATCGAATTAAGTCTTCCATGACGACGAGTTTCCCTGGGCCACAGGTCGCTCTATCGGTTTCAGTAGATGGAGGCAGGCGATCTGTTCGGCAGTTGTCCTCGCTTCCCGTCAGTCGCTGCTAACTCTCGGCGCCAAGAACTGGTCAATCCTTGCCCCTTGCTCGTTCAACTTGAACTCGAGCTTTACGGGCTTACCGGTCGAGTACTCGCAGACCACTGTGTCTGTAGCGCTTCCTATGGCCTTCGAAATGTCGAGAAGGTACTTCAAGCTGTATTTCCCTGTAGCATCTTGCTTCACGTCAAACTCGAGAATCTCGGCGCTGTCCCTGCTGAGCTGAACCACTGCTCCGCCGACGCCGCTCTTTCCGGAGAAAGAGACCCCGTCCTTGGAGGAGCTTATCATCACCTGGTCTGCGAATACGGAGATGTCAGTCAGAACCCTTTCGAAGGAGGCCTTGTTCATCATCAGTCTCACATCGAAGTCCAGCTTCGGCAGCGGTGAGGCGCCCGATGCGCTTTCGATCAGGTGTATCTCGAACTCCCGCTTGTAGCCGTCCATCAGGCGCAGAAGCAGCGCGTCCCCCTCGGTCGAGGTCATCTCGATGCTGTCTTTCACCTCCGTTCTTCCGATCAGCTTCACAAAGTCCTCGACCCTGACGCTGAACTTGAACTGCTTGTCGCACTCGTACCTCTCGAAGGCGTTCTTGGGCCAGTGCAGGTCGATGAGCGCTACGTGCGAGGGGTCCATTGCCCTGAAGGTTAGAGCCTCGCTGCTGGCTTCGAAGGTCGCCTCTTCCACGAGCGTCTTGATTGTTGATGATACAGCCTTCCATTCTGCCGAACTTGAGGTCTTTGCGAGGAACAAAGATGTAATCGATCTCGTATGCTATGGTTGATAATTAAGCCTGTTTCTCAGCGCGGGGTTGCGCGCGCGCGGGGGTGCGAGACCCACCGGGTCCGTAGAGAACCCGAACGAATCCGTATCTTAGCCGAGCAAGCGAATTTTCCTAGCTAGGTACGGGGAGAAGCCGAGGGGCAGGAAGACGGAGTACTGACTCTGCGGCCGCTCAAGAAACCCCGAGCCCGTTGACCCGGACGCCCGTCCCTTTTCTTACGGAGCCGAGGTGGCAGGCGGGGAAGCCGTGAGACTTGAAGACTCGGGCGCACGTGCCCGCCTCCGACTCGGGGAGACAGACACAAAGGCCCACTCCCATGTTGAAAGTCCTGTACATCTCCCGCTCGGAGATGCCTCCTTCACGCCTGACCAGAGTGAAGATCTCCGGCGGCCGAGGCAACGTGACGTCGAACCCGAGCCTCTTTCCTCCGACGAGTCTGGCGAGCTTCGAGAACGAGCCTCCGGTAATGTGTGCGAGGCCGTGAATCTCGCACCGCCTGATGGCCTCGAGTGAGGGTTTAACGTAGATGGAGGTCGGCGTCAGCAGCGCCTCTCCGAGCGTCGAGCCGAGCTCGTCCACGCGCTCCCCCAGGGAGCGGCGGTGCAGCGCCTTTCTGGCCAGGGTGTAGCCGTTGGAATGAAGCCCCGAGCTCGCCACGCCGATCACCGTGTCCCCTTCCTCGACTGCAGAGCCGTCAATCACCTCGTCCCGCTTGACGATCCCTGCCCCCATCGAGGCAAGGTCGAAGCCCCGCCCCGCCTTCCCCTTGATCACGTCCCCAAGGATGGCCGTCTCGCCTCCCACAATGGCGACAGAGGCGCGCCTGGCGCCTTCGACGAGGCCCTTCCCGAGCTCCGCGACGAGCTCTTCGCTCTCCCTTTCCAACGCGATGTAGTCGAGCAGTGCCACAGGTTCAGACCCTAGGCAGATCAGGTCGTTGACCGTCATGGCGACGCAGTCGATGCCGATGGTATCGAACCTCCCCACCTCCTGAGTCACGAGGACCTTCGTGCCGACGCCGTCGGTATGCATTGCCAAGGCGTTGCCGTGTCCGATGTCGATAAGGCCGGCGTAGTGCCCTATGGGCATCAGCGGGGCGCCGACCTTCCCCGCCCTGTAGGAGAACGTGGCTTCAAGCAGCGCCCCCATGGAGCGCTGGATTCGGCCGACCTTGCGCAGGTCGACCCCTGCCTTCGCGTACGATTCTCGAGGCAGGACCCTCGCCCCTAGAGCTTCTTCCCCGACAGGCCTTCGAACACAGCCACGTACCTCCTGCTCGTTTCTTCCACGAGCCATTCGGGGAGCTTGGGCGGGGGCGGTGCTGGGACTCCAGCCTTCCTCGCCTGGTCGAGCTTCGCCTTGTAGCCTTCGGCGGAGAGCCAGTCCCTGATGGGCTGCTTGTCGTAACTCTCCTGAGCCTTCCCGGGCTCGTACTTGGACATGGGCCACATCCTGAACTCGTCCGGGCCTATGGAGTCGCCCAGGAGGATGCCGCTTCCGTTCCTGCCGAACTCCAGCTTGATGTCGGCGAGGATGAACCCGGTGCTCGCCGCCCTCGACCGAATGAGCTCGTAGATCTGAATCGAGGACCTCCTGATGTGGGAGAGCTCTGTGGGGGTGGCCCACCCCTGGCTGACTATCTCCTCCTCTGTTATGGGCTCGTCCTTCAGGTCGGACTTCGTCGTCGGATCGAAGTAGGGCTCTGGTAGCTTTGCCGCCAGGACCGTCTTGACGGGCAGCGACACCTCCCCCTTCTTCGCCCTGTCCATCAGGCTCCCATAGAGGTAGCCTCTGACCACGCACTCCACCATTATCATGTCCATCTTCTTCACCACCATCGAGTCTTCACCCTCCAGCCTGACCATGTGGTTGGGCATGCCGAGGGTCTCGAAGAGGTGCGCGCCCAGCTTGCAGAGGACTTCTCCCTTGCGGGGGATGGTCGTCGGAAGCACTACGTCATAGGCCGAGACCCTGTCTGTGAAATGGAAGAGCAGATGCCCTTCGTCAAGCTCGTAGATGTCCTTCACCTTGCCAGAGCGGACGAACCTGCCGGGCTTGTTCATCTCCATGCCTCCCTCATCTTCGCCAGGCCGGCGGCTACAGCCTGGTCGTCGAGCGCGAGGATCTCTGCTGCGAGGATGCCCGCGTTCCGGGCGTTGTCGATCCCGACACAGCTGACCGGCACTCCCGCTGGCATCTGGACAATCGAGAGAAGAGAATCTAGGCCGCCCAGCTTGGCGCTGACCGGGACGCCGATCACGGGCCTCAGGGTCATCGACGCCACGACCCCGGGGAGGTGGGCTGACAGGCCCGCGATGGCTATGAAGACCTTGGCCGGGGACCCGGCCAGGTATTGCTTCAATCCATCCGGGTCTCTGTGGGCGGAGATGAACCTGACATCGAAGGAGACGCCAAGCTCCTGCAGGACCTTTGCCGCCTCGTCGGCGACCGCCTGGTCGCTCTTGCTCCCGGCCACGATGGCGACCCTAGGGGATTCAGCCACTGGAAACCCCTCCAAAGCGCAGGACCCTCCTCTCGGTCACGATGATGTCCAACGGGACGTCAGAGGACGTCGCTGGGAGCTGGTCGCGGCGCTGGGATTCGAACCCTAGGCCAGCGGACGCCGCCCTCCCCCTGGACCTCAGTTCCCTGTCGAAGTACCCCTTCCCGTAGCCCACGCGTCGGCCCGCGTCGTCCCACGCGACCACAGGAACGACGACCAGTTGAGACTCGCTCAGCGGGACCGCCTTCGACGTGAGAGGCGGCTCGGGGATGCCGAGGTATCCGGGAGACAGCTGGTCAAGAGACCGAATCTCGCAGAAGCGGAGGCTCAGAGAGCTAGGGTCGGTCCTCGGCACGAGGAGCCTCTTCCCTGATGACAGCGCAGACCGCAGTATCTTCCCCGTCTGGACCTCGTCGCGCTTCGCCACGTAGCTCGCGACGACTCCGGCTTCCAGGAACTCGGGGAGCGCCATGAGGGCATTCTGTATCCGCGCGCTCAGTGATTCGACCTGCTCCGCCGAGAGGGAGCGCCTCGCCCTCAGGGCGTCACGCCTGACATCCGCTTTGCTCATCACGATACCACCTGCGAGACCAAGAGGTGGTTCTGCCGCTCAGTGGCGATCAGCGTGTTCTGCATGAGCATAACGACCGTCATGGGCCCCACTCCTCCAGGCACGGGGGTTATGTACGAAGCCTTCTCCGACACGCCTTGGTAGTCGACGTCTCCCAAGAGCTTCCCGTCCACACGGTTCATCGCTACGTCCACTACGACAGCCCCTTCTTTGACCATGTCAGCGGTCACCACGAAGTGGGGCCGCCGGCCAACGGCCGTCACCAGTATGTCCGCGTGCTGCGTAAAGGAGGAGAGTTCGGTGGACTTCGAGTGGCAGACAGTCACAGTGGCGTCCTCGGCGAGGAGGAGGTGGTGCAGGGGCTTCCCGACAAGCGTGCTGCGGTTTATGATGACGGCCCTCGAGGACCTTATGGGGATGCTGTAGTGGTGCAGCAGTTCCATAATGCCTCTGGGCGTGCATGGTACCAGGTCAGCCCTTCCATAGACAAGCCTCCCGGCGTTCGTGGCCGTGAGGCCGTCCACGTCCTTCTCAGGGTCGATTCTCTCGAGCATCGTAAGCTCGTCGAACTGGGGAGGGAGGGGGAGCTGAAGGAGGATTCCGTTAACGGACCTGTCAGCGTTGAGCCCTGCTATTAGAAAGGCGAGCTCATCCTCCGTGGCCCGCTCGGGGAGGACATAGCTCCGCGACCTGATCCCGACCCGTCCGGCGGCCTTGTGCTTGCTTGCGACGTAGACTCTCGAAGCCTGGTCGTCCCCCACTAGGATGGTGGCGAGCATCGGCTCGGTGCCTGAGGCCTTCATCTTCTCGGCGGCGACTTTCAGGCGCTCCTCGAGGCTCGCGGCGAGCGCCCTGCCATCCATGGGTATCGCAGTCATCCGACGATCGTCACCTTCCTTCCCTCTACGCGCAGGCGTCCCTCGGCGAACAGCTTCACTGCGAGGGGGTACACCTTGTGCTCCTGCCTCAGGATCCTGGCCGACAGCGACTCCTCGTCGTCGTCCTCCTTGACCGGCACCGACTTCTGGACGATTATCGGCCCAGCGTCGACCTCTGGAGCCACGAAATGGACCGTGCACCCGGCGACCTTGACTCCGTGCGAGATTGCCTGCTGCTGGGCTCTTAGGCCGGGAAAAGCAGGAAGGAGCGAGGGATGTATGTTCATCATCCTTCCCTGGTAGGCCTCGACGAACTTCTTCGAGAGTATCCTCATGAAGCCCGCCAGCAGGACGAGCCCGCTCTCGGGCCCGACTCCGTGGCTCCGCAGGACCTCGGCCAGCTTCGCGTCGTACTCCTCTCTTGGGATTCCCTTGCTGTCTAGAGCCAGCGCCTCGACCCCGTGCCGCCTGGCCACGCTCAGGGCATTGGCGGTCGGGTCGTTGCTGATCACGACGGCCACCCGGGCGCGCCTGATGGCGCCGCGGTCGATGGCCCTGAGGATCGCATTGAGGTTCGAACCCCTACCCGAGACGAGGACCCCGATGAGGAGCAAGCTCAGGCCTTCACCTCCTCCTGCGACAGCAGCGGCGGGCGGACCCCGATCTTGGAATAGTCGCCCGTTATGCAGGAGAGGCAGAGGCTGTCGGCGGGGATGCCTATCGCCTCACTCAGGCCCTCGATGTCGTTGTAGTGGAACTCGTCCACCCCTATCGCCCTGGCGACCCTTTCGGCCGTTCTTTCGGGGACCTCCTCCCCCTTCGCGACCCGGTGGGCCAGTAGCTCGTCCCTGCTCGGGAAGTCTATGCCCATGAAGCAGGGGTGCCTGATCGCGGGGAACGTCACGGCCATCTTCACGCTCTTGGCCCCCGCCTTCCTCAGGGACTTCGCGATTATCATGGAGCTTGTACCTCTGACAAGGCTGTCGTCGACCACGACCACGTCCTTTCCGTTGATCGCGTCGCGTATCGGGACTATCCTCTTCACCACGTCCTCCCTCCCTCCCTGCCCCGGCTCGATGAAGCTGCGGATGCTCCCTTTCCTTCTGTACCTGTCCTTCATCAGGCCTTCGTCCATCGGGATGCCGCTCTCCAGCGCGAAGCCCAGTGCGGCCGGCCTTGCCGAATCGGGGACCGGGATGACCACGTCGGCTTCCACTCGGAAGCGCTTAGCAAGAATCCGGCCGACCCTCTTCCTCGCCTCGTAAACGCTGATTCCGTTGAGGCGTGAGGACGGGTGGGCGAAGTAGGTGTACTCGAACGAGCAGTACGCGGTCGGCACCCTGGGAGAGAACCTGTGGGACTCGAGCGTCCCGTCAGGCGGGCCGAACCTGACGACCTCGCCCGGTTCGATGTCTCTCACGAAGTCGGCCTCGACGGCCTCGAGGGCGCAGGACTCGGACGCGGCTATGAATGTCTTGGAGGCTTCGTGCCACCCGAGGGACAGAGGCCTGTAGCCTCTGGGGTCTCGGGCGGCGAAGACCTCTCCTCCCTTCCCCAGGATGACGAAGCAGTAGGCCCCGAAGGCCTCGGAAGAAAGGCGCTCGAAGGCCTCGAACATGCTTCCCGTCTCCTTCAGGTGGTGGAGTAGCCTGTACCCTGCAGCGCGGGTGTCCGACTCGCACGAAGTGCCGAACTCTTCGTTCACGGGCGCGGCGAGCTGCTCCGCGTTCACGATCGTGCCGTTGTGGGCGATTGAGAACTCCTCTCCTATCTGGACGGGTTGAGCGTTGCCGAGGACGGACCTGCCTTTGGTCGAGTATCTGACGTGGCCTATCCCCGACCGGCCGCGGTAAGGGAAGAGCTCCTTAGCGGCTAGGTGCCAGTTGGTGACCAGCCCCATCCTCTGGAAGATGGGCTTCCGCTCGACGGCGATCCCCCACGACTCTTGGCCTCTGTGCTGGAGGGACTCGAGCCCGCGCAGGACCTTGGGCACCACGTCCGAACCCTCAGCAGAGTACGCCCCGACGATCCCACACTTCTCCTTCACGCCTCTCATCCCATCAGCCTCGCGAGGGGTTTCTCCCAGAGGTCCCTGATGGCATCGACCTCAAGACTGGCCACGACTTTCCCTCCGGCAGAGATCCTGAGTGCGTCCCCTCTGGTCTCGCCGACCAGTGAGTAGGATACCCCCTCTTTCCTCAGGAGGGCCTCTGTCTTCGATTCTTCTCTTGCCGAGACGACGAATCGTCCGTGCGATTCCGAGAAGAGTGCCTCGGCTGGCGAAAGCGGCCCGCCGGGGATCCTTCCCGCGTTCACCGTCGCCCCGACGCCGTCTTGGATGCACATCTCAGCCACCGCGATGGCGAGACCGCCCTTCGAGCAGTCGTGAACCGCGCTCGCCGCGCCCGATCGGATCAGCGACAGAATCGCCCTGTAGGTCCTGGAGTCCTCGCGGGCTTCGGGGGCAGGGACTGCGCCCCCCCGCACCTTCAGGACGGTCTCGCAGTACTCGGAGCCGCCCAGCTCCGCCTTTGTGGTCCCAACGACAAAGACGGGCTCGCCCACCCGGTGGAATGCCGAGGACGGGCGCCTGTCGAAACCCCGGAGGAGGCCCACCACCATTGCGATGGGCGAGGGCTTGATCGCGCGCTTCGTCGACGCGTCCTCGTTGTAGAAGCTGACCTTTCCTCCCACTACGGGCAAGGGCAGGTCCCTGCAGTACTGCGCCATGCCTTCCAGCGCCTCGGTGAACGCCCAATACACTTCCGGGTCCGACGGGTCGCCGAACTGAAGGTGGTCGACCATCGCAATCGGCTCAGCCCCTACAGAGACGACGTTTCTGCACGCCTCGGCGACGCACCCCGCGGCTCCGCGGCGGGGATCGAGGAAGCTGTGCTTGCTGTTGCCGTCGGCCTTCACGGCGAGCATCGACCCGTTCGGCAGCCTCAGAAGAGAGGCGTCGGCGCTCCCAGGTTTCAGCACCGTCCGAAGGCCTACCTCGTGGTCGTACTGCTCGTAGACCCACCTCCTGCTTGCAATGTTCGGCGACGAAAGTAGGGCGGCTACAGAGCTGGCCACCGGAGGCTCTCTCTGGCGACGGGTTCTCGGGCGGGGGCGCCGTGGCCTCCTGGTGGGCCACTCGACCACGGGGGCCTCCGCCACGGCCTTCGCTGGCAGGTCCGCCACGACGCGCCCGTTCCACCTGAGCTTCATCGCGCCGTCCGAGGTCACCTTCCCTATCGCAGAGTGGGGGACTTCGTACCTGTCAAGGATCTCCAAGACTGGGGCTGCGTCGCTCGGACCAAGCACCAAGAGCATTCGCTCCTGCGATTCAGACGTCATGATTTCGGCGGGAGTCATCCCCTGCTCCCGCACCGCGACCCTGGTCAGCTCGACGTCGACCCCAGTCCCCCCCTTCGAGGCGACTTCCGAGAGGGCGGTGGAAAGGCCTCCTCCTCCGAGGTCCTTCATGCCGTGAATCAATCCGGTCTGGGATGCTTCGAGCAGAGCGTCGAGCAGAAGCTTCTTCATGAAGGGATTTGGGACCTGCACCGACCTCCTGCTCGTCTCTGGGCCCTTCGCCAGCTTCTTCGAGGCGAAGGCGGCCCCCCCTACGCCGTCCCTGCCCGTGCTCCCTCCGATCAGCAGCAGGACGTCCCCTGGGTGTTTGGCCTCCCCCAAGATGATGGACCCCTTCTTCGCCACCCCCACACAGGCGACGTCCACGAGGCAGTTCTTCTCGAAGCTGTCGTCGAACTCGATGTCCCCGGCCACAGTAGGAACGCCCACACAGTTGCCGTAGTCGGCGATTCCCCTGACGACGTTCCTGAGAAGCCACCTCGAATGCCCGCTCTTCTCGGGGTCACCGAACCTCAGCACGTCCAGCAGAGCTATTGGTCTGGAGCCGACCGAGATTATGTCCCTGAGGACTCCCCCGATTCCCGTGGAGGCTCCTCCATACGGATCGATGGCCGAAGGATGGTTGTGGCTCTCGATGTGGAGGGTCGCGACGTATCCCCTCCCCACGTCTACGACCCCAGCATCGAACCCGGGGCCCAGGACAACCCGCTCTCCGCTCGTCGGGAGCTGCTTCAGCAGAGCCCTCGACGACTTGTAGGAGCTGTGTTCGGCCCACTCGGCGTCGATGATCGCCCACTCTGTTTCGTTCGGCTCCCGGCCGAGGAGCTCGCGGACGGTCTCCACCTCATCGGTGCTCAGACCCAGCCGCAGCCCGGTTGCCAGCAACTCAGATGCTCTCCAGCATCGACTTGAAGATGAGCGAACCATCGTCGGAGCCGAAGGGACTTAGGATGGATTCAGTCGCCCTTTCGGGATGAGGCATCAGGCCTACGACGTTGCCCTTCCTGTTGGACACCCCTGCGATGCCGTCCACAGTCCCCGTGGGGTTTGCTGAAGGCGTCGGCCTGCCTCTCTCGTCGCAGTACCGGAAGACCGCCCGCCCTTCGTCGGACAATTCCCGCAGCTCTCTCTTCGAGGCGTAGAACCTCCCCTCGTTGTGCGCTATCGGGATCCGGAGGACCTGCCCCTTCCTCATCCCACGCGTGAAGCTCGTGGAGTTGTTCTCGACCCTGATCGTGACCCACTTGCACACGAACCTCAGAGAAGCGTTTCTCAGCAGCGAGCCGGGCAGGAGGCCCGCTTCTATGAGGATCTGAAAGCCGTTGCAGATCCCGAGTATAGGCGTTCCACGCTCCGCTGACTCCGCTACCCGCGTGAGGGCAGGACTCCTCGCTGCGATGGCGCCCGCCCTGAGGTAGTCCCCGAACGAGAAGCCTCCTGGGAGGACGATAGCGTCGTATTCTCTTATCGAAGGTTCCTCGTGCCAGACGAGGTCGGCCTTCACGTTGCGGAACGTCCTCAGTGCGCTGACGGCGTCCAGGTCGCAGTTGCTGCCTGGGAACCTCACCACTGCGACCTTCGCTTGAATCTCCGTCACACCTCCACGGTGATTGAATGGGCGGCTGGGTTGTAGATCCTCAGCTCGTCGCACATCTTGGAGACGAGCCTCTTCGCGGAGGTCGCGTCAGGGGCCTCCACGGAGACCTTCAGGAACTTCCCGCTGCGTATCCCCTTGACCTGCTTGAACCCCGACTTCAACACGAGGTCTCTATAGATAGTGTCCCCTTCGGGGTCGCCCGCACCCTCCCTGTTGGAGATGACGACCTTAACGGCAAAGACCGTCGGTCGTCGCATGGTAGTAGCAATTCGCGTGACATATATAAGATGGAATTGTCGAGTTCGTGCAAAGAACGGGCGCATGTGAGAAGTGTCGTTATCTACCTGCCCGGGGGCACGGGCCCCGATGTTAGAAGGCGTTGTGAAGGTCGAGACCGCTGTGCTCAGCGTTTCGGACAAGACTGGCCTGGTCGGCTTCGCGGGCGGGCTGTCAAGCTTCGGCGTCGAAATGCTGGCCACCGGCGGGACCTACGCGGCCCTCAAGGAGGCGGGTCTTTCGGTCAAGAGCCTGCAGGACGACATGAAGCTCCCCACCGCGCTCTCCGGCAGAGTAAAGACCCTACACGCGCCCCTCCAGGCAGCCATCCTGGCCAAGCGAACGAGGGAGCACCTCGCGGAACTGCGCGCCATGGGGGTCAAGCCCGTGGACATGGTGGTCTGCAACTTCTACCCCTTCCAGGAGGCCCTGCGGCAGGGGGCGGCCGACGAGGTGCTCGTCGAGAGCATCGACATCGGCGGCCCGACGATGGTCAGGGCCGCCTCCAAGAACTTCGAAAGCGTGGCAGTCGTGTCGTCGCCGCTGCTGTACGACCCTGTCATGGAGGAGATGAAGAAGAACGGCGGCCGGACCACGAGGGACTTCAGGAGGCGCCTCGCGGTGGAGGCGTTCTCCCAGACTTCCTCGTACGACGCGGCAATCTTCAACGGGCTCAGGCGCGACGCGGCAGGGGAGTTCCCCCGGAAGCTGCTGATATCCGCCTCGAAGGTTCAGGACGCGAAATACGGAGAGAATCCCGACCGCAAGGCTGTGATCTACTCCATCGACGGGTGGAGGACCATGTACGGTTGGAAGCAGCTCGCCGGAGACGTTCTGTCCTTCAACAACTTCCTCGACGTGGGCAGCGCGTACGACATAGTCGAGGGCTACGACGGCACGGCGGCGGTGGCCACGGTCAAGCACGGCCAGATCAGCGGCTTCGCCTTCGCCCCTAAGGTCGCGGAAGCCTATACGCTCGCGCACTCCTGCGACCCAGAGGCGGACTTCGGGGGAACAGTCGTGACGAACAGCGAGGTCGGCCTGCAGGCCGCGAGGCTGATAGGCAGGAACGAAGGCACGAAAGACGGTTCAGTATACACAGAGATGGTGATAGCCCCAGGATTCAGCCAGGAGGCTCTCGCCATTCTGGAGAGGAAGCAGAAGAAGAAGATCAGGATCATTCAGACTTCGCATAGGCCGGACTACCCATACGACCTGAAGGTTATCGAAGGGGCGATCCTCCTGCAGGAGGCGCCCGACTATCGCGTTAAGTTAGAAGCAGCCAAGGTCACGGTCCCGACGAGGGCGAAGCCTGACGAGCGTCAGCTGAGGAAGCTGCTCGCGGCGTGGGAGGTCGTCAGGAAGGTGCAGTCGAACGGCATAGTGATAGCCGAAGGGAGCTTCGAGGGCGAGAGGCTGACCCGGTTCTGGACCCTGGGGGTGGCAAGCTTCAGGAAGAGGAACGGCGCCGTGAAGATAGCTCTGGACAACGCGGCGGGGAGGTCAAAGGGAGCGGTCTGCGCATCAGACGGGTTCTTCCCCTTCCGCGACAGCGTCGACCTCCTCGGTCAAGCCGGGGTCTCCGCCGTGATTCAGCCCGGAGGCTCCACGAACGACGAGGCGTCAATCGAAGCTGCCGACCAGTACGGCATGGCCATGGTTCTGACTCACACCAGGGCCTTCAAGCACTAGCGAGGGCCTGCGCGACGGAGGCTCCTGAGATGGTCCCTGCTCTTCCGCAGGTCCGAGGAGCTCGCGATGTCTTTCCTCCACCTGACCGGTCCGGCAAGAGATTCTGCCCCCCGCAGAGAGGCTCGACGGGCTCCTTCCAGGGTCGAGCCGAGCCCGACGACTGCCACTGACCGCGAGCGACCCACCAGGCACTCGCCCCCCTCGATTCGCAGGTCCATGGGAAAGACTCTGACCCTCCCCCCGCTCCTCTCGCTCAGGCCGTAGGCCCCGGACAGGTCTATCGCCTGGTCCGCGGCGGGCGCTGGGGCCGCGGTCCCGTACGAGGCGGGGACGGCGCAGGTCACGACCGAAGCCGTGCGCCCGAACCTGATGCTCTTGAGCGCGCCGTCCAGCATGCGGTAGCACAGGTCAACGAAGTCGTCGGCAATCGTTGTCAGCAGGTTGATGAGCTCGGTGTTCCCTCCCCTGCTGTTTCTCTCCAGGACCTTGAAGCCTCCGCCGGTGTGCATGATTGCGTCGTAGAGGACGACGCCGCGCAGGCCCGAGTTCGAGCCCCTTCCCTTCCACAGCCTGAAAGCCTTCTCCTCGGCCTGCACCAGTCGGCTCCAGTCCGATTCCCTGACGAATGGAAGGTGCGCATCGGGCCCCCTGTAGCTTCCCATTCCGCCGGTCAGAGGGCCTCGGTTGCCGTCGAGGCTCCTCTTGTAGTCCCTGCTCATGGGAGCGGTGACGAAGTGCCTTCCGTCGCTGAAGGCATGGAAGCTAGACTCCTCGCCCTCGACCTTCTCCTCCACGACGACACTCCCTTTCGCGAGGACGTTCAGGAAGAACTGCGCGGCCTCCTTGTCAGTGCTGAAATCGCTCCCCCAGACTCCCACCCCTGCGCCCCTCGCCGGCGCGTCCGGTTTGATCACCACCGGACCGAGCTCACCGACCGCCTTCCTGAAGTCGGCCACTGCGGCCTGCGTCCCAGAGTAATCCTTCTGATCGAAGACCCTGTACCTGGGGTTCGCGCCTCTGAATATCCTGTCGAACAGGCGCCGCTGCGCCGCCTTGGACCCCTCTAGGGCGTATTCCTTCGAGACGCAGATCATCGGAATCCCCGTCTCGCGCTCGAGGGCATCCCGGCCGCCCGCCACCACGAAGTCCTCCGTGTCCGTCAGCCCGAAAGCGACCCTGTCCTTGAACTTCCCGGCGGCCCTTACGACATCCGTGACTGCAAGGCCGGGGACGACCATGTGAACCTTGGCCCTCTGGACGTTGAAGGGGTTGCGTTGCTTCTCGACGACGAAAAACTCAGGCCTGTACTTCTCACTTCTGGAGATGACGTCGACGATGGCGGCCGCACTGAGACACTTCGAGACGACGAGGACGCCCACCCTGTCCATTGAGGCCGGCCGCTTGCCGGCTCACGAGTATTAATCTGTGCGTCCTGAAGTCTAGGACGCTTTCAGGAACTGGAAGTCACGACTGGTTTGGGCACACAGCTCGATGGTCCTCCGCTGGGCCAGTCTAAGGACATGGAAAAGAAACGAATG
>Ga0181527_1002430_pt1 | contig 17599 bp, 22 predicted proteins | sample PEATcosm2014_Bin_30_FD_119762 | JGI IMG/M metagenome (GOLD analysis project Ga0181527, IMG submission 119762) | Peatland microbial communities from MTU Mesocosm Facility, Houghton, MI, USA - PEATcosm2014_Bin06_60_metaG | ecosystem: Environmental > Terrestrial > Soil > Wetlands > Peat | place...
TGGAGCCTCGGGCGGGGTTTGAACCCGCGACCTGCCGCTCTCTTGCAAGAATTACGAGGCGGCCGCTCTCCGGTTACCTTGCTAGCAATCTACCAGGCTGAGCCACCGAGGCGCCGCCCTTACGCTCAGTCAGGCGTATCTTAAAGTATATTTCCGCCTTGCTTGAGGACCTTATCTTGCCAGACGAAGGGTTCTTCGGGCAAACCTAAGCTCTTATTCGCCCCAACCGTATCGTTTTAGTTTCCGTACCGAACTGGAATTCTGCGCCTAGTTTCTTGAGTTCGTTTTCCTAGGATTTCACGATCAGTTCGGGGGCGACGGTACCACAATCGATGCCAAACAGTCCTTTCTCCACGCTCTCCAAACCCTACTTTGGTTGCTAAACCTCCCCAACAATCGCCTTAACCGCCCTAGACAACGCAGACCTTTACTCATTAGAGAATTTGCAGCTAAATTAATCGCACAGGTTACTGAAACTGTTCACCAGACGAAGGTACAGAAAAGAGACGATTTGACAGAACCGTTGACTTCAATCTTCACCGTTTCCCGAGAGGATCTCTACGATTACCGTAGATGTCCGAAGATCGTGGCCATCAAAGCGTACAGGGCGATAAGAATCAGCCGTGAGGCAACGCAAATTCAAGAACGGAGGATAGCGGAGCCCGTAACCATAGGAAAGATCGGTGAAGCTGCGGTCAAGCTAAGCCTTCAAGGGATCCCGAAACACGAGGCTTTGAAACAAATTACCCACTCGATCCCAGAGGTTAGGGTTAACGAGTATCTTGCGCAGATCGCAGCTCAGTCGGTAGAGGGGATGGATGAGATTCGCAAGAGCCTCAAGGGCGCATACAAAACAGTTACAATCGTTGGTAGAGGAGAGGGTCGGCACCCCGACCTTGCTGGAACTGCGCGGCCAGATTTCATCTGTCTCACGGAACGAAACGGCACGCCCATAATAGTTGAAGCGAAGGATTCCGCGAAGACAAGTCCAGCCTATAAATTCCAAGCAATGTTCTACAACGGCATAGCCGAACAGTTCGGCGTCTACGTTCTTAGAGAGAGACTCGAAGGTGAGTCGGCAAAATTTTCTCCTCTCCTCATAAGAAGTGCCGCCGAGACAATCCTCGTATACCCTAGACTCGCCACGTTCTCGGTTGTGAAGGAGAAATACGTCCCAACCCAGACCATCATCAAGGAAGTGTGGACGGCAAAGGAACTTGGGTTCAACGGCCAAACGCCAGAGACGCAGTGTCGGAGGAAATGTCCACACAATCGGCTGAAGGCAGACCTACCGGTAGGTAGTATGGAACCGTTTCCTCCTCTACCGTTGATCTTCTCAGAAGGGAATTTGGAGAAAGGGCTCGATCTGGACTTGGAATACCAAGCAGAATATGCTTGGGACCTACTTCCGACAAGAATCAAATTGGCCGTACTATTCTCGCGGGGAAGAGACCTCGGAACGCTAACCGAGCTGAAGGATTGGTTGGTTAAGAATCTGGGCATAACTGAAGAGGCCGCGGATATTGTCCTCGACCATAAGAAGCGAGAATCTTTTCTCAGGTCTAAACCAGACGCCGACGAGCTGCTGGAGTTGATGGCGAACGAGCTCGAGCCCTGGGAAGTTTTACTAAAGGAAAGGATAGTTGCCTCTGGACCATCGATTCTGGCGCGTGCAACTGCGGTCTATTCGCTACCTAGGGGGAGCAGGAGTTTCGTTAGGGAGGCTTGGGGACGGTGGCGTTGAGTTCGCTTAGTCGCCTTGGATTGATCCGAGGCTTAGGTAATCAAGCTTCGTTGCCTTCGCCTCGGGCGGCGGGCGCATTGCCAAACGTATCAAGATCAGCCTATTTCTCGTTCCTGGCACGCTTCCCTTAAGCGCAACGTAATCTGAGTTGACTATGCCGTACCTTAGGAATCCACCCTTAGGCGTGATTTCACTCCCGTTGTTACCGACTTTCATTACAATTTTATTGTATTCCGTTCTCTGGTGGAAACCCATCTGCCCAGCGCGGGGCACCGAGTACATGACGTAGTGCGGAGTCCAGCCACCAATTGATCCGACTTGGCGGACGGTTTTTCGAGCCTTGTGAATCTTCCTTCGGATGCCCCACCTCTTAACGGGGCCTTGAATACCCTTACCTTTCGTTATGCCAATCGCGTCAACAGCTTGCCCTTCCTTGATGAAATCGGCGACTTTGATTTCTTGGCCGACCATCTTCTTACCATACTCAAACCGATCCTTAATCGACCCTCCCCCGATTCTCACTTCTATTATTTCGGGCGCTTTGATTCCGTGCTTCGCGAGGCGCGGTTGAGTCGCCATAAGTAGACGCAGATCCGCAATCTTTTCCAAGCCGCCTTCAATCTTCTTCAATCCGTCCTCGGTTGAGAATTTTTCTGGAACGGATATGACTCGTTCGAAGTCCTTGGGTAGTTTCTCCATCCAAGCCTCGCCGAAAGTCTGCAATCCCTTGTAATGTTTGGTGTAGGCCCTCAGCGCGCAAGCCAACATTGGCGGCGCCTCTAGGGTGGTTAGGGGGATGACGACTTCCTTTCCGAAAGTAAGCGATCCTTGACGGGTGTCAACTGCGAGAGCGTAGGTCATGCCCGCCTTGAATCCAGCAAAAGCAAGTAACCTCGGCCCCTCCTCAACTTCAGGCCAATTCCTAATCCTACCAACCCACCCTGCAGCACGCCCTCTAGGTAGGTAGGCTAAGGAGCCGCGTTTAGGGGCATGAACTTTCCTATGACCCAATCAAGACACCAATCTCAGGCGGTAACTTCGACCGCTTTCGGTTCAAGCTCTAAAATACTTTGTCCCAACAGAATTGTAGGAGTAAAGCGTGATTCCGAACTGAAAATCAGCCCATTTCCACGAGAACTTGAGCTGGTATACACACTAGCAGCTTTCCATTGGATAGCCGTTGAACGATCTCCCACCCATCATCAAGAAAGCCCAGAAGCTCCCCCTCGGTCAGTGTGGGGCGAACCACTACACCTGACCACCGCCACAGAACTAGACCGGAACACGTGATTCTCAGGTGTGTGGATGCCACGAAAGCCTATGTAGGAAGCGCGAGCGAATGCGGAGTTTGAAGCGAGTCGCGGACGGTATGGGTTCATGGAGTTCTGGTTGCTTCTTGCTATACTGTCCGCGTTTCTATGGGGCTTCGCCACCATCTTTGTCAAGCTGAGCACGCCGAAGCTTGGAGTGACTCGGATAGCCGGCCTCGTAGTAGTCATTGAGGGCGTGATGTACTTTGTAGGTTTCTTCTTTTGGCGCAACAACGCTGCTATTGACTTAGAATATGGTGCGCTTGCAGCGGCTTCAGCATTCGTCGGAATAGTTGCTTACCTCTGCTTCTTCGAATCAGTGGTGGACGGTCAAGTCGCAATCGTCGGAACCATATCAGCCGCGTATCCTATCTTGACCGTTATCGGTGCACTGGCATTCCTATCCGAGTCTCTGACGGCTACGCAGTTGGTCGGGGTTGCCGCTATAATCTCCGGCATCGTAGCCTTATCGTATGAGCGGAACCCGCATTCACGGTATTCCGTCCCAAGAAGATCCTTATTCTTCGCGCTGTTGGCGTTCGCGCTTTGGGGTTTCTGGAGTCTGACCGCCAAAATTGCGGTCAGCAAAATCGGCCCAGGAAATGTCTTCGGCTTCTACGTAATCTCATCAATGACCGTGCCTTTGGTTTACATATGGTTTCGAAGAATTAGACCCGGGCCTTTGAATGTTGAGAAGCCATCGTGGATCTTTTGGATTTTCGGAGCGGCTGGGCTTGCGCTTAATGTCTCTGGGACGCTGGTTTTCTCATTTGCGCTGAGTATGGGGTTAGCGTCACTTGTGGTCCCAATATCCAGTGCCTACCCGCTTGTCACCGTGACGGTGGCCCTGCTATTGCTCGGTGAGAAGTTGAATCGGCTTCAACTGACTGCTCTCGCCTGCGTGATCACGGGCCTACTGATGATCGTGATTATTGGATGAAATGCTACAAGAAATCTCGAATCTCGTTGTTAGAGTTCAGTGGTCATTCTCACTAAGTCGATGTAGTTTCCGTCACGGCAAATCCCCTTTGGAATTCGACCCACCTCCTTGAAACCAATCTTCTCGTAGAGGCTGATGGCGACCTTGTTCGTGGCGAAAGCGTCGAGGATCAGAATTTTCAACCCAGCTTTTTTGGAGAGTTCTTTGAGTGCTTGCATGAGAGCGACGCCGAGCCCTTGTCCGCGGTAGTTCTCGGATATACCAATTCCTAAGTATCCTGTGTGACTTCTTTCCTCCGGCAATTGGCTTACTTCCCCTGCACCAACGACTTTTCCAGCGACTTCTGCAACTAGGTGGATCATGTGACCGTTCTCTATTTCTGCGAGCCGTTGTCCCAACCATTCCGCCTCCGCTTCTCGCGTCACCTTCTCGGTCTTCGTGATGTTCGCGTGTTCTTCAACGAGGCCATTGATGTACTCGATTAAGTCGTCTAGGTCGCCCCAGTTAGGGCCGCGAAGAATTGCAGTTTCTCCATTTGCTAGTGAGACTCGGGAATATACTTGGCCGGGTTTGATCGTCGGCTTGGTCATTACTGCTACCTGATCCATTAGCTGCGACGTGCCATATCTAGCATTTTCCTACTGGTCGCTCGCTCTGAGCGTAGGAAGTTGAACCCGCGGTACAGAGGGCTGGAGAAAATCTGGAACTAGCCAGAACCGTTGACATCGGGGAGTGAACCATCAATTCGCTTGAGAACTCTCAGAGCTTTGAGGGTAATCATTTTGCTAGGCTCGCCAACTTGTTCAGGTGAGAAAGGAGTCGGTGGGCGGCTGTACCGTGTACCATCTGGGTGCACCGCATCCAAATTCCATTTACCATCAGGTCTCCTCTTTTGCTTCAACAGATCAACCGCATAGCTCAGCCTCTTGTCGGAGCCATAGCAAAGGGCGGTAAGAAAGTCCAGTCCAACTAGCAAGTCGTAGTAGTAGTGTTCAGGAAAATGAAAACGATACCAAGGATCGTAGCGCTTCCCCTCCTTATGCAGTTCCCGCTTTAAGTAAAATTCCGCGCCTCTCTCAACCGCACGGTTGAGGCTTCGCGTCCACTTTTGTTTCGGGTATGCGGCGAATGCGCTCATTCCTTCCCACGCAGAAATCACGCCTTTCTTCCCCCAACAATGCCATCCCCCGTTCTCCTTCTGTTCCCTCACCAACCATCGGAATGCGCTTCTGACCTTGGGATGATCCTCATAGCCGAACTTGACGAGGGCGCGGGCCGTGTTCCCTACCAAACACAATTCGCTCTTCCTCATATTATCAGTACCAAAGCCTCCGTCGGATTTCGCGAATCGCCGGATCCATAATTCGCAGGCCGTATTGATGCGTGGGTCTGCTCGAGTCAAGCCTAGATCCGAGAGGGTGAGAAGCATCCAGTTAGTTGCTAGGTACTTGGGACGATAGAGGCTGCCTTCAGCCACCCACCACCCACCGGGATCCTGTTTGCTTAGAATCTCCGCCCCCCATCCAATTTCCGGTAACTTAGCTGCTGCCGACTTGACGTCGGGGTCGTTCTGCGGCTTATCAAGCAATTCTGTAAGTGCGAGGTATCGAATGGATGGTTGATCCTCTTGAAGCAACCATTCAAGAACGCTTTCCATCAGGCTTCGTTCAGCGTACTGGCAATCTGGCTAATCAATTGTGCCGGTTTCTCTAAACCAGCGCGGTCTGATATGGGTTAGTCTTTTGTTGACTTCTGAGCCTTTTTGAAGTACTCTTTCAGTGGGTTCCAGTATGCGGAGACCCAACCCTCACGATACCGGGCGGTCTGTGACGCGGGTACTCGGGAGTGTACCATGACGATTTGCGTGCCGCCCTTCCTGGCCTTAAAACTCAAATCGAGTCTTGAAGCTGGATATTTGTCGGGGAACTCAGTTGTCCTCCATTCCTGAACTATCCTCTTTCCACTTTTCAGCTTGACAGTCTTCCCTGAGATATAGCCGTCCCAGGCTGTGAACTTTGCTCCCACACGCGCTTTGCCGGTGGCCTTTGAACCTGTGAAACTACTATGAGTTTTTGCATTCAAGAATGCGCGGTACACTTGGCTAGGTTTGGCGTACGGAATGAATTGTGACTGTTTGATTCTACCAAACCTAAGGGCCATTGGGATCACTTCGAATTAGGGCGTAATACGAAAAAAGAGGTTTTGATTTACTGTTAAGGTTATCTGAAATTGGTTAGGCGTTTTGCCAGAGTCCGACTAAGTTACCTTCCGTGTCCTTGAAGTAAGCTGCGAAGCCCATGTCCCCCACTGCCATCTTCGGGCGGATCATCTTGCCGCCGTGCTTCTCGATGGTTGAGGCTGCTTGATCTACGTTATCGACGCTGATGGTTATGATTGGTGTCTTGACGGGGTCTTGGCGTTGTAACATTCCGCCGTTGATTGCGCCCGGTTCATTTGGCATTCCGTTTTGCTCGGATTCGACGGTTATGGCGATCGTGTATTCCATTTCCGGAAATTCGTTCAAGCTCCATCCGAAGACAGTGCTGTAGAATTTCTTTGCCCGTCCTAGATTGTCGGCTGGTATTTCGAAATGAACTACCTTGCCAATATTCATCCGGACCTTCTCAAAATCTACCGTACCTAAAACTTTGAATGGCAATGTCGAAAGAAACTTGAAAAGCACTGTCTGCTGGTTAACTGTGAACGCTTCATGTTCGATCACATAGATTATGTGATGGTCATGGTCTCCGACATGTCTCGACCAGCTCGGTTCTACCGGGATAAACTGGGTCTACGACTCCGTTTCGAGTCGCCTGATTGGACGAAGTTCGAAACTGGGAAGACGGTGCTCGCTCTTCATGGTGAAGGGAAGGCCGCTGTGATCTCTCATGAACCGAAAGCCGGTACCCCTTCGATCGGTTTCTATGTCGATAACCTTATCGACAGATTCAACGAGCTGAAATGGCAGGGGGTCACCCTCAGTATGCCGCCCACCGACCGCGCAGAGGGGAAGATTAAGTTGGCCGTATGCCTCGACCCTGTAGGGTTACCCATTTCCATAGCGGAACACGAACAATAGTTTTGGAGGTGAAGTATGTGAGCTCAGAGAAACATTGCGTGATTTGTGGGTGCAAGGATCACAGGTTGATCGGTTGTTCGACGCATAGGGCGAAGAAATGCAGCTGCTTCAAACCATCCCCACAAAACTAAGCCCCCCACTCCTTAGCTGCAGTACGCGGGCCTGTTTTCTACCAAGTGGAAATATGTTTAACCGCTATCCCCCTCGTCTTTACCAGGAGAAATCATGAGTCAAACGAACCCGTCTGCTCAGGCTGGTAAACCAGGCCGAAGCGGTCTAAGCTCGGTAGCCATTGGTGGGCTCGTGCTGGTGGCGCTTCTCAGTTTGGCTTTCGCAGGCTACACCGCACTCAACCCCCACACCGTAACGCAACAGCAGATGCTAACGAATACTCAAAGTCTATACTTCGTTCAAACGCAAGCCGTGACCAGCGTCAGCACCGCCACTAGTTACATTACTCTCACAAGCGCGGCGCCTAACGGATACGCTTATGGAAATTATCAATCCTGCTATTACTACGGCTGCTACCAAGCGCCGGGTTACAATTACAACTATCCCGGCTACTACAACGGATATTATGGTAATTATTACTCGTCCTGTCAGTTCACAGGATCGTACGGCAACGTTACCTGTTCTGGCTTTTTGTACCAAGCCCAAAACGGATGTACTCTTCTCGCCATCTCCACGCCCAACAACCCTTACCCGTCCTACGCAAGCACCTACGTCTACGAATACTATTCCCTGCACAATTTACCCTCAAATACGCCGGCCAGCGGAACATGGGTGACTGTGAGCGGGCAAATGTATCAGGGCTACAATACCAGCCCCAACGGCAACTCGTGCCCTAACAGCTACATCAACGTAAACTCAATAACGTAACGAGGCTCTGGACCACAGCCGCGTTCCCTAATACTCTCGCGGCTTTCCCTATTCTTCGTCGTCTTCGTCCTCTGAGTCATCGTCATCCTCCGCCTGTGCGGGTTTCTCTTCGCCAGCTGATTCTTGGGCCGCGGTTTCGGCAGTTTCGAAAGTTTGCATAGCTTCCTTGAGTTCATCCTCAGTGATTTTGCCTGCGAGGAAGAGAAGGTCGTTAATCCACTCCGAGACGAGGACGTCAATATTCGCTGCTGGGACTAACGGGTGTTTCTGCAGAACACTTTTCAGGTCTGTGAAGAGGTTGTCCAATTCCACGCTGTCAACGGTCTGTTTCTTTCCGTATGTGAACTTCAATCGTGGTCACGAGCCTGCCACTGTGAATACCTGATGGCTTTTTGAAGCTTGACGTGACAATCTTTAAGAGCTTACCCTATGCCACACGCGGAATCGCCGCGAACCTTTACGGGTCAACTCAAAGGCCTGGACGCGGGGGTAAGATCTGTCAAAATCTCCCCAAAGCCAAGCCAGGTCAAAGAGGGCGAGAGTCGCCCGTGGGAGCGCAGGACTGAACACTCCACCGAGTGTGTCCACAGGCTCCTGTCCCGCAGGGGTTCAGGGGTTCGAATCCCCTCCCCCGCACCAAATCAAACCAGTATGACAAATTCATGCGAGAACGCGACTACGTCCGCGAACAGTACGTACCTCGTCGCAGAACAATGGCTGAACATCATCAGCAACCCTAACCCCGACTTGGCGGCCGTTGAGAACGAGAAGATGAAGGCGATGCAGCAACGAATCGAAGCCCTTGAACAGATAGTCAAGCGATTTGAGAAAATGACGGACACTAATGTAACCCTTTCAGTCTAGGGCGAGCCCATATTCAGGTCAACGCGATTAGTTTTTCACAGTTGTTCTTCCTTTCTTGAACTCTTTTCGGTTCAAATCTCTCCGACAGTTCCACGTTGGCCCGATAGTCTCAAAGCTCCAATGCGTCTGGAATATATGCACTTGGGAGATGGCATAGGGCATCGGTGGGCACATGTGAGAAGGGCAGCCCTTCCGCGCAGGATCAGATGTCCGAATTGCGGAACGAATATAGATCTTTCAGGTGAAGCCATTTTCTCGTTAGCTCCTAAGAAGCCCACAAACCTCGAGGAGGTTAGAACGCTCTTTTCTGCTGGTGAGCTCCAGATGTTAGAGATAGAGGAGACCTCCAACGCGTATGCCATAAAGCTGAAGGGCTACCTAGGCAGGAAAGCTTTCGCAGCTATATCTGACGTTGTGAAGCTTGTAGGTGGACATTACTTCAGCGCTGGGAAGGCAAGTAAGTTCATCATACCGAAGGAGCAGCAGCCAGAGTAGCTAAGTCAAATGTCACGTTTCCTCTAGGATTCTATCATCCTGATCAGTTCTACGACAGGATCTGTGTGACCTCTTGCACTCTGAAGCATAAGGTGCCCTCATCGTGGTACAATATGCCTCTCGCCTTGAACTTGGTGTTCTTCTTGACTAAGCTGGGTGGGCCCAGGAAGTCTTCATGCGCCAATCTGGCTCTCCACTTATCGTTTATGAGGACAACGGCGCTGCCCGGATAGATCTTCTTCACCATGAGCTCATACATGTCCCGTTCATGCTTGGCGGAGGTCGGACGCGTATGAACGTATCGAGCCATCGGCGAAGATTCAAACAATACTTCGTTGTTTTTCCCCGAGATTCAAACACTCGCGGTTCTGGACTGCGTTTTACTTGGCTTGGGGGCTACTGTGAGATTTCCTGAATCCGAGAAATTCAACTAGGTAGGTTCAGGTCCCACCGGACCCACAAATTCAGTTATATGTACCGATAAAGTGGGGTCAGAATCCCCAGCCCAATCTCTGAGGTTAGTTGAATGATCAGTCGATGAATCATTGAGAACGCTGAGTCATTCCAGACGCGTAGCCTGCGCTAAGCTGAAAGAAACATGGAAAAATAGCCGGACGAGTCCGTTAAATAATTGCGGTTAGTCTCGCCGGGTTTGCGTGTACACGGTGGTGGAAGAACGGGAACATCAGAACGTAGAATTGTCTCTAGAAATCTTATTATTGAAGGTCGAACCAACTACGCGGTGTAGTTATGTAGGAACATTATCGGAAGAAAGGTTTGATTGGGGTGTCTAGCAAGGTCCGTACTCTAGTTTTGTGTCTTATCATATGCGTCGCGGTGATGGGTGTTCTTTCGAGCAGTACTGCGGGTGCGGATTCGAACAGCACATGGACTACATGGAGCGGATGGACTGGAAGTCATACATGGGGTGGATGGAGTGGGAGCCATACGTGGAGCGCGTGGAGCGGAAGCCATACGTGGGGCGGATGGACGGGAAGCCACACATGGAGCGCGTGGAGTGGAAGCCATACATGGGGCGGATGGACGGGAAGCCATACGTGGGCGGCCACGACTCGTTATACGGGATACTCGGGCTATAATGGGGGTTACAATCCGGGCTACAATGGGGCCTACAATCCGAGCTACATTTACTATTCTTCTTACCTGAATTGTTACGTTGATCCGAATAACCCGTCCGTATGCTACTTGTACCTGACCTATCCCTATCCGTCCCCGTACCCAACCTCTCTCAACTATTCACCGTACTTGGGCTGCTATGTGGATCCGAATAACCCGAACACATGCTACCCGTACTACTCCACCTACCCATACTACTCTAACCCATACTCAAGCAGCCCGTACCAAACCACTACAACGGAGAGCAGCAGCTACGCAACCGAGACGACAACTTCGGCTCCTGCCCCTGCAATGGTTGTCAGCACGATCACGAGCGTGGTCGCAACGACAGACAACTCTGCAGTCACATTCTACGGCATCGTGATAGCAGTTCTTTTGGTACTATTAGGAGCTAGCGTGTTCCTACTTTTGCTGTCCGCATCCAAGACCAGTAGGCCGCCGCAGAGTTACGGTGGGGCAGGACACTATTGTCCCAATTGCGGCAACTACTTGAATCAGCCTGATCGTTTCTGCGGGAAATGCGGAACCCAGCAAACACCATAGGAAGAGCGCGTTCGTGACTGTGTGGGTTGCGGGTTGAGTCTCATTAGGATGCTCCTGCTCTATGCGTTGGTCATCTCCGCAGCGAACGCTATGCTCATCACCGTTCAATCTGAACCTGTGATTTCGTTAAGCGGCGGCTCGGGCCACGACGTCTCGTTTACTGGTGCAGGCTTCCTGCCGACCGACACGACCTGCTACGTGTCAAGTCCTTCATCAAACGGGGTCATCCTCTCGTCAGGCTGTGTCGTTCAAGCGGGAACGGGTGCGCCTCATGGTAGCTTCACTATTGGAAGCGTTCCACCCGGCCAGTATGTGATCCAGGTCACGGGGAATTACGGAGATTTCGCTCAGACGATCGTCCAAGTAAATGGAGGTACTCCCCAATTCAGCGCGAGTCACGTAGCCAGCCTTCAGCCTGGATCCAGAGTCTCAGTTCAAGCCACTGGTTTACTCCCAACAGATACGACCTGCCAACTCTCCAGCCCCTCTTCCCCCAACGTGATCCTACCGGGTACGGCTGCGTGCGTGGTTCAAGCTGGGACCGGTGTTGCTTATGGTGGTTTCATTATCGGGAATGTTCTGCCTGGCTCGTATGTCATTCAGGTTACGGGGAATCAAGGAGACTTTGCGCAGACGGTGTTGGCCGTAGGTTGAACTGCAATCAGTAATTCCAGTTGTTCGCCTCTGTGTGTAGTCCAGTGGTGCGGACAACGGAATTTGAACCGGCTTATATGTACCGGTAAATTGGGGCTGAAATTTCCTCCCCCGCACCAATACCACACACTCTTTCGCGCTGAGTATGCACAGAGTTTGCGCAACGAGGGCGAGTTCTAAGCGCGTGTTTCCTGTCCTCGTTTTCATTTCCAATGAGCGTTTGAACTCCCGTACCGTGCTTGGAATCGGCAGTGCTCTGAGCGCTGGAAGCTCATTTGTTTATGCTTCCTCAGCCTAGAGTTCAAACCCAATCTGTCGAATATGCGAGGTGCAAGAATTGTGGGCATGTTGTCATCAGTGATTTTGCAAATAGCTCTCCAGTAAGAAAGCGCTGCGTAGAGAAAGACTGCGCATGTAATTGGGGTTGGGATGGAGAGAACGACACGACGCCCCCTGGAATACAATAAAGGAGTGATGCACTGCTGTGATTTGGCCTCCTGAAAAAATCGAGCAACTTCCTGATGGATCCTTGCGATGTCGCGACTGTAAAATCGTTGCTGGATTAGTTGAGCACCCTCATGACTTCAATATTCACGACTGCAAGCTCGGGATGGAGATGTTGGCTGCTAGCCAACGTCCAGTTCCAATCGCTACGCAATCAACTACGCCTGCTAGTGAGCCTATGAAAACTGATGTGAACCAATACTGGAAAGAACGCTTCTTTTGAGAATTCGCAAGTTTTCTGTTGAGAACTGATGCGAGAGCATTGAGAAGGCTGACGGTGATGAGTTTCCCGAGAAGAACCTCACTTAACCTGAATGGTCTTCTTTACTCTTCACCCCTGTATAGTTGCGGGACGCCTCCTGCGCAAGTTGTGGTGCAATAGTTGAGTGCTGTCGTTGCTTCAGCCGCCCAGGATTTCCTTAACGAACTCTCCCAGGACGGCAGCTCTGTAACCTGGAAACAGCGCACGGTCACTAGGACGGATACGTACGGGCAGCTGAAAGCCAAATGAACTTCTGAGGTCTGACTCTTTGCCAAGTTAAGTTTGAATCATCGTCGGCGTCTAGGTTGTAAAAGATGTTGCAACCATAAGGCCAACTATTCATTACAGTTAGCTAACATTCTCAACTTCTCGACGTGGGGTTTCAACGTCGTACGACGCCGCCTATCAGTCCCCCAATGAGACATATGATCGTGTTTCCTAAGGTGAGTAAGAATATGATTCCTCCTCCGATTGTCCCTCCAACGAGAGCACCTATTCCTGCCAATCCAAATAATCCGCCGATTATCGCACCCGCGATGCTGAAAAGGAGCCCTACTATTACGGCACCAATAATCCCCGCGATGAATCCGGCCAATGCTCCGCGCCGTGCACCGCGGGCTATCATTCCCGCAATTGAGCCTGCGATCAGTGCGCCAAGTATTGGAACCCATCCGAGGAGGGTCAACAGCAAGCATCCAGCGACGATCCCCAGGCCGAGACTTCCTTTGTGCTTAGAGGGTGTTGTCATATGTGTTCACGTTCGCATCGTAACCATTATAGCGTTTTATGTTTTCCGCTAACGTCGAGTCTTCGACTGCTACGCGTGTTCTGTGCGGGGGTGTGAATGATGAGTGCTGTAACACCCTCTGCAGCCCAGGATTTTCTTAGCGAACTTACCCAGGACGGCTCACCGGTCACCTGGAAGCAACGCACGGTCACCGGAACGGACCTGTACGGGCAACCATCCGTCACATTCACCGCAACACCGATCACTGTAATCATTCGCCTAATGTGGCCCTCAGATGTGAAACTGGTCGACGCAGGATTTCAACTTCAACTTCTGAGTGGTGATACATACTTACGGCCTGGAGAAGCATTCTGTCTGTGGTTGCGAGATGTTCGACCTTCTCACTCCAAATTCCCTGACTGCGACAGACGGGGATTAGATGAGTTAGCAGGTCTCGTGGTGCTGTATTCTTGGTAATGGTCTTCCTTGGACTTGAATGGTTACAAGAAGAATGAAATCTTTTTGATCTTCTTTTGGGGATTCAAGCGGATTCAAGGGGGTTCAAATCAAATCAAAATCCCAGAAATGGCTATCACTGGTTGGTCAACCATTCCAGCTGTAATAGCGAGAATTAGAACCGAACGTCGTAGAGACCGTGAATCGTTCAACGGTTTGTCCAAAACGTAACGGTACGCTTGTGAAAAGCAGAGTAGAACGTACCATTCCTTGGTCTGTACTTCCAAAAGCTGAAGCAGGAAAAGGCTTCGATGGAAAGAAGAAATCTATGAATGCAAGAAATGTAGGTATCTCGAATTCTACGGAGTCATTAGTAGTGGCACGCACTAATCCAATATGTGAATGGAATCCAATCCACCGACTCGCTTGGTGAACTGGGCATTTTGTCGCAACTAGGTCGATAAATCCAGAAGGTTAGTACCACGGTTAGTAACATTCAACATTCAAAGCTAGAAACAACATTTGAAAAATGAGATAGAAAACTAGACTACACCATGAGATCTACTCACACAAGCGAAACGAATCTATCACTGTAGGAATGGAATCAGGAGCGGGATCAAATCGCTTTCATGATTTCTTTGATGTGTTGTTTCGCGCTGTCCTTGATTTGCTGGAGTTCTTGGTTTTTGCCGAATTCTCCAAGGCTTCGTTCAACCATGTCGAAGAGTTTGTCGATGTCTTGCATAAGTCCTGTGAGTTCTTTACGGATCTTTCCTGTGTCCAATTTTGATCTGGATTGAGGATTGGTTTACGCCTAATAAGACTTTGCGAGAAAAATGGCAAGGGAGGACGTTGGAGCCTAGGGCCTACTCAACTTGAAGGTGTGATGCGATGAGAAAGGGGTAAGATGGCGGGCGAGCTCAAAGCATGGTATGAGCTCGCTCGTTTGTGGGTTGGATGTCCATAAGGACAGTATCTATGCTACTGTGATGAGTTATGGTGGAGAAGTGATTGAACGTAGGAAACTTACTGGCAAATATGAAGTTGTTTCCTTCTTGGGTCGATACCCTATCGATAAGGTAGCGATGGAATCATATACCATATGCTAGGTTCTCGTTGAGTTCAAATCCGCGCGAAGCGGCATTTGACAGAATCCTACCTAAACGTCACGTATACGCCCTTTCAGTTTCTCGAATCTGCTCTTCTTAGTAGAGAAATGCCCTTTCAGTTTCTCGAATCTGCTCTTCTTAGTGAATAGTTTCATATCGATCCACAAGACATCATAGTTGTTTTGCGGATATAAGGTTATGTATGTATATTGTTAAGTCTAACGACTCGCCGAGCTCTGCGCAAGAGTAGTGATCAGACAACGAACGAATGCGGTCCTCTTGGGCCTAAATTTGAAACATACTTGTCTTGGCGCATTTCCAGCAGTGAAAACTGCTCGGGACTTTGAATTACATAGGGTAATTTATGTGACCTCTAGGGATACGTACTCAGCTTAGAGGTAGTATTATGAAAGTTGTTGTCACATCCGATCAACACCTAGGTTACGCAAATTCTGACAAGACAGCGTTCAACACGTTCCTCGACAACCTTAGTCAACGAAGCGATGTTACGCACCTGGTTCTTCTTGGAGATGTCGTGGATATGTGGAGGAGGGATGCTTCAGGAGTATTCCTGGAACACCACGACACAGTTACTAAACTTCTTACTCTCAAATCCAAAGGGGTGCAGATATTTTACGTGGCGGGAAACCATGATTACCACGTCTTGGATCTTACCAACCCAGCATACCCCTTCAAGTTTCTGAAAGAGTTGAATCTGACTGATGGACCGATCACTTATCGTCTCGTTCACGGATACGAGTTCGATCCTGAACAGAAAGAACCTTTCATGGCATTCTTGTGTCGAGTAATGTCCGACACAGGCGGGGCCTTCGAGAGTAACTTATGGGTAGATTTCCATAGCGCGAAGACTATTCTCTCGAAGATGGAACCGTCTTTCATAAAAACAGACCTAGCAAAGGTAGCTGAACGGCTTCACCAGCGCCCTGAGGATAGACTAAAGGAGTCTCTCAATAAAATCAATTTGACTGCATGCAAGGAAGTCAAGCCGGGGGAAGTTCTCATCTTCGGTCACACCCACGTTCCATTCATCAACAAGGAGGAAAACGTAGCTAACACCGGTTCTTGGGTTAAAGACGCTGCCATCACCAACACCTATGTGGAACTTAGCGGTGGAAAGCCCAGACTCTTCGTATTCGGTGGGCAAGAAATAACTGAACGCACAGAATCTTCACAACTTCGGCCTCACTCTTCCCTCACTTCGCGCATAAGAAAATTGATACATCCAGCAGGCACAAAATGAGATTTTGTTAGCTTCTTTGCCAGATTAACCTGTCTTCCTTTATTCTGGTTCCCTTCGCCTTTTCGACCAAGTCCTCAATTGGGAATTTGCTGCATGCCCATTTTGCGCAGAGCTTGATGAACGTTATATTGCGACATATTGCGACACTCACATTTGGGCTTCACTGTAAGAACACACTTCCAATGCCAGGAATGTGAGTTGACATTCGACGACGAATATCGGAGAACTCACCGGGGCTATACGGAGGATTAGTCGTGTAAGACTGACATATCGATCAGAATCTAACTCACGATGGCTATCTCGATTTCCTTGGCTCACGATAAACTTTTGAGGTATCCTCTTAATTCTGGTAATTGAGCGAAGGAAGCTATCAAACTCGGTTTGAAGAGTCAAACTGGCAGGTGCCGGCCTTAGCAGGAATGCCCGAATCAGACCAACTAACGATTATTTTTGGACTACTGGCTCTAGTTCTTGGCGTAAGTACTTTCTATCTGGCCATCAGGAGTTACCACGAATCATCGAGAAAGAAGCGCTACATGGGTGAAGTGCTTCTTAGCATCCAGTCCATAATGACAAGGCTCCAATCAATCGACGAGGTAATACGTACCCTATCGACAATCAACGATGATTCCGATGCAGACATGGACCTCTCGGAGATTGAAGATGACATAATGCGTGCTCATTTCGACCTGAAGTCAGACAATTTTACCCTTCACTTTCGAGTGCTGGAAATAATCCCTGAAAAAGGGGCAAACCAACCTTACGACACAAACGTCGGTCGCATCGGGGAGATGCTGAATAGACGTGAGATTCGCTCCTTCAACACGAAGACCGACATAGAGGGCGCCACGCGTACAGCTGGAAACTCACCGACTTTCCACGAGTTACTTTGGATGCACATCTACCTCCTAGAAATTATGGCCGAGGTCGAACGGTTCAAAGAAGCCTATGAATCGCTAGGTCCTGACCTAATCGAACTAGTTCGAGCAACAGCAGAAACTTTCCGCGACATGATTACTGACTGCGCTCGCGATAGGGACGTTCAGGTAGACCTTGTGTCCCTAGGCAACTCTGAAGCCTTGCATGCATACCTGTTCGAAGAATTCCTCAGCATTAAGAAAATAAAGGCTCAAGCTCCCCAAATCCAAAAGATAACGGAGACAATCCAAAACGTTCGCAAAGAACTCTTCAGAATCTCATACCTGCAACCATGAAATAGCGTAACGTGTTCAGGTTCCTATCGTTGTTAGCGTAGGTTCCTATCCTACGTTCATAACGGAAACAGTGTTAGCGTATCCTATCATGTCCTAACGTATCCTTCCATAAACTCAACGTTGGCGGCGGCGGGTACTAATGGTGCGGGCGGCTGAATTTGAACTCATTTTCTAGACTACTATTAATCGCTAGGTAGACCATGCCCCGAACGTGGAAACAATTGCGTCTAGCGAAGGCTACAAATCGAAGGAAGGATGCCCGAACGGAATTCTGTCGAAGTACCAATGCATTGAGAGTGCTTTCTAGATGAAGTGAAGTATCAGACCCAGCAAGCCGCCCAACAACACTAAGATACCTCCAATGCCTCCGCCGAGAAAACCAACGACGATCAGAACGATAGCCCACAGGGGTTCAAAGACA
>Ga0181527_1002434_pt1 | contig 17580 bp, 12 predicted proteins | sample PEATcosm2014_Bin_30_FD_119762 | JGI IMG/M metagenome (GOLD analysis project Ga0181527, IMG submission 119762) | Peatland microbial communities from MTU Mesocosm Facility, Houghton, MI, USA - PEATcosm2014_Bin06_60_metaG | ecosystem: Environmental > Terrestrial > Soil > Wetlands > Peat | place...
CAACTGGCCGTCGGAAAGGCCGTCAAGAGCCGTGCGGGCGGATCGGATAGACCTGTTGACAGACCGAGCGCTGGTCGGCCGCCCAGCCTGGTTTCTTACTGTCTGAATCGCAGGGAGTTGCACGCCTGAAGGTTGCGGCCGGAAATACTTTTATGCAGAGCGACATAAAAAATGTGGGGGCGACCGCAAGGCGGTGGGTGAGAGGGTCGAATCGGGAGCAGCCAGCTTAAGTGGCCAGCATCGGGGTTAGCTTGAATACCCTCGAGAGCCGACCCGCTGGCGCTAATCCCACCCTCAAATCTTTCCCCGCAGCTTCTCCCATGCGAGCCCAAGGTATTCATAAAAGGCGACTTGCGACTTGAAAAGGTTATAGCCATCAGGGAATACATCGTCGGATTCAAGTCGATGCTGCGGAGCGAGATAATCCGTGGGAGCAGCAATCGGCTTCAGACCCTTCTTCCTGAAGAGTCCCATGGCGCGAGGCATGTGAGAGGCCGAGGTCACCAGAATGAATCGTCGGGAGCCCACGAGGGGCGCAATCTTTTGGCTTTCTTCCTCCGTATCGCGGGGCTCAGAAAGCGGCAGGATATCCTCCGCGTTTACCCCGAGTGACTCTGCCATTTTTGCCATGCTCGCCGCCGAATCGTTTCCTCCCGAAAGGAGGAGTTTGCTGCCGGGGATTTCGCGGTGCAGGAAGACGCCCTCAACCAGTCGCACCATCAGGTCGGGAGAAACGTGGCTCGTGATGGGAACTGTCGCATCGTCGTCCGCCCGTCCCCCCAATACTGCGATGAAGGTAACATTCGGAGCACTCGCCCCGGCGCGTCCGACAGCAAATGGAGGATAACGGTGTTCTAACGGGCGAAGGAGAGCGTTCGAAGTGAAGGTGTTGCTGAGCCCCAGAAGCAGCATCACCCCGCAGGTAACCAGACCCTTGCCTGCCCGCTCTCGGCGCGTGAACCAAAGCAGGAACAACCCCACGAGCAGAAACTCCAACGACAGGGGTAATGGAAAGAGGAAACGGGAAAAAACCTTCTTCATAAGGAACATTGGGTTTGGAACTCCTCTATAGAGTCGGCTCGCCGGGAAAATGACCTGCTCAAAGAATTGCCGCCTCGGTCAGTCTAACTGCATTGTACTGGAATCGGGCTCCGGCCTTGTGGTTTTGACGGCGAGTTGAGGGGAAAGCCCCTCTTGATTCCAGAGTATTACCTCGTTCTCTAGGAACGGTGCGGCTCTACAAAACCACGCGGGGTTTGAAAAATCAGCTTGAGGGGATACTCCGTAAGATGGGTGAAGGAGTGGGATGTCGTCCGCCAGGATGCCCATTGCCGTGAGGGCAGCGACTGTTTGTCTGCAAATCTCGCCACGCGCATCAAATGCACCACGAATTGAGACGCATTACTTTTGTTTCCCTGTTCCGCTTGCCTTGTTAATAAAATCGGTGTTTAATGACGCCCCAGTAAGACGTCGGGAATTGTCAAGTATGTTTCTAAACTATCGTCATGGGCGGCGTTGCGCGTTTCACGTTTGTTGGAGGAAGTACCCGAAACTGGGATTCATCTGCAAACCATTTAGGCTCGCCGGGAGCGCCACGCTCAGGAGGAAGATATGCGCCAAAATCATAACGGGAATGATGAACAGAAAATGCTTCTCACACCGCTCAAGTCCACTGTATTAGCTTTGTTCAGCCTGCTACTTTCTAGTGGTGCAGCTTTAGCGCAGCGCCCTGCGGGGCCAAACGATGGAGCAGCCTGTGCCGCGTGTGGGGGTTGCGGGATGATGATGGTATTGGTCCCCGTGGTTATCATCGCGCTAAACATAGCTCTATTAGTTTGGGTGGCACGCGATGCGAAGTCACGCGGCATGGATAGCGCGGTCTTGTGGATGGTGCTGGTGATGTTTACCAGCGTGATTGGCCTGATTATCTATATATTTTCCCGGCCGCAAGGAAATCTCGTGCAGTGTGCAAGCTGCAATAACCAGCGGCTCCAAGCGAGCGCCAAATGTCCCCATTGTGGCAACGCCTGAAGCGTCCAGAGACGTATCTAATCATGCTGTCGATCGTGATTTTGTTCGCCGTGCTGGATTCCTGTCGTAGCCCGACAAATCAGGTCACGGGACACTTATATGTGACCGGAGTACACGTCTATCAGGCCATTGGTAGGCCTCTGCTCAAGGGGCGGATTCAGTGCCGTTATCAACCGACATGCTCTGAGTATTCGATTGAGGCGGTGCGGGAGTATGGCATTAGACGAGGGTTATTACTGACGATGAAGCGCATCAATTCTTGCACGTCCAAGGTTCCCCTAAGGACACACGATCCACTCATGCCGGCGCCCAAAGGTGTTGCAGTAGGCCGGTAGCTTTTCCTTGGGCGCTTTTTCTTTTGGCGCGAAAACCGCTTCCAAATTGCTCTAAAATGTCCAGCTCCAGAATGTCCAGAATGTCCACTTGCTTTTTGGTTGGAACGGGTGTATACAGCCCTAGCTCAGGATAAAGCCAATAAAGCATCTCGCGAGGGGGACACGCTAGGAGTTCCTTTCATTGTCCGGTTAGGTGAAAGGTGTATCTTCCATCCGATGCCGCCTTGCCGGTCGGCATAAGAAAGCGAGATGGTGTTGGCTATCCGGGCCAGGTCAGCATCCCAGGCGAAATCCCGGTCCGACCCCGCGCGTCTGATCGTGATCCAGCCAACAAGGAGACATCTCATGAGAGCAGTTCCCCAGCGTCGATCCACCCTGATGGTCGTTGCTCTATCCGTACTTGCCAGCGTCGCCCTGCTCACGGCAGTCCCCGTGTTCGCCGACGTACCGACCGGGGCGCAGGCCGCCGTCATGGGCGTAATGTTCCTGTTCATGTTCCTGGTCTTCGCCGTGTTCTACATCTACGGGGCGTTGGCGACCCAGACCATCGCAAAAAAACCAACACCGAGAACGGCTGGATGGCTTGGGTCCCCATTGCCAATCTTGTCCTGTGGGCGAATATCGCCAAGAAACCCGTCTGGTGGGGCATCCTTTGCCTCGTCCCCCTCGTGGGGATCGTATTTATAATCCTCCTGTGGATGGCCATTGCCGAGGCCCGCAACAAGCCGAACTGGTGGGGGATTCTGTTGATCGTGCCCGGAGTGAATCTGATCGTCCCCGGCTACTTGGCTTGGTCAGACTGACCGGAACAAAGTAAGCTTGCGCGGTCCCGGCGCGCGCCGGTTGGGGCCTGGGTGGTTATGTGGAATATGGTTTGAACTTTTGTGAGCCTTGGAAGAGCGCCCGGCAAAGCTCCCCCGAGACCCAGCGCGGCTGATCGTGATCCCGACGAACAAGGAGACATCTCATGAGAGCACTCCCCCGGCATCGGCCAAAGTCGATGATGGTTGCTCTATCCATTTCTACCGGTCTTACGTTGCTGCCGGCTGTCCCCGTGTTCGCACAAGAAGTGCCCGGGGGCGATGCCCTGGCCGTGTTTGTGTACCTTTTCTATGTTGTCTTTTTCGTGTTCTACATTTACGCGGCGTTGGCAACCCAGATCATCGCCAAGAAAACCAAAACCGAGAACGGTTGGATGGCTTGGGTCCCCATTGCCAACCTCATCCTTTGGGCGAAAATCGCCAGGAAACCCATCTGGTGGGGCATCCTCTGCATCATCCCCCTCGTCAATTTCGTGTTCATGATCCTCCTGTGGATGGCCATCGCGGAAGCACATAACAAGCCAAATTGGTGGGGGATTTTGATGATCGTACCCGTAGTGCAGTTTATCGTTCCCGGCTACCTGGCTTGGTCAGACTAAATGTCATCGTACAATCTTGAGACGCCTCGGGGCGCGCCACTGGCGGCAAAGTGTGCACAACGTCACGGCAGGAGCATGGTTGGTGGGCCCACCAGGACTTGAACCTGGGACCAACGGATTATGAGTCCGCTGCTCTAACCAACTGAGCTATGGGCCCGTACCTTTGTTTTCTTAAACTTAGAGACAGATCGCCGTTTGGCTCTTGCCCATTCCTTGCCCACGGCCCTCTCCAATTTCTTCATCGCCACCTTGGTTTCGGTGCGATCTACGATGATGTAATGCGTCTCGGTGGTGGAGACATCGGCGTGCCGCAGAATCTCCTGGATGACCTTGGGCGGCACGCCAAGACGATAGAGGTTCGTTCCGAGACCTCTGCGAAACCCGTGCCAACCTTTCCATCCGCCTTCGAGCGCGGGGCTCAGAACGCGACGGGAGAGATTGTCGAGGTTCAGAGGAGCGCCACGGCGATCGCCGGCGAAGATATAGCCGTCGCCGGAATGGCGCGTTCGATGCTGATCGAGCGCCTGCCGGAGAATGGGGATGACAGGGACCGGATTATCGCCGCTCTCTTCGGTCTTGGTCGGCCCAACGTGCGTGCGCCACACACTGCGGACGACGCGGATTTCGTCGCCGGTGTAATCCTCCCAGCGAAGGCCGCGAATCTCGGACGCGCGGAGGCCTGTGAAGGCAGCAACCGCAACAACCGTCCGGGCGGGTTCCTCTAGATTGGCGAGCATCGCGTGAATGTCTTCGAGCGTGTAGGCGCTGCGCACGGGCTTATAGCGCCGCCCCTCCGCCTTGACGCCCTGCATCGGGTTAGCGCCGCGCAGCACGTCTTCCTGCCTTGCGTACGTGAAAACAGCCGACAAGAAAGCCTTCACACGCAACAGCGATTGGTGCGAGAGTCCGGGCGTCTTCTCAGCCATCGCATCAAACAAGTGCTGCGCGTCCTTGGTATGGAAGTCGCGCATGCGAATCCCGCCGACGCTCGTCTCGATGTGGTTCTTGAAAATGTCGCGATAACCCTTGAGGGTGCTCGGACGCAGTTTCTTTTCGCGGCTCGGAAGGTAGCGCTTTTCGACGAATTCGGCAAGCGTCAGCGAGCTTTCGGGCTGTGCCGCCCCACTATTGACGGGGAAGAGGATTTCATCGACGAGCGGGAGCACATCCTTTTTCGACCTGTAGTCGTCGCAGTAGCGGGCAAGACGTTCGCAGACGCGGCGGCGCACAATCCGGCCTTCTTTGAGTTCGTATTGGTAGTACCTAAGGTACCAGCTTCCGTTTTGGCAGAAGACTTGTCCCCGCTGCATTGGTTTCCCGGTCTACCCCCTCAGTAAGCCAGTTTACCACAGCGTACCAATCGAATGTTACGGCCGAGGCGCAAGCATGGCATTGGACTCCGGCAGCGGGCGCGGGGCTTTTCATAGACCCAGGGTTCGGAAACCTAGAGCCGTGCGGCGACTTCTTCAGGTGTGAGTATGTCTACAAAGCTGAGGAGAGGGCTTATGTCGAGAGAGTGAAGCTTTACTGGGTCGGTGATGTCGGTAATATCGGGCTGGCTGTCAGGGGACTGCCGAGAAGATTGTGGCTATTGCCGCTAGTCACCCCTACCTTGAGCCCTCACATTCTCCAGCCTGTCACAGTTTTCTCCTTCAAACCCATTCAGCATCTGCGCAAGTGCGGATGAGCTTCCTTATGGATCTCCGGACGATGACCAGTCTGCGACCGGCAGGCTCGCGCGTCACAGCAGGCAGCACCTCTTTCGGATGGTGGACTTTAATTGATTCGCGGCTGGGTGACCGTCTCCCGGTTTTTCCCGACGATGCGGACCTCCTTTCCATGGAGCCCGGCGAACTTTATCGCCATACCGAGCAGCTTGTACTCGTCCTCTTGATAATCCGCTGCGAAGGCATCCTGATGAAGGACCACCACTTCTTTAGTCTCACGACACGACTTGGCGAAGTCAGGCAACAACTCCTCGATTGCCGTTGTGAGGGTATGCTCTCTGTTCGTTATTCCTTCCTCCGGCGGGTTCGACATACATACTCCTTTCCCTGTTGGATCCGAAGGCCCCTATAACCGGCGACACTGCTCACCGACAGCTCGGCGACCGTGCGGGATACATCTCATGCGGTGGCGCGCCTTCACTGTAGCCCTCGGGGAAGTGGAAGGTACGTCTTCTTATCTTGACCCAAGGCGCCGCGCCGCCCGAAAACGTATTCCTCAAACTTTCGCATCGCCTCGATTTTATGCTCCTCCCAATCTCGGATGAAGTCCCATTTTTCCTTCAGCGGGTCCCACATCCAAAAACTCCGGAGCTCCGTCAGCTCGGCATCGGAGAGCATATCAGACACGATCAAGAGCAGCGTGCCACACCCCGGACAACACCTCTTTTTCCTGCGGGCGAAGTCCCACTTACAGTGCGGACAGTGGTATCGTTGCGGCCGGTATCTCAAGGGTTCCTCCCAAAATACGTAGCATACCCTCAAGCTCACGCCACGACAACCTGGACCTTTCGCGCTGGATTTTTCGCCCTTTGTTGTTTCCGCTGCGCCACCTGCCCAAGAGCCACATCGTTGCTATCCTCGAAATGTGCGCTACAATCCATCGGCAAGGAGAACACCGGCGTGCGCATCAGGATTGCTGTCGTCCAGGGTCCGTAGTATAAATCGCGGAGCCGCGTCGTCGGCCTCATTCTCAATCGAAGGCGGCGTCCGGTGCGGTTAATCCAGGTCACCATGACGCCGACCTATCTTGCACAGTGAATTCTCCAGGGGATCGATTCGGGCTGCGAAAACTGAGCGTTCACCGTGCGACCAACCCGGCAGTGCGCTATTCGTCCTCGGGAGTAGAACGAGAACATAACCGATGCCAGGATTTCTAAATTTCGATTTCGGCTACACGGACATTGAGGACGAACTGGCTCGCAATCAATGCATCGAGAACACCGCGAGCGCCCAACTAGCGCTACTCTGGGAGGAGTTGATTCATGAGGCGTATCGCGCCCTGCCCGGCTTGGGCAAGGAGAATCGGGCCTCGGAGGTCTACTGGCTCAGCAATCACCGCCATACTCCCATCCGCGCCTATCTTTCCCCGACTCGGTCATTCTATCCGTTCATTGGATTGGTTGGGCCCATCGATCAAGGCTGGCGGCAGGAAAGATGTTTGTCACTGGATATTTGGCTCCTGCCCCTGCATCCAACCTTGCGGAGCGAGGCTGAGATCGTAGTTCAGATAGAAATCACCCGCAAACGCCCTGTGCATGCTTTCCTGAAAATGTGGAGAAAAAACCGAGAAGAAATTAAGAGGCTCATTTTGTTTTCCGGCGCAACATTGGAATTGGGCGCTGAAGACCACCCTCAAGGCTCGGAAGCGCTGGATGAGTATCGGCTCGACTCATCCAGGAGGCACCGCCTGGTTATGGCCTGGACCACGGGTCAGCCTATAGACCGGAAAGTAGTCTCTCGATCTTTTGTTTCCCTGGCCCGGATTTATCACGCGCTTCAGGGGGTTATCCGTGGGGACTCCGGCCGGGTGTCCTTATTGGCGGGCCGGCATCCGGATTAGGATCGCTTATCCTCCAATGGGAAGTTTCCGGGGTCCGGGCTTAACGCATCGTGAATGCAACCTCCATGGCCTGATTCGAGGTGGTCGTCCCGCAATTATCCGAAATACGTGCCATTTTCCACCGTTTTACCGCGTACATTTTCGATTCCAACGCCAAGGAAGGAAGACACATGCTTCGAGTCAAAGAAATTGTCAAGACTTCGGCCAAAGGACGAACAGCGGACTGGCCAGAGCATATTGGCACCGTAACCAGAGTGACAAAAGATTCGGTCTTCGTTCAGTGGCAGAATTACGCTGTAGAAGACGAGATGAGTTTCGATGAACTTATCTCCACTCGCACTTTCGTTGACAAGCTTCCGGTCGTGGTCGCGGAACTTCCGTTGACCGAGGAGGAATCGCCCACAATTCACTAAGCAAATCACCTGGAGCCCATGATGGCTGTCAGGTCGTCAAGCTGTTAGCGTGCGACCAGTGGATTTATTGGTGGCCCACAACTAACCCGAGCGATTCCGAGCGGGCGGTAATTTGCGCATTCAAGGAGTAAGCGGGTCAAAAACGGTTCGGGCACGGGAATGGCAAGCCGAGGCGGATTCGATGCTCAATCTGACCCACTGCCGCTTACTCGATGCGCTCAAAGAATCAAAAGGCCCGGCCCTGAAAACCCACGTTTGTGCTCAAGAACCCGCGGGAGGCGTTGCATCCTGATGCGGTTAGGCGTATCTTGTCGGTCGAGCGGGAAACCCAAATAGCAATCTTGGATGAGCCCGAAGATGGCCTTTCACCGTCACCTAGCGAATCTTAATTATTTGTCCGTATTCAGTAACTTATGGAGCAATCATTTACTCCCCAGATCGCAGTGGAAAAGTTCCCTATCGGACAGCGCGTGACGCTTCCGGGGCATTTCTTGGAACCGGTCACATTGGAGAGCGTTCGGTTCATAGGTTCAGGCTATGAATGCCGCGTTCGGCTACTTGATGGAACGCCAGATGAGGCTATCCTTTCGCAGGAAGAGGGGGCCGCGCTGGCGGGCCAATCCGTCGCTGCGCCGGCCCTAATCCAGCCAGCAGACGCTGAGAAAGTGCGCTTGCTCGTCGAGTCCGCCCGCATACGCCTCGCTTACGCGCATGACCGTCAGTTTGCGGTCAGTCTGTCAGGCATTCGGACGCTGCCGCACCAGATCGAAGCGGTATACATGAAAATGTTGCCGCAACCACGGTTGCGCTTTTTGCTCGCGGACGATCCTGGCGCGGGCAAAACGATAATGGCAGGTCTGCTGCTGAAAGAGATGAAATTGCGCGAAGCCATTGAGCGGATTCTGATACTCTGCCCGGCACCCCTAACCATCCAGTGGCAAGACGAGTTGCTACGGTGGTTCGGTGAACCGTTCGAGGTCATTTTCTCCGCCGTTGACCAGCAGCAACTGGTGAACCCCTGGCAGCGCGCCACACAGGTAATCGCATCGCTGGACTATGCCAAGCAGGACGATGTCCGCGAGCGCGTCTGGCAGCAGCACTGGGATTTAATCATCATCGACGAAGCCCACAAGTGCAGTGCCTATACGAAACGCTCTTCAACCCGTGGCGACGAGGTCGAGAAGACCAAACGCTATCAGCTTGCGGAGAAACTGACCGTTGACGCCGATCATGTCCTCCTCTTAACGGCCACACCCCACCACGGGGATGATGACCGCTTTGGTCATTTCGTCCGGCTGATTGACCCAGACCTGTTCCCAGAGCCCACTCGGGTGGGTGATCGGGCGGGCGAGATTCGGCGCAACATTCTCAGTCTCGGAGAAAACTGCCCTTGGGCGCTCCGGCGCCTGAAGGAGAATCTCCGCGACATTGACGGTCAGCGTCTTTTCCCTGACCGCCACGCTCACACGGTGAAGTTCCGGCTGAATCAGGAAGAGTTCGACCTCTACAAGGCAGTGACCGCCTACATCAACGAGTTCTTACCGCAGGCGAGCGGGCGCAAGAAGCAGAGTGTGGCGCTGGCCCGGACCGTTCTTCAGAGACGCCTGGCAAGTTCGACACAGGCCATCGCTGAATCGATCCGCCGTCGGCTTGAGAAACAGGAAACCCTGCTGGAAGAATTGGAATCCCTGTCGCCGTCGCAGCGGGCAAAACGTTTTGCACAAATTCAAGGGCGAATCACTGACGCCGAGCAGGACGAGGACGATCTCGACGATACGGAACGCGACCTGCTGACGGACGAGTTCACGACAGCAGTTGAACTCGACCAACTGCGGGCCGAGATTGCGGCACTTCGGGACTTATACGCGCAGGCACGCCGCGTGCGCGACCATGCCACGGATTCCAAACTTACCGCGCTTCGCGATTGCCTGGCGAAAGCTGAATTCAGTGAATTGAAAGATGGCCGGGGCAGACTGCTCATTTTCACAGAACACCGCGATACCCTGAATTATCTGCTCGACCACCTGACCCGCTGGGGCTACTCCACCTGCCAAATCCACGGTGGCATGAATCCTCACGAACGAAGACGCGCCCAGGAAGACTTTCGCACTTCCCGCCAAATCTGCGTCGCGACTGAGGCCGCTGGCGAAGGCATAAACCTCCAGTTCTGTCGGCTGATGATTAACTACGACCTCCCTTGGAATCCTACTCGCCTGGAGCAGCGTCTCGGTCGTATTCACCGTATCGGGCAGGAGCGCGATGTACACGCCTTCAACTTCGTTGCGTGCGAATCGGAAGAAGGCCAGGACATCATCGAAGGGCGCATCCTTGAGCGGCTACTTCACAAAATGGAACAGATGCGAAACGCTCTGGCGGACCGCGTCTTTGACGTTATCGGCGAAGTTCTGTCGCTGAACGATGTCAATTTACCGGAGATGCTACGTGAGGCGGCAAACGATCCCCGGCGATTGGATGAATACCTCGACCAAATTGAGCGTGTTGATCCCCAACGGCTTCTCGAATACGAGCGGGCCACGGGTATCGCATTGGCACGCGCGAACGTGGACTTTTCGGGTTTCCAAACCGCGAATGCCGAAGCAGAGGAACGCCGCCTGATGCCCCGCTACGTTGAGCAGCACTTTCTGAACGCGGCTCGCGAGGTCGGTCTAAAGGTTGAGGCCCGTGCGGACGGCCTTTACCGCGTTGAGCACGTCCTGGCCGACCTGCGCTCCGACCGGCTTGCTTGTGTGCGACGACTGGGAAAGCCCGAGACCACATATCGCAAGGTGACATTTCACAAAGAACACTTGGAGATGGATCAGCACATTGACGCGGTGCTGATCGGTCCGGGGCATCCGTTGTACGCCGCCGTCGATGAGCGCCTGAATGAGATTCTCGGCGGGGTCACTGGTCAAGTTGGCGTGTTCGTGGACACGAACAGCAACACACCTTACTATCTGCATTTCTTTGAGATGGCTGTGCGCGGCCAGAACACCAAGGGTGAGGTGCAGACCCTTCTGGGTGAGTTGGTCGCCGTCCGGGAAGAATTATCGAGCGCCGAAGATCGCTTCTCGGTGGTTCCAGCGGATAACTTGCTCGATCTGCCCGCGCATCCTGCCGCACCGGAGAATCTTGAACCAGATGATGCTACGCCCGCAGCCGACTTCCTTAAGAGCACTTACCAGACCCAGCGCCGGGGCGAATGCCAGCAGGAGCGGCAGCACTTTGTCCAGGTTTGCCGCGATTACTTACAGCCATCATTCGACGCCCGCATCCGGGCGGCGCAGGACCGGATTATGAACCTGCGGGTGCGGGAGAGACTTGAACCCGAATTCGCCATCGCACGCCAGCGTGCCGAGAACGACCTCGCCGACCTTCAACGGACGCGCACCGAGCGATTGGCGGGCTTGCAGAGGTTGACATTGGCCAAGCACGGCCCCGTCCGCCACGTCGCCACGGCGCTGGTACTCACGAGCACGCGCTCCGTCGAAGAGCAAATCGGAGCCGTTATCGAAGACCTTGACCCTGAGGTTCGGCGCAAATGCGAAATAGCCGCTGAGGATGTGGTCATTGCCTACGAGTCAGCCCGAGGATTCGAGTGCGAGCGCGTTGGGCACCTGAAGATTGGATTTGACGTGCGCAGTATCGGCCCAGCCGATCCGCAGACCGGCTACCGCGACCCCGTCACCGGCATTCGACGCATCGAGGTCAAAGGGCGTCAGCGCGGTCAGCCCATCCGACTTACGACGAACGAGTGGTACAAGGCGACACAACTTGGCGACAGTTATTGGCTCTATGTGATTTGGAACCCGCTGGAAAATCCTGATCCTCAGCCAGTACGGATTCAGAATCCGGCGAAGCATCTCGATCATGCCAAGCGCGAAGTCATAGCGGCTCGCTATTATGACATTCCTGCGGATGCGATACAGGACGCAGCAGAAAAGCAGAGGGAGTTGCTCCCGTGAGCGACGACAAACGGCTAATTGAGGATTACCTGCCGATTGAAGCAATCAGCAAAGAGGCATCGCGGGAGAAGAACGTTCGCAAGGGGCACATCTCGACCCTCCATCTCTGGTGGGCGAGGCGCCCGCTGGTAGCGTGTCGTGCGGCAGTGTACGGGGCGTTGGTCTCAGCGAGTCGGTTCAGACCAAAGAATGGCCCGGAGGAAAAGCGGGACAGTTTGGCACGAGCCAATGCTGCAAGGTTTGTCGAGGCCCTCTGCAAATACCCAGCCGATCCGCAAGTGATTGCCCAAGCCCAGCAGCACATCCTAGAAGCACATGCCGAACGGCTGACCGAAGAAACCGGCAAGAAGGTCACCATCAAGGATATCGAAGAAGGGCGCTCACCGAGGCCGAAAGTCCTCGATATGTTTGCGGGCGGAGGCGCAATTCCGCTCGAAGCCTTGCGGCTGGGTTGTGAGGCTTCTGCCCTCGACCTCAACCCCGTCGCCCACATAATTGAACTCTGCACGCTCGTCTATCCGCAGAAGTACGGCGAACCCGATAAACGCGCCAAAGGCTCGGCGAAGGATGGCACGTGGGCTGGGCTGGCGGCAGAGGTTCGCTACTGGGGCAACTGGGTTCTCGAAAAGGTCAGGGCGGAAATCGGTGACCTCTATCCTCCTATCCCAGACCCGAAGATGCCCAAGGCCAGGCAACTTCTCGGCCAGCCGCAACTGGAAATGGCTGGTGAGGGGTTTGACCGCAAAGGGCAGCAGAGGCTCGGTGTCGAAGTGCCTGCTGGCTATCTGACACCAGTGGCGTACCTTTGGACGCGAACTGTCCGGTGTAAGAATCCCTCCTGCAGGGGAAGCGTTGCTCTGGTGAAACAGACGTGGCTGTGCAAGAAGAAAGACCGATACGTGGCGCTGAAGATGATCGCCCCAAAGGGTAAAGCACTGGTCCGCTTTGAGGTGGTTGAAGCAACCAGCGAAGAGGGTTTACATTTTGATCCGGCCGCCTTTTCCAAAGGCGGCAACGCCACCTGCCCGTTCTGCGGCACAGTAGCAGATAGCGATTACGTAAAGGGAGAAGGGTGTGCTGGACGAATTGGGCAACAGATGATGGCGGTTGCATCCAACCGAAAAGGAAAGCAAGGCAAGGTTTATATCTCGGCAGATGATCTCACCAGCTTTGTTCCCAGCGGGGCAGATGTTCACCAGAGAATCGAAGCCCTGTGCGCCAGAACGGGCCTCACAGTACCGAATGAGCCAATCATCAATGACGCGAAGAACGCGAACTTCTGTATTCACTATGGCCTCACAACATTCGGAGATCTCTATTCTCCGCGCCAGATGCTTTCCCTCCTTACCTTCGTAGCTGGTGTGCGCGAAGCAGAGACACAAATAAAATCACGAAGCTACGACGAAGACCGGGCAAAAGCGGTTGTTACACTACTAGCCGCAATCGTGGACCGTTTGGCTGACTTTAGCTCATCAATTTGTGTTTTCAATTACACTGGGGGTCGTGGTGTCAAGAACACGTTTGGTCGGCAGGCGATCCCGATAGCTTGGGATTTTGCAGAAACGAACCCGTTCAACCCCGAAGGTGCAAGCTGGATCTCTGGTATTGAGGCTCTGCCTGCGGGCCTTGGGGATGCACGGATGCAGAATCCGGGGGTGGTACTGCGGGGATCCTCGCTATCTATCCCATGGTCCGACCGTACCTTCGACGCCGTAATTACGGACCCGCCGTACTACGACAACGTCCCGTATGCAAACATTTCTGATTTTTTCTATGTCTGGCTAAAGCGAACCGTTGCACACCTCTATCCTGAGCATTTCGCTACCGCGGGTACTCCGAAAAAAAGTGAGGCGGTAGCAGATGCCACTCGGCACGGTGGCGACAGAGAAAAGGCTAAGCAGGCATACGAACAAATGATGGCCCGATCGTTTGCGGAAGCCCACAGGGTTCTGAAACCCAACGGCCAAATGACTGTAGTCTATGCCCATAAAACGACCCTGGGGTGGGCAACGCTAGTCGATGCACTGAGACAGGCAGGTTTCGTGGTGACCGAGGCCTGGCCAATGGATACCGAGAAGCGAGGCCGTCTCCGAGCTCAGGAATCAGCCGCGCTTGCTTCCAGTATTTTCCTCGTCGCGCGCAAGAGTGAAAGGACTGGAACAGGCACCTACGAGGACAAAGTTAGGCCTGAGCTTGAGCGGATTGTTCGCGAGCGGGTTGAAACACTGTGGGATATGGGCATCAGTGGGGCTGATCTGGTCATCTCCGCTGTTGGCGCGGGCCTTCGGGCATTTACCCGCTTTGCGCGGGTCGAGTATGCCAACGGTGAAGAAGTCCCGGCCCAGCGTTTCCTGACGGAAGTCGAAACTGTCGTGCTGGAAACCATCCTGGCGAGACTCTCAAAAGAAGTGGGGGGGAAACAGGGCCTCGCCAGTGTGGACCCGGCTACGCGTTTCTACATCCTGTGGCGTTACACCTACCGCTCGGGTAACCTCGACGCAGGGGAAGCCATCATCTTTGCCAACGGAACGCATGTGGAACTCGATGGGCTCGGGGGGCTATCCTCGGGAGCGCGACCGCTCCTCGAAAAAACCACGGGCAGCTATAGCCTGCTGGACTATACGGAGCGCGGAGACGACAAGAGGCTAGGAATGCCCTCCGAAAACGGCCAGACTGCACCTCTAATTGATACACTTCAGCGGACGCTCTGGCTCATGGAGAAGCGGCCCGGTCACCTCGATGATTTCTTGCGCGAGGCACGGCCGAACCTGGAGCAGATGCGCCTTGTCGCTCAGGCCCTCGCCGGATCGGCCCTCAAAGGGAAGTCCGACGAAGACAAAGCCCTCATGAGCACGACACAATCCGAGCAAGCGTCCTTGAGTAAACTCCTCGCCAACTGGCGCGCGCTCGTGGAGCAGCCGGCCGGGCCATTGTTTCAAAGCTAGCTTTCGGACGTAAAGAGGGGGGATCAATGAGTGCAGCGAACATTAAGCCCTGGGTTGAGGTGGTGGCACTCCACCCCGATGTGGTGTCGGAGCACTTCTCCGAGGATATTTTTGCGCTCGACCTTGGCCCACTGACCGATGGCAAGCCGAACGTTCCAGCCGTTTACCGCGATCCCGAACACTTCTTCCGCGTCTCCTACATCACCAAAGGCCTGCGCTCGCTGCTGCAAGACGTGCTTTCGCGCCTTACTGACGGTGGCGGTAACCGCGTGTTGAAACTGCTCACGCCTTTTGGCGGCGGCAAGTCCCACACCCTTGCCTCCCTGTTTCATGCTGCGCGCAGCAGGAAGGCTCTGGACGTTCTTCCTGAGGCTCAGGGGCTGCCAAGGCCTGCAAACGTCCACACCGCCGTGTTCGACGGTCAGTTCTTCGACGCAATGAACGGCAAGGAAGTCCCCGGCGAGAAATTCCGTGCGCAAACCATGTGGGGCTGGATTGCATGGTCGCTGGGCGGCAAGAAGGGTTACGAGATCATGCGCAAGCAGGACGAAGGCCGCGTCGCGCCGGGGGCAGACGAGATCATGACTCTTCTCGCCGAACGCCCCAACCTGATCCTGCTCGACGAAGTTCTGCAATACCTCATTAGCGCGGGCGGGGTGAAGATTCATCAGACAACTTTACGAGACGAAACCCTGACCTTCCTGCAACGGCTCACGGTTGCTGTGGGCAATACGGCGAACACAGCCCTGGTGTTCTCGCTTCAGTCCAGCAAGCGCGAGTCGCTGGAGTACGTCAACTTGCTCCAGACCGTTGACCACTTGGCAGCGCGTAAGGATCAGTTGCGCGAGCCCGTAGAGGGCAACGAAGTTTTGTCAGTAATTCAGCGCCGCCTGCTCGCCCGCATTCCGACCTCCGAAGAGGCCACTCCTGCGGCAACGGCGTACCAGGACATTGTGACGCAGATGAAACGCGGGTACGCCAAAGGCCGAGCCGAAGAGCAGCAAGCGGAAGAAGAAGGGCTTGCCCTGCGGGAGCGGGTACGCACCGCATATCCGTTTCACCCCGCCTTGATCGACGTGATGCGAGAGCAGTGGGCGGCCATCCCGGACTTCCAGCGCACGCGTGGCGCGCTCCGTTTCCTGGCCGCGTGCCTGCGCGCCACGCACCGCGAGGGTAAGAGCCGCGCTGTGCTCGGGCCGGGTGACGTGCCCATCTATGATGCTGAGGTTCGCATGGCATTCTTCAAAGAAGTCGGCCAACAGGCGGACTATCAGGCCGTGCTGGAACACGACCTGATCGGAGCCAATGCTCGCGCCCGCCGGATTGATGACCGGCGCACCAAGGAGACTCCGTCAGAGACCGGCAAGCGAGCTGCTTTCCGGCTCGCCACTGCGATCCTGATGTATTCCTTCGGAGGCCGGAGGCGCGATGGTGCGAACGGTACGGAGTTCCTTCCGCCCGGAATCACCGAGGCCGAACTGCTGTCTGTATGTGTGGGGCCTGACCTGGACAGCACCACCGCGCTCGCCTGCCTGAAGGAATTGAAGGAAAAATGCCTCTATCTGCACTTTGACGGTGTCCGCTACTGCTTCAAGAAGGACCCCAACGTCACGCTGCTCATCGAGCAAGAGTCGGATGCCGTTGGCCGGGACGAACGCCAGGTCGAAGAGCGCATCAAGGAGATGCTGGAGGCGCGGATCACTGGCCGGAATGCGGTGATCTGGAAAGCGAAGTCCGGTGATATTCCTGATAAGGAGCCGTCATTCCTGATCGCCTACATGCCCTTGAACTTCGGCACCGACGCGCGAAGCGGGCGCGAAGCGGCAGCTAAGGAGGTGTTTGAGAATTGTGGAAATTCTCCGCGCAAATACCGTAACGGACTCGGATTGGCCGTTCCCGCAGCGGAACAGATCGAAATTCTCCGTCGCTCCGTTCGTTACCTGGTTGCTATCGAGCGTTTAGGGAAAAAGCCGAAGCTGGGCCTAACAGACGAACAGAAATCGCAGTTGCGCGAGCGGGAGCGCACCGAGAGTGCAGCGGCAGAATCGGGCCTGCTCAAACTCTACGCTGAGGTCTGGCTCCCCAAAGTGACGAAGGATGGCATCGTGATCGACGTTGTAGCCGTGGGCGGTCGCCCGCTGCAAATCACGTTGGACGATAAGAAGCGGGCGCGAGTACACGACCGGATCATGGAACTGCTGGTTGATGTCCAGCGCCGCCTCTTCCCTACGCTTAGCCCCGGCAAGATTATCGAGCTATTCACACTCGGGGAAGGCAACCCGCCCACGCTCGGAATCAAAACCGCCGACGTGGTTGATGGGTTCTACTCGTTCCTCGGCTTCCCCAGGCTGGTCGGTAGCGCCGTCGTAAAGAAGGCGATCGCGAAAGGGATTGCCGATGGATTCTTTGGCTACTACTCGGGCTCGACTCCTGTGCTCGGAAGCGACGGCAAATATCAAGTGCCCGTGTCCCGCGTGCGCTTTAATACCAGCGTCACCGAAGACGAGATCGACTTGGAATCTGGCTTCCTGATGATGCCCGGAGCGGTACCCGTGACTGCACCCTCGCCGAGTACACCGGGTCCCGAACCTCCAAGCGTGACGGTAACTGAGCCTGGGGGCGGACCTCCGCTAATTCTCTCCCCCACGCCCGGCGTTCCGGGCGGTGGACCGGGTCCATCACCCGGTGGCGGCGCCGCAGCTCAGAAGACTATCGACATCAATTTCTCCGCCGACCGAAATCAGTTGTTCTCAGCATGGAATGCCATCGCGAACCTCGCCGATATGGCAGGCAAAATCACGGTGACCGTGCACGCTGACTCCGCCGAAGGCTTCGACAAGACCAAGCTCCAAAACGGCGTCCTGGAACCGCTACGAGAGTCTGACCTAATCAAGTAGTGCAGCG
>Ga0181527_1002435_pt1 | contig 17578 bp, 5 predicted proteins | sample PEATcosm2014_Bin_30_FD_119762 | JGI IMG/M metagenome (GOLD analysis project Ga0181527, IMG submission 119762) | Peatland microbial communities from MTU Mesocosm Facility, Houghton, MI, USA - PEATcosm2014_Bin06_60_metaG | ecosystem: Environmental > Terrestrial > Soil > Wetlands > Peat | place...
CTTCAGCGGCGCTTTGATTGATACCAGTGAAGTCCATAGACCGGCAATCTGGAGGGCTGAAGGTGCGCGAACAAAGCGGCGATAAATCGCACGCACTCCAAACACTGGCGTGCCGATCCACACTCTTCGGCTGCGTCCTGCTCACGGCCTGCCGCCCACATCGCCCGGGTTCGGGCACAAATTGCTCCGCACGTCCCATTCTGTGTTCCGCGTGCCGGAGGAGTTGAGGTAATAGAGAAAGTGCAAAGGCATTCTTTCGGGATATGTCGCACTGCCGAACTGAAAACCTTCGTAAATTTTCCCGTACATGGCTGACACAATTTGTCCTTGCTGATTTGTCTGAGTCCGAACACGAAAATAGAAGTTTACATCTTGATCGCCATTCTTGAGGACATTCCAACCTAGATTCGGGACTGGACTGCCGCTGCAAGCCTGCCACTCCCAATGATTCGAATAACCATTGTCGGGAGCCATCGCATTGAGGCGCAGACCATAGTCATCCCTCCAGAACAGGCGCTTCAAAACTAAGCCATCACCGGGATTCGAGAATGTTAAACGCAGCCGCATGAACTCACCCCGAGACACGACAAGAGGCTTCAGCACCTCGATCGCGAAGTCCTCTGTCTTGCCTTTCCCCCCAGGCTCGACCCAGTCCCCGATCAACAAATCATAGCCGACGGCTCGATTCACAGCGGGAATATCACGATCGTCGACCTGCTTTACGATCATCTGCACTGGCTTCCCTCGTTTTCGCAACTGCAATTGCACAATCGGGTTCCACGGCTGCCAGTGCCTGTTCGTTTGGCCAGTAAAGTAATAGCTGAACCAGCTTATTGTGTAGAATCCTTCTTTCTGCACTACGAAGTCCAACTGCCCGGTTACGTTGCGCAACCTGGCGGGGAAGATTCCGTCCTTGTCTGTCTTGCCTTCCTTTTCAGTGTTGAGACCCATGACAACGACTTTGGCATTTGGCACCGGCTGATTGCTGTCATCCACTACCTTGACGGTGACCTGAACTTTTGAGCCGCACGCGGCACATGCCCCGAGGCAAGCCACAAGTAGTAACAGATAACCAAGTCGGAACGAATCAGTTGAAGAAGGGGAGCGCGTCTGTCTCGGGCGCTGCCAGTCGGCGTCGTCGACGACTGGCTTCCAGCGTGGGACACAAACCAAATGCTGCTGCAATTTTCGTGCGTCGAAAGTGGCTGGCGAGACGCCAACCGCAACGGGCGGGACGCCCGCGCTCCCCTCTTCAACTGCACCGTCCCAGCCGAGTTGCCTCATCGTCCGCCCTCCAGTTCGACAAATTTGTCAAATACCATGCCGGTGTAAAGATACGGGATGTCGTGGATGTCGCTGTGCTTCCAACGGGATTGGTCACGAGGACTTTCAATTCGCTCCAACGGCCAGCCGCGCTTCTGGAATTTCTCATTCATATTGAAGCTAGCTGCACCAATTTCAGCCTCTTGAGCATTTACCAGCTTGTTCGCCCCCACCCCAAACGTTCTTGCCGGAATAGCTTCGGCGAGCAGTTGAGCTCGAACCGTCTGTTCCGACGCCAAACCATCACCTTCAGAACTTGTGAGGCGCGAATCCAGAAATGGCAAGAAAAATGGATTGGCCTCCAAGTCGGCATCGTCAATGCCCGAGCTTTCCGTGGGTTGGCAGTGCCCGCCCGGAAGGTACAACAAGACCGAGCTTTCGCCGCGATCGACCGTGACGACCGAACCGGCCAGATCCCAATGAGGGTTGAATCCCCAGCCTCCATACTGGCTCCCCATCACGTTGCCATTCACCAGGCCGGAAAACTGCAGCGCAAGATACACCGGCAAGCTGCCGATGCAGTAACCCGGCGAATATAGCGCCGCGATATCCGACGAAGTCATGCGGCCCTTGAGCATTTCCTGCAACACCCAGGCGAACCGTCCCTTCAACCAGTTCACCGGCAGCCTCAACGTCGGCCACTGAAATTGCAGCGACAGGATGTCGGTAACCCATGGATCACTGTCGTCCTGGCGGTTCTCGAGCACTTCTTCACCGCTGGAGTAGAAATTGTAGAGCTGAGTCAAACGCGGAACGTCCTGGAAACGTCCGCGCCAGGTCAGCCCGCGGCGTCCATCGCCTTCGGGGAACAGTTGGCACCATTCGCTGGCGTATAGGCGTTCGGGGTAATTGCGCCAGTCGGGATGCGTCATGAACGGCTGGTTGGTCAGCCCGGCATCAAAGGCTTCCATCGCCACCGCGCCATCCACCATGTAGTAGCGGTCGGGCCTTGCCCCGCAATCCTGGATGGCCGAGCACACCACCATGTTGCCCAGACTGTGGGCCGCCACGCTCACGTCCTGTCCGGACAACAGGTTGGTGAGCAAATAGGACAGAACCCGCGCCGTCTCGAACGCGTGACAGACGTTAATGTGATAGTTGATGGTGGTTTGACTGGCCACCTGCGTCTCCGCACCGTTCCAACTGACACCGTAGAACCGGCGAAGCGACCCGCTCCACCAAAGGCGCTTGAACATCTCCGCCGCCCAGGCGCGCGACTGCCGTTCATTGACGTTATATCCGTGAAGGAAAACAAACGCCTCATCTTGGTTCACCCAAGCCGGCCAGTTGAGCGGCCCGAGGTCGGTGTCGCGCTCGGAGGCCTCCCCGGCAACAGGGCGAAGATTGACCCAGCCGTACATCGCTTCCGCGCCGCTGATCTGCAGCGGCAACTCGAGCGAAGTCACCACTCTTCCGCGGTTGCGCACTTCGAGCCGCAACGGCTGGATGGTGGGTCGCCGCGCTTCGAACAGCAGAACACCGCGTCCGTCGGAAGCCACTCGGTTGAGGAAATCCGCCGAGAGCGCGACTCCATCCGCGGTGACCTGCTCAACGCCGCCTGCGGTCGCAGCGGGTTGGTTGAAATCGCGTCCAAAACCCGACGTCAGGGTGTTGGTCAGATAACTTCCCGCCTGGTCGGGCCGCAAATCCGTGTAGAGAAAATTCAGCGCGCCTTCGGCATGGACCAGGCGATATTCGTACTGGGACTGCGGCAGCATCACGAGCAGATTCGAGATATTCAGATACACCGGAAACCAGTCAACCAGGTCGGCGACTCCATTGACCTTGTCATCGGCGTAGTCGGGGTCGCGCCCGTCGAATTCGAAAATGCCCGACCGAGCGCCCGGCAGATCGCTGGTGCCCAGCAGATTACCCAGCGCGCTGTCATCTGAATCGTCGTTGATCCAGAATTGATAAGGCTGCTGATCGGGCAAATCATCGTTTTGATTCCGTTCGATCCTCCCATCACGATTGTAGTCCACGTCGAGTGACGAGCCCGGGACGAGCAGGAAAACGCGCGGTGCCATGGCGAATTGCCGCGAACCACCCTCCAGAACAACCTCCGTGAGATGGTATCCCGAGCCTACAATAAGCCCGGACCGGTTGATGGCACGGGCGCTGGCGAGTTGCCAATCGGCGTTGCGTGCCAGATCGTTGAGGTTTACCAGGTCATAATCCAGCCCATTGGCCGTGTTCGAATTGGGTTTCCAGAGGACGGCCTGTTGCACGCCATTCAGATCAACGGCTTCGCCGACGATCTGGTTTTGGTCGTCGATGACCCGCGCATAACTCAGCAGGTTGGACTCGTAACCCGGCAACCGTCGCGGTTGAGTTTCCGTTGGGAGCCAGTAAACAGCGCGAGCGTTGGTGATGGCATCTTCCGGGAGAACGGAGCTGTAACCCGCCGCGATGCCGGCATTATTGATCGAGATAGCCGCGCTATACAACCCACCCAGCGTGCCGAGATCGGTCAGTTTGTCGCCGGTCATTTCCGCCAGGGATACCTGGGAACGAACGGCGTGAGTGATTTGCGCCTCGGGCAGGTTGGCATCGTAGAGCGAAGACACGCCGACGATGTCACCGGCATCATTTATCGCCTGGAAAGAGGATTCGGAGATGCTGTTGAGTTGCTGCAGCGTCCCGAACTGGACGGGTGGCTTGTTGTTGGCCGGCCACAGGGTGGCCCGGCGAACCGGCCCGAAGGAGCGCAGGCTGGTCTGCCCATCCAGGGAATAGACCCAAACCCAGGTGGCAACGCCGACGGCGGTCCCGTCCGAATTCATGTCCGCGACCGTATCAAACACATCGTAAGGAATTGAGAGCGGCGGAAGCGACATAGGCAAACGAAGGGCTTGGGGGTCGGATGTCAAATCAACAAATCCGTCGGCCCAGAAACCGGCATGCAACTGCGTCACCAGAGTCAGGGGCGCCACCGGAACCTGGGTCCATCGGGTGCCCACGGGAATACCGGATCGGGTCATCCGGAAGGGAAAGAAGTTCGTATCTGTCAAAGCGCCGACCGCGCCTCCCGGCGACCAAACGTAATTGGTCAAGCAGCCGGCGAGCACGACAGAGTTGAAATCGCTGATCCCGAGAGTGAATAGGGCGTCCAGACTTACGATTTCGGCGCCACTCCTTTGTTGAGGGGAAGAACTGACAAGCCTGGGGCGGTATCCCGGCTGAGCCGCAACCATGGAATTGGAACGACGCTCGCCCTCGCCCCAACTCTCTCCCCCGGAGAGAGGGAGGTCTAACTCCAGCGTTCGAACTGGCTCCTCAGCGAGTGACTGCTTAGCATGCGGGAGAAAAGGATTTCCGAACCAGGTCTTATTGTCATCGGCAACAACGACACCGAACGCTCCCGCGTCTTCCAGGTTCTCGGCAACATCCAGAACGGCAAACCTCGGGATAAAGTCGCGCGTGCGCGCGACCACGACATCCGAATCAACGGACCGGTATCCATCGGCGTTCTGTGTATGCGCGCGATACCGGTAGACAGTGGCGGCGTGAAGGAAATGATTCTCGAGCGCGCCCTTCTGCCAGGGCGCCTTACCGGCGATTTCCCAAATCTCATTCGTGCCCTCAGCCCGCTCCACCACAACCAGGTGAGTCGGGATTCCGAAGTTGGTGTCCCAGGTAATCCGGATCGCGTTGCAGCCGAGGACGCGGGCAGCGAGGTGTTGTGGCAGTGACAACTCGGCGATCACCGGCGCATCCACCGCGATTCGCACTTTCGCCTGGCCGACAAGGCCTTTATCGTCAGTGGCCACAGCGGTGAATTCATGTCGCCCGGGCGCCAGGTTCGTCCAGGTGCACTCCAGGACATCGTTCGAACTCGAAACTTCGGGCTGGCTGTAACGGAACAATGACAGGTTGGTCACTGCGCTGTCAGGATCAATGGCTCGAACCGCAAATGACACCGGCTGCCCACACGCGAAGCGCTGCGCGGGTAAAGGCGACAGGAATTGGACTTGCGGCGGGTGCAGGACTCCCACGTGCACGATAATCTCCTCGCTCTCGTATGTGTTCCCGAAGGCGTCGTGAGCGCGGGCACGCAGCCGGAAATCGCCGGCGGTCGTGGGCGTCCAATCAACGAACGTAAAGCGGGTGCCGTCCAGCACCGCGCCGTTGGCCAGAAACTCGATATGATCAAAGATGGATCCGGGATCTATCAGGCGAACAGCCAGGGTCTTGTTGGTTCCGACGGGCGCCCATTCCCCAGATCGAACTCCTTCCCAGAGAACCTCCAACCTCAGACCGCACTGGATGTAAACGGGGTCGCTGTCGGCTGCGGTTCCGCAGTCGGTGGTCGCGCGCGCCGTCAACCTGTGGAGCCCCGGGTTCGTCGAAATGCAGGGCAGCAGGTAAGGTGCATTGGTCAGCGCGCCCACAGACCAGCCATCGGCGAAAAACTCGACGTTGGTGATTTGCACCACGTTGGTGATGGAGATTTGCGCGGCGACCAATAAGGGAAAGCCGACCAAAGCATTCGTTTGGCCTTGGGGAACAATTTCAAGAGTGATCTGCGGAACTGGAGGCGGACAGACATGAATGTGGCGGCTGGGCCCGCGTTCGTAAATCCCAACGTCACACCAGGCGAGGGCGGAAAACTCATAATCGCCGGAGCCGGGAGCAATCCACTCCATCGTGTAGGGCGGCGCGTCATCCATTGGCCAGTTCAAATACTGCCAATACCAACCCCACAAACTCTGTTCCCACTGATAAAACATCACTCCGGCAATGCGGGCCGGAGGTGTCACTGAAGCTTCAGCCAGCAAATGCACGTGTTGGCCAACTGGAACGACCTGGTTTTCGACCGGAGAAATGATGTTTACGGCGATCTGCGGCGGCACAAGAGTGACATTGACGGTGTAAATCTCCGTCGAGATTCCGTGATCATCGGTTGCAATGAAGTGGACCGGGTGTGTCGCATATTTCCCATAAAAGCTGTCCCCGATGTCCACCAGACCCGTGAAATCGATCTCGTCGGCAGCCACTTGGTGGACCAGTATCGGTCCCACATACACAGCAAGATTGGTGATCGTTCCGTCGGGGTCCCATGCCAGGGCCTTGAAGGTGGCGGTGGAAGCGCCATAAGGCAGGGTCAAGTCGGCATCGGGCAGGATCGATTCAATCACAGGCGGGGCGGTGACGAAGAACTCGATCGGCTGGCTTCGCACTTGAAAGCCGTGTTCTTCAGTGACCACAGCGGTGATGGAATGCTGCCCCGGGGGCAGTCCGTCCAGCGCCAGATCGGTCGCCAGCCCCTCGGACAATTTCAAATCGGCATCGTAGAACTCGATGTTGGTGTACGCGCCTTCCACCATGTTCACGAGAGCCGCGAACGCGAAAGTGCTGTTGGATGAAAACCAGGCCCCGGGTTCCGGGCCGGAGAGGTCCACGGTGAATGGTCTCACCACAGTGACACTCGCAACCGAACGGCCGCTGAACTGCGAATCATCGGCAGTGAGTTCGAATAAATATCTGCCGGGCTGAGTGCAGCATGCGCGAGTCGACAGGTTTGTGGGATCTTCAAACTGCGCGTCCGCCGGTCCGTCCAGCAAAAACCAACGGACGTTGAGGCCGGCGCCCGCAGGTCGCCCATCGTCGCTCACGGTCCCGGCAAGTTGAGCGGTGAGGCCGAATTGTTCCGGCTGCGTGGCGGCAGCGGAGACGACTGGAGGCGTGTTGTTTTCCCGGCCGAGCCAGGTATTCGTGACCGATTGCGCCAGCTCCACGAGCGTCGCGGTAATCACGTCCACCCCGGCGTTCGTGCCGGTGTAGGAGAACGTTGCTTCGCCAAAACGCGAAGTCACAATCCGACCGGATGCGGAATTGGACCCGGCCACGCAGAAATCCACACCGATGTCCATCAGCGGTCGTCCGCGCCCATCCGTCACTCGTGCCGTCACGACTTTTTCACCGCCCACAGGCGCGAATGAAGTCGGTTGTTCCAGTTTAAGTTTTGTGTCTGAATCGACGGTTTCCGAGTAAACCCCTCCCATGAGGGCGTAGGATTCGTACCAGGCCGCTCCATAAACACAAGCTCCGAAAGGCACCGGCGCGGACAGATGATGCGCGCCAATATCGACCGGCAATTGCGCTCCGGCATAACCGGTGTCGGTGATGACCTGGAACTGAGACGCCGGCACAGCCACGCCGTCGAGTGAGATGAGCCCCATCCCATTCGTGCGGACGACGAGGTTGAGATAGTTCGCAAAGAGGTTTTCAAATTCTCCGGCCCACCGGTTCCAGATCAGCGGCGCGGTTGCGAGGATATAGTCACCGCCGAATTGTTCGAACGGCGGTATCAGCATCATGAAAGGATCGCCGCCGCCGCCATCATAGTCCGAACCGTTGGCGTATTGTGCGACGAGGACCGGCCGGCTGGAAAGAATCTGGGCCGGAACATCGAGAATGGTTTCGTAGAATTGCCCGCGATCCAGCGTGGCCACGACCTGTCCGTTGACGGCGACGCGCGTGCCGTTGGTCTGGGCGAGGAAACGGAAGGTATCTCCTTTCACGCGCATGGCCAGCGGCATCGTGGCGAATTCGCGGCCCCACTGGTTCAGGGGCGGCATTTGCTCGATCAGATGATCGGCCGCCGCGTAGCCTGGGGGGATGAGGGTGGCCCGATGCCCGGCAAACACAGCCACCGGCTGGTCGGAAGTGATTGTCGTACCCGTAAAATCAGCCTCCGGATCAGCCTCATTGATCAATCGATAAGTCTCCGCTCGCTGGAGAACGATTTCATAAGGTTGGCCGGCCCGGCGGGTTCCGGCATCAACCGCGGGCGTGATGGTGACATGGGTTACATCTTGCGCCGCAACGATGCCGAACTCCGTTCCTCCGATGACCACGCTGGGATCATACCAGGCGGGCGAATTTCTGTAGGAAAGAACCATGTAGTTCGTGCCCAGCATCGAGGTTGGCAGGGCAAGATACCCGTCCGTGCTGGCGGGCTCATAACTGAGCCCGTGAACGGTCACGCGTTGATCGGCAATCACATGAATGCCATTGCGTATGATGGTATCCGAGGGATCCCACCCCCGAGGCGGATAGTTCCACAACGTCAAATTCGTTGAACCACCGGCGGTGATTTGAAAACGAATCTCCTGAGGAGCATCCCAGGCCTGGTATTGCACCTCGCCGACGGTATCTGCATCGGAGCTGATGATCAGGTCGCAACCGACGTACGGAAGCTCGCCGGCAAACTCCATGTTGGGCAGAAACATGAGCCAGAAATCATGGCCGCGGTTCGAGCGGGCGGCGGCGAGCCGATCCGGCGCCGGCGGGAGCACGTCAACCGTCAGCGTATCGCTGCGCGCGCCCGAACCACAGGTTACCCGCAATTTCAACACGTACGTTCCTGGTTGGCTGAACTGCGCTGTGGTAAACATCCGGTCGTGACTGGAGAACTGCACGTCACCCGGCCCGGCCGCCTTCGACCAAAGGAAATTGGTCTTGGTTCCAACAACTGACGTGGGAAACTCGATTGCACCCGCAAGCGATGCCGAATGCGGCAAACAGATCACCTGATCTTCCCCGGCATCGACCGCGAAGTCGCCGCTCTCGAGCGGCACAACGGTAATGGGAACGGATCCATTGTCCGCAAGATTGCCACCCGCGCCCGTGTTTCCCAGATCGTCAACGGCGAGTGTCAGCAGGTCCGTGCCGAAGAAGTCCGGCAAACCGAGATAAGCCAGGTTGACCAGGCCGGCATTCAGGTTGTCGAGGGTGCCCCGCACCACACTACTCGTCGAGCCGTTCGTGCCGGTCATCCAAATCAAGCCGTTGGTATTGCCCCACGCGAGAGTGCCGTTCGACACTGACAGGGAGAGTTGGAGCAGCCCTGCTCCGGCATCGGCATCCGCAACCTGGATCAATCGATTGGCGTCAAACACGAGCAACGAATTCTCGTCTGCGGTTTGAGCGTCCGGCACGGTCAAGTGCGGCGGTTGGTTCACGTGCGCCACCGAGATGGATACCAGGGCCGGCGCCGAATCGGTTTTGCCATCATTCGCTACAAAGCTGAAAGTGTCGTTGCCATAATAGTTGGTGACGGGCGTGTAGCTGAACTGGTCGACGGTCGAGGGTTGAGGGTTGAGGGTTCCGTGCGCGGGCTGGCCGACCACTCTGAACGTCAGTGCATCTCCATCCGCGTCCTTGCCCGTCAACGTGACAACCACCGGCGTGTTCTCGAAGGTGGTAAGGGTCTGCGGTTTGGCGACGGGCGGGTGGTTGGGAGCAATGCATGCTCGGATGATTCCGCCACCGTTGACAATGAGCCGATCGCACCACGCCGAACCGATCAGGCAACTGTTGCCGTTCACAATGACCGTCCCGGCTGGCGCCGTCACGTTGCCATGCACCATGCAACCGCCGTTGAGCGTGAACCCGCCGCTGGCAATCTGGAGCTGGAGCCACGACGAATGATTGGTTGTTCCGATGACCCCATTCGCTGTAAACCCATTGGCCACCGTAAGAATGATCGGTCCTGAAATGTCCAGCCGCGACCGGCCGTTGAGCGTCAAACTTTGCAGGTTATAAATTGTGGGCTGCGTCGCACCCGCCACTCCGAACGTGAAGCCGCTGCCGCCATTGGCTATGAAGGCGCCGTAATTGCCGGGCGGAACCGCCACCTGGCCGACATTGCCGTTGAGCGTGAGATTGCGCAGCGTCCCGGACTTCCCGATGGATTGGCCGGCGGTGTTGATCGTCACGTTGCGCGTGCCGGCGGGCGGCGGCGGGGATGCCACGGTCGGCAAAGAAACCGGCGTCGTGCGGCTGCGCAGATACTGTAGCGAACAATTTCCGTTGAGGATGACGCTGTAACCGGCCGGTGACGCGCTGCCATTGCCGGCAACTGTCCCCGCAAATGTTGGATGACCATTGAGTCGCAAGGTTGGGGTGCCGGACACGAGCAGGTCGCCGGTCAAGACAAAGCCGCCGTTGATGGTGACGCTCTCGCCGAGCAATTGCTCCAATGAGCCTTCAATCGATCCGTTGCCGTTGAGAGCCGGCGCGTGACGGACGACGACGGCCAGGTTGGTTTGCGCGGCCGGCGCCATCGCGACCGCCACCAGGAGCGAGATAGCCAGGCCGAAGAACAGGACCGCAGACCCTGGCGTAGTGGAGCAGACATTCGTGTCCGCCGCTTGGGAAGTCGTAGGATTCGGTGGGGCGAGACTCCCGGCGAGCCGCTGGCCGGGCAAATCGTTCGGGTTCCGGCTCGCGAGGACGCTCGCCCCACCAGGTTTTTGGCTAAACTGCACCGTTAGCGATGGTTCGCGTGACTTTCCAGTGGCCCCGCAGCACACCAGACTGGAAAGTCTTGCGAAATCCGCCGTTGGCGAGACTGGAAAGCCTGCCCCAGATTCCCGTTCCAGTCTTCGATTCGCGATCGAGGAATTATCGCGTCCCCTGATAAGATTCCATTTGAAGAATTTCATGATGCCCTTTTGTCCTTTCATGAGTTGTTCGAGTTGTTCTGTTGTCGGCTAAGGAGGACCGCCGCCCGCCAGAGGAGCCGATGAGCTGGCAGGCGGCGGTTGGCAGGGAGCTGCCGGGAAGAAAGAACGATGCAGAAGATAAACCGCGAAATAATCAGCGCGGAATGGCCGCAGCCAAAGGCAAACGGATTTTAACGCAGAGGTCGCCAAGTCCGCAAAGGAGCGCAGAGAGGGGTAGTGGTACACTTCGGTGGGGCGAGACTCCCGGCGAGCCGTTGGTCGCTCAAATCGTTCGGTTCCCGGCTCGCGAGGACGCTCGCCCCACCACCTTTTGGGCTGAACTGTACCATTACCCAGAGAAGAACAAGCTCCGCGGAACTCTACGAATCTCCGCGTCCTCTGCGTTGAGAGATCGTCGCCGCGCGGCGCGTGGGGAAAAGGAGTGCGTCTCCGTCTCGAACAAGCCCGGGTCACGGCACTGCGCCCCTGCAGTTGCGTCCCTTTCATGACCAAACCCTAGGGCGGCGGTTTTACGACTGTTGCTTTAAGTCGTCAAGAGGAATTAACAAAAATATATTCGACCCCATTTCTTCATCGAAATGGAGCCGGGCACCAACAATCACCTGCACTAAGCGCACAGGACTGCGGCATGAGTGTTGCTTACACAATCGGCAGCCGGCGAGCGGTGGACTCGACCGCCATGACTGAAAGCCGGAAATCAAGCGCCATCGAGCACGACGCAAACCGAAGTGATAAACACATGAGAAGATGGAGAATCCTGATGACATTGGCCGGGGCATCTTTGCTGCTGACAATCCCGCAAGCGCAAGCGCAACTGCTCACACTTCACAACTTCGCCGGACGCAGCGATGGCAGCGATCCCAGCGCAGCCCTGATGCAGGCCAACCCTCAATTTCTGTTTGGCACGACCTTGGAAGGCGGGATGTACGGGTACGGCACGCTTTTTAAAATGACCCCGGCTGGGACGTTGACCAAGCTCCATGACTTCACTGGGGGCGATGATGGCGCGGGGCCTCGGGCGGCTCTGGTCAAGGGTCCCCGCGGTGATTGGTATGGCACCGCGTCGTATGGCGGCGCGAACAACAATGGCACGATCTTCGAGATCAATTCGGCCGAGATCTTCACCACCGCCCACGAGTTCGAAGGCGGTGATGGCGGCAGTCCCCAGGCCGCCTTGGTGCCGGGCGCCCACGGCGATCTCTACGGCACGACTGTCTCGGGCGGCAACAAGAACTACGGCACGGTCTTCAAGATCAGCCCGGCCGGCATGCTGACCACGCTCTACTCATTCACTGGCGGCAGCGACGGCGGGAATCCTGGCGCGGCCCTGGTGAAAGACTGCCTTGGCGACTTTTATGGCACGACCACAGCGGGTGGCGCACAGAATAGCGGCACGGTCTTCAAAATCACCCCGGCAGGCGCGTTGACCACGCTTTACTCATTCAGCGGCGGCATCGATGGCGGAAATCCCAGCGGGGGCTTGGCAAGGGTCGGCGGGAATGAGTTTTACGGCACCACGAGCTCCGGGGGCGCAAACAACTATGGCACGGTGTTCAAGATCACCCCGGAGGGCATCTTGACCATGCTCCACCAGTTCACTGGCGGTGCTGACGGAGGCGCTCCTCTGGCCGGCCTGGTGCGGGGCCCCGCGGGCGCGCTTTATGGCACGACCTACGCCGGCGGCGCGAGCGCTCGTGGCACGATATTCAAGATGACTCTGGCTGGCAGGTTGACCACGCTCTACTCCTTCACCGGCGGCGCCGACGGCGCCTACCCCAATGCGGCCCTGGTGGTGGGCAGCAACGGGAAACTATATGGCACCACGTCGGAAGGGGGATCGAACAGCATGGGTACAGTGTTTGTCTTCCCCTGCCCCAGCTCAATCTCTCCCATGATCGCCGCGATCAGGCTGAGCGGCGGGTCCGGAATCGTGTGGGTGAAGACGCCGGGATACTGGACGGCGACGAGTGATGTAAGTTGGATCACGGTGGTGTGTGGTCCGGACGAAGTCAGCTACACCGTCGGCACGAACGACACGGGCGCAGCGCGCATCGGCACGATAACGGTTGCGGGCAAGACTTTCACCGTAAAGCAGCCGGGAACGAGTACAGGACAGCCGGGAGCGGGCACAGGAACTGGCGGAGGTGTCGGCGTCTTTGACGGAACGTACGATGTCACGGTGAGTTCCTGGGCGCCCGGAATGCCCACACAGACGGGGACCGCCACCATCACAGTAGACAACGGCCACGTGTCGGATCCGACGGGTGCATTCAATGGAACCGTTGATGCAAATGGCAACTTTCAAGGAACAGACAATGCCGGCGCAGGGGTTATCTTTGATATGACCGGTAAGTTCTATCCGGGCGGCAGTGTCAGTATTTCAGGCGGCAATTCCACGGCCGGCATGTCGGTCACCGGACAGAAAGCGTAATTCAACGCGGCACTTGAACACCAGTTGCTTTGTCAACGCTGTTCGCCAGGCCGCTTAGTTGGTCAGAAAAACCCGATAAAAACGTTCCACATTGGTGCTGATGATGTCGGTGGCATTGAGGCTGCTTCCCGGCGCAGCTATGGGTACGCCCAAATTTGACCAGTTGGTTTTGTTCAGATTGCCCGTAAACTGGACCTGGTAAAGGGATGTTGGCGTCGTATTCCAACTGAATTCAAAGTTTTGGCCGATCAATTTGGCACTTTGAATGACGATGACCGGCGGCGCCGACATCGTCGTTGGCGTGACCTGGATGTCGTCCAGGCCGAAGTAGTCATAATCCTGTTGGAACGTGAACTGGAGTGTGGTCGAGGAGCTGTTGGCGGCAGCCGTAAATTGCATGTTGGTCCAGCCAAACTGGCTTAAGTTAGTCTGCGCAAAGAGCGTCTGTCCGGCCCAGGAAACACGGAACAGGCTGGGAACGCCGCCAACAGGGTTATCCAGCCAAAAAGAGATCAGATAGACCGTCCCTGGCACGGTGGGAAGCGTTTGGGACAGCGTCCCTGCCGCGCCGCTGGTGCCCAGCAGAGCTGCGTCGTCCCCAGAGTAAACGTAGTCCGGCCAGTAGAGGTTGTCGCCAACAAACGTATAACTGGTATCGCCGGCGAGCGTCCATCCCGCGAAACTGCCGCTTTCAAAGCTGCCGTTGCCTGCGTTGACCGAGAATTGCCGCCCTTGCGAAGAAGCCGAGCTGAGATTGGTAAACCAAACGGCTCCCGAAAAGAAACCCAAATCGAGATTGCCGGCATTCGCGTTCAGACTGACTGTCACACCGGTCGAAGCGCCAGCGGAAAGAAGCCCGCCGGCGGACGAGACTGTGAGCCACGGAACCGTCGGCGCAGCGGCCCAGTTGATCGCCGTTGTTCCGGCATTTGTCAAAACGAAAGCAGTCGCTGATGGATTGAACGGCCCTTCGGGAGCCCCGGACGCCATGAATCCGGACGCCGGGCTGATCTGCAATGAATCGGCAAAAAGCTGGAAGAACGTGCCATGGCGAAATCTTCCTCCATCCGACGTCGCGCCGTAGAAATTTCCATTCGCTCCCCCAACGAGCCCAGCCGTCGTGTTTTCACCGGAATCCTGATTCAGCCAGGCGACAGTCTGCAGGGACCCATTGGTGGTCAATTCGAAGATTGCCCCCTTGCGGTTGGCGCCGCCCCCCGCCTCGCCGTAAATGCGCCCATTGGCGCTTTGCACCAGGAAGCCGCTGGGATAATTAGCATTGGTCCGCTCGCGCTGGAACGAAACCAGCGGCGCAAAAGCCCCGTTCGAAGAGCACCGAAACGCCGTCCCCACGCGATTGGTGCCGCCATATCCCGTTGTCCCGTAGAAATTGCCATCCTTTCCAAGAAGGAGTGAATTCGGGGAACTCCCATACATGTCTTGCGAAGCGCCAAAAGAGTATAGAGTGGTCAACTGACCGTTCGGCAGAATCTTGAGGATGGCGCCATAACCATAGACACCGCCATCTGGGCTTGTGGCATAAATAGTTCCATCGCTCGTGACATTCAGGCTGTTGATATCATAGCCGTCGTTTGGATTGCTTCCAATTGTGTAAACATTCGTTAAAGCGCCATCCGGGGTTATCTTGAAGATAACTCCAGAATCATCGGAGCCGCCATGAAGAGTTGTGCCGTAGAGATTCCCATCGCCGCCCTGGGTTAATATTCCAGAAGGCGAATACCCAGAGGGTGTGGTACTGTAGCCGAGGATATTAGTGTAGTAAAATGGCAAAGTAGCCAGGCTTCCATTGGTGGAAAGCCTGAACACGGTTCCCTCTAAGTACACGTTGGTGCTGGACCCCTTTCCGCCGCTCACGATGCCGCCGTATTCGGTCGTTCCGTAAAAATTGCCATCGGTTCCCAATAGGAGAGCGTTAGGGTAGGACCCGTCCAATGGAGTCCCGTAACTATTGGTCACAGCCCCAAACGAGTAGATGGTCCTGAATGAGCCTGAGGGTGTAACCTGGTATATCGAACCGTATCCAATCGGGCCGGAGTAGGGATCATAACTAGTGTAAGGGGCGACGCCGTAGAAATTGCCGTCGGCGCCCTGGACAATCACGTTGTTGGGGACGGAGTTCGTGAAGGAGTAGAACGGTGTCAAATTGATGCGGGGCGAATTGAGTGTGGCCGTCAATGTCTTCGACGCCAGGCTGCTGCCCAGGTTTCCTTCAGTAAAGCCGGTTACAACTCCCCCGAACGTCACATCCGCAAATGAGTTCCAGACAAATTCGTTGCCTTGAAATTGCGGAAAGGCCGCCCGCGGGCCGCCGTTGGTCCCGCTGAAATACGCCGCCGCGGACACGGTGTAATTCGAGTTGGCGGTCAAGGTCACCGGTGGACCCGTCAGAGAGGCGAGGATATTGGTCAGCGTCTCTCGAAATTCCAACTCTCGCCGGGCCTGGTCCGGCGACAGGTTGAAGAGGGCTTTCACGCCGGGCGGTCGATCCACGCGGATGAATTGGGACGCAGCCAAGTACAAATTGATCGCGTTCGTGAAGGCGCCGCGCGCCGCGTTCAGGTCATTGGTTGTAGTGACGGTGAAGGCGTTGGTGTAAGTGGCCAGGAGGGCCGCCCAGGACTCCTGGTTGAGGATGGTGGAGATGTCAGTCAATTGCGCGTCCATGTTCCACGAATAGATCGTGTAGGAACAGAAAACCGCGCTCTCCAGCATTGCCTGCATCATGAGCACGTCGCCATAATCGACTGTCACGTCTGAAAGATGCGTCTCGTTTTCTGTCAATTCCACGGAAAACCGCGGACCGGTGACCATGGACAGGTTGTGCTCCGCGTTGGTAAGCGTGACCAGAACGTTGGTGCGAATTTGGGCGGCAAACTCATCAGCGTTGACTCCCACAGGCGCCACCAAATGTCCATCGCTGCGCGGCGCTCTGGCCGTCCAATCATACAGATTTCTGCCGCTCTCCGGGATTCCCAGGCTCGAGAGGAACGCGCTTCCCGCCGGCTGATCGGGCAGGGTCGCCAATTGAGTGAGCGCATAAAAGAAATTGTTGGTCGGGTTCGCCGGAGACAATGCGACCGCGTTGGAAAAACTAAGGTTGGCCGCATCCAGGTTCATGGCGCTAAGGTAATTGATGCCGTCATCGAAATATTGCCCGGCCGTCTGCGCCAGGACTGGCGGGGTCGTCAGGAGGAGAATGCAGGTGAAAACGGTTCTCATGGTGTTGGCTCTCATAATCATTCGTGGTTGAAGTCAATGTTCAGATGCGGACGGCAGGCCCGGAAAGCCGCTGCCCAACTCAGGTGTGTTGAATAAATGATTGGTGGCAGGCGGGTCCGTTTGCCAGACAATCTGCCCGCTTTGGTTGCCGATGACCCGAAGCGTGGCTCGCTGGGCGTGAATGTGCGTCTCCGCGGAGTCATAACGAATTCCATCGAGCAATTCCCATCGTCCATCAGCCGCGACAAGGATGCGGCCGGCTTGGAGGCTGTTCGTGACGGAGCCGGCAACCTGGATTCTGGCTCGGCGCAGTTCCACTCTTTTGGAGCCGCGCGGGTCCAGCCACTGCTGCAACCGCGCAAAACTGGCGGCCACAAGTTCCGGGCGCTCCACCTGGATGGTAACTCCCTCCAACACGCCGATCGGCAAGACTCCGATTTTGAAGAACCCTGCTTGTTGATAATCTCCATGGGCTCTTTCGACGCGAACGACCGCGGAAGGCTGTGGCTCCTCTCCCAGGTAAAACGGAATGACAGAGCCTCTTAATTCCATCCCCCCTGCAACAAGCAGGTCGGTCGCGGACTGCGCAAACACCCTCCCGAAGAGCAACCACGCCAACAAAACAACCAGGCGAAATCTCATATTCTCCTTCGAGCGACACAAGACCTTTGCCTCACACTCTGAATACGGCATGAACGCGTGGATCAACGTAATCACTTCCTAAATCGTGGGGCATTTAAATGAGACCATTGGTGGAAGTCAAAGGAAAATGTGGCGAGTTCCGCTGCGCGCGCAAGGCCAGTGACAAAGTCGCTGCAGCGGGCCGCACTTCCCGGTTGCAGGAGACGACGTAAGGAGTTTCTAATCAAGAGTCTCCGGAGGGAGTGGGATTAGGCTGTGCATAAAGATCGATCAGAGACTCCTTGCGTCGTCTCCTGCAGTGATTTGGAGGACCTTGTCAGTGGCCGTGACTGCGCGCCACGAATGGCGGGGCACCGACAAAGCGGTGCCCTCCGGAACGGACCGTAGCTGCGCTCGTCAGAACGCGGCTCCGACTGGAGGGCAGTGCTCCGTCACTGCCCTGATATCGGGGCACCGACAAAGCGGTGCC
>Ga0181527_1002436_pt1 | contig 17574 bp, 19 predicted proteins | sample PEATcosm2014_Bin_30_FD_119762 | JGI IMG/M metagenome (GOLD analysis project Ga0181527, IMG submission 119762) | Peatland microbial communities from MTU Mesocosm Facility, Houghton, MI, USA - PEATcosm2014_Bin06_60_metaG | ecosystem: Environmental > Terrestrial > Soil > Wetlands > Peat | place...
TCGAGCGGCGCGTAGAAATTGGCCAAATAAACAAAGAAACCGGTCGCCAGGGTGGCGATCGACCCGCTTTTCGCAACCCACATTTGCGTCCAACTGTAGAGGAATCCCCACATGGGACCGTAGGCTTCGCGGAGGAATGCGTATTCGCCGCCGGCTTCCGGAATGGCCGCCGCCAGTTCCGCGTAGCTGAGCGCGCCGGCGAGGGAAAGCAACCCGCCCACCACCCAGACCAGGAACACCATGTGCGGGGTGCCGGCGCGCTGGATCATGGTCTTGGGCACCAGGAAGATGCCGCTGCCGATCACCGTGCCGACCACGATGGACGCGGCGGCCCAGGGCCCCAAATCGCGTTTCAGTTCCGTCGGCATGGATGGTTTTTCCATTTCCGTCTATTCCTTGGCGTCGCCTTGAAACCATGATGCCATCAGCGCAAAGCAAAACGTGACCGTGGTTCCGATGAGCACGTACCAGGTGAAGGCGATGGGCGTCCGGAAGCGGACGTAGAGGATGGCTGCGAGTCCCGCGGCTACGCCGGCGATGGCCGCACCCTCGCGCGGTTTCCGGGTGAGCACTCCCAGCAGAAAAACGCCCAGCAACATGCCCGAAGGGATGGAAGCGATGGTCAACCCGGCCTCGAGCACCGACTGGGAATGGCGCACGACGATGGCGATGGCCAAGAGCGCAAGGCCCCACGCGACGGTGGCCAGCCGCGCGACTCGTAGCGAGCGGGCATCGCTCGAGCCGCGGACCCGGAGAAAGTCCACCACCGTGGTGGAAGCGAGCGAGTTCAGAGCCGCGCTCAGGTTGGCCATGGCGGCGGCCAGAATGGCGGCGATCGCCAATCCGGCCACGCCGGCGGGCAAATGGTTCCAAATGAATTCCGGGTAAATGCGATCGGTCTGCCGGGGCGCGGGCGTGCCCGTTTCGCGGTAATAGACGTAGAGCAAAACGCCGATCAGGAGGAACAGGGTGAATTGAAAGAAAATCACAGCCCAGCTCGCCAGCAGCGCCGCGCGGCTCTGGCGCTCGTTGCGCGCGCTCAACAGGCGCTGCACCATGAGCTGATCGGTCCCGTGGCTGGCGGTGGTGAGGAAGCATCCGCCCACCAGCCCGGCCCAAAAGGTATAGGGGCGCGAGAAAAATGCCATGGTGGGGGAAAACCGGAAATCGAAAATCGAGAACTTGTGGGCCGCGCCGGCCACCGCCACCACGTGGGCCCATCCGCCCGGAATCTGGCCCAGAATCACGAAGAAACTGGCGATGGCGCCGAAGACGTAGAGGCTCATCTGCGCCACGTCGGTCCAGATCACCGCCGTCATTCCGCCTTCAAACGTGTAAAAGATCGTGAGCAGGACGATGAGGACGATGGAAGCGATTTCGCCGGTGCCCAGCACAATCGAGATGACCAGCGAGATGGCGAAGACCCGTACCCCTTCGGCCAGCGCGCGGGTCACCAGGAAGATGGAGGCCGTGAGTTTGCGAATGCGCTCACCGAAGCGGCGGCGCATCAGCTCGTATGCGGTGAACATCTCTCCACGAAAGTACTGGGGCAAGAAGAGGAACGAGATCACGATGCGGGCCAGCAGGTAGCCCAGGACAAGCTGCAGGAATCCGAGGTTGCCCGTGAACGCCAGCGCGGGCGTGCCCACAATGGTGAGCGTGCTGGTCTCGGCCGAGACGATGGAGAGGCTGATGGCCCACCATGGCGCGGTCCGGCCGCCCAGGAAGTAATCGCGAAGGGTGGTCTGGCCGCGGCGGAAATGCGCCCCGAACCAGGTGATGGCGGCCAGGTAGGCGAGGATGATCGCAAAATCCAGGTAGCGCATGAAAACAACGACCTCCAGCATAGCGTTGATCTGTTATGATTTGTGTTCGGAACCTGACGGGTGATATCGGCGTCAAATAGGTTGCGCCACAAGACTGATTCGGCTATACTTCCGCAAGTGCCCGCCTCGCTCGGGTTTTTGGCCGGGGAAGCGGAGTTGGAGTTACCATGGCTGATCGGCAGCCCGTCGCGGCCGGTTGAAGGCGGAAACAGGCAGGAGGCTCACGTGCATAGATTTTATCGGACGTTGAAAGGGATAGCGGCGTTCGCCGTTATGTATGCCGTCGTCATGGCGGGGACGGCACAGCACGCCCGCGCGCAGGCGGCGGGCGGCCAGGCGGCGGCCCAGACGGCGCAGCCCCAGAAGAAGGTTAAGGATCAGGGCGAGTACGACATTTACAACAACGTCATAAAAGACTTCGGGGCGCAGACTTGGCCCAAGCTGCTACAGGATCTGGACACCTGGACGCAGAAGTATCCCGAGTCCGACTATAGGGACGATCGATTGCTGTATTACGTTAAGGCCTACAATGGAACCAAACAGCCGGGCAAGGAACTGGATATCGCCGGGCAGTTGCTGGCCAAGGATCTCAAGACCGTTGTCCCGGATTCCACGCAGGTCATCACAGTGCTTTACATGACTTGCGCGAGCATCCAGCAAGCCCCGGCTCCCACGCCTGAGCAGACCGCCACTGGCGAGAAAGCGGCGCACGAGCTGATTGATTTCGTGCCGACATACTTCGTGGCGGCCAACAAGCCGGCGGCCACCGCTACCGCGCCTGCGCCTAGCGACGCCGATTGGACGAAGACCGGGAAGGACCTCACCAACTTTGCCGATGCGACGCTCAGGCTGATCGCCATGCGTCCCGGCATGGATCTGCTCCAGAAATACACTGCCTCCGGGAACAAGGACGCCAGTTTCTGCGAACCGGCTGAAGCCGCCCTCACCAAGGCCTTGCAGCAGTTCCCCGATAGCGCCATCATCGCCTACAACCTGGGCAGGGCCGAGCGTTGCCAGCAGCTCACCAAGCCGGAAAAGATACCGATCGCGATCTATGAGTTCGCCCGCGCCGTGGCCATCGATGCCTCCCTGGGCGGAAGCACGGACCCGAAAGCGGTGGAGACCTACCTCACCACCATCTACACGAATTTCCACGGCGCCGACGACGACGGCTTGAAGCAGCTCAAGGATCTGGCCGCAAAGTCGCCGTTCCCGCCGGCCGGTTTCAAGATCGAATCATCGAGCGAAGTCGCCAGGAGGAAGGAAGAAGAATTCAAGAAGACCAATCCGCAGCTTGCGCTGTGGATGGGAATCAAGGGACAACTGGCCGACACCAACGGCGATCAGTACTTCACGGGATCCTTGAAAGACGCCGATGTGAAAGGGGAAAACGGCGCCAAAGCGTTGAAGGGAACGCTGGTGGACGCCAAGCCCGCGTGCCGTTCCAAAGAGTTGTTGGTGGCGATTTCCGACGCCACCCATGCCGAGGTCACGCTGAACCTCGACGCGGCCCTCACTGGCAAGCCGGATACGGGCGTCGTGATTCAATGGGACGGCCAGCCAACGGCCTTCACCAAGGAACCCTTCATGCTGACCATGGACACGGAGAAGGCCAACATCACCGGGCTGAACCTCACGCCTTGCGTGGCGGCGCCCGTGAAGAAAGCGGCTCCGAAGAAGAGCGCACCGAAGAAAAGCGCGGACTAGGAGCGGCGCGCCAGCGCCGTGCGTGGCTGGTCCGGCCGGGGCGTTCTCGTATTCGCCAGAACCAGGCTGAACACGAAACGCTCCACCGGGCTCAGGGAAGCGTCGGCTCCCTTCAGGTCCTGGAAGTAGTGCTGGAAGCTTTGCGCGGAGGACACGAGCCGGCCATAGGCGGGTGCGTTGCGAAACGCCGTGGCCATCAGCCCCACCGTCAGGATTCCGATAATGTAAGCCTTTCGTGTCATCTCTACGTGCTAAGACGACCACCGCCGGGGAAAAGTTAGCATGGGGTCGGAATTAGTTCGCTGGGAGCCGGCCACAGATCCACGGCGAGCATGGTATCACCCTGTTCCACAAGCACTTAGCGCGCCGCGGCGATTCCCGATCAAATGTGCCGGGGAAGCCGTCTGTTATAATAAAGCCGGGGATTTCCGGGTATCCCGGTCGGAAGTTTATGCCGCTTTACGAATACAGGTGCCACAAATGTGGTAAGAACTTCGAGTTGAGGCAGAAGTTTGCGGAGGCGCCCTTGACGGTGCATGAAGGGTGCGGCGGCGGCGTGGAACGAATCATTTTCCCGTCGGCGTTGCAGTTCAAGGGCACGGGTTTCTACATCACGGACTACGGCCGTGGCGGCAAGTCGCGTCCCACCAACGGCTCGAACGCGAAATCGGAACCGAAAACCGAATCCAAGAGCGAATCGAAGCCCGAATCGAAGCCCGAATCATCGAAGCCCGAATCGAAGGGCCAGAGCCAGCCGTCCGCCTCTTTGTCCTCACCGGAGAAGTGATTCGCGCGCGCGGAGCGGCGAATCGTTTTATCCCGTCCCCGCTCGACGGCTCAGGTGCCGAGTGCGCCGGCCCAGCGATCCAGCATGGAATTCGGGTGCACCCATGCATCTGCCCGGCTGGCGCGGGCCGTGCGGAACTCGTGCTTGTTCACGGTGCAAACGGCGGCGCGGCCGGCGCCACGCAGCACGCGCCCGAAAACGACCAATCGGATGGGGCAGGTTTGATCCAGCAGGGCTGGCCAACTGATCGAGAGCTCGAGGGCTGCGCCGGGCCTCAGTTCGTTGTCGGCGAAAAACGCCACTCCCCGGCTGCCCACGTCGATGCGGTCGCCCAGACTCTTCGAATTTGATGAAGGTGCGGTTCGGCGCGATGCAACGAATTTTGCCCGCGGCCGCCAGCGGTGGTCTGTCACGTGACAGTCATGCCCTCGTGATACCCTGGGAAACAAGCCGATGAAGAGAATCCTGCTGTGCCTGCTGGCGGCAGCTTGTCTGCTTACCGCGGCGCCCCACAAACCGAAACTGGTTCTGGTAATCGCCATCGACCAGTTCCGTTACGATTACCTCACGCGGTACCGCGGCGAATACCGCGCCGGCTTCGACCGGCTGTTGACCAAGGGCGCGGTCTTCACCAATGCGCGGTACCGGCACTTCCCGCCGCTGACAGCCCTGGGGCACAGCGTCATCCTCTCGGGCGCCATGCCTTCGGTCAGTGGGATCGTGGGAAACGAGTGGTTCGACCGCGACGAGGGCCGGCACGTCACCAGCGTCTCCGACAGCCACACCCAACTGGTGGGTGGAAATGGCGGCCCGGGATGCTCGCCGCACCGGCTGCTGGTGAGTACCATCGGCGACGAGTTGAAAATGGCCGATGGCGGCAAGTCCCGCGTGATCGGGATTTCACTGAAAGACCGGGCCGCGATTCTGATGGTGGGCCACATGGCCGACGGCGCATACTGGTTCGACCCCATCAGCGGCAATTTCGTCAGCAGCACGTACTATTTCCGCGAGCTGCCGGGGTGGGTGAAGGACTTCAACGATAGCCGGCCCGCGGAGAAGTATCGCGGCGCCGCCTGGCTGAACCACAAGCTGCCGGAGAACCTCAAAGAACTGTACGGGACCAGCGATGAAAGTCCCTTGGAGTCCAGTCCGTTCGGGAACGAATTGGTGGAGCTGTTGGCCGAGCGCGCGGTGACCGCCGAGCAGCTTGGGAGGCGCGATTTCACGGATGTGCTGGCCATCAGCTTCACGTCCAACGACAAGGTGGGTCACGATTATGGACCGGATTCCCCGGAGGCGCGCGACACGGCGGTGAGCGCCGACCAGCTCATCGGGAAGCTTTTTCAGACGGTGGACCGACAGGTGGGTCTGGACAACGTGCTGGTGGTGCTCACCGGCGACCATGGCGCCGCCCCCTCGCCGGAAGTGAACGCCCAGCGCAAAATGCCGGGAGGGCGCATTCAGGTGACCACGCTGAAACAAGTGGCGCAGGCCGCGCTGGAGAAGAAATACGGAGCGGGCGATTGGGTGGCGGGCGCTTGGGACGTGTCCGTGTATCTGAACCCAGCTCCGATCGCGCGCCACAAGCTCGACCCGGCGGCAGTGGATCGCGCCGCCGCGCAAGCGCTGAAGGCGATGCCCCATGTCGCGCGCGTCTATACCCGTGAAGAGATCGCCCGCGGCGAGATGCTTCAGGATGACATAGGCCGGCTCATCACCAATGGATTCAACGTGCGCCGCGGACCGGATATCGAGGTGGTCACGGACCCGTACTGGATCGTGAGCGACAAGCCCGCGTCGCACACTTCGCCTTACGGCTACGATGTGCACGTGCCGCTGATCTTCATGGGGCCGGGCATTCGCGCGGGCCGGTACGATGGGTCGATCGCGGTAAACGACGTCGCTCCCACGCTGGCTACGATGCTGGAGGTGGAAACCCCCAGCGGGTCGGCGGGCCGCGTGCTGTCGGAGATTTTCGCGCCGTAGCGCCGGCGGTGGAATGGCACTGTATAATTGAAATCATGGATTTACGTCCGCTGCATGACCGCGTGTTGGTGAAACGCCTGGATGAAGGCGAACAAAAGGTCGGCGGGATCATCATCCCGGATTCCGCCAAGGAAAAGCCGCAACAGGCCGAGGTGATGGCCGTGGGCAACGGCAAGCTGCTGGATTCCGGCGAGCGCGCGGCGCTCGATGTGAAGCCCGGCGACCGCATTCTGTTCGGCAAGTACTCCGGTTCCGAAATCAAGATCGAAGGCGAAGAATACCTGATCGTGACGGAAGACGAGATTCTCGGGGTCTTGGAATAGGGTGTGCTAATCTAAGGATCTACACGCCAAATCAGGAGTTGTTTTCATGAATTTACGTATGGGATTCGGACCGCTGATGGTCTGTTCCGCTCTTTTGGGGGTCGCCCAGATTGCTTCCGCGCAGCCTAAGATCACGGTGATCAATCTGCAACGCGCGGTGCTGGAATCGGCCGAGATCAAGAAGGCCGACGCGGACATGCAGGCCAGGTACAAGCCGCGGTCGGCGGCCATCGAGCAGTTGCAGAAGGAGATCGCCGGCATCTCGCAGCAGTTGCAGATCAATGCCGGCAAGTTCACGCAACAGGCTGAGGCCGAGCTCACGGCGCAGCTCCAGAGGAAGCAGCGCGACTTGCAGCGCCTGACGGAGGACCTCCAGGCCGATGTGGAACGCGACCGCAACGACATCCTGCAAAAGGCCACCACGAAGATGAGCGACATTGTGAAGAAGATCGCCGAAGAAAAGGGTTATGACATAGTGGTGGAGGCGGGTACCGTCATCTACTCCAAACCGGCGATGGAGATCACCAACGACGCCATCGCCGCGTACGACAAAGCGTACCCGGTGACTGCGGCGCCCCCGGCGAAGTAATCCGGGATTGGAGAGGAAATGTCCGATTTTCTCGAGCAGTACGGCGCGGGCGATGAGCGGCGGGGGAAGATCGTCAAGAGAGTGGTGATCTCGCTGGCGGCGCTGTTGGTGGTGGCGGGGATTCTCTTCTACTGCTTCCACACCTTCCGCCAGGAACGGCAGGCCAAACGGTTCTTCGAGTTGCTGGCCGCCCACGATTACAAGCAGGCGTACGCCTTGTGGGGCTGCACGGACGCCAATCCGTGCCGCGACTACCCCATGACCTCATTCCTGCAGGATTGGGGTCCGCCGGCCGTCTCCGTGAGCCGTTTCGAGGTGCTGGACGGCGAATCGTGTGGCTCCGGGGTGATTGTGGATGTGGATGCCGGCGCTGCCGGAGACAAGAAGCTGTGGGTGGAACGGGATAGCCTGGTGATCGGATTCACGCCCCCTTGGCCCAACGTGGCTCCCGGCGAATGCCCTCAGCAGGACCGGATCTACAATTGGGTGCGAGACCTCAAGTATCGCCTGCACGGGAGGACCTACCGGTAGATTCTAGACGGGAAGAGCGAACCATGGACGAGCGGGCGTATTATACGGATTCCGAGACCACCAAGCCGGCCGTGCTGAATTGCCCGTATTGCCGGAGCGCGGAGACGTACGAGCTGCGGTGGAGTGTGCGCAAAAAAAAGGACCGCCTTCCCGGGGGCGCCGACGAGCGCGACCGCGCCAAGTTCCAGAAGGCGCAAAGCTACATGGTGCTGATGGACGACAAGGTGGCCTGCAAGAACCTGCGCTGCCGCAAGCGGTTCGACGTCTCGGGCATCAAGAGCATGGCGTTTCTGTAGCCGGGCGCCGCTGAGCCGGTCGAGCGGTAACTTTCTGTGGCGCCGAGCCGCCAACTCCAACTATGATGCGTAGTTTCTTGTTCCTGACCTTCGCCGGGATGCGCTTGCTGTCGGCGCAGACCGCGCTGCCAACCGAATGGATCGATCCCGACACCGGGCATCGCGTGATCCGCCTCTCGCGCGAAGACGGCACTGCGTCGCTCTATTTCCACCAGAACGCCTACTCGGCCGATGGCAAGAAGCTGGTTGTCACCAATCCTCACGGAATCGCCACCATCAATCTGGCCACGCGCGAAATCGATCAGGTGGTCGAGGGGCGTGTGAACATTCTCGTGACTGGCCATAGAACCGGCCAGATTTACTACACCAAGGAAGGCGCCATCTTCGCCACGGATCTGGATACCCACGCCACCCATGAGGTCGCCAAGATCCCCGTCCAGGCGGGCCGCGGCGGCGCCTTCGCCGTCAACGCGGATGAAACCATGCTGGTGGGCATCGCCGCCGATCCCGATGGAAAAACCGTGCCTCGCACTCCGCCGCCCGGCGGCATGGGCGGAGGCCTGGAGGGGAACTGGGCCAGGGGCACGCCCAAGATGCTCTACACCATCGACATCAAGACGGGACAGTTCCGGAAGATCTACACCGAAAACGACTGGACCAACCACCTTCAGATGTCGCCCACCGACCCGAATCTCATCATGTTCTGCCATGAAGGACCGTGGCACTTTAACGACCGCATCTGGACCATTCGCACCGATGGCTCGGGCCTGAAACTGATGCACGAGCGGACCATGAACATGGAAATCGCGGGGCATGAGTTCTTCAGCGCGGACGGCAAAACCGTGTGGTACGACTTGCAGACCCCCAAGAGCACGGTCTTCTGGGTGGCCGGCGTGGAGATCGCCACCGGACATCGCACGTGGTATCACCTCGAGCGCAACGAATGGTCGGTGCACTACAATGTCTCGGCGGACGGGAAGCTGTTTGCCGGCGACGGGGGCGGCCCCAACAGCGTCGCCGCGCGGTCGCCGGACAACGAAGTTTTGAAACCGGCGGGCAACGGCCAGTGGATTTACCTGTTCCGGCCGGTCATGGTGAAGGGCAGTTCGTTCCGCGACAAGAAAGACCTGATCGACGTCGGCTATTTCAAGTCCGAGCGTCTGGTGAATCTGGCGAAGCACGACTACCGCCTCGAGCCCAATGTCACGTTTTCCCCCGACATGAAATGGATCGTCTTTCGATCGAATATGCTCGGCCCTACGCACGTCTTCGCGGTCGAGATCGCCAAGCCCTAATCGCGCGAAAGCAGAACAACCATGCGGAACCATCGACGAATACTACCCTTCCTACTGGCCTTCGCCCCCGCGGTGTTGGCCGCCGAACTGCCCACCGAATGGATCGATGCCGCGACCGGCCATCGCGTGATCCGGCTCTCCAAAGAAGACGGCACCCAGAGCCTGTACTTCAATCAGAACGCCTATACGGCCGACGGCAAGAAGCTGATCGTCACCACGGCCGGCGGCGGCATCGCGACCATTACTCTGGCCACGCGCGAAGTCAAACCGTTGGTCGCCGGTCCCGTGTCGGTGCTGGTGGCGGGTCACAAGACCGGCGATGTCTATTACATCAAGCGGCTGGCGGGCGGTCCGGCCGGCGCGGCTGGCCCACGCAATTCCGCCGGGGCCACGGTTTATGCAACCAATGTCGATACGGGAGCCACGCGCGAGGTCGTCAAATTGCCGCCGGGACGGAACGTCTCGTCCCTCAATGCGGATGAGACTCTTCTGCTGGGCAGTTATGTGGAAGGCGCCACTCCATTCCCACCATCGGCCAATCGGCCGCCCGGGGGGAATGCCCGTTTTGGCCAGCCCAACTACGAAGCCGTCGGCGCGGACGGCAAACCCATGACATTCGCGGATGCCAAGGACCTGCGCCTGCACAACTCGTTGATGGCTACGCGCGCCGGTCCGCCCCGCGTCCTGTTCACGGTGAATACGAAGACGGGCGAACTGAAGGATATCCTGTGGGAGCACGAATGGCTGGGTCATCTGCAATTTTCGCCGGCCGATCCCAACCTCATCATGTTCTGCCACGAGGGCACCTGGCACGAGGTGGACCGCATCTGGACCATCCACGCCGACGGCACCGGCTTGACCAGGATTCACACCCGCACGATGAACATGGAAATTGCCGGCCACGAATTCTTCTCGGCGGATGGCGCCATGATCTGGTACGACCTGCAAACCCCGCGCGGCCAGGATTTCTGGCTGGCCGGCTACCAGGCCTCCACCGGCAAGCGCACCTGGTATCACCTCCAGCGCAACGAATGGTCGGTGCACTACAACGCATCCCCCGACGGCACGCTGTTTGCCGGAGACGGCGGCGACAGCGAAATGGTGGCGCGCGCGCCCGATGGCAAATGGATCTATCTGTTCCGGCCCGAGCGCGTGCCGGACGTGGCCGGCATCAAGACCGCGGATTCTGATAAGCTGATCGATGCGGGTTTCTTCAAGGCGGAACGGCTGGTCGACATGAGCAAACACGACTACCGCCTGGAACCCAATGTGACGTTTTCGCCGGACATGAAATGGGTGGTCTTCCGGTCCAATATGCTGGGTCCGGTGCATGTGTTCGCGGTCGAAATCGCCAAAAGCGCTAAATGAACCACTGCCCTGAGTCTCTGATCGATTTCCCCGTCGTGGTCGCCATCCCCCTGCTATGGGCGGACCACGATGAATTCGGGCACGTCAACAACCTGGCGTACCTGCGTTGGTGCGAGACGGCCCGTGTCGAATACCTGGCACGCATCGGCTTCTGGCCCCCGTTGCCGCCGGCGGGCGTCGGGCCGATACTGGCCAGCATTTCGTGCGACTACAAGCGGCAGTTGACTTACCCCGATACCACCTACACCGGCGCCAGGGTGTCGCGGATCGGGAACCGCAGCTTCCAGTTGCAGCATCGGGTAGTGAGCAAGACCCTCGACATGATAGTCGCCGAGGTGCTCTCCACCATCGTGGCCCTCGATTACGCCAGCAACAAGGCGGTTCCCATCCCCGAGCATTGCCGGAAGGCCATCGAAGAGCTGGAATCCAAACCCGCCGGCCGCAGCCTGTAGGTTGTCTGAATACCGTCCGAATCCTTCAGGAACTTCGGCCCAGGCGGCGGAACATGCCGGCGAATCCTTCGAGAGAAATCTGTTCGGCGCGGAGGGAAGCTTCGGGCCAGGCATCCACCAGTTCCTTTCCGTAGAAACCGGCGAGGTTGTTGCGGAGCGTCTTGCGCTTTTGCCGGAAACACTGGGCGACGAAGCGCAGGAAGGCGTCGCGGCCGGGCACGTCCAGGTCGCGGGTGCGCGGCTCGAGCAACACCACGGCGGAATCGACTTTGGGCGGCGGGTGGAAAGCCGCCGGCTTCACCTCGAAGAGCAGGCGCGTGTCCGCGTAGAGCGCGGTCCTCACGGTGAGGTAGCCATATTCGCGGTCGCCGGGCCGCGCCACCAGCCGTTCCGCCACCTCCTTCTGAACCAGAAAGACGGCGCGGGGCGGGTTGAGCGGAAGCACCTTCTCGAGAATCGGCGAGGCGATGTAGTAGGGGAGGTTGCCGGCGATGGTGGCGCGGCCCCATCGCGCGAGGTCGGTTTCGAGCACGTCCGCGCAGACGATTTCGAGGCGCGGCTCGGCCGCGAATTTGAGATGGAGCCGCTCGGCCAGGCGCGGGTCCACCTCGACGGCCACCACGCGCGCGGCGCGCTTCAGCAGCTTTTCGGTCAATGCACCGCGGCCCGCGCCGATTTCGACAACCACATCCTGGGGCGCGGGACAGGCGGCCGCGGCGATGCGCTCGAGGACGGATCCACGGATGAGGAAATGTTGTCCGAGTTTGCGGCGTGGCACGCGAGCGCCGTCAGCCCCGCACGCTGATCTGGCTGCGGCGAAACACCACCTTGCCCCAGGTGGGACGCCCGAAAACAGTGGCGGGAGAGAAGCGCGAAAACAGAATCAGGTCGTTCAGTTGTTCGGCCGTTGGCTTGCCGCGGCTGATCGTGTAGTCCGTCACCCGGCCTCGCTCGTCGATCGTCAGTTCCACCACGATTTCACCGCCGGCGCTCACCGGGTTCATCTCCTCCAGAGCGGGGTCGGTGTAAAGCCTCCACAGGGGCACGTCGTTGCGGAAATTATGCGGAAACGCCAGGCTGGGAACGAGTATGGCGAACATCACCAGAGCCGAAAGCACGCCGCCGGCGAAGGGGAGCGCCATGGGCCGCATGAGGTTTTCGAAGACCAACTGCATACGTCCGGCCCAGCGGTGCGCGCGGGCTGAAAAACCCACGTGCGAAAGACGCCGCAGGCGCTCGCTCAAAGCGAGCATGCGCAATCCCTCCAGCAGGCGGGCGGGCAATTCAGGTTTGTCGAGCTGGCGGAGCGCCCCGCGCAACTGTCGCATGGATTCGAATTCCGCGCCGCAGCGGCGGCACGATTCGAGATGCGCCAAAACACTCTCCTCCTCCCTGGCCGTAACCCTCCGGTCGAGGAGTGAAGAGACCATTTCATGCATGTCGTCACAGCTCATAGCTTCCATTCACTCTGCCGTCTTCGGCACCAATCGCAAGGCCGGCCTGGATTGCAGGCTTCCCGCGAGTTCTTCCCGCAGGGCTTCGCGGCCCCGCAGGATTCGAGACTTGACGGTTCCCAGGGAGACGCCAAGAACTCCCGCGATCTCTTCATAACTGAGATCCGTGATGTCCCTGAGCACCACGGATTCGCGGAAAATCGGATTGATTTTTTCGAGCGCCGCCTCAATCATAACGTGCTGTTCGCGGTCGAAGGCCACGTCAAACGGCGAGCGGCTGTTGTCCGGTATGGTCTCCTTCCAGTCGCGCGTCTCTTTCGGATTCGCGTCCAGCTCCACTTCGCGGTGGCGGTGCCGAAAGAACCATCGCCTGGCGTTATGCGCTTCGTTCACGGTGATGCGGTAGATCCACGTCTTCAGGGTGCTTTGCCCGCGGAAGTTTCCGACATTGCGGAAAACCTTCAGGAAAACCTCCTGGACCACGTCACAGGCCTCGGACTGGTTGTTCAACAGCCGCAAAGCCAGCGTGTAGACGGGTTGCTGGAACCTTGTGAGCAGTTCCTCGTAGGCCCACTCAGACCCTTCGCGCAGGGATTCCACCAGGCGGAGATCGTCCGATTCCGCGCCTTCCGCCGTCTGTTCCGGGCTCAAGTCCAAGATTGAAGTGGCCACCGATAGCCTCGCATTCAGCCTGACTTCAAACTAGCAGGAATACACCGGCCTTGCAAAGAGATAGACACCCGCCGGGGCCAAAAAGTTCCCAAAGCGTGCAAGCACCTGCGCTACAATCCGGGTGAGCGAAGCCATGAAAAGAGCAGGTTGGACCGTTTTGCTGGGCGTTTTGGCAGCCGGGTTGGGGTGCGCGGCGCCCATCCGTGCCCTCATTATCGATGGGCAGAACAACCACGACTGGAAGTCGACCACGCCGGCGCTGAAGAAGATCCTGGAGGAGGGCGGCCTGTTCCGGGTGGACGTGCTTACGACCCCACCCAAGGGCGGCGACTTCAGCGCCTTCAAACCGGAATTCGCCAAGTACCGGGTGGTGATCTCCAACTACAACGACTTCCCCAACGGCAGCAAGTGGCCGGCGGAGGTTCAGGCGGCCTTCGAGAAATACGTCCGGGAGGGCGGCGGCTTCGTCTCGTATCATGCGGCGGACAACGCGTTTCCGGAGTGGACGGCGTACAATCTGATGATCGGGATCGGCGGCTGGATGGGGCGCAACGAGAAATCGGGGCCGTTCTGGTACTTCCGCGACGGCAAGCTGGTGTCGGACACGTCGCCCGGCAACGCCGGCAACCACGGTGCACGCACGCCGTTCCCGGTGGTAATCCGCGACCGCCGGCATCCCATCACCAGGGGGCTGCCCGAAGTGTGGATGCACGCCGCCGACGAGTTGTACTCGAAGATGCGCGGCCCGGGTGAGAACATGACGGTGCTGGCGACGGCCTACTCGGACCCGGCCAACAAGGGGACCGGGCACGACGAGCCGATGCTGATGGCGATCGCGTTCGGCAAGGGGCGGGTTTTTCACACCACGCTGGGCCACGACGTGCCGGCCATGGAGTGCGTGGGCTTCATCGTAACGCTGCGGCGCGGAACCGAATGGGCCGCCACCGGGAAGGTGACCGTGAAAGTGCCGCCGGACTTTCCGACGGCGGCGAAAGTGAGCACGCGGCCCTTACGGTAACCTGGGGGTTCATGCCCGTCATATCCGCCTCTGAACTTACGCGATTCACCGAAGAGATCCTGGTAGCCGCGGGAGTGCCGCCGCACAAGGCCGCCATCACAACCGCTTCTCTGGTGGCCTCCAACCTGCGAGGCGTCGATTCACACGGCATCCAACTGGTCCCGTTTTACGTGGACAAGTTACTGGCCGGGCAAATGGACCCGCACGCGGACGGCCGGGTGATTTCGGAAAGCGGCGCGTGCCTGCTCTACGACGGGCAGAACGGGATCGGCCAGTGGATCGCGGAGACGTGCTGCGGCCACGCCGTGCGCATCGCCGCGAGCCAGGGGATGGCGCTGGTGGTGGCGCGCGAATCGAACCACTTCGGCGCGGCGGCCTGGTGGGCGCGGAAGATGCGGGCGGCGGGGCACATCGGGATCGTGTTCTGCAACGCCTCGCCCATTGTGCCGCCGTGGCAAGCGAAGCAGGGCCGGGTGGGCACCAACCCGATTTCGATGTCGGTGCCGGGGCCGTGGCTGCTGGATATGGCCACCACCACCGTGGCGGCGGGCCGCGTCTTCAAAGCGTTCCTCAACGGGCAGCCGGAGATTCCGGCGGGCTGGGCGTTCGACTCCGAAGGCGTGCCCACCACCGACACGGCCAAGGCGTACCAGGGAATGCTCATGCCGCTGGGCGGTTACAAAGGCAGCGGCTTGGCCATGATGGTGGAGATTCTGTGCTCCGTGCTGAGCGGCGGCGCCATGCCCAGCGAAGTGACCGGCATTCGCTCCCGCGACACGGCGGCGCGGGTGAGCCAGGCTTACATGGCGATCGATGTGGCGCGTTTCATGCCGGTGGAGGAGTTCACCGCGCGCGTGGAGAAGCTGGTGAACCTCGTCAAGACGGCGGCGCCGGCGCCGGGCTACGACGAGGTGCTGGTAGCGGGCGATCCGGAGTGGCGCACCGAGGCCGAGCGGCGCCAGCACGGCATTCCCCTCGCGGAGGGGAATTGGGAAGCGTTATGCAAGACGGCGGCGCGGGTGAAGGTGGCGGCGCCGGCGGTCCGCTAGAATAGAAATCAGGTGCTCGTCTCCATCTCTCCCAAGCTTGGTCCCGGAACAAGAGGGCCTGCGCGCCCCCAGTGGCTGCGTGCGCCGGCGCCGGGGGGAGAGAACTATCGCGATCTGAAGGAACTCATCGGGCGGCTGCGGCTGCACACAGTTTGCGAAAGCGCGGCTTGCCCCAACATGGGCGAATGCTGGAACCAGCGGACCGCCACGTTCATGATCCTGGGGAACGTGTGCACGCGGCGCTGTGGATTCTGCGCGGTGGAAAAGGGCGCGCCGCTGCCGGTGGATTACGACGAGCCGCAGCGCGTGGCCGCGGCGGTGGAAGTCATGGGACTGAGATTCGCGGTGATCACCAGCGTCAACCGCGACGACCGCGAGGACGGCGGCGCGGAACTGTTCGCCCTGACCATCCGCGCCATCCGCGAGCGCGTTCCAGGCTGCGGCATCGAGGTGCTGACGCCCGATTTCCAAGGCAAGCGCGCGGCCGTCGAGATTGTGATGGAAGCCGCGCCCGACGCGTTCAACCACAACACCGAGACCGTGCCGAGGCTCTACCGGCAGGTGCGGCTGGGTGCGCGCTACGAGCGTTCGCTCGACGTGCTGGCGCACGCCAAGAGTGTGGCGCCCGCCACGCCCACGAAATCCGGCCTGATGCTGGGGCTGGGCGAGACCACCGCGGAAGTGCTGGAGGTGATGCGCGATTTGCGCGCGCGCGGCGTCGATATCCTGACCGTGGGCCAATACCTGCGGCCGTCGCCCAAGCACCTGCCCATCGTGCGCTACGCCACGCCGGAGGAGTTCGAGGAATTGCGCCGCGCGGGATACGAGATGGGCTTCACGCACGTGGAATCGGGGCCGCTGGTGCGCAGCTCATACCACGCGTCGCGGGCGGTGAAGCAGCCGGCGAATCCTTCTCTTCCGTCCGCACATCGAACATTCTAGAGATGTTCCTCAAATCCTCCGCGGCAACCGTGTTCGTGGTGGCGCTCATTTGGGCCGATGGCCAGTCGCACACACCTGCCCTCACCGGGAAGGCCGCCTTCACCGACTATTCTCAGGAGAAGCCGGGAACCCGGCGCAAACTCACCGTGGCCGACCTGCCGGAGCCGTACGCGACTCCCTCGGTGGACAATGGCCCGAACGGCACAACCAACATGATTGCGAGGCCCAAGGATGCGTGGCCTCAGGCTCCCGCGGGATTCAAGGTGGAACTGTATGCGACGGACCTGGGGAATCCCCGCCTGCTGCGAACGGCCCCGAATGGGGATCTCTTTCTCGCCGACAGCGAGCCCGGCAAGATCCTCGTCTTTCGAGGCGTGAGCAGCGATGGCAAAGCGCGGCAGACCGCCGAATTCGCCACCGGCCTGGCCCAGCCCTTCGGGATTGCGTTCTATCCGCCGGGCCCCAATCCGAAGTGGATCTACGTAGGGAACACGGATTCCGTGGTGAGATTCCCGTACCAGAACGGCGACCTGAAGGCTCGCGGCGCCGCCGAGAAACTGGCCGACATACCCGGCGGAGGCCGGCTGCGCGGCGGCGGCCACTGGACCCGCGACATCGTCTTCTCCCCGGATGGAACCAGAATGTTCGTCTCCGTCGGCTCGCACTCCAACGTGGATGACAGCGACACGCATCCGGAGGAATACCACCGCGCCGACGTGTTGCAGTTCACTCCCGAAGGCAACTTCGAGAAAGTATACGCCTATGGCATCCGGAATTGCGTGGGCGAGGCGATCAACCCGATCACCGGCGCGCTCTGGTGCTCCACCAACGAACGCGACGCGCTGGGCGACAACCTGGTGCCGGACTACATCACGCATGTCGAGGAAGGCGGCTTCTATGGCTGGCCCTGGTACTACATGGGCGGCCATCAGGATCCGCGGCATGTGGGGAAGCATCCCGAGCTGAAGAGCAAGGTGCTGACGCCGGATGTGCTGCTGCAGCCCCATTTCGCCTCTCTCGAGATGCTGTTCTACGACGGGTCGCAATTCCCCGCGGAGTATAAGGGGGACGTCTTTGCGGCGGAACACGGTTCCTGGAATCGGGCGAAGCGCGCCGGATACGAAGTAATTCGCGCGCCGATGCACGATGGCCACGCCACCGGCGAATACGAGGATTTCCTGACCGGGTTTGTGACGGCGGATGGACGCGTGTGGGGGCGCCCGGTGGGTGTGGCAGTCGCACGGGACGGTTCGTTGTTCGTCAGCGACGATGGATCGAA
>Ga0181527_1002439_pt1 | contig 17552 bp, 20 predicted proteins | sample PEATcosm2014_Bin_30_FD_119762 | JGI IMG/M metagenome (GOLD analysis project Ga0181527, IMG submission 119762) | Peatland microbial communities from MTU Mesocosm Facility, Houghton, MI, USA - PEATcosm2014_Bin06_60_metaG | ecosystem: Environmental > Terrestrial > Soil > Wetlands > Peat | place...
CTCTTGCAGTTAATCGGTTTGCAGTTTGCCTCAATTCGTCGCCACGTTGCTTCCCCGGCGATATTGACGCTGGGGTTGTCCGTTTTGTACAGCCAGCATTGGAACGATTCCACGGTTGTATGGTTTGTCGTGATAATGAGTTGCGATTGCGTCTCATCGACCGCGCATACGAGGTCGAAAAGCTTGTTGGCTTTGAATTCAGTGAGATGAGACTTGTCAATTTCCTCGATGGCGATGGTAGACTTCCGGCCCTTCTTCGCACTCCGGCGAATGAGGTCAGACAATGCGGGGTTGTCATCCTCGGGGTCAGAGTGGTTCTGGTAATCAAGCAGCGACTGTATGTAGGCGTCCCAATTCAAATAGTGAATCCAGAAGTTTTCATAAAACATGTAGCCCATGTTCGGACTGTAGATGGTTGTCTCCCAGTTCCGCTCCAAAGCGGCCCGTATGAGGGCTGCTGCAAAGGTCGTCTTGCTGGTGCCGGGTTCTCCGTAGAAGAGGTAACCGGAGGCCGCGTTGGCCTTCAAATGCTCAATGATGTTCGCTTGGCGGTTTACGCTCATCTTTGAGCGCTCTGAAGGCTCAATCGTTGCCAGATTGACCCGTTGATAGCGGGGAGGGAGCAGCGTTTCAATGTACCGACGCTTTACGCGGTACTTGTACACGTGGCGGCACTTCTCACTGAATTCACGGGTGATGCCATCGTCACCGAGTTGCTTTGTGACCATCACATAGCCAGTTCCGTTGCACGCAGGGCATGGTTCATCGCCGAAGAGAACAGCATCCCGCTGCTTAACAGGTATCCTGACGCTATCGCATGGATTGTGAACTGTGACCCATTCAGGCTTCTTTGGAGCCGGTTTGAACGTCCCATTCTTCATTGCGGCGGCGATGGACTCCAACGTGTCATCGCTCAACTCATCGAGGTCATCGAGTTCTTCTGTCTTCTTCATTTTCTCTCCTTATCGAATTCATCGGGTGTGTTGTTGGGCGGGAGAAGTGGTGCTGGGGACTTCTCGCGCCTAGAGTATTTCTTGCCCTTGGGGGTGACGGTTCCGCTCTTATGGCTCTTTCCGCTCTTCGACTGTTTCAGCGTAGCCAGTTCAGTCATGCGGTCAACGTTGAGCGTGTATTTGTTGGAGTTCCCATCTCCACGCTTGTCGATAGAAATAATCCGCATTCGAGCCAGCTTCTCTATCGAATACATAACTTGTCTGCGACTGACGAAGGCGCGTTTGGCGATTTCACCGTACCCCGGCCATGCTTTATCCGTTTCTTCTTGTTCGGCTGAACGGGCGCGATAGGCCAGCACGTAGAGTACGTCTCTGTCCGCACGGGTAAAGGTCAGAATGTCCTGCGTCTCGGCATCTGTAGTTTGGAACGCAGGGATGTCAAAGAGAATGTCTGTGTGAGTATGTGCCATGGTTGTCGTTGTTACTGTTGGCTCTCATCCGCTAACTTGGACAAGTCGGGATGGACGCCCTTGCGGCGGATGCCAGCAGCAAGGGCTATACGAGCTACGGTGGACTGGCTCACCCCTATCTTTAGCGCCACGGACAAATACCCTTCAGACGGGTGAGCCTTGATGTAATCGAGCACGCTCTGCTTTGTATCTTCTTGCATATTCTCCTCTGTGTCCGTTTGTGTGCGGACAATGAAGAGTCGGAAAGTCAGATTTCTCAATTCACTGACATTTGAATTTTCCATAAGTAGCTATTGCGACGTGGAAAAGGCCGCTCTACATAGTGTGGTGAAGTGAGTTCGCTAGTGAAATAGCTGCACTGTGCAGTGGTTGCAGTAAGGTGGTGCAGTGGTTGCACTGGGTGGTGAAGTGGCTGCACGGGGTGGTGAAGTTGCAAAGGCGTATATCGCTGAAACAAAGTGGTTACTGCACGGAATCGGTCATGAATCTGTCAAGGAATAGGTCATGAATCAGTCAGGCGCTTCGCGCCTACACGCGGAAAGACAAATACAAAAAGCAAAGACTCCTGTGTATTGAGTCGATGCGTTGAGTTCCCGTGCCAGTGTCTGTGCATCCCGTTTCAGAATCGAGTGTGGAGTTCCCGTCTCCATCTATAGTCCCTACCTCGATTTCCGTCTTGTGAATGGGAACCCACCCCCAAGCCCCGCCGCCCCTCCCTATCGCCTCGACTCTCCCACCGCACTCTGTCCCCGGTCCCATGTCCGCCATCCGGGTTAGGCATCAATCCGTGCGGACTGACGGTGCGTGTAAACGCACCCGCCGCCACGCCCACTGGCGAATCAAGTCCATCCGAGCCGCCGTCTTCCAATAGCTGGCTCACGAAAATCCTGTCGGTCTCCGCGTTTTCAAAATATCGAGTTCGTAGATAGAAGCTGCCATCACCAATTGGGCGGCTCAGGAAGGAATCAGATATATGCAGGACGGTAAATCAAAACTGCTTCAAGCTGCACGTCGCGTGCGGGACGAAATTTATTCCGCTGTGAAGGCGGAATTGCAAGATGACACGCGGACCTATCAAATGATTGCCGAGGCGAACTCGATTTCCGTCGCCACGGTTCAGCGAATCGCCGGGAGCCTCGGTATCACAAGGCCGGTCGGGCCACGCCCGAGGTCTTCATCCGTGGGGGTTTGCCATGGAGAGAAATGAGCGAGAAATCCCCCGGTACGTCTTTGAGGATTTGTTGTTTGAGAGGCGGCTCCATCGCACGCTCAATGAAGAGCAAGAGAGGCTGAATGCGCTGCTGGCTGAGCACGTCCGCCTTCTTGCAGAGCGGAGGGCACTGATGGCTGAGGTTCACGCCGCCGTGAAGGAACGTTGGGAGAAAGAAGAGCCAGCATCGGTCGCCGTCCAAATAGAACACACAAAAGAGGAGGCGAACCATGAATGAGCCGGAGAAGTTCATCGAGTTGCGACTTCCATGTGCGGGACTTCGCTATGTCGCCTATTTAGGGCGGCGTAATGGTGAGTACGGCTTCGAGCGTGCTTTCAATCCGTTCCGAGTCGGACGTATACGTTTGGAAGATGGCAGCAAGGAAGAGATTCATCACCTACCAGACGAGGATTTTGTGCATGAGATTCAACGTGTGGAGGACGGCAAGCTGGTTCAAAGGTATATCGCCACATTGAAGGGAGACCCCACTCTCCATCCCATTTGTCGCCGAGGAGCCGAAGTCTTCGCCAGCAGAATTCAACCCCTGCGTCAGGTGATTAAGGAGTATCCCGAAGTGCCCCAGTTGGAGAACTTCCTCGAAGAGGATGAATTAGGCTGACAGAGGTTCGTTTTGGGGTTAAGAACGGAAAAATGCGCCCCTCCCGCACTCCCCTCCGCAGAGCCCCTACAGCGCGGTCGGGCGGACGGGAAGGGGCGGTAGGGCTCCACAGGTGGTACGAACCCCAAGCGGGGTCTATTGACCGGCTGGCAAGCGCACTTGATGAGGGGTGGCGAGTTCTCGGTTGGGGAGAACGTAGGCTGTCCCGCCCAAGACGTATCTATCGCCGTCACACAGTTGGCACGGGAGCCATGGTTGCTGCTATTGCAATAAGGCTTTGGCTCCGTGGTCAAGTGCCATTTTGAGAATCTCCAGCGACAACGGAGCCCCGACCGACTTCACTTGTTGCTTTGCCTTTTCCCACAGCGATGGCTGTTTTGAAGCCTCAAGGAACTCATAACCGATATTTGTTATTCGCAGTAGGATGGCAGTGTCATTGTTCGTAGGCCCGATGAATCGAGCATCAATGTATCCGGCATCCTTAAGCAAACGCATGTGAGCAACGACTTCTTCGGTCGGATGGTCGAGCAACGGTTGTGCTGTCCACTGTTTGCTGACGGGCATTTCTTCTGCGGCTAAGAGAATCTCCCGAAATAAATCCATGTCTCTTTTCATACGGGCATTGTAAAGGCTGAGAATCAATTGTCGCCATGTCGTATGTGTTGGCGGGTGATGCCGGTGCCACTTCGTCATCCCAAAACCACGATGGTGCTTTTCACAATCGACTACCGGAGCACATCCCAACTGCTTCCACGACTCATAGCGCAAGGAGAGGCCGTCGCCGCTCTTCGCAATTCCGGCTTCCGAACCGACGAACCAGTAAGGTACGTCCCATCTGCCGTAGCCGAAGAAATGCTCGGCCATTTGGGCGAGTGCGGTGCCGCCGAAAAAGGAGACGTGCTCTGTCAGCTTCGATTTGTTCATTGCCGATTCACAAGCATCGGGCCTCTCGGGGCGAAAGAATTGCCATATGGCTTCACTTTCCCATAGGGCACGAACTCTCCCACGTGCATTCGTTCGGCCTCTGGAATCTCCTCCAAGAGGTCAACCTCCCAAAAGAGGAGCCAATCGCCGCCCTCGTTGTCGCCCGGATATTTCGCAGTCGAAGCCGGTCTGAACCTCATGCCGTTAGGATGTGCGCCATTGACTGCGCCAACGTACCCCAAGTAACGTGCGTGCCATGACACGTGGAAGTCGTATGCCCCGTTGCCGTAGGATTCGTAGATGTAGACATCTACAGGCTTTCCTCCGCGCTCTTGCTCCAGCTTGACGAAGACATCGTAGGCTCTGCTGCCAAATGCCACCTTACCCTTAGTCATGGTGGTCGTTATTCCATCCGCCAAGTGCTCCTTAGGTACTGGTGCAAGCAGGGCTATGTGGTCAGCGCAGGTAGAATGGTTCACCATTTCAGTTCGTCTCCACTGGAAACAATGTGTTCAGCATCATGGGTCTTCCGAGTCAGCCAGCCGCACGAAGGCTAATGAATGCAGCCCATAAAAAGCGTGTTGAGTCCTGTTGTTGCCTTGTTCACTTCGTCAGCCGGAACAGAAGAATGGATTGTCAATCCCCTACCGAGAGTCGATTTCCATGGCTCGTACGGGAACCCTTCATCTCTATCCGGTGTCTCTCCCCAATACAACGTCTTAAACTCGCAAACATAAACCAGCCAAGTTCACAGCCCTCATCCCCTGAAAGGGCGTACCCTTCCGAGAGTTCTTTAGAGAGTTCGATTTTCAGGTGGCGGTCGCGGTTTCCTAAATCGAGGTCGATTTGCAGTTTAGTGGCTCCGGCAATGAAGTCCGCAGCCTGAATAAGCTGTTCGCACTTCGAGTCCGCCTCACACAGCCCAACACAAGGTGGGTGATGCTGCGCTACTCGCTCCTTCATTTCCCTCCAGTTGGCGACTATGTTCTCATCGAAACGGAGTCGATAACCGTCGCAATTCTGTTCCGAGCAGTAACTCCGCGCCTGTTCGCAGATTGTCAATGCTGCATCATGCTTACTTCTTTCGTCCATAACGATAATTGCAAGACTGGAACTCGCTATCGGAACTAAAGCACGTCTCTGTGGAATGGTCAGGTTTTTCGAACTCCAACGTACCTCTTCATTTGTGGGAATTCCGAACTTCTGCCTCATGTTGTCCCACTCGGTTAAGACTCTCTCTTCATCATCGAAGGAAGCAGCAGCGAGGATAAAGTGTTTTCGTCCCGCTATGTCGCAGGTAGAGTCATCAACGTAGAAAGTTGGAAACTTGCTTTGCCTCATAAACTCGTCACCTTGGTCGCGCAACTCCTTATTTCTGCGTGGCAAATTAGTGAATATCTGGCTGGAGGCGTTGCACCGCCGCTGCCGCATCCTTATTTCCCCCCTTCGCAGACCTCATGTACCACATCAGCGCTGTTGAGAGATTCTTTTGAAATCCTAAACCATTTTCATACATGAATCCAAGGTTGTTCATGGCTCGTGCGTTGCCAAGGAAGATTGCTCTGCTGAGCCACTCTTGAGCCTTTTCGTAGTCCGGTTCTAAAGAGCCATGACGAAACATGTAGAAAGTTCCTAAGTTAGCCATACCGTCTGCCCCACCCGCGGCAGTCGCTCGTTCGTACCAGTCTTTCGCCGATTGATAGTCAGGATTCTTTAAGCAGAAACCGCGCTCATAAACCCACCCCAAATTGCTCATTGCGCCTTGGTCTCCCTGCGCTACAGCAGCCTTATACCAGCGCATCATCGCATCGCAATCCTGATTGATACCAAGGTCTCCTTCGTACATGCGTCCGAGCCCTCTCATTGCCCTTGCATTTCCAGCTTCCGCTGAAAGCATAAAAGCCTGAAAGGCGTGCTGATAATCTCCAGCACCCTCCTCAGTCTCAGCCTTCTCGACTTCGCTCTCGTCGTTGGAGCCAAAGTGAACGTCAAAGCTAATAACGCCCATTCGTGGCGCTGCATCTCCCACGAAGTCTATATATAACCTAAAGCGCCGTTCATTTATATCGTTCGGGCGCGGAAGCGAGAGTAGAAGTTGAAAGTCCTTCATCGTTTTCGTTGGGAGATTTGAGAACGGCAACCCCAACGCGTCTTGACCTCCAAATGGGTCGTCCGTGTCTGGCTCATCCGCCATTCCTAGTTTCATGCCAGCTACACTGTCTAGACCAATAGTAGGATTAGCCAGTCCATCGAGAGATGCGACCCTAAAGTTCACAGTTCCCGCGTGCAGCATGGCATCGCCGAAATTCGCAATCTGTGCCCTAATTACGAAGCTGCGGTCTTTGCTTCCGGCTATCACTGTGTGACTCGCCCGGAGTTCGGCGCTGTCAATTGTTCCCACAAGGCTACCCTCGCCGCCATTAGGATTGACAGCCGCTATGGCAATGTGTATCGCCGGTTTTCTATTTTCCTGTTCGACGGCGTTATTCAATTGTTTCTCTAAACTATTAGCGGCCCTAACAGAAGCATCAGCATTGACGGCCAAATCTTTCGACACTCTCGTGAGTTCTAAGGCCGTGTCTTGCATAAGAGCCGTTTGGCTCTTTGCAATGGATACTGATTGCCGGTTCATCTCTTCAGCTTCCTTCGTGCTTGCTTCTTGACTGTATGCACCATATAAAAGTGCAAACACCGCCAGCAGGAGCGAGAAGCCAGCAGCCAACTGCGAGAAATGTTCTATGCCCTTTAATAGGTTATATTTCAGTTTTCTGCGGCGATGGTATCGGACGATAAGCACTTGGCCTGTAATCGTCAAGGCCAAGAATGCCCCCGAAATAAGCAGAGCGAACCCCACAAGACTCATACACCACCCCTGAAAATGACTGGTTAGGGTCAGGATACCCGTTCTGAATTGCCTTCTTCGAATTCATTCAGGTACCAGACGACGCCAAGCCGAAGGCCAGAAGACGCAAGTGCGTTCAGCAACGTATATTTGCCGAAGTCCCCCACATCTCCTACGTACCTGTTTTGCATTTTTCACCCGGACTCAGCGCTTGACTTTCGCTTTATCGCTCAAGCGGTCGTAATAGCGTGTGACCACGCGGTCAACGTGCCCGACGCTTGGCAACTGTAATCGAGTCCGCAACACTTCAGCACATTCAAGCCAAGTGGAGTAGCAAGCAGGACTCGATGCGCTCATGCCATGGCTTTCCATTTTCAGATACTTCAAGAAGTGCTGGGTCTTGACATTGAACGGAGGGTAGGCGTCAGGCCGGTACCAATACAGCAACAGGCTCATTGCAGGTATTTGGAGCCCTTTCAAGAGCCCTTTCTCTTCAATTTCTTGGAGTCTATCGCGTACATCTTTGCCCTCATCGAGCAATGTGCAAAGACCTCTGAGCACGCTGGCGGCTGGTTGCGTCTCAAATCTCTTGTAGATAGCTCGATGTCCAGTCCAGCTTGCAAGCAAATCTGCCAGTTTCGAAATATCTGCACGATGAAGTTTTGGCTTAGCAATCGCTGCGCTGAGTTCGTCATGCTTCTTACGAAACTCTTTCGTCAAGTCAATTCCTTGGACCTGCTTTGCGAGTTTCATAACCAGAAGAGGCAGTTTCTTCGGCAGTGGTGGGATTGGGTTAGTTGTGTTCACCACTTGAATAGGCCATTTCTTGCGCTCTTTCTTGGCTCTTTCCAAATCGGCTTCTGAAATCGCCTTTGTTCTTGGCAGGTCATTCCAGAGCAGGTTGAACCAGTTGCCAACCTCCTTTATGAGCGTTTGGTCGGTCACTCGAATTGCTGCCTCGCACTGCGGAAGCCCCACACGTTCTGCCAAAGCAGGGTGAGACAAATTCGCTGAGCCGACAATTGCGCCAACTCCCGGTGCCAAATACACCTTGGTATGGAGTCCCGTTCGCTGCATCACAAATGAGTCCTTCCTCTTCATAAGCAATTTCACAGCATCGGGGTCTGTCGCGGGATGGCTTAGCCAGCAAATAGCCCTAATCGGGCCAAGGTAGTTTCCCAGCAAACGCTCCCACTCGGGACCGATGAATGCGACGGCTAGGTCGAGTCTCTTGGAATCTGACGCCAGACCATGAATCGCTTTTCGAATCGAGGCTGGGTCAGGAAGGAATTCGGTCTTTAGTCGGACGTTGCCTTTCACGTGAAACCCCTTCATCTAATACCTGATGGGTTGGTTGCCGCTGGGCAGCAATTTCTTCTGCTCTTCTTCAGTGACTCCAAACTGGGTCGCGAGTTCATTCACAGCGCCCCGTTTTGTATGGACTTTGCCGTCACCGGCAATCTTGAGCAGCGGCAACATCAGCGTTTGGTAGTCAGGTATCGGCATCGCTTCCTTGTTTTGAGGACATCCAGCTTGGCATCGAACTGAGTCTGTCGCCGGAACAGCCACACTGGCCGCATCCTCGATACGTGGCACTTGGTTCCCACAGTGAACGGTTGGAAGTCATTATGGCTCTTACGGTTCCCCCTGTCCAGAATGGCAAAGACCGCCGTTTCATTTCATGCCAACCGGAGCAATCCAGCGATTTCAACGACTTCCAAAAACCACGTTGACCAGTGCTACCCGCGAGACTACGCTAGGAGACTGAGAATCCATCACTTACGGGTGCAACGGGGAATATGGTCACAGCCGCCAAGTCCACCAAGAGACAGCCACGCACGAAGAAGGCCGACCAACCGCAGGTCACCACCTTCTCATTTCCTGCCATGGCGGAAGAGCACCTTGACATCCCCACCCTTGAGCAGTGGCTTTGGGATGCCGCCTGTGCCATCCGGGGGGCGGCGGACGCCCCCAAGTTCAAGGACTTCATCCTGCCGCTGGTCTTCTTCAAGCGGCTCTCAGACGTGTTTGACGACGAGTTCGCCGGGCAAGTGGCGGAATTCGGCGACGAGGAGGTCGCTCGTGAGGTCATCAAGGCCGACCACGAAGACGCCCTGAAGAACAACCGCAAGCCCATCGTCCGCTTCTTCATCCCGCACGAGTACCGTTGGGATGCCGTGCGGCACCATGCCGCTGACGGAACGCTCGGCCAGTTCGTCACCGACGCCATGCGTGACGTTGCCAAGCACAACCCGGAACTCCTCGGCGTTCTGGACATCAAGGACTACAACGAGCGGCAGAGCGGCCAGCGTACCCTCGATGACGACCGCCTTGCGGCCCTCATTGAGGTCATCAGCCGCCACCGGCTGGGACTGAAGAATGCCGAGCCTGACATCCTCGGCAGAGTCTACGAGTACCTGCTGCGGAAATTCGCCGAGGGGCAAGGCCAGTCGGCGGGTGAGTTCTACACGCCCAAAGAGGTCGGCTGGCTGATGGCACATCTGCTCGACCCCAAGCCCTACACTACCGTCTACGACCCGACCTGTGGCTCGGCTGGTCTGCTCATCAAGGCACGGCTCCTGTTCGAGCAGAAGAACCCGGCGCAGAAGAGCAAGGCTCCAAAGCTGTACGGGCAGGAGATGAACCCAGTCACCTTCGCCATGGCGAAGATGAACATGTTCCTGCACGACTACACGGATTCGCTCTTTGCCATCGGTGACACCTTTACCAAGCCGGGCTTCGCCGCCGAGGGTGCCGGGCTCAAGCGGTTCGATTACGTTGTCGCGAACCCGATGTGGAATCAGAAAAACTACAACGACTCCTTCTACGAGAACGACCAATGGAAGCGGTTCGAGTTGGGCTCCGCTCCCTCGTCTTCGGCGGACTGGGGATGGCTGCAACACATCGCGGCCTCGTTGAATGACTCAGGCCGCGCAGCCGTGGTGCTCGATACCGGAGCGGTCTCGCGTGGCTCGGGCAGCAAGTCCTCGGACAAAGAGAAGACCATCCGGCAAGCGTTCGTGGAGGCCGACCTCGTCGAGGCGGTTATTCTGCTTCCCGAAAACCTCTTTTACAACACCACTGCGCCGGGCATTGTCGTCGTGCTCAATCGCCACAAGAACAATGGCCGCAAAGGGCAGTTCCTGCTCATCAATGCGTCGGCGTTCTTCGCAAAGAAAAAGCCAAAGAATGAATTGACAGAGGAAGGCATCGCCGCCGCCGCTGAGGTCTTCCACAAGTGGGAGTCGCGAGAAAAGCTGAGCCGGGTCGTGACGTTGCAGGAGGTCCGCGAAGCGGACTTCAATCTGAGCCCGTCGATGTTTGTGGAAGTGAATGACAAAGTGGAGCACCGAATACTCTCGGCTATTGTGGCCGATTTGAATGCCGTTCAACGTAAGCGCGAATCTGCGGACAAGGAACTTCGCGAACTGCTGGATAAGCTTGGAATCTTGCAGCAGGAGATGACTGCATGAGCGGTCAAGGCTGGCTTTCAGCGACTCTTGGCGATAATGAAATCGCGTGTACAGCGAGTGGCGGAACTCCTGACCGCTCACACCCTGAATACTTTGGAGGACAGATTCCTTGGGTAAAATCAGGAGAACTGAACGACACCCGGATTTTCGCGACGGAAGAATCATTAACCAACCTTGGACTCGAACAATCTTCGGCAAGAGTGTTTCCTCACGGAACTCTGCTTATTGCGCTGTACGGAGCTACCGCTGGTAAGACAGGCATTCTTGACATTGATGCGAGTACAAACCAAGCTGTATGCGCGATATTTCCGCGAAACGGCTCGTTTGAGTCCGAGTTTCTCCAATACCAACTAATTCATCTCAGGCCAAAGATTCTGAATGCTCGGACCGGGGGAGCCCAACCGAACATTAGTCAGCGAGTACTTGCAACTCTTGAAGTGTTGTTGCCGCCTCTGCCCGAGCAAAGAGCGATAGTACGTGTCTTGCAGACGGTGCAGAATGCGAAGGAAGCACGACAGCGCGAACTGTCGCTGGAACGTGAACGCAAATCCGCTCTGATGGAACATCTCTTTACGCGCGGCACTCGCGGCGGGGCAACCAAGCAGACCCCGATTGGGGAAGTCCCGGAATCTTGGGGTCTCGCAACATTGGAATCGCTCTACGAAACGCAGTTGGGGAAGATGCTGTCGCAGAAGGCACATAGAGGAGCAAATCCGAAACCATACCTCCGAAATGCCAACGTGCAGTGGGGAGCTGTGGATGTGACCGACTTGTACGAGATGGATTTCAGCGAAGCAGAGCAAAAGAAGTTTCTCTTGAAGCAAGGAGACCTCTTAATTTGCGAAGGAGGCGAAATTGGAAGAACCGCGCTTTGGAAGGCTGAACTCCCCGAGTGCTATTTCCAGAAGGCCATTCACAGGGCGAGGCCACGCTCAACCGATGTCGTGCCAGAGTTTCTTCGCTATTGGATGGAATGGGGATTTCGACTCGCAGACGTTTATGGAGTAACGGGAACCCAAACGACAATCGCCCATCTGCCGCAGGAAAAACTGGCGCAATTGAAAATCCCTAATCCCCCAAAGTCAGTGCAAGAGGAGATTGCGACTGCATTGTCGGCCTCTGACACAGTGATATGTGCTGTGCAAGACGAAATTGCATTACTTGACGAATTCTTTGCGGCGATTCTTCAGGGGCTCATGACTGGAGATTTGCGATGTGATGCTTTACTCAACGGGGTAAGAATTCAATGAGTGAACGTTCTGCTGTTCAGAATCCGATGCTGAAGTACGCACAGGAGATTGGCTGGGAGTACGTCACTCCCGGCGATGCCCTCGCGTTGCGTGGCGGCGACACTGGCCTCTACTTCACCGGCATCCTCGAAGCACAGCTTATCCGGCTCAACACCGGCATCGTGGACTTGAGCCGCACGCCGGACATTCTCCGCCGCATGAATCTGCTGAAGCCGACCATCGAAGGCAACAAAGAAGCACACTCGTGGTTGCGTGGGGAGCAGTCCGTCTTTGTCCCTGAGGAGAACCGGGAACGTAACGTCAAGGTCATCGACTTCGAGCATCCCGAGAACAACGTCTACCACGTGACCGACGAATGGTGGCAAAAGGGCACGGTCTACAGTAACCGTGCGGATGTGGTCTTCCTGATAAACGGCATCCCGGTCGCCATCGCGGAACTGAAGAACGCCACCAAACAAGACGGCATCGCGCTCGGAGTTGACCAGATTCGCCGGTACCACAAGGAAACACCCGAAATGTTCGTCGCCACGCAGGTCTTCGAGGTCTCTCAGCTTCTCGACTTCTACTACGGCGTCACGTGGAGCACTGCCCGGAAAAACCTGTTCAACTGGCACGACGAGCAGCCGGGCAACTACGAGAACAAGGTGAAGGCGTTCTTCAGCCGCACACGATTCCTCAGGCTCGTCCGTGATTATGTCATTTTCATGACGGAGAACGACGAACTCACGAAGAAGATTCTTCGCCAGCACCAGACACGAGCCGTCGAGAAGGTCGTCCAGCGTGTGGCCGAACCGACCAAGCGGCGTGGACTTATCTGGCACACACAGGGCAGCGGCAAGACCCTGACCATGCTGACGGTAGCGGCCAAGCTTTTGCGCGAGGTTCGAGGCGCAGAGAAACCGACCGTACTCATGCTTATCGACCGGAACGAACTCGAAGGGCAGCTACTGAAGAACATTGACGGATACGGCATCAAGAGCGTGAAGGTCGCCGACAGTAAGCGAGAGCTACAGGACATTCTTGGCTCCGACTATCGCGGCCTTGTCGTCTCGATGATTCACAAGTTCGATGACATCCAGGCGGACATCAACATCCGCGAGACCGTCGTGGTGCTAGTGGACGAGGCGCACCGCACGACGGGCGGCGATTTGGGCAATTATCTGATGGGTGCTCTGCCGAACGCGACATATATCGGCTTCACAGGAACGCCCATTGACCGGCTCTCGCAAGGTCAGGGGACATTCAAGGTCTTCGGAAGCGATGACGAGGAGGGGTACCTCGACAAGTATTCCATCCGTGAATCCATCGAGGATGGCACCACGGTCAAACTGAACTACGCACTTGCTCCCTCTGACCTGATGGTAGACAAGGAAGTTCTTGAGAAGCGGTTCCTGAGTCTGGCTGAATCCGAAGGCGTCAGCGATATTGAAGAGTTGAACGCCATCCTCGACCGTGCGGTTGAGTTGAAGGAGATGATGAAGTCTCCCGACCGCGTGGCGAAGATTGCGGCGTTCGTCGCGGAGCACTTCCTCAAGAACGTGGAGCCGATGGGCTTCAAGGCGTTTCTCGTTGCCGTTGACCGCGAGGCATGTGCTCTCTACAAGAAAGAACTCGACAAGCATCTGCCGCCAGATTACTCGCGTGTGGTTTACTCTCCTTCCCACGGCGACCGTCAAGAACTGAAGGCGTATTACGTCAATGAGGATGAGGAGAAGAAACTCCGCAAAAACTTCATCAATAAGACCGAGAAGCCCAAAATCCTCATCGTCACTGAGAAATTGCTGACCGGCTTCGACGCGCCCATTCTCTACTGTATGTACCTCGACAAGCCGATGCGCGACCACGTTCTGCTTCAGGCCATCGCACGGGTGAACCGGCCTTACGAAGACGAAGCTGGACAGGTTAAGCCGTTCGGGTTCGTGCTCGACTTCGTTGGCATCTTCGAGAAGCTTGAGAAGGCTCTCGCGTTCGATTCGGATGTGGTGGCCTCAGTCATCCAGAACATCGAAGTGCTAAAGCAACTGTTCGCCACAATGATGCAGCAACAGGCTCCGGCGTATTTACCCTTTGCGAAGGGCTGGGATGACAAGGCCAAGGAGCGGGCAATCGCGCACTTCGAGGACAAGGAGCGGCGGGGCGTCTTCTTCAAGTTCTTCCGCCAGCTTCAGAACGTGTACGAGGTCATCTCGCCGGATGCCTTCTTGCGCCCATTTATGGACGAGTACCTCGGACTGGCTGAACTGTACGCCCTGATTCGGAATGCTTACAGCGACCGCATCTACGTTGACCGCGAAGTTGCGAACAAGACTCGCGAGTTGCTCCAGACGCACACGATTACCGGGCAGCTTGAGATACCGGGAGCGATTCAGACGCTGGGTGCCGAGGAACTCGCAAAGCTGAAGCAGAGCGACACGACCGACACGACGAAAATCCTGAACCTGCGGAAAATCTTGTCGTCCATCGTCGCCGAGGACGGGCTATCAAAGCCCTTCCTGATTTCAATCGGGGACCGTGCAGAGAAGCTGGTCGAGGCTTACGAGAGTCGCCAGATTGCCACACAACAGGCTCTGCTCGATTTCGAGAAACTAGCCACTGAGGCTGTCGAGGCCGAAGCGGAGCGGCAACGGTTGGGGCTCGATGAGAATGCCTTCGCAATCTACAAGGTGGTTCTGACGGATTCACCGGGGTTCAACGCCGATGAATCAAAGGCACTCGACGCCTTATTTGAACAGCACTCGGACTACAGATGGAACGATGACCAGAAGAGCAAGCTGAGGACGGAACTGTACAAGGCACTCCGTCCGAAGGTCGGAACCGGAAAAATGATTGAGGTCACGAACCGTCTCTTCAACATTCAGCGCGTATGACGAAACGAAAACAAAAACCGGCGACTACCCGCTGGCAGGATGTGGATGAACTGCGTTGGGCAGTGCAGAACTGGGTGACGAGGATTGGCATCAAGCGAGTGCAGGTCTACGTCAGGCCGATGAAGCGCAAGTGGGCGTCCATGTCGTCATCGGGTCGAATGACTCTCGATGCCTCTTTGTTGAAGTTGCCCAAGGAACTTGGCGAATTCGTCATTGTCCACGAACTCGTTCACCGCCTCGCGCCCAATCACGGCAAGGTCTTCAAGAGTTTCATGCTGGCTTACCTACCGGATTGGGAGGAGCGCGAAGCGCGGCTGCAAAGGAAGGCCAAGTCTAATCGCTAAAACCGGAAATGGGAACCGTAGTGCATTGATAGCTGCAAGGTAGTTGAGCGTACCGCCTACGATTAAGAGACGGAGGGCGTCGTGGCATACATCCAACATCAGGACGCAAAGAAGTTGCTCCGCATCATTTCTGCGAAAAGCTGGAAGAACCTTTCCTATTGGGATGCGGCAAAGGCAATGGGGCGCGTACCACCGCAAGACCACTCGCGTGCAATCGCGCAAATGTGCGACCTCCTCGATGCCGCAGCATGTCTCGCTGGCGTGCCGCTCTTTGCACTTGTTGCGGTTCGGGAGAAGTCTGGAGAGATTAACCCAAAAGCATGGAAGAAGGAATACGGGCCTCGGCGGGATGCAATTATCAAGCGGTCTTTAGAGCATAAATTCTCTTCGGCTGATTTGGAGGCCATATCCAACGCCCTCGATGACCTTGGAGAAAGAGGGAATATAAAGGCGTGGAAATACCTACAGGGCCTTTTTCCCGGAGACTTGCTCTTCCGCAGAGTCACCGGAGACTATACAGACGCCAAATCAAATGCCATCGAAGACCTTGGTACTGACACCCCCGGAAAAACGAAGTCTGAAGTCTGGTCGTATCCTCGCGACCCGAAAGTGCGGGATGCTGTTTTGCAGCGTGCCAAAGGCAAGTGCGAACACTGTGACGTGCTTGGTTTTCTCAAGCCAGACGGTACCCGATATTTGGAGTCGCACCACATAATCGCTCTGGCAAAAGACGGTGCAGACAGGCTTACAAACGTTATCGCTCTCTGCCCGAACGACCACAGAGAAGCCCACTACGGCGAAAGGTGCGAAGAGATTGAAAAGGAGATGATTCTGAGGCTGCGGAACATAGCTCTGAAGTCCTAAGTACCTGAACGAAGCTTCACGATTTGACTTACAAAGTTTAAGTCCGCTTGCCGCGCTTCTTCTTACCCCTCGCCTCCCGCGTGCGCCCATCCACGCCGCCCTTGTCCAGTTGGTGCCAAGCAATAACTCCAAATAGTTTTCCCAAAAACTAGCCAAAACTTTTCACCGCCCGGTATACTATAGTATGGGTATAGTTTTTGCTTCCGCACCCAAACTCTACTGTGTAGAGATTCAACGCCACCCCCGAGATTTAGGCATTTCTGTTGTCCTCCCGGCCACTTGCGAACTGATGGCGCGATGCGAGGTTCTGCGCCTTTTTCCCGAATACAAGCACAGCTTCGTTCTGATGCAGGTTTATCTCGCCCGATATGTCGAGCTTGATTGGGATAGTGGCCGCAGCATCGTAGTGAAGCAGAGGCGGCGACCAAAGGTTCCTCCATGTGTTGCGGCAGAGGCCAAGCCTGAGCGCAAGAAATTACCGCGAATCAAAGATGAAGGGGGCGTTGAATGACCAGAATTTGGGAACGCCTCTTCATTGGTAGCCTTGCCGACGCCGAGAAACTCGCGGCTGGCAATCCCTCCGACATCACGTCGGTAGTGTCGCTGTCCGAACTGCCGGTCACAAGCAAGCGTCGGGACATCAACTACCTGCATCTGCCCATCGAGGACGACGAGCCGGTTTCTGTGCGGGAGTTTGACCGTATCCTCGACGCCATCAGTGAGAACATCCGGTGGGGCACCGTGCTTCTTCACTGTGCCTCAGGCATCTCTCGCGCCCCAAGCATGGCTGCGGCGTACATGAACGCCGTTGGTTACAAACATATCGACGCCGCAATTGCCGAGATTCAGAAGGCTCGTCCGTTCATTCATCCATCAAACGTTTTGCTCAATAACCTCAAGGAGAACCTGAGATGAAACGAGTGGCACTCTACTGCCGCGTAAGCACCCCCGAGCAGCACATTGAAAATCAGTTGCTGCAACTCCGCGACCTGTCAGCAAGACGCGGCTACGAAATTGTCGGCGAGTACACCGACAAGGGGTTTTCTGGCACGAAGGCGCGGCGACCCGGCTTGGATGCGCTCATGCGGGATGCTCGACGGAGAAAGTTCGATATGGTCTTCGTCGCCGCCTTCGACCGAATAGCGAGGTCAACCCGTCACTTCCTTCAGGTGTTGGACGAACTCGAAAGCATGGGCGTGGAGTTCGTATCGGCTCGTGAAGCCATCGACACTTCCGGCCCTATGGGGCGCATCTTCTTGACCCTCATTGGAGCTATATCGTCACTCGAACGTGACCTGCTTTGTGACCGTGTTCGGCAGGGCATTGCACGTCGCCGCTTAATGGGTCTGTCAGTTGGCCGTCAGCCACTGGATGTTGACCGCGATGCAATCGTCGCCGACCGTTTGCGTGGCATCAGCCTCACTAAACTCGCAGACACGTACAAGGTAAGCCGCGCATCAATTGTGCGGTGGACGCGAGAAGCTAGGCAAGCGAATCCTGCATTGCCCACTTTAAGTCAACCCACCCATGAGTTCAGAGAGGAGGTCGCAGCATGATGGATGGCGTAATTGTCAGATTCCGCCGCCCGACCGGCTCCAGCCAGCAGGAGCCGAGCGAAGCGATGGCCGAAGCCCTCCGGCGTCTCGGTGAGGCCGAGTAAATGGAAACGCGCGTCGCGAATGCCCGGAAGAGGGGCAGAAAAGTTGCCATCGAGGTCTTTCAGAGCCGCGAAGGC
>Ga0181527_1002443_pt1 | contig 17526 bp, 16 predicted proteins | sample PEATcosm2014_Bin_30_FD_119762 | JGI IMG/M metagenome (GOLD analysis project Ga0181527, IMG submission 119762) | Peatland microbial communities from MTU Mesocosm Facility, Houghton, MI, USA - PEATcosm2014_Bin06_60_metaG | ecosystem: Environmental > Terrestrial > Soil > Wetlands > Peat | place...
CATTGACGATTAAGACTGCGGCAATGGCGCTCACCAAAGTCTGGAGGCTTTTCCATGGATGATTCTTCATATTTGCGTGTGTTGGTTTCGTGTGTTGTTTCCGTCTAATGGTTTGGTTCTCGGCTTGTGGTGTGATTGGGGCCGAGCAACAGAAGCTGATGCAGCTTGCGAACTGCGGCGGCACCTTCAAATCTCAGGTGCAATCCACAAACGGGCAGTGGAATAGTCACCTCCAGATTCTGGCGATCGAAGGAGAACCGAGTTTCAACATCCTCTGGTCAAATCGCTTATGGTTTTGACCATTCAGACAGCATCTGATGACTGATAGGCAGCGTATCAGATGTGGCTTCGGTTTGCGGTCGGCGAGCGGGAAAGTGGAGTGGAGAGCGGAGAGAGCGGTGTGAAGCTCCACGTAATCACTTGTGGGTAGCGAGACCGGGATGCCCAGTTTGGCCAATTCAGCCTGGATGCGCCGGCTGCCCCAGGTGGGATTGGCCTGCCACAGGCGGCGGATCAGGCCAATCAGATCACGATTCACCGGCGGCCTTCCAGTACGCGGTCAAGATTTCCAGCGCCAGAACCAGCGCAAAGCTGCCCGATTGCCAAGCCACGACGGTCCGCGGCTGAACGATTACCAGCACCGGCTCGTTGGGTCAAAAAACTCGAACGCACTGATTGGGAGGCAGATGGAGTTTGAGGTCCGGATTGACTGCGGAGGTTGTTATCGGTCCACTTTTCCACGATGAATTGGAAGCGCCTTCTGGCCTACATCACTGGGTCGGTTGATCAGGAACTTCTGCTGCGCAACGAGTATCTGGCCGCTGAGAATCGCATCCTCAGGAATCAGCTCGAAGGTCGGCTTCGCCTCACGGACCACGAGCGCATCAGTCTGGCCGAAATCGGCAAGCGGTTGGGCAGGAAAGCTCTGTCAGAGGTGGCACAGATTGTCAGACCAGAGACCATCCTGGCCTGGCACCGGAAGCTGGTGGCCAAGAAACTCGACGGTTCTAAAAATCGCTCAGGCCTTGGGCGTCCACCCACTCCCAAGTCGCTGGAAGATTTGGTGCTGGAAATAGCCCGGAACAACCGCGCCTGGGGCTACAAACGGATTGTCGGCGCTCTTGAAAATCTGGGGCAGAGCATCAGCCGCCAAACAGTGGCCAACATCCTGAAACGTCACGGACTGGCGCCGGCACCACAGCGAGGGAAGAGAATGCTTTGGAAAGATTTTATCCGATCGCATCTGGAAGTGTTGGCCGCAGTCGATTTCTTCACGGCTGAGGTCTGGACGAGGAGCGGATTGATGACCTACTACGTGTTGGTGTTCATGCGGGTTGCTCCGAGACAGGTCCGCATTGCCGGTTTCACCCTGGCCCCTGATTCTGATTGGATGAAGCAGATGGCGCGGAACCTGACGATGGCCGGGGAGGAGATGCTGACCGGTTGCCGTTATCTGCTGCATGATCGGGACGCGAAGTTTTGCGCTGCCTTTGGCGAGATCCTCCGATCCGCTGGAATCCAGCCTATTGTCCTGCCGCCACGCAGTCCAAACTTAAACGCGTATGTGGAGCGGTGGAATCGGTCGGTGAAAGAGGAGTGCCTGTCGAAAATGATTTTATTCGGCGAGGCCTCGCTCCGGCATGTGCTCACCCATTACGCTCACCATTATCACAGCGAAAGGAACCACCAAGGGAAGGGGAACGTGATTCTGTTTCCTGCGCCGGCGGACCGGATCGGCTGTCACTGAGCGGTTCAAAACCAGCCACTAAATCGCGATTCAAAACCAGCCACCCTGAGGAGAGGAGTTCATATCATTTCTTGCTTTTCAATCAAGCGGTTTCGGCTGCGAGATAAAACCAGCCGGGGCCGAGCTGCGAGCCTTAGCTCGCGGCCCCGGCGGCCACAGGTTCGTTTGATTTCCGATGCTTTTTGCCCTCCGGGTTGGCTGTCGGCACGTCCTTGACCCGGTAACTGCGGCCGGAGATGGCGATCACCTGGGCGTGATGTAAGAACCGATCCAGGATGGCCCCGGCGGTGGGCACGTCATTGAGGAGTTTGCCCCATTCTTCCAGGGGCCGGTTACTGGTCATGATCGTCGAGCGATTCTCGTAACGGCGCATCACCACTTCCAGCAGGTATTCGCCCGAGTGCTTGGGCAGGGCCTTCAGGCCCATGTCTTCAATGATGATCAAGTCCGGCTTGAGGTATTTGCGCAGGGTCCGGTCCTGCTGGTTGAAAGCTTCGTCCTTCATAAAATCGCGCACCAGATCGAAGATGGAGCGGTAGAAGACCACAAAGCCGGCTTTGATGGCCTCGTAGCCCAGCGCTTGGGCCAGCGCGGTTTTGCCGACGCCCGGCGGCCCCAGGAAGAGCACGTCCTTGGCTTGGCGGATGAAGTTGCACGTGGCCAGGTCATAAATCTCCTTTCGGTGAATGGAAGGATTAAAGCTCCAATCGAAGTCCTCCAGCGGTTTGAGGGCGTGGAACTCGGCGGCCTGGGTGCGCCGACCCAGTTTGCGCTCCTGGCGCACGTTCAGTTCGTCCTGCAGGATCAGTTCCAGGAACTCGGCGTGGCTGAGCCGATTAGCCCCGGCTTCCTGCAGGCGCACGGAGAGCGTCTGGCACAAGCCGGACAGGCGCAGTTGTTTCAATGTGCTTTCAAGGCTCGATGGATTCATGGTTTTGAGGATTCATGGTTGAAGGTTGGAATGGGTCAAAACAGACGGGGACGAGATTGTCGTAGGCCTCCAGATCGCGGATGAGCGGATGCTTTTCCAAAAAAGCCAACTGCACCGAGGGCGAGCGGCTGAGCAGTTCGCGCACATCGCGCAAGCGCCAGGCTCCGTATTGGATGGCTTGTTGGCAGGCCCGCTCCAGTTCGCCTGCGGGATGCTTTTCGGCCAGGCTCAACAGCCCGTGCAGGACACGAATGGCCTGCGGGCCGCGGCCTTTGAACATCTGCTCGGCCCAGGTGCCGGAGTACTTACCGATGAGCCGGGCACGATCCAAAAGCCAGTCCGCGCCGCGCTCAATGATCACGCGCTTATGGTCGTGGATGTGGGCGGGGTCGGTGGCGAACTTCCCGGGTTCGTGGCGCGTGTGCAGCGCGATCTGTTCCCGGCGCTGGTTGTAGACGCGCACCACGCGCGCCTCCCACCGCGCCCACACTTGCCGACCCACGTATTCGGGAGGCACCGAGTAATAAGCCTTTTGCACTTCGACATAGCCGTCCCGATGCACCGTCCGCGGAGCTTCCTCAAAGACCGGAAACAGACTGGCTGGCAACGGCAGCAATTGTGGCCGCTCCAGTTCATTGAAGACTTTAATGACTTGCTGGCGGGTGGTGCCGTGAATGCGCGTATCGGCCACCGTGCGCTCCCAGTGAGCCAGGAAGAGATTTTGCGCCGCCAAACTCTCGAAGCTGCGACCCGCCAGGGCGTTGTTTTGAACGTATTTGACGCCCGCTTCCACTTTCCCTTTGTGCCTGGGCATTGCCGGCTTGCAGGGCAATATCACCGTGCCATAGTGCCGGCAGAACTCCTCCACCTTGGGATTGAGTTCCGGCTCAAACCAGTCCGCTCGCTTCACGGCGGCGCGCAGGTTGTCGATCACAGTGGTGCGGGTCACGCCGCCAAAGTGTCGGAATGCGTTTTCCAGGCACCGGATGAAGCTCTCGGTCGTCTGCCGCCACACCGCCTCGCTGTAGCCCTTGCGGGAATGACTGAGCACCATCCGGAACAAATGTGGCCGTTTGCGCCTACCCTCTTCGATCACCCAGGCTCCTTGGCCAAAATCCACCTGCACCTCCTGCCCTGGCTCGACTTCCATGCGGCGGAAGGGCAATGGTAGTGCGGCTCGCAGATCCTGCACGAACCGCTGCACCGAATGATAACTGCCGGCAAACTGCTGCTCGATTACCAAGTCCTGGTAGATCCGCTGCGCCGACAAGCCCGCCTGAACCGCCAGCTCGATTTGTTTCCGCCACGGCTCGCACAAGCTTTGACGACCCGCCGGCGAGCCGGTGTGCACAATGGCTGGTTTTGAATCGGCACTGGCCTCCGACCCGGTGAGCGGAATGGCTGGTTTTGATTCCTTGCCCCGGAGATATTTGCCGACCGTTCCGCGATCCAGCCCCAATTCGCGGGCAATTCGACGATTCGACCAGCCCTGCTGACGCAGGCCTACAATAGCTTGTTGCAGTTGCACTTTGAGTTCGTTCATGGCCCGCTGTTCCTACTCTGGAACCCGGCGGACCGCCCCCTCAAAGTGGCTGGTTTTGATTCGCTAACTCATGGCTGGTTTTGAGCGCTCACTGACACGGCGAATCGTCTGGCCGGATCCACACACGTGAGCGCTTGGGAGGGCTGCTGAAATTCTACTACCGGGAAGCTGCATGATTTTTTTGACCATACGACATCGCTTTCGTGGTACGGTTTGGAAGGTTTCTTGCACGCAAATTGGAGTGAGGAGCCGCTCGGGGAACTTGGCGCATTGCGGGTTAGCGGGGGCGGCCGATTGTGTGTCCCTTGCTCTAACATTCACAGTTTGAGTTCTGTTTCGTACTTTCCGAGGGACCGGACCCTCGATATGGCTCCGACGTTTTCCCTCGGCGCTATGAGGATAGTCTCCCTGTAGTGGCTGGGGTCGGCTAGTTGAAACATGCGGTCTAGATTTACTCTCATCTCGTGATCTTCTGTAATGAAGATACTGTAGTGAGGGCCGGGTGCGACAAGCACGAGCTCTTTCGTCCGCGGGCTCTCGAAGAACAATCTGAAGGCATGAAGAGCTCGCTCGTCCGATTGGAGAGGATCTCTGGCGTACTTCACCCACGAAAGCCACCCGATCCACTCACATATTTTTTCCCCATTGCTCAAGATGAAGGATATGTCCTCCTGCCCAAGATCAGATAAGTTTAGAATCCTCAGAGGGCCACCGGTCCACGAGTCGGCGCAATCGTCTGTTCTGAGACCAAGGTTGCATTTCTCCATGTTCTCTGAGTAACCCTCTTTACCGAGAAATGTTACGAACCGTCTTGAGTGTCTATCAACGGCAGAGAATCTGACAGGTTTCTCGGTGGCTCGATCGCTCATTGTGGTTCTCCGAGTCCCAACAGAATCGGCTATGAAGATCTCGCTGGTTACGTAGTTGACCATCACGTTGAACAGGATTCTTCTGTCCCTGATTGCAGTAATTGACGCCGCCGCCCCCGATATGGTTGGGTCGCCAAATTCAGCCCGCCATTGATCCATGTGTTTGGTGAAAGCGGCGTTGACGGTCTGTTTGGCAACACTGCGGTCCTTTTCGATCAGTTTCTGGAGGAATTCGCGCATTTTGATGGAGCGGTCAGTCGGATCGCATATCAGTACAGTCTGTGTTGGCTCCAAACCCACTTCTCCACTGTACATCTTCCCCGTTTCCTCGGTCACCAGAACGATGTCTCTGTCGTAGTGATCCACCTCCACCTTGATGGTTTCCTCTGGAATCGCATCAAGACCATAAGTATCAGATTTGCCCGCTCCCACTCGTTCCACTGCGAAATCGCATCTGAGAGATCCGATTTCGTCGAACGCCCTCGTTAGCGCGTTGATCGACATGTCGCGCAGGTCTTTTTCAACACCTTTCATTGATTTCCTCCACGGTACGCTTTGCAGCCAGCCCGAACTTTTGTTGTGGCATCAGCGGTCGTTCATCAAAAATCTAAATTCGACCTCTTCTGCCTAGTGCAACCGGTTCATAATCAATCAAACATCACTTTAACATACGACGGGCAGTTCGCTGATGGAAAGCAGATATTGGGTGTCTACTCTTTTGGTGCATGCGGGCTGTAATCAACAAACTTTGCCTCAATAAACGAAACTGGCGGTTCCCCTGGCTTGCCCGGTCTCAGGTTGCCCTTGCGCTGGGTTCTTCCGTGCCTTGACGGCAGCCAGTTGGTCAATCAGATCGATGTGGTTCTTGATCTCTTTTTCGTCAATCTCCACATCTGTCACGATATCACTCAGGCTTTTAAGCCACTCCTTCAGCTCCTTTTGCAGTGAAGAAGGATCATACCTAAGCGAATCTGCGCCGGGGCCAGCACTGTGCCAGAAGGCCGAGCAATTCTCTACCTTATTATGCCAGCGGATGTCCCCAGAGCGGCAGGCCTTTGACGGCACTTCGATCTCGAGGATTCCTCCGAAGGGATGATTCTCGAAATTTTTGGGCCGAGAAAGGAATTTGACCGCATTCGCGGTGCCCGGATGGTGAACACCAGCAACAAGAATCGCAAAGAATGGCTCGCCTTCAGCGGCAAACGGGTTACGACCAAGGCTGATTACAGCAAAGTCCTTGTTGTAGCTGATATCCATGCCAAGTTTCAGGTGCTCATAATTGAAATCGATAAATCCTGGGGGCTTGAACAAGCGCATTGTGTGCTTCAAGTCCGCCTTGTTGTCTAAGTAGAATTTCCACAGGTCAGCTTGCGTCTCAAGCTGGTACATCTCGTCCCGTTTCTTTTCCCATTTCTTTTGAGCCTCGCGAGTAATAGCAAAACGAAACAAGAACTCGTTGTTATACTGTCTCGTAAACAAGTTGGAAGCGGGGGAGCCAATGCAGAGGAGATGCCGCTTGCCAAGCTTTTCACGGAACCAATTGTCCCTTTCACCTGGCGGCATTTTGTAATCGTAAGCCGTCATGATGACCTTATCTGAAATCTTCTCTGTGTCTGGAGGCAGCCCGAGAGAGAAGACCCATCGATCATCCACCGTGCTAGCAGAGAACACATAGAGATCACCAGCATTCTGCGGCTCGTCTTCCTCGCGCTTATCGCCGACAATTACCGTCATGGGAGTGAAAGCGGCACAGGAATCAAGTAGGCTCAAGTGCGTAGAAAGACCTGCAACGTTCCTGCCGCGGAAGGACGATTCGCCCAAAGTTTCCAATAGGCCATTTACGACCTCAAGAACGCCCACATCAATAGTTGGCGCATTATTTGCAGCCCTTTGAAGATTCGACAGCAGGAGGAATAACGCGCAATCCTCCCCCAGGAATTGTGCGAGTTTTACAGCCTGATCAGGATCAGGACTTGTTTTGCCGGATTCCCAGCTGCCGATTACAGGCCGTGTAACTCCAGCCTTTTCGGCAAGAGTGTCTTGACTAACCTTCGGGTTTTTGCGTTTACGCGCTTCCCGAAGTCTTTTGCCAAAACAAACTCTTGCCTGATCTGCATCCAACCCACCATGTGCGGGCCTCATTTCTGGCGTGGCGTTCATGGTAAGCTGGCTTTAAACCCGCCCTAGTGCAGTCTCTAGTTCTTTCATCTGGAGGAGACGAATCGCTTCACATACGGCCTCCCGACATAGCTCTTTTCGGTTACTCCGGGCCAGAATATCCGAAGGCAACTGAACAACGACTTGTAAGGATCGAGCAGGCACCACACAATCTGCTGAAACCACATAGGCGTGAAACGGAAGCGAGTGACCCGGTTGTACGGGCTCAAGCGCAAGTTGGGTGAACATGCCGAAACTAAGCTCGGCATCCGGTAGGCATTGTCGGAATGGCTCACATAGTTCATCCCAGTGGGGGCCGACGTACCCGAGGAGGAGACCCCTTGTTTCCAGGCATTCCTGGGTTTTCATAGTAGATTTTACTTACGCCTGGGTGGATATGATGTCAAGATTATTTATCGCTGTGTTTTCGAGCATTGAAATAAAGAAGGTAACTTCTGCCGTCGCTGGCATGTTATGTAAAGAGAAGTTTACATTCTCCACATTATGAACGTTTTCGTGCTTGTTCTTGTTAACCATTTTGCTGATCGGATTAATCGATAAGTGCTGCACCGACGTTTTGTATCGATCTGATTACGAGATGCTTTCCTTTGAGTGTGACTGCTTAATTCTACTTTGTCACATTCCCAAACCGCTCTTTTCGTGTAAATAATGCCGGGGAAGCAGGAAAATCAGTGGTGAAGACCAATCCTGTGGGTAGTGTAAACGGCGGTCGAAAAGTGCGGCGGGTGGCGGTCCAATAGTGCGGCACCTCCATTAACCATGAAGCATGTACCGCGATATGGAACAATGGAGCGAGATTCGCAGACGAGTATTGGTGGAAGGAGTCAGCCGGCGGCAGATTCTGCGTGAGACGGGGATACACTGGCTGACGTTAAGGAAAATTCTGGAACACAGTCAGCCACCGGGTTACCGGCAACAACAGCCTCGGCGCAAGAAGAAGCTGGGGCCGTATCTGGGGAGGATCGAACAGATTCTCCGGGAAGATCAAGGGATGCCACACAAGCAACGGCACACGGCCAAGCGGATTTGGGAGAGGTTGCGCGAGGAGGGATTCACTGGAGGCTACACGGTGGTCAAGGAGGCGGTGCGGGAGTTGACGCAGCGCAACCAGGAGGTGTTCGTGCCGCTGGTGCATCGGCCTGGAGAGGCGCAGGTGGATTTTGGGCAGGCGCTGGTAAAGATGAACGGCCGCCTGCGGAAGGTGGCATTCTTCGTGATGGCCTTACCCTATAGCGATGGGGTTTTTGTTCAGGCGTTTGAACGGGAGTGCACGGAGACGTTCTGGGAGGGGCACGTGCAGGGGTTTGAGTTTTTCGGTGGCGTGCCACGGCGGATCACTTACGACAACACTCGGATCGCGGTGAGCCAGATCATCGGTGGCGGCAGGGAGCGCCGGCTGACACAAGGCTTTCTTCAGCTCAAAAGCCATTACCTGTTTGCGCACCACTTTTGCCGTGTGGCCCGGGGCAACGAGAAGGGTGTGGTGGAGGGCTTGGTGAAGTTTACGCGCCTGAACTTCTTCGTGCCGGTGCCGCAGATGCGGGACTTCGATGAACTCAACGCCTGCCTGCGGCAGCGTTACCTGGAGGATCAACAACGGCGGTTGAGGGGTCAGGCTGGAACCAAGGGCCAGTTGCTGGTGGAGGATCAAGCCGCTTTCCTACCGTTGCCCCCCACCCGGTTCGAAGCGTGCCGGAAGGTGTCCACGACCGCCAGTTCCCTGTCGTTGGTGCGCTTTGATGGCAACGATTATTCCGTGCCGGTGCGTTGGGCGCACCATCCGATCGTCGCTAAAGGGGACTGCCGGGAAGTCAGTCTGTGTGCGGAGGGCCAAGCCGTAGCCCGTCATCGCCGGATCTGGCAGGACGAACAGGTCAGTTTTGAGCCGCTGCACTACCTGGCGTTGCTGGAAAAGAAGCCCGGCGCATTGGATCACGCCCGACCTTTGGTGGGCTGGACTCTGCCGGAGTGTTTTGGACTGTTGCGCCGCAGACTGGAAGCTGAACGCGAGGGTGATGGCGCCCGCGAATACATCCGGGTATTGCGCTTATTGGAAAAGCATTCACTGCCCCGGTTACGTCGGGCAGTGGAGAAGGCTCTGGCCGTGGGGGCGACCAGCCGGGACGCCGTCGCTCAGTTTCTTTTTCCCCGGGAAGACTGGCGCTTGAGCACCTTTTGCCTGGACGGCTATCCGCATCTGCGCCAGGTCCGGGTCGCGGCACCGGAGTTGAGCCAATATCGGGAACTGGTGGGAGGTGTCCGATGAGCAAGGACCCTTCGACCTTATTACTGGAGCACCACCTCAAGGCGCTCAAACTGCCCACCTTCCTGCGTGATTACACCAGCCTGGCCGCGGTGTGCAGCCAGGAACGTTGTGACTATCCCAAGTATCTGTTTCGGTTGAGCGAACGGGAGTTGATCGACCGGGAACGGCGGGCCACCGAACGGCGGATTAAAGAGGCGCAGTTCCCGGTGCTCAAAACCATTGAAACCTTCGACTTTGCCGCACAACCTTCGATCAACGAAGCGCTGGTGCGCGAGTTGTTGCGCGGGGAGTACCTCAGCAAGAAGGAGAACGTGCTCCTGGTCGGCAATCCGGGAACTGGGAAAACCCATCTGGCCACCGCGTTGGGTTACGCGGCTTGCACGCAAGGCAAACGGGTGCGCTTTTACACCACCACGGGCCTCGCCACCCAATTGCTGGAAGCCCGGGAGGAACGAACGCTGCAGCGCCTGCACAAGCAGTTGGATCGGCTGGATCTCATCCAGCTCGATGAATTGGGTTACGTCCCGTTCTCCAAAGCGGGAGCCGAACTGTTGTTTGACGTGGTGAGCCGAGCCTACGAGCGCACCAGCCTGATCGTGACCACCAACCTGCCGTTCGAACAATGGACCGAGGTATTGGGCAGCGAACGGTTGACGGGGGCCATGCTCGACCGGCTCACCCACCGGGTTCATATACTGGAAGCCAATGGCCAGAGCTATCGGCTGCGGGATGCCAAGAAACGGCTGAAACGTTCCTGAGTCAAACGAACCCTTCACCGCAGGAGGGCGCGAGCTGGAGGCTCGCAGCTCGCCCTCCTGCTCGTTCTATCTCGCCGCTCCACCCTTGCTTGACAAATCCTCCAACAACCCTTTCCCTCTGGCCCGGCAGGTGTCTCACTTTTCGAGCGCCACCCGTCTCAGTTTTCAACCGCCGTTCACAAACCGTTGGGTTCAGTCACAAGTGTGCTGATTTCAGGCATATCTTATGCGTTTTCGACAGGTTACATGCGTCGTCGGCGCAGACCATACGCGTTCGTACAATTGCTCACGAGAGAGTTCGGTCTTTTTGCCTTCGGCCATAAGCTCAGGGTTTGCGACAGGATCAACCGATACATGATCGCTCCTGCGCCAGGAATTCAATTGCTGATCAATCCTGCGCTCAGGATGTGGGCGATGTTGATGGCGCTGGGAAGAGAAAGGTCGCCTCTGGCCGGTAAATCGATGAACCAGAAGGGCAGAACCAATAATTGCTTGATGCCTGATCACTTTTTAGGCGCACTGTCAAAGTTGTTTCTTCAGGCATATCATATGCAGTTTTGACAGGATATGCCTTCCGCAGGGCTCCTTGCCAAGTTGCGTTGCTCGGTTTTGGGCACCCACAGGCCCCGAAAGTAGCGAAAACGCCGACTATTCTCGGACAGGTATCGGGGTGTTTCCTCCCAGAAATGATTTGGCTGACTCGCGGCTGCGCAACAGTCCACAGCCGTTGCGCCGACGATGCGGGTCTGCAGTACGAAGCGTAGTAATGAACCTCCTCCCGATTGCCGTATTTGGTCATAATACATGAGATCAGCGGGAGCATAATTGCCGAAGAGCACGCACGATTTCCATCATTCCCATCGTGTCCTTGCTGCAGTACACTTCCAGGTTCCGCCGCACTCGGCGCCTCTCGTCTTCGGAGACGTTGCCGAAGGTTACGCGACAGAATTCCAGTGAAGCCGTTCCGCCCTCCTGGATTTCCAGACCATCGTAGCTGTTGCCAACGAGCGCCGGCAACACAGCCTTCATAGAAGCGGAACCTCGCTGGGCAGGATGGTAGTACCGGAATGCCCTGAATGGATTCAACAGGTCGACGAAGCGCTTCTCGGTCTCGCGAAACCACGCGGCGTAATTGGGTAGATTATCGGAACACTCCCGCAACACCCCCCTCTCGAATTGCGCATTGTAGGCAACGATCGAGCCCGATCTCCCGAGCAAACCCTGAAGCTGCCGCAGGAATTCGGGCCTTGGGTCTTGGGCATCCTGAGCCAGGAACATCGTATGTTCTGGTTCGGCGTCGAGACTTCGAAGCACGTGCAGCGAAAATTGAAACGGGATCTGCTGCCCTGGGCTTGCGCCGTCATAGGGCGGGAGCGCCATCTGGAAAGTCTCGAAATCAAGGAAGTACGCCGGGAACTGAATCTGTTTCAAGAACCTTTCAATTGGCCGTTTCTCGATATGCGGACGGCCGTCCTTGATTACTTGTTTCTGAGTTCGCTGGATCGCAGTCAATCGCTCTGTTTCCGGGATTTCCGAGATGCGGCTGAATCCGCGGTGCAGGAGATCAAACCCCCGTTTCTTGCCGCGGTAGAGATCAAGAACACTGTGCTCCGGGAGAAACGTCCAGCATTGGTCGTGGAGTGGACAAGGGAACGGATGCTCGCAATGGGCGCCTATTACCACCTCAGGACATGTCCGCTGGCCCACGGTTTTCTGCATCTCCTCCAGTCGAGCGACGATCGACCGAGAGCGTTGCGCCGCTTCTTCCGTTACGTCCTGGCGCACGAACATTCGTTTTGGCTCCAGAGGTCCTCGCCGAACATAGTTTCGATCAAGGTGCATCAACGTGCATTTATGCACCTTTAACCCCGTACCTGTCAGCAGGAATGCCTGGAATGCGACGTCTTGAACATTGACGTCTTTCACTTCGACCGTGCTCTTCACTTCGACCAACTCCCATTCGGCTCGGCCGATTGGGTTCAGGATGTCGACCAGTGCAAAACCACCCGCATAGGCAAAGGCCGATTCGAACAACGGTCGCCGTTCTGTCACAGCCTCCTGAGTCTCCCTCAAAGCTTGATCCAAGTCCCTCCTGCCGTCCCAGATTTCTCGACCGTCGGAATACAATGTCCTCGCTAAACGTGCCACCTCATGTCCTTGGTCGAATGCCGCTTGGGTCGAGTCGTCCACGGCTGGGAATGCCTCCGGAGCGTTGTACCGGCACCACAGCAACTTGGAGCACTGCAACCCTGCAAGGAATCCTGACTTCGAAATCCCTCGTTTAAAGTTCCCATCTTCCTTCCAGTTGGCATCAACCGACGGATTCATTCCGACCTCCTTTCCATCCCCACTCCTCCAACAATTCTTGCCATGCTTTCTTCGCCACCGGGTCTCGCAACGAAATCCAGGAGGGTAGCGCACGGCTCATTTTGCGATGACTCGGGTACTGTCCCGCAGCGGCCAGGTGCGAACCGACTGATTTCGTGATCAAGCCGGTAAAAAGAAGTCTGTGATGCTTGTGGATCTGCACGTAAGTGCGCCGGTGCACAATAATCCTCTGAGCCAGGTCCGGGAACTTCCGAGCTGCGAAGGACTGATGACATCCCGCCTTTCTACACACCGCCATCAGGGACAGCCACGGGCGGCCGATAGGTTTGCCGGTGGTGCTCGAAATCAGCTGTAGATCAAGTAGCGTGTGGTCGATGTGAACCCGCTCGAATGGTCGATCGCAGGTACGCTGCGAGCCGGTGGATTCACTCCGCGGTTCGAACGGATACGCTGCACGCTTCCCTTTCCTGGCCTTTGTTGCCTCGTACCGATCGAGTTGACGGATGCGCTCGCAAAACCACTGATAGCTGGGCCGACCGTGCCCGGCTGCCACGCACTCGTCCCGGAATCGAACGTAGACGGGAAGCCGCCCCTTCTGCTTGAAGGTGAGGAAATCGTCCGCGATCACATTGGCTGCAAGACTGTAAACCTCTGGCGGGAACCGGTCTGTTCGGTTTCCGCGCAACCTGACCTTGGGCAAGAGCCCGAGGAATCCACAGCCGTGAAGATTTTCGGCGTCGCGATAGTCCCTTTTCCAGCGATCAAGTGTCCGCAGCGTGACGCCAGCAACTGCCGGGTTTCCACCCTGAACAGCCCTGAGTCTTCTGAGGGCCTCCGCCAGTTCCTCCGGCGTCGCCGCTAGTGCCGCTGCGGCCAGTTTCGGATTCGTCATCGGCGAGGTGCCGTTCAATTGGGTGATATCACCGCGTGCAAGCCGGCGCGCTTGGCTAAATTGGTGACCGAACTCGTCGTCAGGCCATATCGTTCTGCGATCTTTGCCGTGGTCTCAGTGCCTGCGCGGTACATCGACAGCAAAGCTTCCACCTCTGTCGCAGATAACCTGTGTCGTTTTCCGTTGGTGGCTGCGAGATTCTTCTCGCCCTCTTCCAGTTTTTGGTGTTCAATCTTACCGTTGCAGCGAACTTGATTTTTCATGAACGTACAGTAAAGTACAGTTTCTGACAGTGCAAGGAAATTCTGGACAAAAAACGACTGCTTTGAACAGAATCGAACGCTTGCGGGTTCATACTGGAGCTAGTTGGTCTGAAATCGCGCAAATGCTTGATATGTCGAGAACTACGCTCCATCTCATCCGAAAAGGGAGCGAAGAATTGGATGAACGAACCCTATTGCTACTGGAGCAGGCCGAGATTAACGCAGGCCTCCGTAAACCTCCCGGCGACAAAAGGGGAATCCTGCGGCTGCTGCAGGTCGTGCCGGCTGACCAACTTCAGATACGGGAGTCTGATCACGATAAGCGCGTGGTTGAGGTAGAAGTTGAGTTCAGGCGAGGTTCCACGCCTGAAGGCTTAACCAACAAGGTGCCCGTCAGCGCTCCGGACGCTTCGGTCGCCGCCAAGCTTCTGGTGGATCTTCTGACGGAAGAAGATTACGAGGGCTTCGTCCAACATTGCCTGCCGCCCCGGTTCGCGTCGAAAGAGTTCCTCAACAAGTTGGAACCCGCCAGTTTTTTGCGGCTCCTGGATGCGGCCGTCACGATGTCGCTCGGCGCGAACTGGCGTGAAAGGGTGCGGACCCTCGCCGAAGAGTCGGGCATTTTAAAAACGCCAGAGTCGAGTGAGCAGGGTTAGTTTCACTCGATGTTCGATGCTCATTGTCAGCTGGTCACTTTCTCTCAGATCAGCTTTTTCGAGGTTGATTTCGATTATTGATTAGAGGGCAACTGTAAACGGCGCTTGAAAAGTGCGGCGGGGGGTCATGGGTGTGACCGGGTGGTTGGAAAAGGCGGTGCCTCCATTAACCATGAAGCATGTATCAAGATATGGAACAATGGAGCGAGATACGCAGACGGGTATTGGTGGAAGGGGTGAGCCGGCGGCAGATACTCCGGGAGACGGGGATGCACTGGCGGACTTTGAAGAAGATGCTGGCGCACAGCCAGCCGCCGGGTTATCGGCAGCAGCAACCCCGGCGCAAGACCAAGCTGGGGCCTTATCTGGAACGGGTGGAACAGATTGTCCGGGAGGATCGGACGCAGCCGCGCAAGCAGCGGCACACGGCCAAACGGATCTGGGAACGGTTGCGAAGCGAAGGCTTCAGCGGGGGATACACGTTGGTCAAGAAGACGGTGCGGGAACTGACACAAAAACAGCAGGAGGTGTTTGTGCCGTTGGTGCATCGGCCCGGGGAGGCGCAGGTGGATTTTGGAGAGGCCCTGGTCAAGGTCAACGGCCGGTTGGGCAAGGTGGCGTTTTTCGTGATGGCGCTGCCTTACAGCGACGCGGCGTTCGTGATGGCCTTCGAGCGGGAATGCACGGAGACGTTTTGGGAGGGGCACGCGCAGGCCTTCGAGTTTTTCAACGGGGTGCCCCGCCGGATCACGTATGACAACAGCAAGGTGGCGGTCAGCCAGATCCTGGGCAAGGAGCGGCGGCTGACGCGGGGCTTTCTCCAACTCAAAAGTCATTACCTGTTCGACCATCACTTCTGCCGGGTGGCGCGCGGCAACGAAAAGGGCGTGGTGGAGGGTTTGGTGAAGTTCACGCGGCTGAACTTCTTTGTGCCGGTGCCGCAGGTGCGGGACCTGGCCCAACTCAACGATCAGTTGCGCCAGCACTGCGCGGAGGATCGGCAACGGCGCTTGCGCGGACAGAGTGGTCCCAAGGCGCAATTGCTCTTGGAAGACCAAAAGGCGTTCCTGCCGTTGCCGGCCACGCGATTCGAGGCCTGCCGGAAAGTCTCGACGACGGCCAGCAGCCTGTCGCTGGTGCGGTTTGATCGGAACGATTATTCGGTGCCGGTGCGCTGGGCGCATCATCCCATCGTGGTCAAGGGGGATTATCGGGAGGTGGTGTTGTGCGGCGGGGGTCAGGAGATCGCCCGGCATCAGCGGATTTGGGAGGCCGAACAGGTCCGGTTTGAACCGTTGCACTATCTGGCGTTGCTGGAGACCAAGCCCGGGGCGCTGGATCACGCGCGGCCGCTGGCGGGCTGGACGTTGCCGGAATGTTTTGCATTGTTGCGCCGGCGGCTGGAAGCCGAACGGGACGGCGAAGGCACCCGCGAATACATCCGGGTGTTGCGCCTGTTGGAAAAACATCCGCTGGGCCGCCTGCGGCGGGCGGTGGAAAAGGGGCTGGCGGTGGGGGCGATTACTCGGGATGCCATCGCCCAGTTCCTGTATCCGCACCAAGACTGGCGCGCCACACTGTTCTCCTTGGACGGCCATCCTCATCTGCGCGCGGTGCGCGTGGCGGTGCCCAATCTGGCCGGCTATCGCGAACTTGTGGGAGGTGCGGCATGAACCAGAAACCCTCTGTGCTGTTGCTGGAACATCATTTGAAAGCGCTCAAGCTGCCGACCTTCCTGCGCGATTATGCCAGCGTCGGGGCCGTCTGCGGTCAGGAAAGGGCCGATTATCCGACCTACCTGTTGCGCCTGGCCGAACGGGAGTTGATTGATCGGGAACGCCGCGCCACCGAGCGGCGGATCCGGGAAGCGGCCTTTCCGGTGCTCAAAACCATCGAGACGTTCGCCTTTGCCGCCCAGCCTTCCATCAACGAACCGTTGATGCGGGAACTTCTGCGTGGTGAATACATCGGCAAACGGGAGAACATCCTGCTGGTCGGCAATCCGGGCACCGGCAAAACGCATCTGGCCAGCGCCTTGGGCTTCGCCGCCTGCACCCAGGGCAAGCGCGTGCGCTTCACGACCACCACCGGCCTGGTGACCCAGTTGCTCGAACAACGCGACAACAAAACCCTCCAACGCCTCCACAAACAGTTGGAACGGCTGGACGTCATCATCCTGGATGAACTCGGTTACGTCCCGTTCTCCAAAGCCGGGGCCGAACTGCTGTTCGACGTGGTCAGCCGGGCCTATGAACGCACGAGTTTAATCGTCACGACCAATCTGCCCTTTGAGCAGTGGACCGAGGTGCTGGGCAGTGAACGGCTGGCTGAGAAAGAACTCCTGGCGTATCTGGTCGCGCACAATCTGGTCCGCTGTGGGATGGCCGAGGCGGTGGCCCGTCAGCAGGTGGAGCTGGAGCGGCTCAGTTTCAAGGGAAGCCTCGATGCGCTCCGGCAGTACAGCGCTGCTATTGCTCAGGCGCCCAACCGAAAACTGCGCCGCCAGTTGTGGGAAGATTTGTTGCTCAACCTGGCTCGGGACTTAGTTCCCCGTAGACCCAATCGTCGCGAGCCCCGCGCCGTCAAACACCGACCCAAAGCCTATCCTTTGCTCAATCAGCCACGCCGCCGCTTCATCGAGATCTCCCACCGCAGCCGCTACTGGAAAGGCCGACCCCGCAATTATCGAGGCCTTAATTAAGGGCCATTCGTGACTGACCCTGTTTGGAGTTAGCGTTGCTGCAGACGGTAGAATGCAGATGCTGATGGTGGATTGGCGTCAATAAAACTGAATAAACCGTTGGTGGTCGGATTGCCCACGGTTAAAACCGTGTAGGTGGCAAAATCCACTCGGGTCGAGCGTTGCAGTTCAAACCGGGAATTCGGAAGGCCGGCAAAACTGACCGTAATCTGGCCGGCAAAGCAACTGATGGGCAAAACGGACTGAGGGTAGAGGTTGGTACTGTTGACGCCGACAACCGACAAGCTTTGGGCGCGATTCTCTGCCGCTGAACCCGGAACGAAGGAAACATCGTCGAGCGGGGCATAGACTTCGAGACTCGCCTGTTGGAGCGCCCCTTGAAATTGCGCTTGCA
>Ga0181527_1002446_pt1 | contig 17517 bp, 15 predicted proteins | sample PEATcosm2014_Bin_30_FD_119762 | JGI IMG/M metagenome (GOLD analysis project Ga0181527, IMG submission 119762) | Peatland microbial communities from MTU Mesocosm Facility, Houghton, MI, USA - PEATcosm2014_Bin06_60_metaG | ecosystem: Environmental > Terrestrial > Soil > Wetlands > Peat | place...
CGAGGTGCGGGTCAGCCGGCTGGCCAACCTCTACAAGAAGGTCCGCTTCCTCACCCACGAGAACATCGGCTCCGGCCCCATCCACCTCCCCGAGCAGGACCTCCACACCACCGCGGTGTGGGCCGCCTTCCGGCCGGAGGCGCTGCGCGGCCTCGCGCCGGTGGAGCTGGAGGCCGGTCTGGTGGGCGCGTCGAGAGCGCTCCACGCGGCGGCGTGCCTGCTCTGCATGTGCGACCCGCGCGACCTCGGTACCCACGTGGAGCTGCGCACCCAGGCCGGCCCGGGCGCGGACCACCCCGCGCCGGCGGCGCTCGGCCCGCCGGATCCCGGCGAGCCCCAGGAGTTCGCCGCCGGGTGGCGGCCGGCGGTCGCTCCGGCCCCGGCGGACGACGAGGCGGTCGGATGGCCGGCGGTCTATCTCTATGACGCCACCCCCGGAGGGGTCGGCCTCGCTCCGGCCTGCTTCGATCGCTTCGCGGAGCTGGTGAGATCGGCGACCGAGCTGACCGCGGGCTGTGGATGCACCGCCGGCTGTCCCTCCTGCGTCGGCCCGCCCCCAGCGGCCTGTGACGGCCGGGCGGCGGCGCTCCGCCTGCTCCGGATCGCCGGGGGAACGGCGTGAGCGGCCCAGGGCTGAGGTGAGCGATGGGCAGACCGGCATGAGGGACGGGAGGGCCGGTATCCGGGGCGGCAAGGCCGGCGTCGTCGGACCTCGTCGCCGATGAGCCCGCCCGTGCTCAGCCCCACCACGCCCGTCGACGCGGTGAGCGTCCTGCGAGCTCGCCTCGCCGCCATGGGCGGCCTCGCCGATCTCTCGCGACCACTGCCCCCGCGGCGGGTGCCCGAGATCCCGACGCCGGTCGAGCGCGCCGCGGCCCTCGGCTTCGCAGCCGAGCACGGGATCCTGATCCGGCGTGTCCGGGTCGACCTGGCCCCCTTCCTGGAGCGGGCCGGCGCCGGTCCTCCGGCGACTCCCCCGGATCTGGTCCGGCTCCTCTACCGGCTGCCCCCGGGCGCCCCGGCCGGACCGGTGGCGGACGAGGACGCCCTGGTCCTCGACATCGAGACCCTGGGGCTCCGCGGCAGTGGGGTGGTCCCCTTCCTGGTTGGCCTGGGGGCGCCCCGGGGCGCCTGCCTGGAGATCGACCAGTACCTGCTCGCCGACCTGGACGCGGAGGCGGTGATGCTCGATGCCATCGCGGCCCGCCTGGCCCGGTGCCGGGTCCTGCTCAGCTACAACGGGCGCGGCTTCGACGTGCCGGTGCTGCGGGCGCGGTGCGTCATCAACCGGCTCCCTGCAGACGCTGTCTCGCCGCCGATCCACTCCGATCTGCTCGGCCCGGTCCGTCGCCTCTTCCGCGAGCGCCTCGGCGCCTGCACCCTCCGCCAGGCGGAGGTCGCGCTGCTCGGCCTCGAGCGCGGCGACGACGTCCCCGGGGCGGAGGCGCCCGCCCGCTTCCGGGCCTGGCTCGACGGGGCGCCGGCCCACCTGCTGGAGGGGGTGGTCCGGCACAACCAGCTCGACCTCTGCGCCACCGTCGTGCTGGGGGCGCGGCTCACCGCCCACGCGGCCGGCCGGATGGTCGAGCCGGTGCATCCGGCTGACCGCTACCGGCTGGGTGTCCACCTCGAGGCCATCGGCTTCCGCGACGCCGCCACGGAGGAGCTGGCGGCGGCCTTCCGGGAGGAGTCGTCGCCCTGGTCCCGTCCCGCGGGCCACCGGCTGGCCCGGCGGCTCGGCCGTGAGCGGGCCGCGGCGCGGACTGCGGTGCTGCGCGAGCTCTGCCGCCGCCATCCCGACGACCTGACCGCCGCCCGGGGTCTGGCCATCGCCCTCGAGCGTTCCGGGGACATCGCGGGCGCCCTCGGCGTCTGCGTCGAGGTGGAGGCGGTGCTCGCCGCCTGGGCGGGCTGGCGCCGGCGGCTGGCGGTGGTCGCCAGCCGTGGCGGCGGCCCCGAGTCGGAGTGGCGCCGCCGGAAGGAGCGGTTGCTGCGGCGCCAGGAGCGGCGCGGGCGAGGCGGCCGGCGCGCCCGGGTGGTCGCCGCGGCGGCCGGCCCCGGCGCCACCCTTCCGTTGGACGGCAGCGGCTGAATCGGGCTCGGAGACCGTTCAGCGCGCCATCGCGGCGAACCCTGGGAGCACCGGCGCGCGTTCCACCGGCGACAATGGCCCGCCGATGGACAAGCTGAGACCCACCCCGCCCGACCACCCCGAGGGGCTTCCGGAGCCCGCGAGTGGGGAGGGCGTGCCCGCCGCGGGGGACGAAGCGGTCCTGCTCGGAGCCGGGATGGACGGGGCCGTCGTGGAGGGGGCCGCGCTGGGCCCGGTGGACGGATCGGCCACCTCCGGCGCTCTCCGCCCGGGCAGCGGGCTGCGCGGGGTGCGCAACTCGCTGATGATGCTGGTCGCCCAGCTCGCCTCGCGGCTGCTGGCCCTGGGCACGGTCATCGTCATCCTCCACTCCCTCGGAGCGGGCGACTTCGGCCAGATGCAGACCGCAATCACCTATGGGGCGATCGTCTCGGTGGTCGCCGACCTGGGCCTCAGCACCCTCTTCCTCCGCGAGGGGGCCCGCCGTCCCCAGCTTGTCGGGCGCTACCTCGACAACATGCTCTCGCTCCGGATCCCGCTGCTGTGCGTCGCGATCCTGGTGCTGGCCGGCGCGCTCTGGCTGCTCGGGCTGCACTCGCTGATCGTGGCCTCGGCCGCGCTCATGGTCGGGTCCGGCCTCCAGCTCCTCCTGCGCAACACCTTCTACGCGCTCCAGCGGGTCAAGTGGGTGGTCGCCGAGATCCTCCCCGAGGCCCTCCTGCTGCTCGGGCTGGTGGTCATCGGCGCGCTCCGCGACCTCGGCACCGGCTACTTCATCTGGGCCTACACCTTCAGCTACCTGGGGGCGGCCGCCTACTTCGCCACCGTGCTGCTGCTCACCGGCAGCTGGCGGCCGCACTGGCGATTCGAGATGGGGCTGATCCGGCCGTGGATGGTGATGACCCTGCCGCTCGCGATCAGCTACGTCTTCACCACCGTCTACTGGCAGATCGACGTCCCCATCCTGCAGCACTTCGGCCCGTCCACCCCCACCGCCTGCCCGACTCTCACCAGCCTCAGCTACTGCGAGGTGGGCTGGTACCAGGCGGCCTACAAGCCCTTCCAGGCGCTGCTGGTGATCCCCTTCGCGCTCCGCACCGTGGTCTTCCCGCTGCTCGCCGTGTACCACCGTGAGGCGCCGGAGCGGCTGGTGATCGCGGTGACGAAGTTCTTCAAGGCCCTGGTCGCGCTGGGCCTGCCGGCCTCGATCGGGGTGATCGTGCTCGCCGACCAGTACACGTCGCTCTTCAGCCTCTATCCGCAGGCGGCCCCCTCGCTCCGCCTGCTCGGGGTGACCATCGTCTTCATGTTCGCCGACAACGCCAACGCCACCGCCCTGCTGGCAATGGATCGGCAGCGCACCTATGCGTGGATCGTCGGGGTCGGCATGGTGATCAACGGGGTCTCCAACGCGGTGCTGATCCCCGTCTTCGAGCACCTTCACCCCGGGAGCGGTTACCTCGTCACCAGCGCCGACACCGCCCTCACCGAGGTGGGGCTGGTGGTCATCGGACTGCTCGTGCTGCGCCGTCTCGGAGTCGGCATCCCGGTGCTGCGGCTGAGCTGGCGGATCGTGCCCGCGGCGCTGCTGATGGGCGGCTTCCTGCTCCTCGTCCACCCCCAGGGACGGGTCGCGACGGTGGCCGTCACCGTCGCCGGTGGCGCCCTCTACCTGGCCGCGCTCTGGCTGTTCCGCGCCGCCGATCCCGACGAGCGCACGCTGATTCGGCGGGCCTTTCAGAGGGGCTGATCCGGCACCACCCGGCGCAGGTTGCGATTACGGCCGGGCGGCGGCGGTGGCGCTCGGTGCGGGCGTGCTGGAGGGGGCGGCGGAGGCCGGCGGGGTGGCGTTGGCGGGAACGTCCGCGCCGCCCTGGACCATCTGGTCGTACGGGGTCTGCCAGTCGCCCTCGCCGTCCGAGTACGACGCCTGGAGCGTGCTGCCGAGCACCTGGACGGGGTCACCCACCTGGCTCCAGTTGTAGTAGGTCACCGCGTTGTCTTGGCTCAGGTTGATGCAGCCATGGGAGGTGTTCTGACCGTATGGGTACACGAGGTTGCAGTCCTCCCCGCTGTAACCGCAGGCCCAGTACGCATCGTGGATGTAGTACCCGTCCGAGGAGACCGCGGTGTCGTCGTAGACGTTCTCGTCGTAGTACTCGGACCCGCCCGGGGTGCAGGCGGCGGGGGTCTCGAAGGTGGGGCAGGACTGCATCTTCACCACCGGGGTGTGGTACAGCACCACCAGGGTGCCGCCGATGGTGAGGAAGCCGGGCTTGCCGGTGTTGGTCGCCCAGGTGTGGAGGAGCGTGCCGGTGGCCGTCGAATCGCCGTCGTAGACGTAGAAAGTGCGGGTCTGGGTGTTGACGACGGTGAGGTGCGCCGCGCCGATGCTGAAGCTCATGCTCCAGTCACCCAGGCCCCAGTAGCCGTTGCCGGCATCCACCCCGTTGAGGTCCGCGTCCACGGTGACCTGGGTCCCGCTCTGCCAGAAGTTCTCCGGCCGGTAGTGGACGTCGCGGCTGTCGTACCAGTACCACCCGCCCGGCTGGGGCGGGTTGCTCACCACCGCGATGTGGTCGACGATCCCCTGCTGGTCGGCGGTCGGGATCGGTGTGTTGAACTGGAGCTCGATCGGCATCCCGATCCCCACTGTCTCGCCGTTGGTGAGGCTCTCCACCGAGGTGAGCAGCCGCTTGGCGCTGGTCATCGTCTGGAAGCTGGAGGTCGCCACCGTCTCACCGCCGTTGGCGTTCACCGCGGTCGCGGTGACGGTGTAGGAGGCGCCGAGGTCGAGCCCGCCCGCGTACGTCCACACGCTGCCGTCGTCCTCCGGGGTCCAGGCGGTCGTCTCGGGCGCCCCGTTGACGTCGACAGAGATCGCGCTGACGGTGGCGTTGACCGCGATCGCCTCGACCACGGCGTCCAGCGGCACCCCCGTCGACCCGTCGGCCGGGTTCACCGTCAGTGTGGGCGGGCCGGCGTCGACGACGCGGGGCGAGGCGTGGGGGCTGGGCGTCGCCGTCGCGGCTGGGTGTGACGGGCTGCAGGCGGCCAGCGCGATGCATGCGGCACCGAGGATCACCGGCCACGAGCTGTGCCGCGGCACCGAACGCATCACTCCTCCCACCCTGCCGTTCCGGCGGGGCCACGACCTCAGCGGCGCACGGCTTCCCCCGCGCGCCCTTCGCCTAGGTTAACGCCGATGCCCCCTTCTCCGGTTACCGCCAACTCCGCGGAGCCGATCGGGCGCGCTTGCCTCGGGCAGCTCAGCCCTCCGGTGAGGAGGCCGCCAGTGCCTCGGCGAGCTGGGCGGGGCTGATGTTGGCCCCCGAGCAGACCAGGGCGACCCGGCGGCCCCGCAGCCGCGGAGCCAGGACCGGGTCGAGGGCGGCGGCCAGCGGGGCGGCTCCGGCCGGCTCCACCAGCGTGCGCGTCTTCTCGATCATCAGCCGCGTCGCGGTGAGCAGGTCCCGATCCTCGACCAGGACGAAGTCGGTGAGCCACTGGCGCATGATCCGCTGGGGCAGCTCGAAGGCCGTCCCGGTGGCCACGCCCTCGGCGGTCGTGGTATTGGGCCGCTCCACCATCGCCCCGGCGCGCCACGAATCGTGTGCCGCCGGCGACTGGGCCGACTGCACCCCGATCACCTCGAGCGTGGGCCGGACCGCGCGGGCCACGATGCAGGCCGCGGAGGCCCCGCTGCCGCCGCCCACCGCGACCAGGAGGACGTCGATCTCCGGCTGGTCCTCGAGGATCTCGAGGGTGCAGGTGGCGACGCCGGCGATGAGGTCGGGCTCGTTGCCGGTGTGGACGTAGCGCAACCCGCGCTCCGCGGCCAGCGCCTCGCAGTGGGCGCGCGCCTCGTCGAAGGCGCGGCCGACGCAGATCACCTCGGCACCGAGATCGCGCATTGCCTCGACCTTGACCGGGTTGGCGTGCTCCGGCACGCAGACCGTGGCCGGGATCCCGAAGAGATGCGCCCCATAGGCGACCGACTGGCCGTGGTTGCCGGTGGAGGCGGTGATCACTCCCTGGCGGCGGGTGTCGAAGTCGAGCCGGCTCATCAGGTTGATGCCGCCGCGGACCTTGAAGGCCCCGGTCGGCATGAGGTTCTCGTGCTTGACCCAGACCGCGGCTCCGACCATCCGGTCCAGCGCCGGGTAGGAGCGCAGCGGCGTCCGCGGCAGATGGTCACGGATCGTCTCCCGGGCGGCCAGGACGTCGGCGAAGGTCGGGGCCTGGAGCGGCATCCCCGGCACCCTACCAGCCTTGCGCGAGCGGCCGCCGAGGGGCTCGGGCCGGGCTCGCGGTGGGGGCCCGGGGACGGGTGTCAGGCGATCGCGGTCCGCAGGAAGTCGAATGCGGTGTCAGCGATCTCCTCCCAGCCCTCCTGGTTGCAGAGGAGATGGCAGCGGCCGGGAAAGACCTGGAGGGGCGCGGGTCGGGGCGAGCGCCGGTAGGCGAGGGCGTTGCGCCGCACGGCGTCGAGCGGGCAGAGGTGGTCGGAGTCGCCGGTGAGGAAGAGGAGGGGCGGGTGCTCGCGAGGCCAGTGGATCCTGCCGCTCCGGTTCAGCGTGCTCCGCGGGACATTGCGGCTCTCGGGCACCACGTAGCGCTCGAACGCGATGTCGCTCTGCTCACGCGTCATGGTGTTGCAGAACGCGTAGTGGAAGCGGGCCGGCGTCATGATCACCGGCCGGCCGCCGGCGAAGGGGTTGACGTGAGGGAAGTTGGCGCGGAAGAAGTGCGGGTCGAGCGAGAGGATTCCCCGAGCCGGCGCCGAGCTGATCGCCACGCCGGCTCTGACCAGCCCGTCATTGACCAGCCTCTGGATCACCAGGCCGCCCACCGAGTGCCCGACGGCGAGCGGTGGCTCCGGCATTCGGCCGATGACCTCCTGGAGGTGCTGCACCACGCGCCCGAAGGTGAGGGACCCGAGCTTCGGATCGAGGTGCCGGCGCAGCTCCTTCGGCTCTCCCTCATGGAACGGCCAGTTGGGGGCTACGCAGTCGAAGCCGGCGGCGGTGGCTCGCTCCACCCACGGCGCCCAGCTCCGGGCGTTCATGTACATGCCGTGCACCAAGACCAGCGTGGGCCGGGCGGAACCCATGGCGCGCCAATCTATCACCGACCGGCTAACTTGAGGTGGGGCTCTTCTGCAGGCCCGGACCCGGAGGACACGGGATGACCGACACCTTCGAGACGGCGACATCCGCCGACGGGACGCCGATCGCCTTCACGCGGAGTGGCCACGGCCGGCCGGCCGTGCTCATCGGCGGAGCCTTCAGCGACCGGGCCGCCGCGGCCCCTCTGGCCGCGGTCATGGCCCCGCACTTCAGCGTTGCCGTCTACGACCGGCGGGGCCACGGCGACAGCGGCGACTCCGCCGTCTACGCGGTGGAGCGCGAGGTGGAGGACCTCCACGCGGTGATCGAGCGGGTCGGCGGCCGCGCCGCCGTGGTCGGGCACTCCTCGGGCGCCATTCTCGGTCTGGAGGCGGCGCGGTCGCACGGGCCGGTCGAGCGGGTCGTCGCCTACGAGCCGCCCTACATCGTCGATGGACGCCCACGCCCCGCGGACGATCTGGTGGAGCGGCTGCGGGCCCTGCTCGACGCCGGCCGGCGCGACGACGCCGTGGCACTCTTCCAGGCCGAGGGAGTCGGCATCCCCGCGCCGGTGGTCGAGGGATTCCGGCAGACCGCGATGTGGCCCGGACTGGTGCGGCTCGCTCACACCCTGCCCTACGACGTGGAGATCACTGGGCCGGGCAACCGGCTCCGGCCCGACCACCTCGCCGAGGTCGCGGTGCCCGCGCTGGTCATCGCCGGCACGGCCGGGTTCCCATGGATGATGGCTGGCACGCGCGCCGCCGCCGCGGCCATTCCGGGGGGGCGCCACCTGACCCTCGAGGGTGGCGACCACGGCACCCCTCAAAGCCATCCGGAGCTTCTCCTCCCGGTGCTCCTCGACTTCCTCGCCTGAGTCGCGACGGAGTTGCCACCGCGTGGTGCAGCGCTCCGGGGAATGGCGCACTGACCTCGACGGTGGTTGGCGGCCTGGCGCATGATGGGCGGGCCGCAGAACACCGGCCCACGAGGAGAGGTCACGGATGGCTCGACCGATCCAGAGCACGATCCAGGATGCTCCGCTCACGCTCACCGAGATCCTGATGCGTGGGCGTGCTCTCTTCGCGGCGAGCCAAGTGGTGACCTTCGAGGGCGGCTCCTCGCGCCGCGCCAGCTTCGCCGACGTCGCAGATCGCGCCGCCCGCCTCGCCGCTGGGCTGCGCAACCTCGGCATCCGGGCCGGGGACCGGGTGGGCACCCTCTGCTGGAATCACCAGGAGCACCTCGAGGCCTACTTCGCAGTCCCCTGCCTGGGGGCGGTGCTGCACACGCTCAACCTCCGCCTCTCGCCGTCCCAGCTCGCCTTTGTGATCAATCACGGCGGCGACCGAGTGGTGATGGTCGACGCGGGCCTGGCGCCGCTGCTGGCCGCGATCCGTCCGCAGCTCACCAAGGTGGAGAGGGTGATCGTGGTGGGTAGCGGCGACGCCGCCGGGCTCGGCGACGTCGTCGACTACGACGCGCTGCTCGCGGCCTCGGAGCCGCTGCGCGACTGGCCGGCGCTGGACGAGCGGCAGGCGGCCGCCATGTGCTACACGACCGGCACCACCGGCGAGCCGCGGGGCGTCGTCTACAGCCACCGCTCGATATGGCTGCACTCGTTCGCGGTTGCCGGCGCCTTCGGACTCAACGAGGACGACGGGATCGGGCTGATGGTCCCGATGTTCCATGTCAACGGCTGGGGGCAGCCCTACGCGGCACTGATGTGCGGCGCCGACCTGCTCCTCCCGGAGCGGTTCCTGCAACCCCAGCCGCTGCTCTCCTTCGTCCTCCAGGAGAGGCCGACCATCCTGGTGGGGGTGTCGACCATCTTCCAGGGTCTGCTGATGGCGGCGGAGGGGGAGGGGGCGGACCTCGGCTTCATCCGGCTGGGGGTCGCCGGCGGCTCGGCGGTGCCGACCAGCCTGATGCAGGCGTTCGAGCGGTGGTTCCCACTGATCCAGGCCTGGGGGATGACCGAGACCAGCCCGCTCGGAACGGTCGCCTTCCCGCCCCGGGGGGTGGCCCCGGATGACCCCCGTTACTGGCGCTACCGGTCGAAGACGGGGCGTCCCGTCCCCGGGGTGGAGCTCCGGATCGTGGACCCCGGCGGCGTGCCGCTGCCCTGGGACGGCAGGGCGGTGGGGGAGATCGAGGTGCGCGGGCCGTGGATCACCGGCTCCTACTACGGCGGCGCGGCGGCCGAGCGCTTCCATGACGGCTGGCTGCGCACCGGCGACCTGGCCACCATCGACGAGCACGGCTACGTCCAGATCACCGACCGGACCAAGGACATCATCAAGTCAGGGGGCGAGTGGATCAGCTCGGTGGAGCTGGAGAATCAATTGATGGCCCACCCCGCCATCCTGGACGCCGCCGTCATCGGCATCCCGGACGAGCGCTGGCAGGAGCGGCCGCTCGCGGTGATCGCCTTCAAGCCCGGCCAGTCGGTCGAGCCCGACGAGCTGCGCGAGTTCCTGCGTGGCAAGGTGCCCAGCTTCTGGCTTCCGGAGACCTGGGCGGTGGTGGTCGCCATCCCCAAGACGTCGGTGGGCAAGCAGGACAAGAAGGTGATCCGGCAGCTCCAGGCGGACGGACGGCTGGAGCTCCGCCGCCTGGTGCGGGTGCTGGGCGGCTGAAGCCGCGGTGGCTCAGCGCTGCCTCTGCCGGCGCCACCCGACCAGTGCCGTCCCGCTGATGGCCAGCAGCGCCGCCAGTCCCGCGGCGAAGACCGCGAGACCGGGGACGGAACCTCCGCCGGGCTCGGGCATTCCTCCTCCGCTCGTGGGCACAGGGGCGGGCGTTGCCGGCGGCGCCGCGGCGACCACGTACATCAGGATCAGGGTGGGGTCTTCGAAGCCATAGTCGCCGACCGCCGCGCAGTCGTCAGCGTCGGCGCAGGCCACACCGACCAGCTCGCTGTTCTGGTCGGTGCCCCCGTTGGGGGTGTTGGCCACCAGCGACCAGGAGGTGCCGTCCCAGGCGTCGACGAGGGTCGAGCTCAGATCGTCGACCGTGACCGTGCCGACCGCCCAGCAGGAGCTGTCGCTGGTGCAGCTGACGCCCGACAGTATGTTGGGGTTCGCAGATGGGGAGTCGTCGTTGGCGGCGCTGACGACAGACGCCGTCCACGTCCCCCCGTCGAGGTTCAGGAACAGGTTCTGGGTCGGACCTGAGCCCGGGTAGTAGTAGCCGACCGCCCAGCAATAGGAGGCGGTGACGCAGGAGATGCCGTCAAGGATGTTGTCGCCCGAGCCCTCGTTGGCGGGAAGGCCCGTCACCCCCTGCCAGCTGCTCCCATCCCAGCCGACGACGAGCATGGTCTGGGGGTTCGCCTCGTAGTTGGCTCCCGCCGCATAGCATTGGCTGGCACTCACGCAGGAGATGCCGTTGAGGTAGCCCACGGTCCCCCCTGAGCTGCCGGTGTCCAGCGTCCACGTGCTGCCACCCCATTGCTCGATCAGGGTCTGCATGCTTCCCGCGGCCCCGTCCGGCTCCCAGTAGCCCACCGCCCAGCAGTCGGCGGCGTCGGGACAGGCGATCCCGTCGAGGACGTAGGAGCCCGCGGGGTCGCCGCTGAACTGGGGGAGCGCCGATGCGGTCCACGACGATCCGTTCCAGTGCTCGCCCAGGGGGAGGGCGTCGGTGCCGACGATGTACCTCCCCACGGCCCAGCAGTCGGTGGTGCTGTCGCAGGAGACGGCGTCGAGCGAGTTGAACTGCAGAACGCCGCCGGTGGCATTGATGTTGTCACTGGTGACCGCCGACCACGCCGTGCCGTTCCACTCCTCGATGAGCGTTTGACTCTCCTCTGAGCCGGTGGCGGTCTGCTGGCCCACGGCCCAGCATTCAGTGGCGCTGGGGCACGCGACCGCCGCCAGGGTGTTGGACGACGTGCCGGGGTTGGGGCTCGCCGCCAGGGTCCAGGTGGTGGTCGCCCCCGCTGCCAGCGGCGCGGCCAGGAGCGCTCCGGCGGCGACGGCCGCGGCCGCCACGACCACGCGCCAGGTTCTCCACAATGCGTGCTGTCCGCTCATCGCCTTGCCGCCTCCCACCCGGCCACCGCACCCGCTGCCCTCCCGGCGCCTTTCGCGATGACCAAGGACATCAATGTCCTCTGGGGGGCCCTGGGGTCGTAAGGGACCGCGGTCACGGGTGACCCCGGGACATCGGACGAGGGAGCTAGGGTCGAGTGGTCCATCTCTCAGGCCAGCCGGCTCGGTGCGGCTCGGCCGCCGCTGAGGCAGCTCTCCGGCGGTTCCGGGGCGCCCCTACTGGAGCCCCGCGGCCTCCAGGGCGACCTCGTGGAGGCGGCCGTTGCTGGAGACCCCGGCGCCCCCCACCGGCGAGTCGGCGCTGCGATCGGTGAAGCGGCCGCCCGCCTCCTCGACGATCAGGGCCAGAGCGGCGAAGTCCCAGAGGTTGGCGCGCGCCGACCAGCCGATGTCGGCCGTGCCCCGGGCGACCGAGAGGTGGGAGAGCGAGTTGCCCATGCCCCGGCTGTCCCAGCAGCGTCCCGCCAGGGCGCGGAGGCGGGCGTCCATCCCCACCCGGACGAATCCGGAGATGCTGGTGTGGGCGAGCATCGCCGCCTCCACCCGGTCGATGTCGGAGACCCGAATGGGCTTGCCGCCGGCGGTGGCCCCCTCACCGCGGGCGGCGGCGTAGCGCTGGCCGAGTGCGGGCACCGAGGCCACCGCGCAGACCGTGATCCCGTCGTGCTGGAGGGCGATCAGCGAGGCCCAGGTCTCGTAGCCGCGGATGAAGCTGCGGGTCCCGTCGATCGGGTCAACCACCCAGCGGGCGCCGGAGGTGTCGGCCAGGTCGCCGCCGTACTCCTCGCCGACCACTCGCTCCCCGGGGCGGTCGCGCGAGAGGCGGTCCCGGATCCGCTCCTCGATCTGGCGGTCGGCCTCGGTGACCTCGGTGAGGTCGAGCTTGCGCTCCACCTTGAGGTCGAGGCTGCGCCAGCGGCTCAAGGAGATCACGTCGGCCATGTCGGCCAGCTCGTGGGCGAAGCGGAGGTCGGGGTTCATCGGGGTGGCGTCCGGTCCATCGGGCGCAACGGTAACCAATCTTCGGCGCTGCCCGGCCCGGGGCGGCCGGGCTAAGCTCTGGGATGCCCACACCCACCCCAGAGAGAGGTTCCGGCCGATGGCCCACCGCAAGCTGTCCGTTCTCGACCCCACCGGTTTCGTCGTCCTGCGCGATCGCCAGGGCCAGCCCATCCCCCCCGCGGAGTGGAACGGTCTGGAGTTCATCGACTGGAAGTCGGGCGGTGACACCAACTTCGCCCCGCTCGCGTCGGCGCTGGGCGAGATGGAGTGCCGCGGCTTCTGGGACCACGGCAAGCCCGACAAGGACGGCATCTGGACCAAGAACCGGGAGATCGCCCCCTCGCTGGTCCGCTACGTCGAGCAGATCGGCGCCCGCTACGGTCGGGTGCGGGTCATCGAGCTGAACCCCAGTGACGAGGCCGCCGCCCTCCGCCAGCTCCACCTCGACGACAACAACCGGCTCAATCCCGACGGTGAGGGCTGGGTGGTGCGTGCCTGGCTGGAGCTGGACGCTCCGCTCGGGTCGACCTTCATCCTCCGCGAGCAGAAGGAGGACGCGGGCACCGAGAGCCGGATCCCGCTGCACCCGGGGATGCAGATGGTGATCGACACCGAGCGGCTCTGGCACGTGGTCCACAACCCCGGCCCCCAGCCCCGGCACGCCCTGATCACCTCGTTCGAGTCCGGCGACGCGCTCGAGGCGTGGATCGCCAGCCAGCTCCCGGCTGAGGTGGCTGCCGGCTGACCCTCCGCTGCAGGCCGCGGGGGTGACGGTGCCGTCATCCCCGTGGTCTCCACCTGCCGCGGGCCCAGCGGGAGCCCGCCGGCCCACCTGGGAAGGCCGCCGCGCAGGGTCAGGAGCCGGCCTGCGCCACGCAGTCGGCGCAGGTGCCGGAGAACTCGAGGCGGTGGTCGACGGCGACGAAGCCGGCGTCCGCCGCCACCCGCTCGGCCCAGCGCCAGACCACGGTGTCCTCGACCTCCACCGTCCGGCCGCAGGAGCGGCAGACCAGGTGGTGGTGGTGCTGGTCGGTGCCGCAGTGACGGTACAGGAGCTCGCCTCCGTCGGCGCGCAGCGAGTCGATCTGCCCGGCCGCGGCCAGGGTTCGCAGCTGCTGGTACACGGTGGTCAGGCCCACCCGCTCCCCCCGCGCCCGCAGGGCCGCGTGGAGCTCCTGGGCGCTGCGAAAGCGGTCGGTCTCGGCCAGCACCGTGGAGAGGGCTCTCTTCTGCCGAGTCGAGCGGATGTCGGCAGCGGGGGTGGCGACCCCCCGGGGGGATGCCGGGTTGCTATCTGGAACCATACCGGATAAACTCTGTAACTGCATCCATTACCGATAAGGATACCACGGCCATGGAGAAGATGATGACCAGACCCACGGGGAACCGGGGCGGCCGGACCCTCACGACTGCTCGGAGCCTCCTGGCTGCGATGGCCGCCCTCGCCGCGATGGGCGCCGCCTGCGGGCCGGCGTCGGGCTCGGACCCGAGCAAGATCATCGCCGTCGGCGCGGAGAACGAGTACGCCAACGTCATCGCCCAGATCGGTGGGCCGTACGTGTCGGTCTCCGCGATCGAGAGCAATCCCAACACCGACCCCCACACCTTCGAGGCCAGCGCCCAGGTCTCCAGCGAGGTGAGCGCCGCCCAGTTGGTGGTGGAGAACGGGGTGGGTTACGACAGCTGGATCGACACCATCCTCTCGTCGTCCCCCAATTCCTCGCGCCGGCTGATCGACGTGCAGACCCTGCTGGGCCTGCCCAACAACACCCCCAACCCACACCTCTGGTACGACCCCACCACCATGCCCGCGGTCGCCACCAGGATCGCCGTTGACCTGGCCGCGCTGGAACCGGCGCACGCGGGCTACTTCCACAGCCAGGCGACGACATTCGTCAACTCGCTCGCACCCTGGAACGGGGCGATCGCCGCCCTGAAGTCGAGCTTCGGCGGAGCGCCGGTGGCGACCACCGAGCCGGTGGCCGACTACCTGCTGCAGGCCGCCGGCCTGAACAACCTCACTCCGTGGCCGTTCCAGGCGGACGTCATGAACGGCGTCGACCCGCCAGCCCAGGATGTGAGCCTCGAGCAGGGCTTCTTCACCCAGCATAAGGTCAAGGTGTTCATCTACAACCAGCAGGTGACCGACTCCCTGACCCAGTCACTGCTGACGCTGGCCTCGCAGAACGGGATACCGGTGGTGGGCGTCTACGAGACCATGCCCACCCCCGGTTACGACTACCAGACCTGGATGAGGGCGGAGGTCAACGCGATGAAGCAGGCGCTCGCCGACGGGACGTCGACAACCCGGTTGTGAACGGTCACCACCCCGACCCGAGCGCGGCCGATCCCATCCTGAGCGTGGAGGGCGTCGGCGTCTCGCTCTCGGGGCGGCGGATCCTGGACGACGTCCGCTTCCGCATCATGCCGGGTGAGTTCACCGGCCTGATCGGCTCCAACGGGGCGGGCAAGACCACGCTCTTCCGGGTCATCCTCGGCCTCCAGGCCGCGAGCGCGGGGAGGGTGCTGGTGGGGGGACGGCCGCTCACCCGGCGCAACCCGATCATCGGCTACGTCCCCCAGAAGGTCTTCTTCGACCCCGACATGCCGCTGCGCGCCCGCGATGTGGTGGCGCTCGGCCTCGACGGGCACCGTCTGGGGGTGCCGCTCGGCTGGGGGCGCCGCCGGCAGGCCGTCGACCGCATGCTGGAGGCCGTCGACGCGCGCCACTTCGCGGACGCCCGGGTGGGCAACCTCTCCGGTGGCGAGCAGCAGCGCGTGCTCATCGCCCACGCCCTGATCAGCCGGCCTCGGCTGCTCCTCCTCGACGAGCCGCTCGCCAACCTGGACATCCGTGCCGAGGGCGAGGTCGTCGCCCTGCTGGCCCGGATCGCCCGCGAGGAGCGGATCGCCGTCTTCATCTCGGCGCACGACGTGAACCCGCTGCTGCCGGTGATGGACCGCCTCGTCTACGTCGCCGCGGGCAGGACGGCGAGCGGCACCACCGAGGAGGTGATCCGCGCCGAGGTGCTCTCCGCCCTCTACGGCCAGCATGTCGACGTCCTCCGTGTGCACGGACGCATCCTGGTGGTCGCGGGCGCCGAGGGCCCCTCCGGGGTCACGGTGGAGGAGACCGACGCCAGCGCGGCCGCGGCCGATGCCGTGGGGCTGCGATGAGGCGCCACCAGTGAGCCAGGTCCTCCGCGCTCTCTTCGCGCCCGGCTTCTTCGCCAGCGGCCCGGTGCGCGCGGCGCTGGTGGTGGGGGCCGTGGTGGCGCTGGTGACGGGTGTCGTCGGCGTCTTCACCGTCATCCGCGGCCAGGCCTTTGCCGGGCACGCGCTCGGCGAGGTCGGCTCGGCGGGGGGATCCGCCGCCTTCCTGGGCGGCGCCAACCCGCTCTGGGGCTACATGGGGATCGCGGTGGTCGCCGCGGGGCTCATCGAGCTGCTCGGATTGCACCGGCCTCGGGCGCGCGACGTCGCGACCGGTCTGGTCCTCGGGGCGGGCCTCGGCCTCGCGGCACTCTTCCTCTACCTGGACACCACCTCCTCGAGCACCACCGGCGTGAGCGTGACCATCCTCTTCGGCTCGCTCTTCGCGGTCAGCCAGCCGATGCTCCCGAGCATCGTGGCGCTGAGCGCGGTCGCCCTGGTGGTGATCGCGAGCTGCTACCGGATGCTGCTGCTCAGCTCGCTCAGCCCCGACCTTGCGGCGGCCCGCGGCGTGCCCGTGCGCGCCGTCGCCATCGCCTACCTGGTGGTCATGGCGGTGGCGGTCTCGCTCGCCGCCGAGACCATCGGCACGATCCTGGCCACGGCGCTGCTCATCGGGCCGCCCGCCACCGCGCTGCGGCTCACCAAGCGGCCCGGAGGGGCCATGGCCGTTGCCGGCCTGGTGGGTGTCGCGGCCGTGTGGATCGGGATCGTGCTCGCCTACGACAGCTTCTACTGGCCCCCCGTCGACCACGGCTGGCCGGTCAGCTTCTTCGTGGTCGCGCTGGTCTTCGCGTTCTACCTGGCCGGTGGTGCCGTGGCGGCGCTGGGCCGGGCGCGCCGCGACCGGGGCCGGGGCGCGGCGCTCCGGCTCGAGACGAGCACCTGCGCCGACGCCCACGGCCAGGCCGCCTAGGCGGAGGGAGGCGGGATGTTCTCGGGCTTCATGGTCGACACCTGGATCGCCGCCAGCATGGTGGCGGTGATCGCCGGCGTGGTGGGTTTCTTCGTGGTGCTGCGCGGCTCGGCGTTCGTCGCCCACGCCATCCCGCACGGCTCCTTCGGGGGGGCGGCCGGGGCCGTCCTCATCGGCGCGAACCCGATCGCGGGGCTCGGCATCTTCGCGGTCGGCGGAGCCCTCGGCATCGGCTGGCTGAGCCGGCGCGGCCGCCACGACGTGGCCACCGCCCTGGCGCTCGTCCTGATGCTGGGGCTCGGCGCGCTCTTCCTCTCCTTCAGCGTCGAGTACGCGGAGGCGATCTACTCGCTGCTCTTCGGCGAGGTGCTCGGCGTGCCCGCCGACGACCTGCTGCCGATGGCCGGACTCGGCCTGGCCTGCATCCTCGCCATCGCGATCCTCTACCGCCCGCTGCTGCTGACCGCCATCACCCCCGAGGTGGCGGAGGCGCGTGGGGTGAGGGCAGGACGCATCGAGACCGGCTTCCTGCTGGTGGTCGCCCTCGCCGCCACCATGACGGTGCCGGTGGTGGGGGTCCTGCTGATGTTCAGCCTGATGATCGGTCCCGCGGCCACCGCCCGATCGTTCACGGACAGCCCGCTGCAGGCCATCGGTCTCTCCGTGGCGGTGGCCCTGGCCATCGTCTGGTTCGCGATCGCGGTCTCCTACCTCACCAACCTGCCTGTCGGCTTCTTCGTGGGGACGCTGGGGGCGGTGTCGTACGGCTGCGGCCGGGGCTGGGCGGCGTGGCGGCGGGGCAGGACGGTCGCGCTCGCCGCCTGATCGCGCGAGGTCGTGCCCGGCGGGCGGGGATCCGCTCCGGCTCAGAGCTCCGCGATCGCGGGCAGCACCTCCCGTCCGATGATCTCGAGCGGGGTGATCCTCCAGACGTCGGTGACCCGGCCGTGGGCGACCTCGAAGCCCCGCCGGTGCAGGTCGCGGAGCTGCTCGACGATCTCGCCGACCCTCTCGCCCCTCTCGCCGACGTCGAAGTTGAAGAGCACGGTCTTCTCGATCTCGTCGTAGTCGCGGCCCTCGGCCTCGCAGTGCTGGCGGAGCACGTCGAGCTTGTGGTCGAGGTCGGGCCCG
>Ga0181527_1002454_pt1 | contig 17490 bp, 16 predicted proteins | sample PEATcosm2014_Bin_30_FD_119762 | JGI IMG/M metagenome (GOLD analysis project Ga0181527, IMG submission 119762) | Peatland microbial communities from MTU Mesocosm Facility, Houghton, MI, USA - PEATcosm2014_Bin06_60_metaG | ecosystem: Environmental > Terrestrial > Soil > Wetlands > Peat | place...
ACAACTCAACGCCGTCGCTCGAGAACTCAACGGCCGTCCTCGACGAACCCTTGGTGGTGTGTCACCATCTGAGGCGTTCGCTGAGGCTGTTGCGTCGACCGGTTGAAACCGCCGCAGTTACCGCCTTCGTTACGGCGGCACTTGTAGCAGCCTTCCTCCCAAATCGGAAGGCCCCCGTTTGAGTCCCAGGACATGGTGTACGGCAGCACGCTGAGAGGCCCTGAGAGCCGCTGAACTAGACGCTCCGGGTTTCTGGGCGCCGGAGGCGACCAGGGGTTTCGAGCATCCACCAGAAGCAATGGCATGTGGAAGTCGAGGATGGATCCCGATGAAACGGTTCTCTTGGCTAAACAGCTCCAGGCCGGGCCGCGGAGATCGGCGCCACGATCGGCAGGCCGTCAAGCAACTCTTGCGCGATCCGATCGACCGTGTAGATCCCCCCTAATCGGGCTCGCTCACACGTTTGACCGACTCGTGTGGTTCAAGTTCGCCCAGGCGAGCGCGCGGGGCTTCCTGGCACGGGGCGACTTCCCGCTAGTGCACACGTCGCAGGTGAGCCGGCTGAGCCCGAGCGCAAGGGCGCTCGATATCCTCTGCGCAGATCGGCTGAGTGTATCCATGTCAGCCCAGGCGATGACGAGAAGGTCGCGATGATCCTGCTGCCTGGGGAAGACTGATTCTCCTACGTCCCTCCCGGGCCCGAGGGCCAGGAAGGATGTCAGGATGTTGTCCTGGAGGATCGATGTTCGCCCTGGTAGTGCGCGTCGAGTTGTCGGACGGGCACGAGGAGGCCTTCGACCGACTCGTGTCCGAGACCCTCGGCCGGATCGAGGGCGAGGAGCCCGGAACCTTCGCATCTGTCGTGCATGCCGTCGAAGAGTCTCCTCAGTCGCGGATTCTTCACGAGCTCTACAACGACTACGAAGCCTTCGAGACACACGAGCACAATTCCCACACCCAGCGATTCCTAACCGAACGCGAGCAGCATCTTCGTCACGACCCGCTGGTGTGGAGGCTTTCGACCAAGGCTGGGCTGGCTAGTGCGAGAGGGGATCGTGATCGACGTCAGCTGACCGAGGTGGTCGACCCCTAGTTCTCTCTCGGCAGCTCGATGCCTGTGGCCCTGAGCCCGAAAGCCTCCATGCTCGAGACAGGCCCTTGACTCGGGCATTGCAAGACGAGAACCTCGGCGGGTGACACCGACGGAACCTCTACCGGATGACGCCGCCTTCGAGATCCCTCGGATCCCGGCTTCGGCCGGTGCGCTGATCTTCGACCCCTCTGGTCGTCTTCTCGTGCTCAAACCCACCTACAAGGGCGGATGGACGGTGCCCGGTGGGCAGATGGAAGCCAACGGCGAGACCCCCTGGGAGACCTGCATGCGGGAGGTGCGAGAAGAGACGGGCCTCGTCCTCGATGCGGGGCGGCTCGTGTGCATCGACTTCCTTCGCCCTCGCCCGGGGAAACCCGGCGGCATGCGTTTCCTCTTCGACTGCGGAACCCTTAGCGACGAGACACTCGGTGCCATAGACCTCCAAGAGGACGAGCTCTCTGAGTACCGCTTGGAGGACATGGATCGTGCAATCAAGCTCCTAAGTGGCCCAGTGCGTCGGCGTGTGCGATCTGCGATCGGAGCCGTTGGAGCGCTGTACCTCGAAGACGGGCGACGCCTCGACACATAAGGAGAAGTCACGCACATGTGAGGCTTTCGATTGATGCCTTCACACCGAGCTCGTCTCGGGCCCACGACGTATGGGTCTGCCCCCGATTCAGTTGACCTAATGATGTGCCCTCTGGTTTCACCTCCGCAGCTGAGGCCAGGTGGCGTGATCTTTCCCTATGGACAGCACACGGCCGCGAAGGCCGGCGGTCATCCGTGAGAACCGGCGTGAGAACCAAACGTCCGGAAACCGATGCAACTCCCGGTTTGTCCCGGTCTCTCTTGGCACGGTGTTTTCCCAGGATGCTTGCCCTATTGGCTGCTTCTGGTAACTAGCGGTCTCTACTGGGAATTGGGCCGGGGCGGATTGACAGGCCGGCGTGCACTCCAGACTGCACCACAGGACCAGACTTTCGTTCCGTGTTCAGAGGCTACTTCGCTCTGGTGCTCGAACGCCGCCGCACCCTTGTAAGAACCTCGTGAGAACCACAAGCAGCCAGGTTGGTTCCTGAAGCCAAGACGCCGGGGAGGCGCCCATGCCCGCGGTACCGGAAGGTGTGTACAGGGACCGCACGAGGGGGACATGGTACTTCAAGGCCACTCTTGGCCGAGATGCCACAGCCGGCTGCCGTGCGCAGGTCACCCGCCGTGGTTTCCAGACAGCGGCCGAAGCCGCGAAGGCCCGCCGAGAGCTGCTTACAAAGGTCGACGCCGGAGAAGTCCGGGCGAATCGCAGCGCGTTCACGGTTGTCGCGCTGCTAGACGAGTATCTCAGCGGGCTCGACGCAGACGGGCGGCTTTCGGCCCGAACCCGCTTCGACCACCGGGCTCGCGTGGAAGCTCACGTCCGGCCCCATCTCGGGTCGTTTCGTATTCAAGACCTCACCCCGGAAGTGCTCCTTGGCTGGCAGCGAGCTCTTGCCCACGGAGACGGACAAGGCAGAGGCCTCGCGCCCAACACGATCCGTCTCGTACGCCAGCCGCTTAAGGGTGTGCTCGATCTTGCTGTCAAGCGCGGCCTAATGATCCGCTCCCCGCTCGAAGAGGTTCCCCACCCACAAATACCGCGCTCGATCCCGAACCACTGGAGCCTCGAGCAAGCCCGAGAGTTTCTCGCCCTCATGGAGGGCGACAGGACGTGGCCGATCTGGGCGTTCCTTCTGGGCGCAGGACTTAGGGTCGGCGAGGTGGTTTGGTTGAGATGGCCGTGTGTGGATTTCGAACGCGGCGAGCTCGCGGTTGTCGACCCAGAGTTCCTCGGGCTACTCACCGAAGTGGCATCAAACAAGCCAGCCAACCCCGACGTTTACTCGCGACTCCGCCGGACCGTCCACCACCCTTAGCGGTCGTTTCCGTGTCAACCCTCAAACAGACTCACTACCAGGCTCCGGGAGTCGAGACGATGCTCGAGGGCGTCGACCTGAGCGGCAAGCTCGGTGGGCAGGCGGTCTGCGAACTTCGCGTAGTGCTCGCGGATGAGTGGTACCTCGGCTCGCCATTCGGAGTGGTCGACCTGGAGCAGCTCGGCCATCTGCTCCTCGGAGATGCCCAGCCCGTCGACATCGAGAGAGCCGGGTGTGGGCACGAGGCCGGCGGGGGTCTCGATAGCCTCACCCCGACCTGCTGCGCGCTCGAAGATCCAGGCGAGCACGCGCGAGTTCTCACCATAGCCGGGCCAGAGGAACCGGTCTTCTGCATCTTTTCGGAACCAGTTGACGAGGTACAGCCGCGGGAGCTTCGAGGTGTCGGAGGCCTTACCGATGGTGAGCCAGTGGGCGAAATAGTCGGCCATGTTGTAGCCGCAGAATGGAAGCATCGCGAATGGATCGCGCCGCAAAGCCCCCACAGTTCCCGTGGCTGCCGCGGTGGTCTCCGAGGCCATGATCGACGCTAGGAACACCCCGTGCTCCCAGTTGAACGCCTCGGTCACGAGCGGCGCCACCGAGCGTCGTCGGCCGCCGAACATGATCGCCGAGATCGGCACACCCTCGGGGTCCTCCCACTCCGGTGCGCACGCCGGGTTCTGTGAGAGAGGCACGGTGAACCGGGCGTTCGGATGAGCGGCTGTGGTGCCCTTCTCGGGGGTCCAGGCCTCGCCCTTCCAGTCGGTGAGACGGGCAGGTGTCGTGTGCTCCATCCCCTCCCACCACACGTCGCTGTCGTCAGTGAGCGCGGTGTTCGTGAAAATGCAGTTCGAATGAAGTGTCTTCATGGCATTCGGGTTCGTCTCCATGCTGGTGCCGGGCGCCACCCCGAAGAGTCCTGCCTCCGGGTTGATCGCGTACAGGCGGCCGTCGGGGCCGAACTTCATCCAGCAGATGTCGTCGCCAATCGTTTCAGCCTTCCAGCCAGAGAGAGTGGGGACGACCATGGCCAGGTTCGTCTTTCCGCAAGCGGAGGGGAAGGCGCCGACGACATAGCGCACCTCACCTTCGGGTGAGGTGAGCTTCAGGATCAGCATGTGCTCGGCGAGCCAAAGGTCGTCGCGGGCTATCACAGAGGCAAGGCGCAGGGCAAAGCACTTCTTTCCGAGCAGAGCGTTACCGCCGTATCCCGAGCCGTAGGACCAGATCTCCCGTGTCTCGGGGAACTGGACGATGTACTTGTTCTCGAAATTGCAGGGCCAGGGAGCGTCGGGTTGTCCTGGCGCGAGCGGAGCGCCCACCGAGTGCAGGCAGGGGACGAACCATCCGTCGTCACCGAGCACCTCGAGTGCGGGGGTGCCCATGCGGGTCATGATCCGCATCGACACCGCCACGTAAGGCGAGTCGGTGATCTCGACACCGATTTGGGCCATGGGCGAACCGAGCGGGCCCATCGAGAAGGGGACTACGTACATCACGCGGCCCTTCATCGAACCGCGGAACAGCTCCGTAAGAGTGACGCGCATCTCGTCGGGATCCCGCCAGTTGTTGGTAGGACCGGCGTCATCTTCGAGTTTGGAGCAGACGAACGTATGGTCCTCCACCCGCGCCACGTCGTCAGGGTTAGAGCGTGCCCAGTAGCTGGCCGGTCGCTTCGCTTCCGACAGCCGTGTGAAAGTGCCGGCCTCCACGAGCAATGTACACAGACGCTCGTACTCTTCTGTCGATCCGTCGCACCATTCGACGCTTTCGGGAGTGGTAAGCGCGGCCACTTCGTCGACCCAAGCGAGGAGCTTGCGGTTGGTGGTCTGGCGTCGGTCGGAAGTGGGGGGCATCGGCAGGCCGATCCTCTCTGAGGTGGGGTCGGCGACGATGCCGCAAACTGAATGCTCGGTAATAGATGTTACTAGATCCTCAACTCCAAAGACACACTGGGCGACAGCGTGAGGGCGGCTACGGTGAGTCTGTGGGCATCGAACAGGTCCGGCGGGGGCTCGCAGGCGGGTTCCCCAGGCCACCCTCCGACGAGGCGTGGATCGGCAACGACGCCGCGGTCCTGGATGAATCAAGGGGCAGCCTGTTGTTGGCGCCCGACCTCACGGCGGCGGGGGTCCATGCCGATCTCGACCTGATGGGACAGTCACACTCTCGTGGGATCATGTCTCGATGCCGTTTGAGGATCTGTGCCACGGGTGCAACGAACCGCACCGACCCGGCGCCCTCGTGCTAGTCGGCGTGGATCGCAGGCGACTGGTACGGGAATCCCGACTGGGCCTACGTGCTTGCGCAGAAGGCCAATCGCCTCGGGATCAACACGATCCTGCAGCTCGGCGACTTTGGCATCTGGCACGACGCCCGTAGCTACCTCGACACCCTGGAGAAGATCGCGAAGCGCGCCGAACTCACGATCTACTTCATTGGCGGAAACCACGAAGACTACGACGAGATCGCCCGATGGAAGTTCGGTCCTGACCGCGACGGTTTCGTCTCAATGCTTCCTCACGTGCGCTGGATCCCGCGCGGCCATCGGTGGACATGGACGGGCATTCGCTTCGGAGCGCTTGGCGGGGCTTTCAGCGTCGACTGGCACTACCGGACTCCCGGTATCGATTGGTGGCCAGGTGTGGAAGAGGTCAGGCACGAAGACGTCGAGCGTCTCGGTGATGCGTGGCTCGACGAGCTCGTCACCCACGACGCTCCCGAGGGCGCACAGCCGGCACTTGGGCACTGGGACTTCATGCCGGGTGACGAGGAAAGGGCGCGCGTTAGTCAGCGACGCTTACGCGAAGCCGTCAACGCGACGCATCCGAAACTCGTCCTCCACGGTCACTGGCACGTGCGGAACCAGAGGACCATCGAGGAGCCGAACGGGTAGATCGTACGGGTCGAGGGCCTTGCCTCGGACCAACAGCACGACGGGACCGCGTGGGCCGTGCTCTCCTTCGAGGATCTGTTTCTGCGCGACGGCCGGGAAATATTGCCGTGACACGAGATAGCACGCAACTGGCGCTCGAGCGGCGCTTCCAGGACATGCAATGCTCCGGGTAACCGTCACGCTCTGGCTCGCGGGAGACCCAAACCCCGCGCGCCACCGCGAGCTAGCTGTCATCGACAGTGGCAATATCACGCCGCGGGACGAGATGGCCGACTACCTTTGACGCCCCGCGATGAGGGATGGGAGTCGCCCGTCGAGCGAGTTCTGTACGTCGTTGTGTGCCACCGCCGTCGATTTTCAACCCTTCGTGCGAGAAAGCCTAAGCGGCGATTGGGTGCTCGCGTCCTGGCTGTGGCGGTGCGACCTCTCGGACATCGTGCAGTCGTTGACGGCCTGGGACGTCCGCGTCGACTTTGTGCACGAGCACCTGAGCTTCACTGACGAGGACTCGCCGATGGCGGCGCTCATGGTGGCAGTGATGGGAGCAGTGGCCGAGTTTGAGCATGCCCTCATTCGCGAACGCAAACGCGAGAGGATCGAGCTGACGAAGCAGCGCGGCGCTTACCGTGGAAGCGGTCACCGTTTCCCTTCGGATTGACGGGACCCAGCCATTGGTCAACCCGCTGTGAGGTTCTGGGCTAAGGCTCAGCACGCCATCTCCTGGCGAACTCTGCAGGCGTGAGGTAGCCCAGTGACTGGTGGGCCGACTATTGATAGCAGTCAATAGCGAAGGTCCACCCGCCGGGCTGCCACTGTCGCACTTACCGTGCCCTCCCGTGAACTTCACTTCACCCGGGCCGCCGCTCAGTGCAACCGACCAAGCAACACCGGAGACACCATCACGAGCGGGTCGACGTTCGCCGTGCAAGTGACCGGGGTCAACGGGGTACCCGATAGCGGGGTCTCCGCAGTGGTCTTGAACGTGACGGCGCCCGCCCGCCTCTGACCCCAGCAGTGGGGCCGACGCGGTGATGTCGGCTGGTTGCCCATGCGGCCGGCATCGTCAACTCAGCTTGACTTCGGTCACCGGTCGGGACACGCTGGTCCCGCAGAGGCGAGCGGAGGCTGCGGCCATGGCTCGTGGGGGTGCTGTTTGTCAGGGGTGCGCGGTGCGCGTCACCGTCGTGGTGGAGCGAGCCATGCAAGGCATTGACCGGGGCGTGGTCAGCGGCTGGAGGGAAGAGGAGTTGAGCTATGGGGGTCCGAGTCGTCACCGACAGCTCCTCGGACCTGTCACCGGCGGTCGTCGACGATCTGGCTATCGAGGTCGTCCCGCTCAAGGTGCGCTTCGGTGACGAGGAGCTCGTCGACCGCATCGAGCTCACCCCGGAGGCGTTCTGGGCCCGCCTGCGGATCTCCGATGCCGTCGTGCAGACCGCCGCGCCCTCCCCAGGCGATTTCCAGCAGGCCTTCGCCAAGGTGCTCGCCGAGGGTGCCAGCGCCATCGTGTGCGTGACGCTGTCGTCGAAGGTCTCGGCCACCCACCAGGTCGCCTCGCTGGCCGCCGCGCGCTTCGCCGACCGCTGTCCCGTGGTGGTCGTCGACTCCTTGTCGGTCTCCGCCGGCCTCGGGAACCTCTGTCTGGTGGCCGCCCGACGGGCGGCCGAGGGTGCCGACGCCTCGACGGTGGCCCGAGAGGCCGAGGAGCTGCGAGGCACCTTCGGCGTCTACGGGGCGGTGGAGAGCCTCGAGTACCTGCGCCGCGGCGGGCGCATCGGCGCGGCACAGGCTCTTTTGGGCACGGCCCTCTCCATTCGCCCGCTCCTGCATTTCGAGCACGGTACCGTTGAGCTGGCCGGCAAGGTGCGCACCCGCCGGCGGGCGCTGGCGTGGCTCGCCGAGCGGCTCGAGGAGGACCTGCCTGTCGAGAGCGTCACCGCCTTTCACGCTGATGCCCCCGACGCCGACACCTTCGTCGAGTTACTCGCCGCGAAAGTCCCTGCCCAGCTGGTCGGTGTCACGTTGATGGGCCCAGTCATAGGCACCCACGTCGGCCCGGGGACGGTGGGCGTCGCCTACTTCAAGGTGGGCAAGCCAGCGACTTGAACGCTCGTGAGTGCACGGTGGCCTGGGCGTCAGGGAAGCAGGTTGCCGTAGCGCTGCTGAGCCGCCTGCTTGGTGATGCCCAGTGACCGGCCGATGGCCTCCCAGGACCACCCGTTGCGCCGGGCCTGGCAAACGGCCTGCTCCCTTAGGACGTCGGCCATCTCCCGCAGGCGCGCCGCCGAAGACAGCATGGCCTGGACGTCCGTCTTATCAGGGGCCGCACGGCGCACCATCTCCGCGGACTCGCGCAGGCGATCCGCCGAGGTCTTGAGCAGAGCGTGAAGGTCCTCCCTGGTCGAGCCGGCTGCCTCGCGTAATGAGCCTGGAAGACTCCGTAGCCGCCCGTCGGGCCGACCATCATGAGACCGTCTTTCCATATCTCAAGTATGGCCGTCATCAGCCCGTGTGTGCCTGCGTCGGTTGGCATTCGCCGAGGTGGTACTGCTCCCACCCCTGGTGATAGGTCACCGACGGCGATAGATCCCGCGACGACGCTGCCCATGCGGGAGAGCGGAACGCTTGGGGGCCTGCAAAGCTTCACTCGGGAGGACGACCGATGAACACCTTCACTTCGCACAGAAGAGCAAGGGGGTCGCCAGCGGTCGGCCAAGACCCGGCCCGGGGAACCGACACCCAGGTAGCAGGCCGTGGCGTACCCCTTGCACAATCCCCCACCCGGCAGGCGTCCGACGCCGCCGCAGAGGCCCTACGTCCGCTCGTGCACCTCCTACTCGGAGGCGCGCCACCGGTGCGCTTCGAGTTCTGGGACGGAAGCGGCCTCGGCCCGTCAGATGGGCTCGGCACTGTCCATATCGCGTCGGCCGACGCCATCCGGCGCATTCTGTGGGCACCGGGCGAGCTCGGGCTCGCCCGCGCCTTCGTGGCCGGCAACATTGAGATCGACGGGGACATTTTCGAGGTGCTACGCGCCATGGACGACGCCGCTCCAGCCGACCTGCGATGGCTGGGCCTGCGGGCGCTACCCGCCGCCCTCGGCGCAGCGCACCGGCTCGGCGTGCTCGGCTTGCCCCCGCCCCCGCCCGCCGAAGAGGTCCGCCCTCCTGGCCGGCGCCACTCGCCCGCACGCGACGCCCGGGCCGTCAGCCACCACTACGACGTCGGCAACGACTTCTACCGGATGGTGCTCGGCCCGAGCATGACGTATTCGTGCGCGCGATTCGTAGAGGCGACCATGAGTCTCGAGGATGCTCAGGCCTCCAAGCACGAACTGGTCTGTCTGAAGCTAGGCCTCGACCACCGCCCCGGAGCGAGGCTGCTCGACGTGGGATGTGGATGGGGATCGATGGCGCTTCACGCCGCTCAAGCTCACGGTGCACTCGTGGTGGGCGTGACCCTCAGCGCACCCCAGGTAGAGCTCGCACGGCGAAGGGTGAAGGAGGCCGGCTTGGAGAACCAGGTCGAGATCCGGCTTCAGGACTACCGTCAACTCGGCGGTAAGCGCTTCGACGTCATCTCGTCGATCGGCATGTTCGAGCACGTAGGCGCTTCACGCATGGCCGAGTACTTCAAGACACTTCACGGCCTGCTTAACGTCGGTGGCCGGCTGCTCAACCACGCCATCTCCACCCCCGACGGGTCGCGGATCGGGCGACGCAGTTTCATCGGCCGCTACGTGTTCCCCGACGGCGAACTGCTCGACGTCGGGGAGGTGGTCCTCGCCATGCAGCGCGCCGGGTTCGAGGTCCGCGACGTCGAATCGCTGCGGGAGCACTACTCGAAGACCCTGCACGCCTGGGTGGAGAACCTGCAGTCGAACTGGGATGCGGCCGTCGCCGTGGTTGGTGCCGCCCGGGCCAACACCTGGCGTCTGTACATGGCGGCGTCGGCCAACAATTTCGATAAGGGCGATCTAGGGATCCACCAGGTTCTCGGTGTCGTACCCGATGCCGACGGTCACAGCGCGATGCCTCTTACCCGAACCGGCTGGTGCTGAGACTGCTGCGGGGGTCGGTCGGGGCCTAGTCATTGCCCGGCTCCGACCCCGCTCTTAGGCTCGCCTATCGTGCCCCTGCTGTTGCTCGCCGCGCTCGTCGGCTTGGCCCCGTCCCAAGTGGCCTTCGGTCATTTCGTGGCCGACTAACGAGAGCCATCGCGGCTGATCAACGTCAGCCAGGGCGGAGGTTTCAGGTCTGCTCGTCGGGAAGGGCGGGCCACTGCCACGTCTCGGTGTCCTCGGCACTGGTCATCGACTCGTCGAACAGCACCGGCTCGCCGTTCCCAGCGCGCTTGGACTGGTACATGGCGGTGTCGGCCTGAGCCACCAGGGCTTCGGCTGTCATGCTCTGCCCGTCGCACCACGCCACCCCGATGCTGGCGCTCGAAGGCACGACGGCCTTCTTTAGGACGATCGGATCGCGCAGGCTGCGTGCCAGCCGGCCGGCGGTGCTCATCGCCTCGGCCGGCGCGGAAATACGCGGGCAGATGACTAAGAACTCGTCCCCCCCGATCCGGCCCACCACGTCCTCGCCCCGCACGCAGCGGTGCAGCCGCTGTGCGACCACCTGCAAGAACTCGTCGCCTGCTAGATGCCCCAGCTCGTCGTTCACGTCCTTGAAGTGGTCTAAGTCGACGTAGATCACAGCCGGGCGCTGGCCCGTGCCGTCGGGGGCGAGCATCGCCTCGAGCTCTGCCATCGCCGAGGCGCGGTTATAACAGCGGGTCACCGCGTCGTAGGTGGCCCGTGCCCGCAGCTCCTCACGCGCGTGGGCGCTCTCGGTGATGTCCGCCAGGCACACGATTGCCCCCGTGACGCCTCCGGAGACGTCGGTCAAGGCCCGCAGGTTCAAAGAGCAGTAGCGCACCTGCTTGTCGCGTTCACCGTAGGGACGCACGCGGACCTCGATGTCGCTGTCGATGCCGTTCGAGAGCACCCCGTCAAACGCCCCGGCGACCACTTGGCGGTCCTCCTCGATGACGTTCGAGAGCTGCTCTTCGACGGTGTTTGCCCGCGGTGTGCCCACTATGGAGTGCAAGCGGTCGTTCGTGTAGACGACCCGGGCGCCGGAGTCGACCTGCAGCAGTCCCAGAGGCAGGGTCTCGGCCAACCGGTCGAGTAGCTGCTCTCTGGCTATCTCCTCGGAGACGTCCACCATCTCCGCAACGACGCATTTGTACTCGAGGTCCTCCAATAGGTTGTGGTTGGTGACCTCCATGCAGACCCAAGATCCGTCGCGATGTTGGTGCCGGAGTTTGACCCTGCGTCCCGGTCCGGGCGACGCCAGCATGTCCAGCCAGTTGTCGAGGGCCAGCTCGTGGTCATCGGGATGGATGATGTCCAGCGTCCGAAGGCCGATTATTTCCTCGGGCTTCCAACCGAGGATCTGCGTGAAGGCCTCGTCGATCTCGAGCAGCATGGCCAGCTCGTCCTTGCGTACGCGGGTGAAACGTGGGGCACGAGCTGGCGGCGAAGGCGCTACCATCATTTCGTCCGCCCGTTCGGCCGCTTCTGCGTCCGCGGTGAATACACAGAGGCAGACGCCGTGGCGCGCCCGGGCATCCAAGACATGCAGCATGACGGGATGGTCGGGATCGGCCGTCAAAGTGACGTGTGCGCTGGCGGCCCCGATTGTGCGCGCCTTTTTCCAAGTGTCGAGCACCAATTTCTTGTGACTCGGGATCACCATGTCGAGAGGTGAGCGGCCTTCGACCAAGTCATGCCCTTTCAGGTCCACCGAGTTGGGCATGGGCACGATGACCCCGTAGACGTCGAGGGCGCACAAAACGGCTTCGGGGTGGCTGGAAAACAGGATCGCGAGAGCGGCGTTTACCTCGTCCTCATTGGCGGTGTCCGCGCCGGTCACATCAAGGTTCAGCGCGTCGTCGGCTGTGAAATCGACGCGTGCAGCATCGTCGTCGGTCACATCGACGGCGGCCTGGTCTATGGCTGTTTTCTCGCCTGCCAGGCTGCTTTCCGTGACGGTCTGGACCCCCCTCATACGAGAGGTATCGGTCACTTTGATGGTCACGTTTAGTGTTTTGCTCTGGCCACTCAGCGTGATGAAATGGGACCCCTTGCCTGGTTGCAGGTGACGATAGGCAGCTTTCACGTCCTGTCAGACGGCGGCTCGCTAGCGTTTGCGGAGCTCGCGTACGGTGAGAATGAGGCTCGTTGCGGCAGTGGCGAGGCCCCCGCAGGCACGGACAGCGGAGGACGGGAAGGGCCCAGCGGGCGGAGCCACGAACGAGCCGGCCAGCCGGGCGGAGCGAGCGGAGCGAGCGAGCACCCTGGGGACGAGGAGGGCGAGCGGAGGGCGGAGCGGGGAAGCGACCTACGGACGACTACGGGGCGAAACTCAGCCAGTGGATTCGAGTTCGGACAGCACGTCGTCTCCGACTGTCAACGATCCACCGAAGAGATACCCCTGCGCCAGCGTGGATGCGGTACCGGACAAGCAATTAGTAATGGACGGTGGTAGCGGTCCTGAAGGCTGCACGAGAAGCATTGACCGGTCCGCCTGCACAACTGAGGGCAGGCGGCGTGATACTTGCCCATGGACAGCAAACGGCCGCGAAGACCCGAGGTCATCCGTGAGAACAACTTTGAGAACCAAACGTCCGGAAACCGATGTAACTCTTGGTATGTCCCGGTCTCTCTTGGCACAGCGTTTTCCCCGGGCGCTTGTCCTATTGGCCGCTTCTGGCCACTAGCGGTCTTTCCCGGGAATTGAGCCGGGGCGGCTTGACAAGCCGGCGTGCACTCCAGACTGCACCACAGGACCCTGCATACTGCTGCCAGCCAGAGGCTATCCCCAACTGTTCCTTGCTCCGTATTCCACCCGTCTTGGAGGCAGGAGCGGCGATCCTTACAAGGTGTTCGTCAGTCACACCAAGCCGAGGCTCGCCGGCAGCATGTAGAGACTGAAGGCGACGACCAGCAGGCACAGTGCCGTCGTCATGAAGCGGTAGCTTCCGCTCATCCGATGTTCAGCTGGCAACGCCCGTGCTTCGAGAGCCAGCAAGAAGCCGAGAACGATCGGTAGGAGAAGCGCGTTCATCACCTCGATGACGATGATCAAGTGGATGAGGTTCACGCTGAAGAGCACGAGGGCCGCCCCGAGAACGTGGGCGAGCGCGTAGGTAACGTAGAACTTCGTGCTGTGGCGGTTGGGTCGCTCGTTCAGGGTGTGCGTCCACCCGAAGACCTCGGAGATTCCCCAGGCTCCGGCGAGTGATGCGACCAGGGCGGCCACCAGGCCGGCACCGAGCACGGCCCCTCCGAGAAGGACCTTCGCCCCGATCGCGCCCAGGAATGGCTGAAGCGCAGAGGACATGTCTCTCACGGTGTTGAGCGCCACCCCCCGATGGTGAAGACCCACTGTGGCCGCGAAGGCGAGCACCACCGCGATCATGATCAGCTGGGTGAGGACCGCCCCCACGGCGGTGTCCCGGCGTTCACTGCGGATGTGGCGCGGCAGAAGTCCCTTGTCGATTACCGCTCCTTGCTGGTAGAAGATCATCCACGGCATGATCACGGCGCCGACGTTGGCGGCAAGCAGCTCCACGTACGAGCTGTTTCTGAGTGGGAGTTGGCTCAGGCCGTGGCCAATGGCATGGAGACTTGGGTGGGCCATCACCATCGCCGGTATGAAGACCAGCTCGGCCAGCCCCAGTGCAACGCCGATACGCTCGGCCCGCCGGTAACTGCCGGTAAGCGCGATGCCGATCAGGAACGCCGCGGCGACCGGGACGGTCAGCGCGCGGGGGACGCCGAACAGCTCGCCCACGCCAGCGACGCCGGCGAACTCGGTGATCAGCGCTCCGATGCCTGAAGCTACGAGCGTGCCGGCCGAAAGCAGCGCCCATCGCTGTCCGAAGCGTTCCCGGATGAGCGCTGCGTGGCCCTTACCGGTGTGGATACCGAGGCGGACCGTCATCTCCATGACGACGTAGAGAATCGGGATGAGCACGAGCTGCGGTAGGATCATCCGGTAGCCCCACTGGGTTCCGGACTTCGCGGCCGTAACGAGGCTCCCGACGTCGGTGTCGGCGAACATCACTACGAGGCCAGGGCCCCACACCGCCAGGAGCCCCGCGAAGATTAGGTGGCGGCGGGAGCGCTCGCGGTAGGTAATCGATTCCAGGGTTGGAGCCCCGGCGGAAGGAACGGCTTCGTAGGCCATCGTTCAGAAGTTAGGTTAGCCTAACCTAACTTTTCGGACCAAATCGGCTGAGGTGGGAGTCAGTTCACGATTGGGGCAGAAACCGGTTCATGACTGGGCCGGGATGGAAAGCGGCTGAGACGAGAATCGGACAAGATGACTGACGTGGCTGCCCAGGCTGGCTGGTATCCCGATCCCGCCGCCTCAGGTTGGCAGCGCTACTTCGACGGCGCGAACTGGACTGAGCACCGAACGCCGCCCCCTGGATACCGAGCTCCCGGCTATGGATATCCCTGGCAAGGAAGGCCACCGTGGAGAGGTGCCCAGTTCGGCAGGCCGCCTCACGGCCCAGGCGCCCTTGCGAACCAAGGACGACGCCTCGGGGCCAGGCTGCTCGACGCCTTGGTCCTCATGCCGGCGGCGGTCGCCCTCGCGGTCATCGCGGTGGTCATCGTCGCACCGCACGCAGGGCCGATCTTCCCCAAGGTCAACTCCAACAGCAATGCCTCGGTGCCGACCCCAGGTTTCGTATGGATCTACCTGGCGGTGTTCGTCTCCTTCGTGGTCAGTGGTGTCGTCGCCGTCATTTATGAAGGGGTGGCGACAGCTCGCTACGGCCGGACGCTCGGCAAGGCATGGCTTCATATTCGACCAGCCCGGATCGACGGGAGCCGACTGGGGTGGGGCCGATCGTTCGGGCGAGGCGGCCTCTACTGGTTCTCAGGAGTTCTCGGGTGGCTCGGGTTGCTCGACCCCCTTTGGTGCCTCTGGGACGAGAACCAGCAGTGTCTTCACGACAAAGCCGTAGGCACACTGGTCATCAACGACCTTTGCTCCGCAGGTACTGGTTGCGCTCCATCGACGCCAGTGCCCACCGGAGGGGTGACGCCCCTCGCCGGCGTGTGGTGGCAGGCGTCGAATGGCAACTGGTATCCACCACCTCACCCTTGACCATTTGATTACGGCGGTTCGTGCTGCCCCGAGCTCAGCGAATCTTCACGACTACTGAGCCCACTGCGTGATCGTGCCACGCTTGTCTTCGTTGGTCCCACAGTGGAGAGAGAGCGTTCAGTAGTCCGGGGATGACACAGAGGTACCAGAGCACGACGTAGATCAGCCAACGACCGAAAGCGCGGCCGAAGCCGATCGGCTGGCCTGAGGCCTCGCCGCGAACAGCGATCCCGAGCGCCCGCTTGCCAACGCTCTGGCTCTGGCCGTCCAAGATCGCGAAGTAAAGGAGCTGCGCGATCACGATCACTAACGGCAGCAAACCGAAGCCCGAACCGAAATGCGTCGTACGCGCTCCGGTAAACGTGTGAGCGGTCGTGGTGTGTCTAAAGGCACCGACGAGGACGAGGAGGATCACAACGGGGATCCATATCAGCCCGTCGATGACAAGAGCGCCGACGCGCTCCAACCAGCTGGCAAGCGGCCGGCCGAAGGCGTCGAAATTTCCTGGTAACGAGTATCCGTAACCGTAGGGGGCGGCAGGAGGTGGATAGCCGGGGGTGCCGTAGCCGTAGGGCGGCGCCTGTTGCCAGGTGCCGGGTGGGCCGTATGGGTCCGGTGGTGTGGTCGGCTGAGGCGGGTGCTGAGGTAGTGGTGGGTATGGCGGTGGTGGGTGTGGCGCTGGCGGGTATTGCGGTGGCGGGGACGGAGGTGGCGGATATTGCGGTGGCGGGGACGGAGGTGGCGGATATTGCGGTGGCGGGGACGGAGCAGGCGGGTAACCGGGAGGTTGGAAAGGAGGAGGGGGGTAATCGGGAGGTTGCGGCGGGGCTTGGCCGCTGCCAGGGACCTGCGGGGAGGGCTCGCCGGGGCTGCCCGGTTCCTCGTCACTCACGACGCCTCCTGAAAGGATATGACGGTTGGTCACCATAGTGGCCTGCCATAGCTGCCTCCACCGGTTCTCACGGAGGATTCTTCGGCCTCATTGGCGAGAACATGGCCGGACGAATGTGCCGCTGGGATTCGTACGCAAAGGTCACCCGGTAGCCACTTACGGGTGATGGGCCCCGGCTACTACACCACTTGGGGAGGCGTCAACGTTTCCCGCGCGCATACCGGGAATGAAAAGGAACCCGAGAGTCACGACCACTCCAAGTGTGCCTGCTCCGATTAGGGTGTCGCGAGGGCCCAAAACATGGGCCACAGGAGCCGTCAACACATAGCTCATCGCTGCCAACTCCGGCTCTCACGGTCGTGTTCACCATCCGAGCCAAGCGGTGTTGGAGTTTGCCGCTCGGGGCACTAAGACGAAATGAACCGGCCGAGATCGTTGGCAAACGCAAGATTCGCTTCGGCAGGTGCGTGGTCTCGCCGAGTCATCAGGAGAGCCCGAATACACGAGCCGCGTTCTCGGACAGGAACAGGCGACGGGTCTCCTCGTCTAGCGCTAGTTCGTCGAGCCGATCCAGCGCTTTGGCGGGGGTGATCATTGGGTAGTTGGTGCCGAAGAGCACCCTGCGTTTGCCGCGCCCCTTCATGTACTCGATGAACTCTGGGGGAAAGCGATGGGCCGCGTATGCGCTCGTGTCGATGTAGACGTTCGGGTGCTTGTCGGCGACGGCGATCATCTCGGTTGTCCAGGGGTACCCGATGTGGCCGCAGACGATCACGAGCTCGGGGAAGTCGAGGGCGATCTGGTCGATGTAGGGGATCGGACGTCCGGTCTCCGAGGGCCGGAGGGGGCCGGTGTGACCTACCTGGGTGCAGAACGGGATCCCTAAGTCGACGCACGTCGCATAGAGGGGGTAGTAGAGGCGGTCGGTGGGAGGCAGCTCCCACAGCCACGGGACGACGCGCAGGGCCACGAATCCCTCGTCGACCCTGCTCCGAAGCTCTCGGATCGCCTCCATGGGCTTTCGCAGGTCCGCGCCGGCAACCGCCTGCAGCCGGTCGGGATAGCGGTCAGCGCACGCTGCCACCTCGCCGTTGTCTATGAGCGAGCCTGCCGGTCCGTACCAGGCCGAGATCAGGCCGACCTTGACCCCTCCTTCATCCATCGCTCCCAGAGTCGCCTCTAGTGGAAGTTCTTCGGTCAGAGCTTCGGTTACCCCGGTCCAACGCCAGAGCGACGCGAACATCTCGTGATTGGCCAACCGGAGGGTCGGGTGTTGCATCCACGCGTCGATGGCTCCTTTAGACATAGGTCTCATCATTCCCGAGCACCGAGCCGAGAGGCGAGTTCGCCAGTTGCGTTTAGCATGCGAGTGTTCCCTGTTCAGCACCCCCAACGGTGCCGCTGACCTTGACCCCGTTTTCCGGACCAGGCTTGCAAGAGTCAGGTCTGGGTCTGTGCTGAGTGTAGGACCTCAAACTCGATCGGTGGGAGGTAGCCGAGCGAGCTGTGCAGCCTCTCCGGGT
>Ga0181527_1002459_pt1 | contig 17469 bp, 13 predicted proteins | sample PEATcosm2014_Bin_30_FD_119762 | JGI IMG/M metagenome (GOLD analysis project Ga0181527, IMG submission 119762) | Peatland microbial communities from MTU Mesocosm Facility, Houghton, MI, USA - PEATcosm2014_Bin06_60_metaG | ecosystem: Environmental > Terrestrial > Soil > Wetlands > Peat | place...
GGATGTACTGAATCAGTTGCTCGGCGCCGGATAGGTCGAGCCCGCATTCTTCTTCCAGCCAACTCACGGCTTCCGCAACCACTGGCAAATTCCGCCAGCCTTCCACGGGAACCACGCCGGGCAGCCGGTCGCTGATCTCTTTGCGCAATTCGCCGAGCTGTGCCGAGAGCTCCGATGTGCGCGCCGGAGCTTCCCCGCGCCAGAACGGTATCCCGGGAGGGGCGCCCTGCGCGTTTTCTACCAGTATGCGCGACGATTTGCCTTCGATCCGGCGAATTCTCCACGATGTGTTCCCCAGCAGCATGACCTCTCCGGCCATGCTTTCAACCGCGAAGTCTTCATCGACGGTTCCCACGACGCCGCCATCGGGTTCGGCGACCACGGTGAAGAGAGCGTTGTCAGGAATCGTACCGCCGCTGGTGATGGCCGCCAGACGCGCGCCGCGCCGCGCTCGCAGCTTGCGGTTGATGCGGTCGTGATGCAGGTAAGCGCCATAGCGGCCCCGTTGCGAGGCAATCCCTTCGGAAAGCATTGCGAGCACGGCGTCGAACGTTTCGCGTGCCAGATTGCGATACGGATAAGCGCGCTTTACGAGCGCGAATAGCTCGTCTTCGTTCCATCCATCATTCGAGTGATCGCCCGATTTGTTGGCCGTCGCGGCGCTTCCGGAAGCCGCACAGCACGCGACAATCTGCTGCGCCAGCACATCGAGCGAAGCTTCCGGAAAAATCAGGCGGTCGAGTTCGCCCAGGCGAATCGCCCGCACCAGTACGGCGCATTCCGCCAGATCGTCGCGCGTGGTGACAAAGAATCTTCCTTTGGGGACCGCGCCGCGCCAGTGGCCCGACCGCCCCACGCGCTGCAAAGCAACCGCAATCGAACGCGGCGAACTGATATGGCACACCAGGTCCACCGTTCCGATGTCAATGCCGAGTTCGAGCGAAGCGGTCGCGACCAGCACCTTTACCTGACCTTCTTTCAGCTTGCGCTCGGCCTCCAGACGCAGCTTGCGCGACAAACTTCCGTGATGCGCCGCCACGTTTTCCTCACCCAGCCGCTCCCCCAGTTGATGGGCAATGCGCTCGGCCAGCCGCCGCGTATTCACGAACACCAACGTCGAGCGGTGCGCATTCACCAGTTGCACGATACGCTCGTAAATCTCGTCCCACATTTCGTTCGACGCGACCGGCCCGAGTTCCGAAGACGGAACCTCCACTCCCAGATCTAACGTGCGCTTGTGTCCAACGTTGATGATCACAGGAACCGCCCGCGGATTTTGAGGATCGGAGCTGCCCGCGAGGAAATGCGCGACTTCTTCAATCGGCTTCTGCGTTGCGGAAAGGCCGATGCGCACCGGCGGGCGCTCGGTCAGCGCTTCCAGCCGCTCCAGCGAAAGTGCAAGATGCACGCCGCGCTTGTCGTCGGCCACGGCGTGAATTTCGTCCACAATTACGGTCTCGACATCGCGCAAGATGGCGCGGCTCTTCTCGGCCGTGAGCAGGATGTAGAACGACTCGGGCGTCGTGACCAGAATGTGTGGCGGACGCTTCAGCATGAGGCGGCGGTCTTTCATCAAAGTGTCGCCCGTGCGCGCCGCGGTCCGGATCTCAGGCATCAGCAGGCCGCGGTCGCCCGCCATCTGCAGAATTTCTCCCAGCGGGACTTCAAGATTCTTCTGGATGTCATTGCCGAGGGCTTTGAGCGGGGAAATGTAGAGAACTTCGGTGCGGTCGCGCAGTTCGCCCGCCAGGGCCTTACAGACCAGCCGGTCAATGCAGGCGAGGAAAGCGGCGAGGGTTTTGCCCGATCCGGTCGGAGCCGAGATCAGCGTGGTGTGGCCGGCGAGGATGTGGGGCCAGCCCTGCTCCTGCGGCTCGGTAGGCGTGGAGAAGTGCGCGGTGAACCATTCCTGAACCAGCGGATGAGCCCAAGCGAGCGACGGGGAGACTGCGGACGGCATGGGGTTGATTGTAGCGGGAATTGGTGGTTTCGTAAAATGTTCGCCTGGTTTCGTATTAGATCAGTGTCGGATCCTATAGCAGCGGGGCTGCTTCCGGGTGCGCAGGGACGCAGGCACTATGGCTCAGGCGTCTATCAATTGCCAGCGGGCTGGATGCTAGAATCGCGGCAATGGCTAAAACATCCGCTGCCGCCCGCGCCCGCAAAATTAAACTCATTCTCTTCGACGTCGACGGCGTCCTCACCGACGGCAAAATCTGGATCTTCCCCGCGCCTGGCCCGCAATCTGGGTCTCAGCCAAGCGTGCTCGAAAAGTCCGCCCAGAGCTTTTCCCAGCCAGAGGGACAGAGCGGCGTCGGGCTCCCGAGCACGAGCCTGATTGAAGCCAAGGGCTTCCACGCCCACGACGGTACCGCCATTTCGTTGGCTCGCCTGGCGGGAATCAAGACCGGGATCATCACCAAGCGCATCTCCGAAACCGTTGCCCTGCGTGCGCGCGATCTGAAGATTGATCACGTGTACCAGGGGATTCAGGACAAGGCGTCGGTGTTTGCACAGATTCTTGAAAAGGACGGCATCACCGCAGCCGAGGCCGCTTTCGTGGGCGACGACGTGATCGATCTGCCGGCGATGCGCAAGTGCGGTCTGGCTATCGCGGTGAAGAACGCGCGCCCCGAGGTCAAGGCCGAAGCCCATTGGGCTACGTCCCACGCCGGAGGAGACGGCGCCGCCCGCGACGCGGTCGAATATATTTTGAAAGCTCAGGGCAAATGGAAGCAGGCGGTAGAGGAATATATTTCGGAGAGCAGCTGAAGGGTGTGAACTCTCAGCTGAAATTCACCCACCGGTTGCTTGCTTGGGGCGTGCTCGGGTCCAGCAACCGGTGGGTGTTTTGTTCTCCCTACTCACCCTGTTGTTTTCAGGAGCAATACCGGTGAAAACCCGGGTTCGCCGGGAAAGTTTCGGAGGATCTCCGATTTTACAGCTTTTTTCTAACTCATTCGCTGCCAACAAGTTATCGGCATCTAGTCGGGGATGGCCGTCGTTTTTGCCGCCATCAGTTCCGCGAAGCGAGGATCTTTGCGCAAGGTGCTGAACTCGCTGTCCGTGTAAACGTTCTTGATGTCCTTGTAACCCTCTTCCATCGCCTTCTTCAGATAGTGCAACGAACGCTCTGGCACGCCCGTCCTGGCGTACAGCTTGGCGAGAACATAATCATAGTGGGCCCGGTCTTCGGGAGAAGGAAGCTGGGCCAGAACTCCGGCGTGCGAGGTGCGCTCGAAGATGTCGGGATCAAGTTCCATCGCCTTGGAATAGCTTTGTATGGCTTTGTCGAACTGTTTCTTGCCGAAATAAGCCGCGCCCATGTTGCTGTAGAAGGACGCTGCGTCGTCCCTCAACGAGATCGCTTTCTCATAATGCTTGATCGCTGCGTTGTAGTTATGCGCCTGGTAATAAATGACGCCGAGATTGTTGTAAGCGTCGGCATGGTTACGGTCGGCCTTGATGGCGCGTTCGAAACTCTTCTTGGCTTCTTTGTAGCGCTGCATCATGAGTTGGCAGATTCCGATTTTGTTGAACACCGACGCGTTCCCCGGCGCGCTTTTCAGGGCCGCTTGGTAGAAGTCCACCGCGTCGAGATAGTTCTTATCCTCGCGCAGTTGGTCACCACGTCTTTCGAGTTCTCCCGGCGATGCTCCGGAAGCGGGCGGATCGGCGCGGTGCTGCGGCGGAGGGCCGACTGTCAACTGTTCGGTGTTCTGAGCCTGTGATGGGAGGACGAGAAGCGCAGAGAAGAGAAGCGAGACAGAGCTGATGCGGATCCAGGAAATCATATACACCCCCGGGCCGAACATGCAAAACTTCAGAGTTTCATAGCATTTCAGCGCACGGCGTTACTTCCCTTGCAAGTTTGAGACCGCGAAGCCGGCTTTCTATCTATAATTTGCGCTCCTGTATTACGGCGCCGCTATTGCGGCGGTGTGCCGCTATCACTGCTCTTAGACGGTGCGGGAGTATTTTTGTCACTATTTTGGGAGCTGCTGTCCCCCTTGAACACGCCAACAATCTTGCCGAAGAAGCCTTTCTTTTTCTTGGCCTCTTCCTCAGTTTGGACACCGGAGGCAGCCTGCGGGTTCCCGTTCGCAGTGGGCGGAGCGAGCGCTTTCTCGGAATTTCCGCCGAATATCCGGGAGAAGAACCCCTGCACACCGCCGCTCTGGTCGCAGGTATCATGAGGCTCGGTGCCGGCCACGAAGGCAATCGTGTAATCGTCGGGGCACGATGGCGTCGCCAGGCGGTTGGTGATCTTGTCGAGTTGCACATCCACCACGCCTTCGGGCTGGGTGAAGGGCTTCACGTCCGAATACTGTGGCAGCGTAACCGCCTTCTTCATGAACTCGGCCCAAATGGGAGCCGCAGTCTGCGCGCCGCTCAGGCGAAGGTCGCTATAGTCGTCGTATCCCACCCAGACGATGCATAGCAGATTGCTGGTGTATCCGGCGAACCAGCCGTCGTGCGAACTACCGGTCTTGCCAGCCGCCGGGGCGGTGAATCCGCGGGAACGCACCCCGTAAGCGGTGCCGAAGTTCATCACTCCCTCCAGCATGTTGGTCATGATGAAGGCAATGCGGGGATCGAGAACCTGCTTCTTTTCGGTCCCGAAGTTGACGACGATGTCGCCCTTGGAGTCGCGCACCGAATTTACGAAAACGGGTGAAAGCCGCATGCCGCCGTTGGCAAAACTGGTGTAGGCGGCCGTCATATCGACGGGCGTGGCGTCATAGGCGCCCAACGCTATCGCCGGCGTGGCTTTCACCGATGCGATTCCGGCGGACTTGGCGAGATCCGCCACTTTGTCATAGCCCACTTCTTCCGCCACTTTGACCGTCGCGTTATTGAGCGAAAGCGCCAGCGCATAGCGGAGCGTGACATCGCCGTGGTACTCCTCTTTGTAGTTGCGCGGCTCATAAATCTGGTCGCCATAGGAGAAAGTCGAAGGCTGATCCGTAACTATGGAGGCCGGAGTGATTACGGTAGTCGAGCCGTCGAGAGCGGTATTCATGGCGGCCGCATACACAAACGGCTTGAAGATGGAGCCGGTGGGACGCTTGGCGAGCGCGTGATTTAACTGGCTGGCTCCGTAGTTTCGTCCGCCGACCAGCGCCTTGATTTCGCCGGTGTGGGGGTCCATAGCCACGAGGGCCACCTGCGCCTGCGGGCCGGGCGCAACCGTGGTTTCAAACTTGTTCTTCCCGACTTTGGTTTTGCGCGTCCGCATCTTCGTGACCTGATCGTCCACCAGCTTGATGCCGGTTTCGACCGCTTGCGCGGCCGCCCGCTGCAATCCGGGGTCGAGCGTGGTGTAGATGCGGTACTCCTGTTCATTGACCTCATGCTCGTTCAGTTTGCTGACGATGGTGTCGCGCACCATATCCACGAAGTACGGCGCGTCGCTAGCCTCAACGTTCGGCGGGGCGAGCTGGAGCGGCGCCGCCTTGGCTTTATCGGCTTGCTCGCGCGTGATGGCGTGAGTCTCGACCATGGACTCGATCACTGTATTGCGCCGTTCCAGAGCGCGCTCGGGATGGCGATAGGGCGAGAGATAACTGGGCGCCTGGATCAATCCGGCCAGCAGCGCGGCTTCCGGCAGGGTGATGTCTTTCAGGTCTTTGTTGAAATAGGAGCGCGAGCCTTCGGCGAAGCCCGATATGGTGAACGAGCCGCGCTGTCCCAAATCGACGCGGTTGGCGTAAAACTCGAAAATCTGTTGCTTCGAAAACTTATGCTCCAACTCCACCGCGATCAGCATTTCGATCAGCTTGCGCTTGAACGTTTTCTCCGGGGTCAGAAAGAATGCCCGCGAGAGCTGCATGGTGATCGTCGAACCGCCCTGCTGATGGCGCTGATGGGTGAAGTCGATCCAGGCGGCTTCCACCAAACGCATGAAATTGACTCCGCTGTGCTGGAAGAAGCGGCGGTCTTCGATCGACGTAACCGCTTCCACCATGATCTTGGGAATGTCGTCGTATTTCACCAGTTGACGCTTGGAGCGCTGCTCGGCGTCGAACAGCGAAGCCAGCATCTGGGGCTCGAGCTCATAAGCCTCCAGGTCTCCGGCGGCGTGGCTGTTGATGGCCGAAACCGCTCCGCCCGTGACAGTGATGGTGGCCGGTTCGGGACTGTGATAAGACTCGGGGCCGGGCAGAACTTCAATCGAGCCGCTCTGCAGACGATAGCTGCCCAGCGGTGATTCGCCTTCCTTTTCGGAGTAGCCGGCATGACGCAACTCCGCCGCAATTGTAGAGAGTGTTAACTTCGATCCAATCCTCAGCACCTGCGGAGAAGCGAAAATCTTGGCCGAACTGGCGAACGCCGGACCACGGAACCGCTGCTCGATGATCCGGTCGTACTTTACATACCAGTAGGCAAAAAAGCCGATCACCAGCAGCGACACCGAGAGAAAAACGACCAGGGCAGCGCGCACCATGGGATCGCGCGACAGCAGGCTTTTACCGCGGTTGCGGCCGCTTCGAGCCGTCGGGATTTTCAGCTTAATGGCCATGGGCACAGCTATGCATCAATCCAAGAGCAATTCTCAGTCCGAAACTGATTTGGGCGTTGTGATTGATTCTAAATCACAAGGCGACCCTACAACTATTTGGATGCGTGTCAAGGAATGGACGGGGTGTGGGTGGTGGGGGCAGTTTCCGGGGTAGCGGAAAGCGGCAGCCCGCTCGTAGTTGGCGTAGCATCGCCATAGCACTCACAACCCCAGAATCGTCCGGTCACTTGGCGAGTCGTCGGCTACTCTCCCATAATCCGATCGGGCAGAATCGCAATAGGCGAAACTCGCGCGCACTGCCACAGAGCCTACTCCGGTTTCCCGGTGTAGTGTTGTTCGCGGTGGACATCCGCATGGTCTTCTAAGGACTCCAGGTGAGTTGTGACTTCAGCGGGCATCCCCAGTTCGGCCGGCAGGCGTTCTTCCAGAATGGTTGCGAGGCGGTGGGCCTCGCTGACCGAGGTCAGGCGCGGGAACAACAAGTGTACTTCGATGATCTGGCGGTATCCGGTAGTTCGGAAGCGTACGCCATGGTATTGAATGCCCAGCTCCGAGCAAATCGCATCCAGCTTGTCGCGAATTTTCCTACCGGCTTTCGGGTCCGAATAATCCAGCAGCCCGACTGCCGAACGCCAGATCAAGTGCCCGCCTGACCAGAGGATATTTGCCGCAACCGCGATGGCCACCAGCGGATCGAACGGTTTCCAGTGCGTCAGCATCACCAGCCCTAGTCCTCCCACAACCCCAAAGCTGGTCCAGCTATCGGTCAGGACGTGTTTACCATTGGCTTCGAGAATGAGTGAGTTGGTGCGCCGGCCGGTTCGCACGAGATAGTAACCGAGACCCGCATTGAGTATTCCCGCCATCAGCACCAGCAATACTCCGGCTCCCAGGTGCTCCAGCCGCAGCCCGGCGATCCATCTCCGGATTGACTCAAAGAGAATTGCGATCGCGGCCACGACGATCATTGCTCCTTCAAATCCAGCGGAGAAGAAGGTAATCCGCTCGTAACCGTAGAGAAATTGAGGGGAAGCCGATCTAGTGCTGAGCCGAAGACTATAACTCGCAAACCCCACAGCGATCACGTGGATGACCGACTCGGCCGCGTCGGAAAAAATGGCCGCCGAATGCGTCATGAAAAACGCCGTTGTTTTACCGATCAGCATTGCCAAACCAAAAATCAGGGAGAGACGCATGGCGAAGTGCGCCTCGCGCAACTCCCGTTCGTCTCTCCGTGTTGCCGGGCTAACCGTGGCTTGCGTAGGCACGCTCTTTATCCCTATCCCTGGCTGTGAAGCTTAGCATTTGGCACATAGTTCCACAGAATCGCACCACAAGATGTGATGTCGCTCACGCACGGAGCGCGGCGGCCTTGGCGATTCTGCACGAGTGGCCGCGCACTCGGAATCTCCTCACTACCACGTGGTGTGGCAGCATGGACTCATTGGTCCGGCAACTGGCGGCGATATTGACGTTCTCGCTGATTGTCTGAATAGGTCTTCGTTGGTAAAACTGGATGAAGGGGAAAACCTCGGCGGCCAAACAGGTTGAAGCGCGGGCTAAGCTGGCTCGCCCCTAATGGGGCTGTTAATCAGAGTTCCCCTGGAGAGCTGAAAGCTAAGAGCTAAGAGCTAAGAGCGACTCCTAAAACACGCCTCTGTTCTTCGTCGAAGGATGGAACTCGATAGTGGTCGAGTAGCCGGGCAGTTCGATCGGAACACTGTACTCGACCTCGATGGCGAGAGTGCCAGTGCCTAGCCCACCGCTACGCACAACATGCACCTGCTTGGGCGTCAGCGCGATATCGAAGCTGCGGGCCTGTTTGATGACGGTGTCGCGAATATCTTCTTCGGTGCGCGGGGTGTAGGTCGACTGTAAGGCTTCGGTCTTGATTGCATCCTCGAACTGGTAGTTCGAGAAGTATGGCGGGATGACCTTGAAACCCACCAGGCCCAACGCCAAGAGAATGCCCAAGACGAAGATTAATTTCAAAGTTGCCATAAAAAACAATCGCCAAATCGCTGGTTGCGAGTTTCCAATCGCGAGCTTTCCGTCGTGCGCCAGGGCTGTCCACAGCTAGCGATCGGCCGGGACCAGTCACCATTATCGCCGCAGTCCCTGGAAATACTCGGTTATGGCAGAAATTTTAACGTCCTCTTTGTGGAGAGTCGAGCGCTGAACGACTTCCACAGTATCTTCGGTAACCTTCTTGCCCACGTTGACACGAAAGGGTATGCCCACCAGGTCGGCGTCCTTGAACTTCACCCCCGGCCGTTCGTCCCGGTCGTCCAGTAAAACGTCGAATCTGGAGGCTTCCAGCAGCCGGGCAACGTTCTCGGAGGCGTTACGGATCGCCTCGTCCTTGGAGTTAGTCGACACCACGGCTACCTCAAACGGCGCGATGGAAGGCGGCAGCCAGAAGCCGTTCTCGTCGTTACTTTGCTCGACAGCCGCGGTCAAAATGCGCTCGATCCCAATCCCATAGCTGCCCATGATCGGCGCAATCTCCTTGCCATTGCGGTCGAGCACGCGGGCGCCCATGGATTCGGAATACTTGTAGCCGAGTTTGAAGATGTGTCCGATCTCGACGGCGGTATCGATGCGCAACGGCGCGCCACAGCCGACGTTCGGGCAATCTTCGCCGGCGGTCACGCTGCGCAGGTCGACGTAGGCCGTGGGCTGAAAAGTCTGCCCCGGAGTCAGGTTCTTGACGTGATAGTTCTCCTTGTTAGCGCCGCCGATCAGGTTGGTGCGGCCTTCGAGCGCCTTATCGAGCAGCAGCATGGGCTTGGCGGAATCTTTGTTGTCCTTAGCCCAATCGGTGCCTAACGGGCCGAGGTATCCGGCAGGCGCGTGGAACAGCTCGCGGATTTCATCTTCCTGCATGGGACGCGCCTCTTTGCCCGCAACCGCCGTCGAGAGCTTGGCTTCATTCATCTGGTGATCGCCGCGCATGAGCAACACCACGGCCCGCGCGCGAGACTTGCCGGTTTTCGGGTCCTCTTCGGTGGTCATCATCGCCAGCGTCTTAATCATGTGCTTCGGCGACACACCTAGGAATCGCGCCACGTCTTCAATCGTTTTCTGTCCCGGAGTGTGCACTTCGAGCGGCTGGCCATTGCCTTCGGGCTTCAGGTCTTCGACTGGGGCAAGCTTCGACGTTGCCTTCTCCATGTTGGCGGCGTAGTTGCACTTCTCGCAGCTCACGACCTGGTCCTCGCCGGCCGGAGTACGCACCATGAATTCCTGCGACTGCGATCCACCCATCGCTCCCGAGTGCGCGTCGATCACCATGTATTTCAGGCCGCAGCGGTCGAAGATGCGGCAGTAGGTGTCGTGATGCTTGAGGTACGAAATGTCGAGTCCGGCCGCATCAATGTCGAATGAGTACGCGTCCTTCATGATGAACTGGCGCACGCGCAGCAGGCCTGACTTGGGACGCGGCTCGTCGCGAAACTTGGTCTGAATCTGATACCAGATCTGCGGCAGTTGCTTGTAGCTGCGCAGCTCCTTGCGCGCGATGTCAGTCATGACTTCTTCGTGAGTCATGGCCAAACACAGGTCGGCACCCTTGCGATCCTTGAGGCGAAACATGTTGTCGCCCATCGCCGCCCAGCGTCCGCTCTCTTCCCAGAGTTCACGCGGATTCAGCGCCGGCAGGTAGAACTCCTGCCCGATCTTGTCCATCTCCTCGCGGACGATGCCCATGATCTTCTGTGTAGTGCGATTGCCAAGAAACAGAAACGAATAGATGCCAGCGCCCAGTTGACGGATGTATCCAGCGCGGACCAGCAGCTTGTGACTAGCGACTTCGGCGTCAGCCGGAGCCTCGCGGAGAGTAGGGATAAAGAGTTGCGACCAGCGGTGCATGATTATGGTTTCCAATCGAAAGAGAATCTTCGATTGTAAACGACGGGGATTGCAAACGAAGTCTGTGACGGGGGTACAGATGGTTTGTGATGAAAAAGGGTCGGGCGTCAGATTGCGGAAGTGGAAGCGCTCGCGGTACCCCACATCTCGAAAACCGCGAGACGTGGGGCACCCGGCAAACGGTTTACTTCTTGGGTTCGAGGACGATCTCGCGAGCCAACCGATCGCCCACAATCTCACGCCAGCTCGCACGCTCCTCATAGCCTGCGATCATCTTTTTGTCGTCGCTCTTTAGCGCTTTATCGGCCACTTCTTCGCGCTTGTCCTGGCCAGCTTCCATAGTGGCCAGATCCTTGAACTCCGTCATCAGCATCAAGTCCCAATCTGTCGTGGCGTGGGCTTCGGTGGCAATGACTTTGTAATCGAGGATCAGGCCAGCTTGCTTCAAAGCCTCTTGTTCGGTCTTCCAATCCGCTGCCAGGTAGTTCATGTACTTCAGACCGATGCCGGGCTTCGCTTTGACGAATGTGATGTCCCACACCGGACCATCATGAAATGGCCGAACGGGTGTTTGGGCTTGCGTGAGAGCGGGCAACAGCAGGGCGGCGAAAACTGCAACTGCAACTATCCGGAACATGTTCTTCATTTCGTTGGCTCCTTATGCCATCAGCAATTGAAGTGGCAAATCTCACAGCACTGCCCAAACCCGCCACTGGTTGGGACTGGGCAGTTTCTCCGCTCAAACGCCAATGAAACTCAGGGCGCTGGAACGAAGAGGACAATTCGTTCTGTAGAAAAGCCTGTCTTTGGAATGAACATAACAAGCACGGAACCCCGAGTCGCGTGATTGTCATGTAATGAGCCTGCCAACAATACTCCATTGTCAGGTAAATCACAAACGTTTGTACTTATCAGGGATCAGGCATCCGCGACCCGCTGCGTCTCGTGTCCGTCCCCAGGTGAGCTGTGTTGATCTACGCCGCCAGGCGCTTCAGGATTTCCTTGCCCAGCTTCTGCGCTTCGCCGAAAAATTTCTGGTATTCGAGGAAAATCCGGTTCAGTTCGAGCGACTGGTCAGCGGTGAGCTTGCGGCGCAGCATCATGTCGCGCACGTGCACGGGATTGGGCAGGATAGAGTCTTCGGTGAGTTCTTCCAGGGCGGTCGCGGGATTGTAGTGGTACATGCGCTTCATTGTATCGCCGTATCGCCGCGGGTGGAATTTCTCGGTCGTTGGTCGTTGGTCGTCGTCTGGTCGGTCGTCAGCCGGCAGTGGCCTTCTTCAGGGCTAATTCCCGCAAGCGAAGATTCACGCTTCTTTGGTGATTGGCCCGGCGCAGCACCGTCTCTACGGTGGTCGCGAGGCGATCGGAGCTCTTGTCGAGTTCCAGAGTGGACTTCTCGAAGTAGGCGGCCGCGCCTTCGTGGAGGAGTTTTTCCTCGTTCATCTGCGACAGGCTGGTGAGCACGATGACCGGAATGTCCATGGTGGCGGGATTTGCTTTCAGAGTTTTTAGGACGTCCAGACCGCTGATCTTGGGAATCATCATGTCGAGCAGGATGATGTCCGGCAGTTTGTCGTTGGCGACCCGCAAGGCTTCCTCGCCGTCGGCGGCGGTGCTGACCTCGAAACCGGCCTTGCACAAAGCGCACTCATTGGCTATGCGGAGAAACTTGCTGTCTTCGACCAGCAGCACTTTGACGTTCATGGCCACACACAACCCTCTCGGCAGGCTCATCGGCCAGGCGGCGGAAAACTTGAGGGGTGGGTAGCCCGGCCCCTGAAGGGGCGCCTCATTTGAAGCTACGGTATCGCTAAAGCGATACCCTGATACGAAACATAAGGGGCGGATTGCGCCGCCCCCAGGGCGTATGTAGCCGCCCCTGCGTATTCAATTTTCGGCGGACGGGCGAGGGCGCCCGTCACTCCAACGGTCGATACTACGTTCCTTCCGACCAGCTTGCCAGGTATTCTTCCTGCTCCGAGGTCAGGCGGTCGATCTTGATGCCGAGCGATTCCAGCTTTAGCTTGGCCACGCGTTTGTCGAGTTCCACCGGAACCGCGTACACCTTCTTTTCTAACGACGCGTGGTTCTTCACCATGTACTCGCACGAAAGTGCCTGGTCGGCAAAACTCATGTCCATCACCGACGCCGGATGCCCTTCGGCGGCGGCCAGGTTGATCAGGCGGCCTTCTCCGAGCAAGTTGATGCGGCGGCCGTCTTTCATCGTGTACTCGTCGACGAAGGTGCGCGTGGTGCGCTTGGAGGACGACAACTTTTCGAGCGACGGGATGTCGATTTCGACGTTGAAGTGGCCCGAGTTCGAGATGATGGCGCCGTCCTTCATGAGCTCGAAGTGCTGCTTGGCGAGCACGTTCTTGTTGCCGGTGACGGTGCAGAAAACATCGCCGATTTTGGCGGCTTCTTCCATGCTCATCACGCGGAATCCGTCCATGACCGCTTCGAGCGCTTTGGTCGGATCGATTTCCGTGATGATGACTTCCGCTCCCGTGCCGCGCGCGCGCGAAGCCAGGCCGCGGCCGCACCAGCCGTAACCGGCGATCACGAATTTCGACCCGGCGAGCAGGAAATTCGTGGCGCGGATGATGCCGTCAATCGTCGATTGCCCGGTGCCGTAACGATTGTCGAACAGATGCTTGGTGTCGGCGTCGTTGACGGCCATGATCGGATAGCGCAGCACGCCTTCCTTGGCCATGGCGCGCAAGCGAATCACGCCGGTGGTCGTCTCCTCGGTTCCGCCGATCACATTCGCCAGTTCCTTGGTGCGCTTGGTGTGCAGCACGGAGACCAGGTCGGCGCCATCGTCCATGGTCAATTGCGGCTTGTGATCGAGCGCCGCCATGATATGCGCGTAGTAGGAGTCATTGTCCTCGCCCTTGATGGCGAAGACGGGAACGCTGTAGTCGCGCACCAGACTGGCGGCCACGTCATCCTGAGTTGACAGCGGGTTCGAAGCGCACAGGGCCACGTCCGCGCCGCCGTCGCGCAGCGCGATCATTAAATTCGCGGTCTCGGCCGTCACGTGCAGGCAGGCCGAAATGCGGATGCCCTTGAGCGGCTGATTCTTGATGAATTCCTTGCGGATGATCTGCAGCACCTTCATCGACTGGTTCGCCCACTCGATGCGTTTCTTGCCCAGATCGGCCAGTTCAAATCCTTTAACGTCGCTGCTGATTGATGTCGTTGCCATTTTTCTCCCTATCCCCGGATGATGACGCTGAATGAATATCTATGCGGCGTGTACGCCGCAGAAGTACAACTCACCACAGAGTCACAGAGAAAACCTAAACCGGGAAAACCCAAAGCCGTTTTTCTCTCTGTCTCTGTGACTCTGTGGTGAAGGAACTATTTCCTGGCTCCGGCTGGCTCCCGCTTCAAGCCGGCGTCGGCGGCCAGTTTGGCGGCTTTGTCGGTTGCTTCCCAGGTGAAATCGGGATCGCTGCGGCCGAAATGTCCGTAGGCCGCGGTCTTACGGTAAATCGGACGGCGCAAGTTGAGCGACTCGATGATCTCGCGCGGCTTGAGCTTGAAGTTCGCCCGCACCAGATCCGGAATCAGATTGGCATCGATTTTCTCGGTTCCGAAAGTCTCCACTAGGATGCTGACGGGTTCAGCAACCCCGATAGCATAGGCGAGTTGCACTTCGCAGCGATCGGCTAGGCCGGCGGCCACGATGTTCTTCGCGATGTAGCGCGCTATGTAGGCGGCGGAACGGTCCACCTTGGTCGGGTCCTTGCCGCTGAACGCGCCGCCGCCGTGACGTCCCATGCCACCGTAAGTGTCGACGATGATCTTTCGTCCGGTCAGACCGGTGTCGCCCATGGGACCGCCGATGACGAAGCGTCCAGTGGGATTGATGTGGTACTTGGTGTCCTCATCGAGCAGATGGGCGGGGATTACAGTCTGGATGACATGCTTCAAAATGTCGGCGCGCAGTTCATCGTTGCCGACAGTTTCGGAATGCTGGGTGGAGACGACGACCGCATCCACGCGTTTCACTTTGTGCTGCGCGTCGTATTCGACCGTGACCTGGGACTTTCCATCAGGCCGCAGGTAGGGGCAGGTGCCATTCTTGCGAACTTCGGCAAGCTTCATGGTGAGCTTGTGGGCGAGTGAAATCGGAAGGGGCATCAGTTCAGGCGTCTCGTTGCAGGCGTAGCCGAACATCATGCCCTGGTCGCCGGCGCCGCCGGTATCGACGCCCAGGGCGATATCGCCGGACTGCTTGTTGATGCTCGAAATTACGGCGCAGGTATTCGAGTCGAAGCCGTACACCGCGTTGTCGTAGCCGATCGACTGGACCACGCCGCGCACCAGGTTCTGGAAGTCGACGTAGGCTTTGGTGGTGATCTCGCCGGCGATCATGACCAAGCCGGTGCAGGTCAGGGTTTCACAGGCGACGCGGCTGTTCGGATCCTCACGCAGGCAGGCGTCGAGAATGGCATCGGAAATCTGGTCGGCGATCTTGTCCGGATGTCCCTCGGTTACCGATTCCGAGGTAAACAGAAAACGATTGGTTGCTGGCAAGCTGGCATCTCCTCTAGGTGATTTTGAGCCTTTATGTCCGATAAGGGAGGCTTATGGAGCCGCGGGCTCTTGACCGGAGTCTGGTTTAATCTTCCTCAAAACGGTAACAGAGATGACCACTTAAGCGCAACGGCATTGGTCCGTGACGGAGGGAGCTGACATTGAGTGGGAGCCAGTTGGCATTGAACGGTGGAAGACGGGCGGCAAAGGAAAGAAAAGAAAGAGACAGACTTAAGGCGTCGAAGGCGGTGCCGGGGCATTCGGTAACATTCCTCCCGGGCCAAAAGTAACTGTTTTAACCTCCCCGTAGTCTCCCCCGGTGTCGAGCTTCTTCCCGTTGAATCGAAAGTCGACTCCACCGGCGTTTCCGGCCTTGACGATGATTTCTTTCCGGCCTCGGATCGCGCGCTCGCTGCCGGCGGGCAAAAGTTCGGACGAGACAGTTCTGCCGTCGGCGGTGATCGAGATCCAGGAGTCTTCGCGGGCCTGGATGACGACCGTAAACTCGCCCGGAGTCGCGGCGGGGGCGGCAGCCGCTAAGTCCCGGGGTGTTAAACCCTGAGACGTTTTGGAGGCGACGGAAGGCGCAGATTCTCCAGTCGGCCGACCAGTTGTACCACTATCTTTACCTGACACTTTGCCTGATACCTTGCCTGACACTTTCCCTGATACCTGCGCCGCTGGTAACTGCGGCGCGGCCGTGGTTGGAGTCTCTCGAAGTAACTGTCTCGCGTGCTCGCGCTGGTGACGGCTCCAGAGGGAGAGTGCCAGGGCGATTACGAGCAGAACCGCGGCGAACAAGCCCCACGGTAGGTGGCGAGGCGGGAAGTCGGCGCTGGCTTCCAGGCGGCGGACGTTCTCTGCATTTTCGCGTGCCCCGTCGTCCTGCGCTGCGATTTCTGTCGAAGCGGGAGGGGCGTCGCCGGAGGCTTGCAGGTACTCGGCGACGGTCTGATCTTCGTCGAGGCCAACGCAGCGGGAGTAGGCGCGGACGAAGCCCTTGTTGAAGATGCCTCCCGGCAACTGGTTGAACTTATCCTCTTCCAGTGCTTGCAGCATGCGGGTTCCGATCTTGGTGGAGCTGGAAATCTGCTCCAGCGTGATCTTGCGCTTTTCGCGCTCCAGTTTCAGTTTTTCGCCAAAGGAAGGCAACCCAGTCTCCCGCTTTCGTTGGATGGCGAACGAAATTTTACTCTGTCGAGAAGCTAGATCATAGATCATTCGGTGGTACTAAGTTGCGAGCTTCGAGCCGCGAGCTTCGAGCAGACCGGATTGCCCGCAGCTCGTAGCCCGCGGCTCGCAGCCTGCTATTCCCGTGGCTACTTCCACCGCAGGGTTGGCGGGACGGGTACCGGTTACCAACGTTCATTGCCCGCGCGGCGCGACCAAACCTATAATTTCCTATCCATCCACTCGAACGAGGAGTCCATGGCAGAGGCCGCGGGCACATCCCCAATTCGCCTGTCGCAAGAGCTGACCATCTTTCATGATGTCGCCAAGGCGCTGACATCCTCGCTTAATCTCGATTCGATCCTGCAGACCATCATGGAAAAAATGGCGGAATACTTCCGCCCGGATACCTGGTCGCTGCTGATGGTGGATGAGGAAAAGGATGAGCTCTATTTCGCCATCGCGGTGGGGGCTGCGGCTGAGGTTCTGGCGAAAGCGCGTTTGAAGGTGGGGGAGGGAATTGCCGGTTGGGTGGCCAAGCACGGACAGGTGCTGATTGTGCCTGACGTGCAGAGTGATCCGCGTTTCTCATCCCGGCTGGACGAGATAACGCGGGTGCAGACTCGCTCCGTGATCTGCGTGCCGTTGCGCTCGAAACACCGCGTGCTGGGCGTGATCCAACTGATCAACGCGAACGTGGGGCTGACGGAACAGGAACTGTTCTTCCTGCAGGCCTTATGCGATTACGCCGCGATTTCGATCGAGAATGCGAGGGCGGTCGAGAAGATTCAGGAACTGACCATCACCGACGATTGCACGGGCCTGTTCAATGCGCGCCATCTGCACAAGACGCTCGAAACCGAGGTCTACCGCTCCGCGCGCTTCGGCTACCAGTTCAGCGTGATTTTTATCGACCTCGACCACTTCAAGATGGTCAACGACACGCATGGACATCTGGTGGGAAGCCGGCTGCTGGCCGAAGTCGGTTACCTGATCAAGGCGCAGTTGCGGCTGATTGATTTTGCGTTCCGCTACGGCGGCGACGAGTTCGTGGTTCTGCTGCCGCAAACCCCCAAAGACCAGGCGGTGGTGGTCGCAAAACGTTTGCAGGATTCCCTGCGCTCGGGAGCCTTCTGCAGCGAACAGGGCTTGAACCTGAGCGTGCGCGCCAGTATGGGGCTGGCGACTTTTCCGCACGATGCGCAGACGCCGCACGACATCATCCGCCAGGCAGACGAGATGATGTACATGGTGAAGAATACGACCCGCGACAACATCGGCGTGGCGTCGCGCGGACTGCTTGAGCCGCTCGAGCCGTAGAGTGCTGGTGCAGGAACAGCCGCTCTCGGATTAGCAGA
>Ga0181527_1002460_pt1 | contig 17464 bp, 8 predicted proteins | sample PEATcosm2014_Bin_30_FD_119762 | JGI IMG/M metagenome (GOLD analysis project Ga0181527, IMG submission 119762) | Peatland microbial communities from MTU Mesocosm Facility, Houghton, MI, USA - PEATcosm2014_Bin06_60_metaG | ecosystem: Environmental > Terrestrial > Soil > Wetlands > Peat | place...
AGCCTCGTCGACGATGCAGAGGTCGTAAACGACCTCGCCGATGCCGCGCACTCCAGCCATCCCGATGCAAGTGCCCGCGACGACCTGGGCGGAAGCCAGCATTGCCGCGTGGAAATCCGAGGAGCGACCGACGCGGAGGGTCCAGTCCTCTTGAAGTTGAAGTAGGGTGCGGCACTTTGCCTGGTCCTCTCCCTCGCCGAGCAGCATGGTCGACCACTCCCGTAACTCAGCCTCCTCCGTCTGGGTGGCCAGCTCGGCACCGTATTCACCCGACTGCGCCAGTCGCGCCCGCACCTCGTCGGTCTCGCTTCTGACGCGCGCGAGCTCAGTACGGAAAATCGCTGCGGCTTGCTGCGCTTCTATGGACGCCGCCTCTAGCCCAGGCGATTCCGCCGACCCGGTTTCGGCCAGCTTGGCCTCCGACCGCTCCTCGACCTCCCGAACCTTGCCATCCGCCGTCCCAAGTCGCTCACGGAGCATGCGCGTCCGCTGGAGGAGCAAGATGAGGCGTTCGGCCAGCATGCCGGTCTCAATGTCCGACCGCTCAAGGCCGCGGTCCTTAGCCCATGCGGCCATGTGTGCGTGCGCCTTGACCACAACCTGTTCCGCCCACGCTTGAGCCTTCCTGTCGAGTACGAGGTCGCGGCAGCCCTGGCTGATCTTCAGGTCGTCGAGGCGTCCAATACGGACAATGTCGATGTCGGGCTGCCGGGCTCTCAAGCGCTCGATGACATTGTCGAGCGCCACATGCGTCTGAGCCGACAGTAGGACCCTGTGCCGCGGATGGCAGTGCAGATACTGAACCAGGATCTCCTCGATAAGGCGGGTCTTGCCTGTCCCCGGCGGTCCCTGGATCGCCAACACGTCCTGCACTCCGAGCGCACGGCTCAGGATCTCGGCCTTTTCGATGTCGAACGGCCCACCGCCAACTTTGGGCTGCGGGACCGAAAGGGGAGGCCTTCCTGACTTGGGGTTGACGATGAGATCCTTGAGGCGGGAGCTCGCCGCCCGGTCGTAGTTAACCGCGTCGAGCGCCCGCCGTTGACGGTCGATCGCCTTTTCCGCTGCTACGGTGTTGACCTCGAGGCGCCCCCGCCGGGGGATCCGACTGGAGTCACCGGATGTCACTGTCGCCACGACTTCTTCGAGCGTTACGTCGATCACGTCGCAGAAGATATGTCCGCCCGAGGTCAGGCGGATCACGCGTGACTGACCCACCAGTTCCATGGGAGCTGGCAGCTCCGTGACGAGGGCGAGGGTCGAGGCCTTCATCCTGTAGTCCACGTATGCGATGGCGTTCTCGCGTCGGGCCTCTCGGTCGGCCTTGGCGCGCAGGAAGGCGTACCACACCCGAAACACGCGTTCGCGCTGCGCGAGAAGAGCGTTATCGCGGGTGTCGGCCTCGAACGCGTCGAGATCCGTCAGGAGGAGGTCGAGATCCGCAGCGGCCGCTGCCGCGTCGGGAGCTCGTTCGAACGTGAAGCGCAAGAGAGGCCGAAAGCCTGCCTCCCGGCGCCGCTCGACCTCCGCTGCAGACATGCGCGAGGCGCGTTTGATCAGGAGACGCTCCCTCCCCGGAGCCAAGAAGGCATCGAACCGCCAGGTCACGGACCAGATCCGCACGCCACCGGGTGCCCCGGCCTCGTCTGCAGGTCCAATCGCCCGGAGCCCAGCCGCCTCGGACAGCTCCTCGAGCACGTACTCCTCGATGTCCCGGCTGTCGCCGCTGTCGAGGATTCGCTGCAGTTGGTGCAAGACGCTTATGTCAAGCGTAAGGTGGCAGGTGCAGCGACAGCGGTCGAGTTCGCTTCGCGCCGCCGACCATGCGTCGATGTCGGCGAGCAAAGCGCTGGCTAGTGGCGGGCGCTCCGCAGGGTCGTGGGACAGCGTCGACTGCAGGATGTCGACCGGTGCTTCGTCCCGATCCAGGCCTGCTGCGAGGCCCGCCAACGCTCCGTAATCTGCCGGCACCTTGCCCGTCAGGCAGTACACCGCCACAGCGGCCCATGAAAAGCAGTCGCGCGAGCACTGCCGATCACCGCTGTCATCCTCCGGTGGTGCAAAGGGCACGGACCTGAAGCTCGCGAACGTGATACCTAGGACAGGTCGTGCAAGCTGCTTGGCGATGCCGTAGTCAGACACCCTGGGCTTTCCATCCGCCGTCATCAGGATGTTCTGCGGTTTGATGTCTCTGTGGCTCCAGCCCCTACCTTGGGCGAACGCGAGCGCCTCGAGCACAGGCCGTCCGATAGTTGGATAAAACTGCCTCCAAGGCATGGCCCCCCGCGCCTCGACCCATTCGGCCAAGTTTCCGTCTACCCACTCGAGCACCATATAAACACCGTCCACGTCCATGCCGGCATCGTACAGGGTGACTATGTTCGGGTGGTCCGAGAGCTCGCTCAGCGCCGTGTGCTCCCGATGGAAGCTTTCCTTCCAGCGCAGTTCGTCCCCGCGAGCGAACTTCATCCGCTTTATGGCGCGCATTCCGCCGCTCCGGGGATCGTAGGCCTTGCAGACGGTCGACATGCCGCCTTCCCTTGGCGGTGCCTCCGCGACAACGTAGCGGTTGTCAACGAGGACCGGCCCGGTTCGGGGCGACGCTTCTTGGGTCAAGCTTGGCTTCCGTGCTGGAATGGTGAATCGCGACGGCCGCGATTCGGATCGCCACTGGCTCGATCTTATCTGGATTTTGCGGCTCGGTGGAAGAGCACGGGCGAGACAGTTTTCAGCTTAACCAAAAGTTCACATATACGCTCTGCGTCATAAGCTGCCGCCAGCACGCCTATCGGGTGGATGAGCGAATCAATGCCGGTGGGGCAACTGGGGCGCGCCGTCGATCGCGTTGAGGGCGCGGACATGGGGGTCGATCCAATCGGGAAGTGTTTGCGTCCAGGTCGCCCGCGCCAACCGCTCTTCAAGCGGCGTGAGGGGCACTGTCACGTTAGGGGCTTGCCGACCTTGGCCTCGGGCCCTTATCTTCCACGATGACCAAAATCAGCTAACGCCGGTTACCGCTTTCCGCCCGTGATCATTCAACAGAACCGGTAAGCTGGTATTCAAACCGATCACACATCGTTGCAACTGCGTGCAAGTAGGTGGTGAATTCCGAGCCCGTCAGGCCGGCTTTTGGCACCCACGCCTCCCCAATCAGACGCCCCTTTGCGTCCATCTTGAACCCCACGAGCTCGCTGCCTCGGTTTCGCTCCCATACCTGCAGCGGGAGCGCCTCGATCTTCGTAACAACCGCTGTACGCGCAACGACAGATGTGAGCCGGTACGTATCCTGCTCATCGTCGATGAACACGCACTGCATTCGGCTGCCCGGGAGGTAGACGACCACCGTATCGTCTTCGACGTCGAAGTCACTCGCGTGGCAATAGCTTTTCCAGTCAGCGACCATCGACCATCTCCTCCTCGAGCTGCTCGCGGAACCCGCCGAGCGACTGGTCTAGACCCGGAAGGAATTCCTGCTCGAGGCGGTCAGCCTGATCCACTACCCGCCTCAGCAATGTTTGCAGCCGAGTCGCGTCGTGCTGGGTGTCGGCGCTCAATAGAACGTCCTCTTCCACGGTCAGGTCATAGGTTCCCTTTTCCACCGTTTGGATCGCGCCGATTCGCACGCCGAGACGCCATGCGCTCAATATGACCTCGTCCGCACGCGCGTCGGGATGCACCCTCCCGACAGGGCTAATGCATCGTATCCGAGGCCAGGTTCCATACAGGTCTAGCAATAGAGTGAAGGGCTGCACACGGGTGTTCAACCTGGCTGTGCCCATCAGCGAGCCTGGCGGCGAAGCCGATTTCCATTCGACTGGAATTCCTGGGATCGGAACGACGCGGAGCCCTTGAAATCTTTCCGCGAGCCGTCGCGCCTCCGTCATGACTGCAGTAACGTCGCTTCCCTCTCCAACCAGATGCTCGTCCCGAACCTCGAAGGGACTCTTCAGTGGCTGGCTGTCGGCGGTCGAGGGCCGGTAGCTTCGTTCGAACTCCTTGCTCGTGTCGATCCGGCGTTCCTCTTTCCCAGGAAGGGTTAGACCCTCATGCATTAATCGTAGGAATACGTCCATTCGCTCCAGCACCCGTCTCACCTGTAGGAACTCCACCGTGTCCTGAAGATGTGGGAAGTAGACCTGTAACTTCTGCTCGGGAGACGGCGATTTCTCAAGCGCGGATAGCCGTCGATCCGTCTGAGATCGCACGCGATCGATGCGGCCGATTCGCTGCTCCATGGCTGAAGGCGTCCAAGAAATTCCGTAATGGTGGACGGCAGAACAAAAAGTATGCAGGTCTTCGCCCTCCTGCAGCAAATCGGTCGTGATGAGCACAAGCGGATATCCTGGCATCCGAAACTGGTGCACCAGTGTCTGATTGACTTGCCCAGCCATCCCGCCCACAGGCTGTTGTTGACGTAGCAGGCGACCCAGTAGTTTTCCGAAGTCGGCAAGCGGTTTGTCGCGGGCCGCCGGAATGTTCACGTCGAGAATAAGTTCAAAGTTCTTCGAGACATCCGCCAGCTCGTCAAACGCGCCCCAACCCCGCTCGACCTTTGACTGCGCCATCTGGCCTTCCAAGAGTGCGAGGTATTCCTCGATACGGCCTAGTTCGGCATTGGCGCTCTCGCTGTCGACGGTTTCCTGCATGCCCAGCTCCATGCTTCCCAGGCGTCGGATCGTCATGGCATAAAGGTCGATCAAGCCATGCCCGAGTCGTGTCGTTGCAGCGAGAAGTTGCCGCCGTAGCTCTTGTTCTCGGAATGCTTCAGTTGGGTCTTTATTCGTCGATTCAGGCCAGATGGCAGCCCTTAGCGCGGAGTGTTGCCGGATCTCGGTGAAGAATGTTCGCAGCTCCAGCCAGTCGCCGATTTCCGGCGCATCGGATGCACGCGGGACAATCGGCGCCGACTCAAAACACTGGGCCCAGACAATCCGCGCCAGCGCCTGAAATGGGCCGGGCTTATCTTTAAGCGCCTCGATCGAGGCGGCTTGTACAGATTCGAATCGATCCGCGCGAGCCAATTTTTTTACCCTTGGCAGGAATCGGACGGAGCGTGTGCGAAGATCCTGTCGCAGAGCTTCCCTTTCTAGCCCCAATTCGGATGCCAAACGAATTTCCACATCACCTGGGTTACACCCCAGCACCCAGGCGACATAATTATCGTCAAAGAAGGTCGCGTAAGCGGTGCCACGCTGGGTAAACCGCTGCTGGATATTGGCCCCACTAACTATCTTCGGTGGCCCTTCGCCGCGGAAGAACCACGCAAAGAATGTGTCGGCGCCACCTCGATCCGTCTCGGCTTCTTGCTCCCACTCCAGATCGAGTTCACGCTGCAGTGCGTACCGTTTTTCCCCATGGTAACGCTCGACGAGCCCCTCGAAGCGCTGCAATACCGCTTTCGGAAGTTCCGCTCTAAGGCGTGCGAGCAGCCATTCATCATAACGCTCATCGAGCTTGCGTTTCAGCTCCTTTACTGATGCCAGACGACGCACGAAGACGAGCGTCTTTTCTCCAGTCTTCCAAGAATTCGCGAGCGCGTTGACGAGCGCATCCATTTTCGGATGCGGCATCTCCGCATTGAACCGCCTGCGATAAGAGTCCGCCAACCGGTTCACGTCACTGACATCTATTCCTTCCCGTTCCGCAGCGTCGTCGGTCTGCTCCGAGTCGTCAAAGGTATTCTCCTCCTCGTCGATTTGCTTCACCTTGGCGGTCTCGAGGAAGCTTTCAAAAGACGCGAGCATTCCGATCTGGAAAGAAGCATTGAATCGCTCGTGCCCGAGCAGCTCACTTACTTTCTTTTGCACAAGCGCGACGGTTAACCGCTCTCTGGGATCGGTTACCTTAATCGGTTCGTCGTGAACCAGAACCCCACCCGCGCGCCACTCTCGCCTATAGAGGTTCTTGGTCAGCTGCTCCGATCCAACGCGAATGGTGGTAAGGCGCCGCACCAGGATCTCGCGGGCAATTCGTTGTTTCTCTCCTTCGCTGACGTCGTCTCGCCGAAGTCCCTCGAATTCATGCGTCCGCCCAAAAATATCGAGCTGGTTCCATAGATGCCGATAGGTTTCCTCCACGGGGGTCGCCGATAGCAGTAGTACGCGTTTCGCTCGAGACGCGTAGTGTGGAAACAGTTTAATGTCGACCTCACTCGGATCGCGGCCAAAGGCGAGAGCCAGCACCCTGTTCCGCGCCGAGGCCGAGAGCGAGAATCCGTGCTTGAGATTGTGTGCTTCGTCGACGATGACGAGGTCGAATACTGGCAGCGCGCAGCACAGAGCCGAAGCGAAATTGTCTTTGAAGGCCCGCTTGTTCCTGAGGTCAAAAACCTCGTCATGAACCCACGGAAGATACTTGCGCAGTCTATCGCGCATTCGCCGCACGTCGTCTGGATTCACTTTGTCTTTTCCGCCTACGGCAAGACTGAAGCTCGTCAGCCTCGCGAAGAAGTCACGGTTCGGATCGAGTTCCGTTTCATGAACAAGGTCCAGAAGACTGTTGCAGGAGACAAGGCGACGCGCCGGGTGCTCATCGAGCCCCTTTACCCTGAGGTCGTTGAGAAGGTAGTTGTGCCGGATAAAGTTCCTGAACTCTTTCATCCATTTGTTCTGGATGTTCTCGCGCGGCGCGATCACAAGAATTCTGAACCCAGGGTTGAGGTGACGAAAGAGCGCAAACGCGCCGAGGGCAACGTAAGTCTTTCCCATACCCACTTCGTCAGCCAGGTAGGCCACCCCGTGGCGATCTAAAAGGTTGTGAATAGCGACTGCGCCTTTCAGTTGTTCGTCTGCGCGCTGACCCTCACCGATGCGCTTCGAGAAGTCGAGGATCTCGCGTGCAGACTCGAGATCAAACATTTTGCGCCTCCATCGGCTCTGCCCTTTTGATGAACCAGCGATCAAACCAATCCAGGAATTCACCCATGCTGTCAGGTGCGCGAGCAACCAGCGCCTGACGAATCGTAAGTTTCAGATCCGAGATCTGTCGGGACAATGCTTCGACCTCGTTCGGATTCTCCGACCAAAATCCTGGAAATTTCGTCTGGATTTCGTTCACGAGCTGCGTTGCACACAGGACGATTACATATCGCTCGACATCGTCACCTTCTTCTACGCTCGAGAGATGGCCGAGTAGGGTTGGAAGCGAGTCATACTTATTCCCAAACAGCCGATAAGATGCATCCTTGGTTCTTTTCTCCGTCAACGCCTGTCGGACGCTCTTTTCCAATGAGCTAAACGCATGAAAGAACCCAGCAAACCGATCGAACAGCGTATCCCTGGTATCTTTCACCTGCAGCTGCGTAACCAAATCGGCACCGTCCCCGATCTCACTGCCTTTCGGCCACTTCGCCTCAATGAACGCAGCACGCTGTGCTGGCGAAAGCATTGCCCAATACCGGAGGATGTCGGTCAGTGAAAGTTGAAGTAGCAGGGATGGCTTGTGCGCCATGCCTTTCTCCTGGACCAAGATGGTCGCCTGATCTGCGTCGTCGAGCTTCACCTGGACGAAGGATGTTTCCTTGAGTATTTCGTTCAACCTATCAGCAATCGCCTCGGGGAGAAGCACCCAGGTGCGTGCCGGCAGGCTTTCGATCTGGCCAATCGTCTCGCCGCGCGCACAAAGAATAATGGCTGGCGAGGCTGCACTTTCCAACCAGAATGCTTCGGCGGATTGAGTCCTCCAGTCGTAGCGAAGAGCTAATGGAGCCGACCAAGAATCATTGACTTCGTCAGCCTCAGGCCTCACGTCAAAGCTGGTCGGCTCGCGCCGCTCCAATTCAAGCCAGAAGCCGGGACGCCCATTGGGTTTCGTTTCTACTAGAAAGCCACTTTCGAGGTTACCGCCACGCTGGTGGGCCGCTGAAGTCAAGTTCGCCGAACCGACGAAAAGAAGCTCTCGGGCGGGGGTCCGAGAGAAGAACCGGTACACCTTGGCATGCACGAAACGTGGTGGGACATCTTCGCCCCTGCCGGCACGTGTTCGCTCCGGCGGAAGCTTTCCCCAAGAAACCCCCGGATGCTCGCACACCGACTTGAAAAGCGCCTCCCGGCATAGCACCTCTCCGGATTGGCCTCGCGGCAACAGTACCCGCACTTCCTTCGGCCGAAAGCGCTCAATGAGCGCTTCCAAGGGAGCACTGACGTCCGCGTCGTCGAAATACGGCGAGATGACCTCCAGGTTGCCATCATACAACCGATCACCCGCAGCAGCCTCCAGAAAGTCCGTGACAGGCTGCTTTCCGTTATAGAAGCGGGTGTGTAGGGCATCCGCAGTCGATCGGTGAACCCGTTGGTCGGTGTTCCTTTTCAGGAACGCCAGCACATCGTCAAGGGCACGCTGATTACTGCCTGCAGCCAATGCGCGACGCTTGAGCGCGTTCAGGAACTCAATGAGATCGTCCTTCAGGAGCGTCCTGTCTCCCTCGCGTATCTCCTCGAAATGACAGGCCTCGACGTTCTCCCACCAACCTGCTCGAGTGAGGTTCGCCGAAAGGCAAGCGACGCACAACGAACGCTCCAGTCTGCCACCCTTGTGCGGCTCGGCCGACTCAAGCAGGAGAAAGATGTTCTTTGGGTGGAAAATTCCAGTGCTATGTATTACCGGGATGCGCTGCGCATCCAACTTTGCAGACTCGCTGCCGGTCGCGATCAGCCCCTTCGCATCATAATAGACCGCGATTTCTCCCTTGAGCTCGCGCAGCGGTTCTTCAAGCTGAAGGAGCCGGATAGCTGCCACATGGCTGAACGAACCATCAAAAAGCACCGGCAGCACTTCTTGTTCGAAAAAGGCAGGGTCGAACTTGTAGGTCAGAAAAACCGCTGAAACGAGCCGGCGATGACCGACCCGAGCCTCGAGCGCATCCGAGAGTGGGGCGTGGGGAATTTCAGGCATCTATCACTCGGCTCCCAGCTCGGACGTAATCGCGAGCAGTGAATCTAAGAAGTACGGGAAGCGCCAGAGGGTGGCGAGTTCCTCGCGTGCAGGCAGAGTCCCTTGTTCGTCGCGGACGCGGACGTGCAGCCGCCCCTGGCGGTCCGCAATCCAGGCCGCCCCGCCGCGCGCCTGCATCGTCGCTTCGTTCTGCTCGATCAGCAGACGCAGAGCGCTTTCATAATCGCCCTGGAATAACGATTCGGCGAACCCGATCCATCGGTCCGCGATGTCTTCACGGATATCAAAGAGCTCGGCGTGCAGTGCTCGCACATCGACGACATTCAATGTTTGGACTCGCGCTCCCCACTCGTCTCGGACTCGCTTCGCGACGACATCGATCGTTTTGCCATGGAAGCCTTGGAGATAGCCGAACAGGCGAGCGGCAGGCGCCAGGACACTTTCGCATGTTCGAATGCGCTGAAGCCGGTGTATGAGGGGCTCGCCGTCCAGGCCTGCGGCCCTAGCTTCCTTTTCGAAAGCGCTTAGGAGTAACGGGCTCAACGCTACACCCTGCTCTCGAACGTACTTTTCCATAATTTTCGCGAGCAGCGCTTGACGGCCTTGGGTCGAGTCGTTTGGGCCGCCTTCCACCAGGTGGAAATGATAGAACTCGCGCTCCTTTTCGAGGATGCGGCGATCCATTATCCGCGCCACAGTCGCGCAGAGGACATAATCAGTTCTAGCCAACTCAATGTGAGCTTCAGTTCGACTGAGCAACTGCACAACGCGATTGGCATTTGGGATTCCGGCGTCGCGAAACACGGGAAGATAGAAGCGCTCGACGAACTCGAGCCCCCAATTTGTCAATCGCGGGGGATCCTGCTCCACCAGGCCCGCCGTTGCCGAAGCAACGGAATACAGACCCCAGAGCCCATAGGTCTGCTGATTGCTGAGAATCTGGAAGGTGCGGGCGTTTGACAACGTAATGCGCGTACCCGCCTTCAAAGTTTTCTGAACGCGCTCTGTCCCTCGGAATTTAGTGTCGTTGTTAAAGTAAGCCCTCGCGTAGGCTGCCAGCTGTTCCCATTTAAGAAACGTGACGATTTCCGAGCCGGGTCCGAGTTCTGTGGCAACGCGCTCAGCGAAATAGTAACCTAGCAACACGGTGGTAAAGTCGCGCACCGAATTGGTGACAGTCGTGAGGTTTCCCACGACGTGACGCCCGAATCGCGTCCAGACTGACTGGGCGCCCAATGGATCTCTTGAGCCCTTGACCTGCGCTCGTGAATCCAGGTCAGTCAGGAATGGACCGGGCAGATTCTCCATCTTGTTCTCTTTGTACTCGTTGATGCCGCGATAATGGTTACTCTTCACTTCACCCGATGCTTGCTCAACGAGCGGCCGAGACGCTCATTGCCGAGCGGTGCGCTAGGGAGCTATGACCTTTCCGCTCGTCATCAGCACCAAGAAGCCAAATGATGCGCCAGTTTGCTGCCGATAGACGCTGAGCTGCCCCCGATAAGAATTCAACCGCTCGGCGTCGATGTCGACGTCGCTCTTCCAATCGACAATGACTTCGATGCGACCTTCCGCGTCATACGCCACGGCGTCGGCAATGCCCGACACGATGATTTCACCGTCGTCACTAGCTTGGCTGCCGTAGATCGTATGCTCCGGGACAAGCCGTGGCCGCAGCTCGGCGATTTCAGGGATGTTCAAGGTCCGCACGATCGTTTGCGCAAGTTCGTGAGGGGAGATGTCGTCGCTGGCTTTGTCGGACGGCGCAATTGACAACTGCGCCATGAGTTCTTGGGCGCGGGCGACCAGCGCTTCGAGATCGTCGTCGGTTTCGCCGTTCAGCACCTCTTCCATGAGCTTGTGCAAGATGGTCCCCCGGGTCGCGCCGCCGGCGGCCGGGGCGGTTGGATGTTCGACTGTTTCCTCGATCGACTCCGTGCTGCCAAAAATGGGCTGGCGTTCGACCTCGGCGGGCGCCGCCGCCTCGCCGCGGCTGGGCTGGCGCCACTCGATCCTGTGATGGGATCTAACGATGTCGCTGGCTTCTTTCGCGAAAATATCCCTCGTCTGTTGGTTCTCCGGCGGGGCCGACGGCGGCGCCATGGCTTGCCCGAGCGCCTCGGGATCGATACTTGGGAGGGATGGCAGATCAAAGTCGACGATCTTGGCGAAGGCCCCATCCTTGAGGACAGAGGAGTGGCGCGGCAGGATAAGAAGATCGCGGGCGCGGGTGGCGGCGACATACCAGAGCCGGACCCGCTCGCGAGTGAGTTCCCGTACGTTCCAATCCTTGATATCTGCGTAATCGACGGGTTCGTGTCCGAAGACAGGAATCGAGAACCGATCGGACCCGCGGTCATGCATGAGGCCGGATTCGCCCCTTGGCGCGCCTGTCATGTTGATCGGGATGACGATCGGCCATTCCAATCCCTTGGACGCATGAATGGTGATGAGCGCGACGGATTGCTCCTCGGCGTCCGGTCGTCCCTCGACCTGGTGAACCGCGTCTTCCCAATTGGCGCGCATGTCGCTGGCGAAGGCGCGCAGACCACGAACGTCGTAGGCGCGCGACATCTCGAGAAAGAAGTCGGTATTGGCGAGCGCGCGATCGGCCCCGGCCCTGAAGCGTTGGCGAAGCTGGGAGCGAAGGTTCAAGAGGCAGACCGCGTCGGACAGGAGCGCATAAGGGGTCGTTGAACGCGCTCGCTTGGCCAAGGATTGCAGCGATCGGATGAGACCCTGCGCGAGGTGTTGCTGGATGTGCTCGGGGTCGGTCCACAGATTGAGCCGGGGCGACCGATCAGGGTGGTCCTCGTCGAGCGGAATGGCTTCGGCGATGTCCAGCAACTCGGCTTCGGTCAACCCGACCAGCGGGCCTCGGAGCAGCGCGCCGAGCGCCAGGGTGTCGCGTCCATCGGCGAGCGTTCGCGTTAGAGCAATGAGATCCTGGATTTCCTGGCGATGGAAGAAGCCTTTGCCCGCTTGCGTCGATACCGAGACGCCTCGATCCTCGAGCGCCTGTTCAAATCGCCAAAGCTCGGTTCCGACCGGAGCCAGCAGCGCGATGTCGCCCAAGCGACAGGGGCGTATCTCGCCATTGTGGCCCCTGACCAGTCGATTCTCGACGAGACGGCTGCAAAGATCGGCGACGCGGTTCGCTTCGGCGTCGCGCAGCTGGTCGGCCTTGGCGTCGTCTCCGTCGACGACATCCAGAGCGGCGACCGCGACCATTCCTTGCTGCGCGATACAAGTTGGCGACAACTCGGTGAAGCCGGGCTGTCCTGCGGCGGTCGAAAGGATCTCTTCAAACTTGTCGTTGACGAAGCTGAGAATCGGCTCGACCGAACGGAAGTTGGCGGTGATCTTCAATAGTCCGACATCGCCGATGGCCGTGCGCGCGCCGATATAGGCGTTTACGTCGGCGCCTCGGAAACGATAAATCGCTTGCTTGGGATCGCCGACCAGAAACAACGCCCCGGGACGAAGCGCCCGAGCCAGAGGATCGTCGCCGCCGTCTTTGCGAGCCTCGCCGCAGAGTCGCCAGAGAATGTCGATCTGCAGCGGATCGGTATCCTGAAACTCGTCGACGAGAACATGCTGGAATCGCCCCGCCAGCGCCTGGCGGACCTGTTCGCTCCCTGCTAGGAGATTGCGCGCGGTATAGAGCAGGTCGTCGAAATCGAGCAGCGCGGCTGCGTGTTTGTACGAGCGCCAATTGTCCAACAGCCCGTTCATCGCAGCGGCGACGCGCGAGAGAAGCTCTCCCGCGATGTTTCCCATGAGCCTTTCGAGCGCGGCATGGCAGGCCAGATATTGCGTGTTCGCCGCGTCATACGCCTCGACGCCTTCGGCCTTTGGTCTGCCGGCCTCGGCCGCGGCTGTCTGCCACTTGCCTTTGGTCTTCAGTATCCGCGGGCGACCGGCCTGAGTGAAACAGCTCTCAGGCTGCGGCGTGTTGAGCGCCTCGATCAGCGCGCGATTGGTCGGTTGGTCGGAGCGAAGGGCCGAGTTGTTCAGCTTTTCGCCAAGCTCCGCGAAATCTTGCGCGGCGGCGTCGGTGACGGGCTCGTGAAGCTTCATCCGCGAGAGTCGAGCCGCAAAACTCTTGACCGCTCCGGCGAACTCCTCGGCCCCGGCTGCGGACCAAGCGACGGAGGCCGGACAGGCGTCGCGATTATGCCTGCGGAAGTCCGCGATGTTTCGTAACAGAGCGAGAGCGTGGTCTTCGTCCGCCAGCACAAACTCGGCGACGATGTCGTCATCGGTCTCGCCGGAGAGATGATCCCTGAGCCAGGCGTCGCGATGCTCCTCGAACGCAAGATCCGCCTCCGCGGGATCGATAATCTCGGCGCCCGGATCGATCTCTGCTTCGACTGGATAGGGCTTGATCAGCGCCTGGGCGAAGCCATGGATCGTGCTGCAGACAAGTTGGTCGAGCGACTTTCTCGCTCGCTCAAGATTGGCCCGCTGTTCGGCGGAAACGCCCTTGGGAAAGGCGATCTCGAGATCGGGAGGGATTTCGCCCTTGGCGAGTTTGTCGAGGAAGCGGGTGATGCGGATCAGCAGTTCGCTGGCGGCGAACTCGGTGAAGGTGATGGCGGCGACGCGTTTGGGCTCGACGCCCCGCGCGAAGAGCATGGCGACGCGGCCAGCCATGATCGAGGTCTTACCGGAACCGGCCCCGGCTTCGACCAGCAGGGAACTCTGCAGTTCGGTCAGCGCGGCGATGCGGGCCGATTGATCGGGAAGTCTTTTGGCGGCGGCCATCAGTCCGCCTCCCAGATGTTGGCGGCGTCGCCGAGCTTTTCCGCGGCCAACACCATCTTACGCGGCAAATAGCCGGGGGAAGCGGGAAGCGCGAACGCCAAATCGTTGTAAGCACTGTCGGCGTCGATCCCTGGCAACGCCAGCCCAGCCTCGATGTTGCGTCTCGCGAGAGCAATCGCGTCGGCCAACTGCTCGAGGGTGGCGTCTACGTCTTGTAAGGGAAACAGGGCCTGCTCCCCCTCCTCCGCCCGTGGATAGAGCAGCGCCGCCTCGATTTCGATCTTCTGGCTCAGCAGGGTCTTGACGGCGAAGGCATAGAGACAGCGTTGAAGTTCGCCGCCGCCATCGATCAACACCTCCGCCATCTTCGCCCTCGGCTTGCCGGTCTTGTAGTCGAGCACCCGGGCGCGCGAGCCGTCGCCCGACAGGTCCAGGCGGTCGATGTGGCCCTGAATGAATACGCCGGCACCGGGTATTTCGACCTTGCGGGCAGGATCAAAAGGCAGGTCGTTGCGCGCCGCCGCCTCCAGCGTTCCAAAAGGGACCTCGGTCCAGCTCTTCTGTTTTGGCAGCGGCTCCAGAGGATGGGTGAGCGCGACCAGCGCCAGTCCCTTGGCTCTCTCCAACGCGCAGCGCCAGATGACCAACGGCGGCACCGGCTGCTCTCTCTCCCATGCATCCGCGATCGCAGACGTGGCCTCGGCGACGGCCTGCTCGATCCGGGCTGCATCGGCGCGTCCGAAGCCGCCGTTCGCCTCGAGGATATTAACCGCCTGTTCGAGGACGCCATGAACCAGGCCGCCGAAAGTGAGCGCGTCGAGCGTGAGCGGCTCTTCGACCGCATCGGGTTGTTTCCAGCCGAGCGCGTAGCGCCATGCGAAGCGGATTGGATCGCGCAAAAGCAGCTTGAGCGAGGTCGCGGACATCGGCCGGTCGAATACACTGCGTAGTCGCGGGTGCGCGCGGCCGACCAGACCGTCGTGGGCGGTGATTTCCTCTTTGAACCAATCGTGCCAGCAGCCGACCCCCGAGACGGCGATCGGCGTCTTCTGGAATTCGCTCGGTCTCGCCAGCAGCCGATCGGCCTCGCTGGCCGTATGCTCTGGCGTGCGACCCCGACTAAGGTAGGTCTCGGACAGATCGCCGATGAGAGGCGAGCGGCCGAGAAGGCGTCCCTCGACATCGCGCCGACTGAAAGAGATAGTGACGGAGCCAGCGCTGGCGATAATCGTCTCGAAGTCTCGCCTGTCGGCGTCGGCGATCGGCAGCGGGTCGAGCTCTTCAAGAGGAATGATGTGGTCCGGGATCAGCCGGTCTTCGGAAATCCGACGCGGCCAGCGGCCGGTGTTCAGCGCGAGCAGGCGGACATAGGGTCGTGGCGACGAGGCGAGGGAGATCGCCGAACTCCAAATGACGTGCGAGGCCGGCTCCAGCCCGTCGGGGACGCGAAGCTGCATCAACGTCACCGGCAACGCCTGCGCGGGTCCGTCGGCGAGCGCGCGCCGCCAGAGCCCGAGTGATTTCGGCGGCAGCAGTTCTTCGCCCGCCTGGACCGCCGCCTCGGAGCCTTTGACCAGCAATCGGATGACGTTCAATACGATACTCGATCGGTCGACGCCGTCGGGCCAATCGTCGGCCTCAGTCTGCGCGAACGCCTGCTCCCATCGTTCCACGGTGGTGAGCGGCGCGTCCGGCGGCAAAACGCGGACCCAGTCGCGGGGAAGATCGGCGATGGCTTTCGACGCATCGTGAAGAAGGGCGAACAGGCGTCGCACCCGCTCTTGCGAGACGCCTTTGATCAAGGCTTCGGCGAGCGCGGCGGCGGTCTGTCCGTCCCGGTTCATGACGGCTTTGAGGCCATGGACAAAATGGATCGGAATATTGGCGTCGGCGGAGAGCGCCATCATGTGGTCGTCGAAATCAGCTGGGCTCGCGGCGGCGATGGCGATCTCTTCCGGGCGGGCTTGCCCGGTGGCGATGAGTTCGCGCATCCACCGAAGGGCCTCGAGCGCCTCATGTTGCGGGGTCGCGCAAGAAAGCAAACGGAGTTCGGGATCGCTCCGGGCCTCGCGTCGGACGTCGATTTTCATCTTGTCGAGCCAGGACGGCGTCGATCTCGCTCCAGCGACCCATGCGACAGGAACCGTCGTCGTCAACGCCGCCAGCAAGGGTCGCCAGCACGGCGACATCTCGCTGTGCCCGTGAATCTCGACTGGCCCGAGCACGGCCGCGGCGTGACGGATGCGGCTGCAGGCGAGTTCGACCAGCTCCTTGGGTCGCTTCATCGAAGGCGGCAGCCGGCGCAGCGTCTCGGTTTCAAGAGTGCGCAACGCCATCAGCCGAGGGTTGGTCGCCGCCGAGAGGTCGATGTCCGCGCGCCAGACTTTGTCGAGCGTGCTGACGGCGGCCCGCACCATGCCGGGAAGGTCCTTGATGACGTCGAACTCGCCCAGGCTCGAGCCCGCCAGGGCCGCTTGAACCGCCTCCTGGAGCTTCTCCGCATCGATCGGCTGCAGGAACCCGCCAGCGAGACGGCTGGCCAACTGCCCCATGGTCATGACTTGCACGCCGTTGGCTCCGCTCCGGACGGCGTCGACACGAATCATGTGCCCAGACAAAGTAGTGTAAACGACGATGGTGCGGCGTGCCGTCATTTTTACTCCCGGGGAGACAATACACGACCGCGGGTTGGCTTACAGTCCCCTGCCCTATCCAGGGTCGCCAATTGCTCTTTGCCGGCAAGAGCTCCGACGCCCACCATCAGCGCCGCAAATAATCGCCCTCAGGCGAACGTGGATGGATCGTTCGGCACTCGATCATACCCTAATGGACACACCTCGCATGAATTGTATGAGGCCGCAGGCATGCGATGCCCCGTCACGTTGAGAGCTTATCCAGCGTCAACCGGTCAGCCTCTCCGCCGCAACATTTCTCTAGCGCCTCGCGGAAAACGGCGTCATCCGGCGCGGCTGCCGCGAATAACGTTATGCATGACCTGAATTTCAGCCAGTCGGGATAGCCGAAGATCTCTTGGATCGGACGTCCGTCTACGCCGATGACCAGCCGCGCGCATTCGCGCAGCCTCTCGCCAAGAACGGGGTGCTTCAGATACGCCTCGGCCTCCGCGAGCGAGCGGATCGCGTATAGGTCAGCGGTCGCGCTGAACCCCAACCCCTCGATCTGCGGGAAGACGAACCACATCCAGTGACCGCGCTTGCGGCCCGCGCGCAGTTCGGCGCGCGCCGCGTCGATGACGGTGTTCTGCGCGTCCACGAAGCGTTGGAGGTCGAAAGGGTCGGATTTCTGGTGCACTCGCTACCCTTTCATAGGGAAAGTCCAAAAATACGGGTTTTACAAGCTACAATACGAGTTCGCGGACGGTGACATTCTGGGATGCCCTTTCGGAAAATGCTCGCCGCTGCCTCGGCGCCTATCGGGTTTCCAGCAACGGCGCAATCTCAAATCCCTCGGTTTCGATTCCGCCGCGCAAGATAGATCGCACGGTCGAGGTTTCCGACGAACTGCGTCATACTGTCGACCCGATTGTTCATCTTGGCGCACCCACATTCGCTCCCAAATAAAGCGGGGATAGAGGCTAGCACCTACGCGGTCTGTATGTGCAGTTCGCCGTTCTCGACCATTGCTGTTCGCATGTCTGGCGTCGAATTGGCTCGTGCGCATGCGCCGTCGCGGTCAACGATAATAAGGCCGCCGAGTCCGTGCACCTTGTCCACGAGATACTGGATAGCCGCCTTTGCGGCTTCTTCAGCGCGCATGCCACGACATTCGACGAATAGCGCAACTG
>Ga0181527_1002466_pt1 | contig 17420 bp, 13 predicted proteins | sample PEATcosm2014_Bin_30_FD_119762 | JGI IMG/M metagenome (GOLD analysis project Ga0181527, IMG submission 119762) | Peatland microbial communities from MTU Mesocosm Facility, Houghton, MI, USA - PEATcosm2014_Bin06_60_metaG | ecosystem: Environmental > Terrestrial > Soil > Wetlands > Peat | place...
GCCGCCAATTGGCCTTTCGATTGCCATGAAACCGATCGTGACGTCCCGCCAGACACTGGATACGGCCATCCTGATCGCCGCCACGGCGCTCACGCGTTTCGTTTTCAGAAGTCATTACCTGTACGACATCGACTCGGTCAACTTCGCGCTGGCCCTGAAACGCTTCGACCCCAGCGTCCATCAGCCGCATCCGCCGGGCTATTTTCTATATGTATGCCTGGGCCGCCTGGCCAATCTGCTTACGCATGACGCCAACGCGGCCCTGGTCGGGATCAGCATCGTCTTCAGTTGCGGCGCGGTGGCGATGATTTATGTTCTGGCCCATCGCTGGTTTGGCCGGAACGCCGCCTTATTCGCCGGCCTGATCTTTCTCTTCTCTCCCCTGGCGTGGTTTCACGGTACGGTGGCGCTCACTTACATGGTCGAAGCCTCCTTCTCGGCGCTCACCGGGTATCTGTGCTGGCGGATCGAGTGTGGAGCGGCCCGGTTCATTTTGCCGGGCGCGATGGTGGTGGGCGTAGCGGCCGGTTTCCGTCCATCCTCGCTCCTCCTGCTGGGACCTCTCTTGCTCTACTCGTTTCGTAACGCCAACCGCAAGCAGGCTGCCGCCGGAACCGGCGCGCTGGTCTTGACCCTGCTGGCGTGGTTCCTCCCCATGATCCGGGCCGGCGGCGGGACGCGTTACCTCTCATCGCTTGCGTCGCTGTGGCTGGCCGTGCCGGCGAGGGGGACGGTTTTCAATTCCTCCGGTTGGAACTCCGTGGCCCGCGCCGCGACGATCCTCGGCATCTATTTTCTCTGTTTCGGTTGTGCCGCCATGCTCCCGCTCCGGGCGCGGCTTGGGGATTCCTCCAGCAACCGGCGCCAGGCGATCTTCACGCTGGTCTGGATAGGGCCGGGCCTGTTCTTCTTCACATTCATCTATCTGAAGTTCGTAAACAGCGGCTATCTTCTGGCACTCGCTCCGCCGGCTTGCGCCTGGATGGGCCTGTGGGCCTCAACCTGGTACGCGAGTACCGACTGGTCCAGAGCGCTGAAGATTGTGGCGATCGGAGGCTGCGCCGCTGCCAATACCCTGGTATTCGTGTGCGCTCCCGTGTATTGTTCGTACGGAGCAGTTCGGCGATTTGAAGCGGAGCTCCGGAACATCGTCGGAGTTCTGCCGCAAATCGCGCCGCCGCGGGACAGTCTAATTGTCGGTTTCGATTCTCATTTTCTGGGGTATCGGCACGCTGGATACTACCTGCCCGACTACCTGACGGTTCAGTTCCCGGCAGTCCAGCTCATCTCGGGGACGCGAATATTTGCGATGCGGGATCGAGATACCCGGCTCGAGACCGGGCTCCCCGCCACTCCCGTGCACGACTTCGTCATGTTTCCACTGCCGCTGGGCGCGAGCGAGTATCGCAACTATATGGCTCTGGTGCGAAAGCGCTTTCCCCCCGGTGAACTGCGCACGGTCATGCGTGGGGGCCATGAGTTTGCAATCGGACCTGTCGCGGATCTCGGAGTTCTGTTTCCGGGCGCCGTGCGCAGGCAAGACTGTGCACGACGAGTGACTAAGGACGCACCCTTAGTAAACAGCCGTTGACAGTCACTGGTCCGCCAGTCCCTGCCTGAACCGTAGCCGACTGATTTGACAAGGGATTGGACTCGAATCCGCACCATGGCCTTCCAAGTGCTCAACCATACGCGTGCGGCGCGAACCATCGTCGGTTTGGTCGAGAGTAAGCTTGTGCCCCATCTGGACCCTTGCTTTTATGAAGATACAGACGCTGGCCGAATTTTTTCTCGACGAGCAGGGCCAGGATCTGGTCGAGTATGGACTGCTGCTTGTGCTGATTGCCCTGGCCGCCGCAACCGGCATTAGTGGCGTGGCCACGGCCATTGGCAACGCTTTCACTAGGGTCGGCACCAAGCTCGGCACTTATATCTCCTGACCGGTGCTGGCGCAGCGTGGCACATTGGAATCGAACGCATGATAGCACCTTCAGGTCTCGCTCCATCCGGCGGGCCTTCGTTCTTGATTGTCGAAGTGGGCGTCAGTCTGATTGGCTTTGCGGTTGCCGTTTGTTGGCCGGGTGTAGGGAGAACGTGGCTATCGAAGGCGGAGCGATGCTTCGGCCGCCTGGCGCGCCGGCGTGGACTATCGGTTCTGGCAGTCGGCGCCGCGGCGCTCATGCTCCGGCTGGCGATTCTTCCGTGGTCGCCCATTCCGAAGCCATTGATTCATGACGAGTTCGCCAGCTTGCTGGCGGCGGACACGTTCGCCTCCGGCAGGCTGACCAATCCGACCCATCCGATGTGGGTGTATTTTGAAAGCTTTCACATCACTCAACAGCCGACCTACATGTCCATGTATTTCCCGGCGCAGGGCTTGCTGCTCGCGGCGGGGAAGGTATGGGCGGGCAATCCCTGGTTCGGCGTCTGGCTCAGCGCCGGGCTGATGTGTTCCGCCATGTGCTGGATGCTCGAAGGGTGGCTGCCGCCGGGTTGGGCGCTGTTGGGCGGCGCGCTGGCGGTGATGCGGCTGGCTCTCTTCAGCTACTGGGTCGACAGCTACTATGGGGGCGCAGGAGCGGCCATCGGCGGCGCCCTCGTGCTGGGCGCCCTGCCGCGCGTGATGCGCACCGCCCGGATTCGCGACGGGCTGTGGATGGCGCTGGGAGTCGCGATCCTGGCCAACAGCCGCCCTTACGAAGGCCTGCTACTGTCGGTCCCCGTGGCTGGCGCCCTGTTATGGTGGGCGGGCACAAAGACGCGGCCGGCCGCCTCCGTTTGTTTCCGGCGCGCCCTGGCGCCAGCGGCGCTGCTACTCATAGTGGCCGGAATGGGCGCCTACTACAATTATCGCGTCTTCGGCAATGCTTTTACGCTTCCTTACCAGGTGAATCGGGCGACTTATGCATCGGCGCCGGTTTTTCTTTGGCAGCAGCCCCGGCCCGAGCCCGTTTACCGGCACAAGGTGATGCGCGAGTTCTATTGCAAATGGGAACTGGGCGATTTCCTGTACGCCAGAACGCCGGCCGGGTTTCTGTATAGGACGGCACAGAAACTGGGAATCGTGCTGTGCTTCTTCTTCGGCGCAGCGCTGCTCCCGCCCCTGATCCTGTTGCCGCGAGTGCTCCGGGATCGCCGCCTGCGCTTCCTGGTTGCCGCCGGCGCAATCTACGGGGCCGGTCTGAGTGTCAATGCGTGGCTATTCCCGCACTACGTTGCCCCGTTTACCTGCGCGCTCTACGCCATTCTCTTGCAGGCCATGCGCCACCTGCGCCTGTGGCGTCCTGGAAACCGGCCGTTGGGATTGTCACTGGTACGCGTCATCCCGGTAGTCTGCCTGATGCTGGTTGGACTCAGGCTATGCTCCGAGCCCTTGCACCTCTCCATCCCCCGCTGGCCCACCATGTGGTACGGCACGGCGCCATTCGGCCTTCCGCGCGCCCATATCTTAACCGAGCTGGAAGGCCACCCCGGGCCGCAACTCGCGATCGTCAGATACGCCCCCGATCATCGGCCGTTCGACGACTGGGTTTACAACGCAGCGGATATCGATCGGTCCAAAGTGGTCTGGGCGCGCGAATTGGAGACCCGAAACAGTCTGGAACTTCTACGATATTTCCGCGACCGGAGGGCCTGGCTGGTGGAACCGGATTCCAATCCGCCAAGAATCTCACCTTATCCACGGCGGCCGTAGCGGCGCACAAGGAACGCCGCGAGTCAGGTGCCCGTCGAAGTCGACAACGGATCGTCGTCTTCTTCCGGACCCTTGATGAGGCGATGCAGATAAGTCCTGGAAATCTGGAGGCTGCGGGCGGCCAGTGTCTTGTTTCCGTGGCACTCCGCCAGGGCCGCGTGCGCCAGCCTGATTTTGTAATCCCGCATTTGTTCTTCGAAGGAAGCCCCGGGCAGAGAGTCCCCCAGGCCCAGCAGGTCCGGGTGCTGCATGGTTTGGGGCAGATCCTTAGGTTGGATGGTGTCGTCGTCGCTCAGGATGATGGCCCCCTGGATCACGTTCTCCAGTTCGCGGACGTTTCCCGGCCACTGATACTCGAGTAGCAGCGCCATGGCATTCGGTCTCACGCTGGACATCGACCGTTGGTAGAGGCGCGAGTATTCCTTCAAAAAATGCTCAGCCAGGCGTGGGATATCTTCCGTGTGGTCCCGAAGCGCCGGGGACTTGATTCCCATGACGTTGACCCTGTAATACAGATCTTCGCGAAACGAGCCCTCTCTCACCATCTCCAGCAGGTTTCTGTGAGTCGCAAAGAGCACGCGGGACTGCAGTGGGATCAATTGGCTGCTTCCCAAGCGGCTGAATTCCCTCTCCTGCAACACCCGCAACAGCTTGACCTGCGTGTACGCGCTGAACTCGCCAATCTCGTCGAAGAAGAGGGTTCCGTTGCCGGCCTCTTCCATGTACCCTTTTCGCCTGGTGGCCGCGCCCGTGAACGCTCCCTTTTCGGCGCCAAACAGCTCCGCTTCGATGAGCGTATCCGGAATGGCCCCACAGGGAACTGCGACGAAGGGGCGTTCCTTTCGGTTGCTCAGGTTATGAATCGCGTGGGCGATCAACTCCTTGCCCGTCCCGCTCTCCCCGGTGATGAGCACGGGCGCATCCAGCTTGGCCACGCGCTGAATGAGACCGTAGACCACCTGGTACCGTGCGCTGGAACCGATCAACTGGTCGCAGCCGGAAGCAGTCAACGATTGGCGTTCCTGTTGACGCTCCTGCTTTAGAACGGCGAATTCATGGGCCCGGCGGACGACAATCTTCAGTTCCGGCAGGACCGGCGGCTTGCGGATGTAGTTGTAGACGCCGCGCTCCACCAGATCCATCGCCGTTGCCTTGCTGTCGTCGTCTGTCATCACCACCACAGGCACGCCGAAATCGCGGATTTCGTCGAAGAATTCGAATTGCTCCTGAATCGGGTACGAACTGGAATTCAGGTCGAGGATGAGGACATCGCACTGCCCCTGAGAAATCAGCTCCCGGACCCGGTCCCGGCGCCGTTCGAAGAAGGTGGAGAACCCGCTGCCCAGGGTCGGCGCCAAGAGGGCCGCCAGATCGACGTCTTCCGAATGTAGCAACAGACGAATCATTAGTGATCGGGCCACCCACGAGAAGGATTGCCCGTCCCCTCATCTCCAGGACTCCGAGCGATCTGTCCTGTAAAAATCCCTTTACCGTAGTCTCTTTCATTATCGGAAGTTTCATCTGAAAACATGAGTAATGGGAGGATCTAAGCCGACAATTAGCGATAACACTAATGTACGAAATAGGGTATTTCCCCTAGAACAGCGTGGCGCAGAGTCTCACTCTGCCGGGCCCAGAGGGCACGAGTGCCTGCGCCACGTGGCCCACGCAGTCGATGCGAAGTGAAGCTGGCGTGGTCCCGGCGGAACTGAAAATGGCAGTCCCCACCTCCGGCTGAGTGCCGCCGTGTAACGAATTGGCGGTCGGCATAAAGTATTCCTAATGAACCGACGAATATTGATCATGAGACCGGTGCGTGCCAGCCGGGGCGAGGCGAATGACGGGAGAAGGCCGTGAAATCAGATAACAGAATTCGGATCGCGCTCTATACGCAGCTATCGTTTGTTGCCGAAGGGTTGGCCGCAGTCTTCGGCACCCACGCGGACCTTGATCTGGTCGCATGTCGGGATAGTCTATCCGGCACGCTCGACGGCCTGAAGTCCAGCCGGCCGGACGTGCTGCTGGTTCACCTGTTGTCGGGGGTCAAACTGTCGGAGTTGCGCGAGATACGGTCTGCCGACAGCCGCTGCCAGATCGTCTTGTGGGGCCAGGAACTGGAAGGCGAGTTCGCGTTTCAGGCAATCCGGTTGGGTGTACGCAGCATTCTTCCCGGCAATATATCGATCGAAGATTTCTTGGCGGCTGTGCGCAATGTCCATCAAGGCGGGCTGTACTTTGAAAAGGACCTCCTCGAGAGCATGTTGTCGCAGAGGTTGGTTGCTCTCACGCAACGTCAGGGGCAAATTGTCTCGTTGGTGGCGCAAGGTCTCAAGAACAAGGAAATCGCGTTTTCGATGGGAATTACCGAAGGCACGGTGAAAGTCTATCTATACAAACTATTCCAAAAACTCGGCATGAACGACCGGCTGGACATGGCGCTCTATGGGCGGAAAAACCTGTTCAGCGGGCAGCTTGGTTTGGAAAGAATGAGGGACGCCGGATCGCCGGCTGTGCTGCCTTCTCTGTATCTGATGGCGCGCAAGCAGCCGATCATAGCGGTGGCGCATTAGGCGCGGGACTCGCGGAGGCAGCGGGTGGCTGAGAAAGAGGCAGGAAAGACCCATGACGGACTATGAGGGGTTCCCTGAATGAACAGGAGAGTATTGACCGTTGTCTTGTGCGCGCTCGTGCTTTCGGCGTGCGCCAGTTATCTAGTCTATAGGGCAGTCGGAAGCCGGGTGACCGCCGCGCAGTCGCCGCCGAGTGTCGGACTCGTCGTGGCCGCCCGGGATCTGCCAGCCGGAACGCTCATTCAAAACGCCGACTTAAGAACCGTCGCCTGGTTTGGCACACCGCCTGCAGGCGCGATCCTCACACCAGATGCCCTCCGGAACCGGGCTGTTGCTTCCTCGATCTACGCAGGTGAGCTGGTGACGGACAATCGGCTTGCCCCCATTGGTTCGGGTGGTGGTTTGGCCGCGACGATTCCGCCGGGAATGAGGGCGTGCGCGGTGAAGGTGAACGAGGTGGTTGGCCTTGCGGGATTCGTCGTCCCCGGAATGCGCGTAGATGTACTGATCACCGGGCTCCCGCCCGGAGGAAACGCACTCGACGGACCTAAGGTACGCACTCTTCTGCAGAACATTCAGGTTCTTTCCGCCGGTGAGAATTTCCAGAAAGACCGGGAAGGCAAGCCGGAACAAGCGCAGGTTGTCAATCTGCTGGTCACGCCGGCCCAGGCTGAGATTCTCAGCCTCGCCAGCAACGAAACGCATATTCAATTGGTGTTGCGGAATCCCATGGATACTCAGGTCTCCGGGCTGCCGGGTATGATCATGTCGGACCTCTTCGGCGGCGCGCGCGCTCCGGAGCCGGTTCCACGGGTCCGCTCAGTGATCGGATCGCTGGCCATGCCTTCGCCAGCGCCGGTCCCGGCCGAACCTGCCGCACACAGTCAGTACATTATCGAAGTGTCGAACGGCTCCGTGCATACCCAAGCCACGTTCAGCCGGCCTGGAGGGAAGCCGTGAGATCCAAACAGTGGTACGACGTTGCGAGAATCCGGGCGGTCTGTCTGCTGGCCCTGTCCTTTCTGTACGCCGCCGCCGGCCAACAGACAAAGGGCTTGCCTCCGGTAGCACCCGAGCCCCCGGCGCAGTCGGACCAGGATACGCCGGCCAAGCTCCTGCTGACTGTCGGAAAGTCCATGATCATCGATAACGCGCTTCCCTTGCAGCGCATTTCCGTCGGCTTTGGAGACATAGCGGAAGGTACGGCGATCAGCCCGCACCAGTTACTTCTGAACGCCAAGACGCCGGGGGTGACCAGCCTGATCATCTGGCAGGAGGGAGGCACCCCGCGGTTCTTCGATATCACGGTGGTGGCCAGCGACTTTCTGGCTGATCGACGGGTGGAAGCCATCCAGCAACAAATAGAACGGGAACTGCCCGGACAGAGCGTCAATTTGAGCTGTGAGAACGACACCGTTTTTCTGCGGGGGACGGTCAAGGATGTGACCAGCGCGGACCGCGCGGTCTCGATCGCCTCCACGCTGGGAAAGACCGTGAACCTGCTGTATGTGGATGTACCGCCTCCGGAGGCGCAGATTCTATTGAGGGTCAAGTTTGCGAGTGTCGACAGGAGTACCAGTACACAACTGGGGTTAAACATCCTCAGCACGGGCGCGGCCAATACCATTGGATCCACAACCACGCAACAATTCTCGCCTCTGTCATTCTCGCCTCTCCAAAACAACACTCCGCTCACGACAACCATTGCGGATGCTCTCAATCTCTTCTTCTTCCGCTCGGATCTGAATCTGGGAGCGACCATTGAAGCGCTGCAAGTAAAGGGGCTCCTCCAAATCCTCGCCGAGCCGAACGTGCTCGCGCAGAATGGCAAGCAGGCGAGCTTTCTTGCCGGCGGAGAATTTCCTTTCCCGAGTGTGAGTTCGGGCACGGGAGGCACTCCAATGGTTACGATTCAATTCCGCGAGTTTGGCGTACGTTTGACCTTCACTCCGACCATCACGCCGCGCGGGACCATTCACCTGGAAGTGGCGCCCGAAGTCAGCGCCCTGGATTTTACGAACGGACTTTCGATAAGCGGCTTCATTGTCCCGGCCCTGACAACGCGCAAGCTGGACACGCAGGTCGAATTGCGCGAAGGACAGAGTTTCGCGATCGGGGGACTTCTCGATAATCGGACGACGAGTACTCTCGAGAAGATCCCTTTCATCGGGGACATTCCGATCCTGGGAAAGCTTTTCCAGTCCAAATCCGTCACCAAGCAGAACACGGAACTGATTGTCATTGTGACGCCCGAGCTGGTTCGCCCGGTCCCGGCGGGTCAGCCCGTGTTTGACTTGAAGTATCCCACGCCATTTCTTAAACCAAACACGGGCCAGTATCCGCGGACTCCAGGGCTCAATGCTACAGGCCCCGCACCGGTCGAGCCACCGAACGCAGCCATCCCCATCGAGACATTGATACAAAGCTCGCTGCCGGTAGTTCATCAGAGCCCGCCACCCGCGGCGGCCCCGGCAAAATCGCCCGCCTCGGCACCCCGGTGAGCGGTGGAACGAAAGACACGAGACAAGTTGACAATGAAAACGACTTCACCGCACCGGGTGGAACCCAGGTCGGTCGAATGATCGATCGGCCCGGCAATATTCCAGCCGACGTATAAAACCGAAAGGCTCAAGCAGGGACAATTCCATCCGGCTCGAGCTTCTGCTCTGGATGGCTCTGAACCATAGTCTCGCGCCGCTGTCGGCCAGTGCCGGCGTTTTGGGCTATCGAGCTTTCCAGTACCGAAACGCGGCGACGCGCGAGTCGACCACGCTGGCCGTCTTGCCGGAAGATCGGGCCTTTCTCCTCGAAAAGGCTGGAATCTCCGTTTTGCAGCTTGGCCGGGAACGGCGGAATCGCGCTCTCGGCTTCCCCATGGAGGACAAAACCCGCCAACCGGTTTGTGACGTCTCTGTAATGGCTGAACCATCCGAGGATCTTTACCCTGATGTCTCGGTCGGGAAAGCCAATCCGATCCACGGGAACGCCAGCGCCTGCCGCTCGCGCCATGAAAAGGCCGCCCGGTATCGAGCTCCGCTGGCGGCCATCGAAGCGGACTGGAACGCGGTCCGGCTTCTGCTCGCTGTGCTCCCGCCAGAAAGCTTGCCAACAGGTCCGCATCCAGCATCCCGGGTCGCGGTTGACGGCAATGTCCACGGCCACGCGCGAGCTGGTCGTGCCCATAGCCATAGGCCAGCGCCAACTGGCCTGCGCGGTGCGGCGAAATCTGGTAGATCGCCCGGAGGGCTTCCACCCCGAGGGCGACGCCTTCCTCGTCGTCCCCGAGAAGTTGCTGGAGTACCGGCAATGCCCGTGAATAGCGTCCATTGCCCAGGAACCGGATGGCGTATAAACGGCGTGGGCCCCTTCTTGGGCAGGTCGGCGATCACCAGGGGCACCACCCGCTTGCCGGCCGGAATCGGAGGATCGCACAACTGCTCCCCACGCCGGTCTTCTCCCTCGTAAAAGTCCCGAAGGGCGCCTCGCGGATCGCGCATGGGACCCACGGTGAATGTCCACCATGCGGCCACTGCGACAGCCAGGACGGTCGTCGCCGTCGGAATGTTTGGCAGCATCCGCTCAAATCTGGATACGCGCCGGTGCCCGCTCGTGCCTATTTCAAATTCCGGTCGAAGAAATCGAGCATCATCTGGTCCATCTGGCGCGCGGCGGCTCCGGTCACGCCGTGGGCCCTCTGCGGATACAGCATGAACTCAAACTGCTTGCCCGCCAGTTCCAGCGCGTCGATGGCCTGAAGAGTGTTCTGGAAGAGGACGTTGTCATCCTCGAAATTGTGCACAATCATGAGCTTCCCCTTCAGGTTCGCGGCTTTCGGCGGCAGAGCCGTGTTCTGATAGCCCTCCGGGTTCTCCGACGGCAGACCCATGTAGCGCTCGGTGTAGATGGTGTCGTAGTTAAGCCAACTGGTGACCGGCGCTCCGGAGAAACCGCAGCGGAACACATCCGGTGCATTGAGCATGGCGTTCAGCGTCATGAACCCGCCATAGCTCCACCCGTGAATGCCGATGCGCTCGGGATCGACAAAGCCGAGAGAGATCAGGTGCTTGATTCCGGCTACCTGGTCGGCCAACTCGGTGACGCCCAAATTGCGGTAGACGGCCGTCTCGAAGGCGTGGCCGTGCCCCAGGATGCCCCGATTCTCGGATTGCCAGACCACGTAGCCCTTGTGCGCCAGCACCTGGTCGATGCCGATGGCCACCCAGGTATTGTGGATGGGGCCCTCCACGCCCGGCCCGCCGTACACAGTGACGACGGCCGGATACTTTTTGCCCGGCTGGAAGCCGGCTGGTTTGATGAGGCGCCCGTAGAGCGGCGTTCCATCATTCAAGTTGAACTTCACAATTTCGGTCGGAAGAATCTCAAATTGCTCCAGTTGCGTGCGGTCAGCCTCGCGATAGACGCCCAATTCCGTGCCGTCGCCGGCGTGCAGCGTGGTGCGGGGCGGGCTGCCCAGGTTAGACCGGGTATCCAGATAGTACGCGCCGCCGGGGCCGATCGAGATGGTGTGGTTGAAGCCTGGCGCGGAGAGCTGCCGCTTCCCCTGGCCGTCGAGCCCGATGCTGTAGAAGTGTCGCTCCAGCGGGGTGGTCTCGTCGGAGCTATAGAAGACACGCCCGCCGGCTTCCGCTTCATTCACCGCCGCGACCCCCGTGACTTCCCAGGAACCCTGGGTCAACTGCCGCACGTTCTTCCCGTCGATGGAGTACAGGTAGATGTGGCGGAAGCCGTCGCGCTCGCTGGTCCACAGAAACCGCTTGCCATCCTTGAGAAAAACCACGTCGCCGCTGAGATTGATCCAGTAGGGGTCGGACTCGCGGAAGATGGTGGAAGACGCGCCGGACCCGGCGTCGATGGAAAGCATCTCGAGGCGATTCTGCACGCGATTGGTGCGAATCGCGTAAACGCTCTTGGAGTCCGGCATCCAGCCGGCGCGGGCGATGAGATAGGAATTGCGGGTGTCGCCGACTTCGAGCCACCTGGTGGGGCCGCCGGTGGCCGGCACCACGCCCAGGTGGACGTCGGCGTTGTTTTCGCCCGCCTGCGGGTATCGCTCCGGCTCGTAGAGCGCCCGCGTACGGAGCAGGTCCTCGTGCGGGAAGAGCGGCTCGCGGCTGGTGTCGAACTGAAGATAGGCGATCGACTTCGAATCGGGCGACCACCAGAAGGCCGTGCCCAGCTCGAGCTCCTCGGGATAGACCCAGTCCAGGCCGCCGTTGCGGAGGGTCTCGACGCCGTGGGTGGTCAACGGCGTCTCTTTGTGGGTGGCGACATCGATGGAGTACAGGTCCCATCCACGGCGGAAGACCACCAGCTTGCCATCCGGCGAGAGCTTCGGGGCCAAGTCCGCGACCGGCGTCTTGGTGAGCTGGTCCCATTTGCCCGTATCGACGTGAACCAGGAACAGGTCGCCACCGCCGATATAGAGCAATTCCCTGCCGTCGAAGGAAAACTGAAGGCCACCGGCGCGCACGCGGCGGTTGGTCCAATCGAACGGCCGGTCGGTGGGTGGGGTGGCGATGGCGGCGGCGGCAGCGGCGTCATTCATGGCATCGACGGCCACCAGATCCTTGGAATTTCTGGTGGCGGGGTCGTAGATGGCGAGGCTACGGCCTTGCCGCAAGACAAAGGTCCTGCCGTCCGGCGCCCAAGTGGGCGCACCCGCGCCGCGGCCGGGCCTAGAGGGCACCCCGCCGCGGCCTCCCTCGTTCATCGATTCGAGGGTAATGGGCTTCTTCTGGCCGAAAGCCGACGCGGCCAGTAACAGGCACACGGTGAACTTTAGCATCGTGTAGTGATTATAATTCAAACCGCGTGAATCGGTCCGGGACGCAGAGCAGCCAGGAGCCGAATCCAGCTATAATGTGGAACTGATACCGATGTAAGCTCTCGGATCCGTGAATGATTCGATTATTCCGCGTCTTCGTCCCGGTCGGCCCGCTGGCTCTCCTCAGCTCCGAAATCCTGCTGATCACGTCGTCGTTCATATTGGCTACATACCTGGTTCTCGACGTCGATCCCACCGTCTACCTGCTCTATGACGGCGGGCTGGTGCGCATCCTCCTGGTCTTGGCCAGCATTCTCCTGGGCATGCACTTCCACGATCTCTATTCGAAGATCTACGTCCGATCGCGCCTCGTGCTGGCCCAGCAGCTTTGCCTGGTGATCGGCATCGCATTCCTGTTGCAGGCGCTCATCGGCTATCTGGATGCCGACCTGCGAGTCCCCATCACGGTCATGATGCTGGGCAGCTTGCTGGCGGTTGTCGTGATGTTCGCCTGGCGCCTCTTCTTCAGCGCGTACGTGCTTCGCGTGGTGGCCCAGGATCGGCTTCTGCTGGTGGGGACAAGCCCTCTGCTGGAAGATATCGCCAGGCACATCGAGGAATTCCCGGAAATGGGCCTGCAAGTGGTGGGATATGTAGACGACCGCGCGGAAATCGGTACGGCCATGGCCGGCGGCAAGGTCCTCGGCCCCATGGCGTCGCTACGCGAGATCGTTCAGACCACCAAGCCGGACCGCATTGTGGTGGGAATGACCGAGCGCCGCACAGGCATGCCAGTCAGCGAGCTGCTGGAACTCCGTTTTGCCGGCCATATCATCGAGGAGGCCGCCAGCACCTACGAGAAAGTCTGCGGGCGCGTGTGCCTCAAGGAGCTGCGGCCCTCGCAGCTCATCTATTCCGGCGAACTGGGACCGCGCCGCACCAGCATGTTCTACCACACGGCCATCAACGTGGTGATGGCGGCCGTTGGAGTGGTGGCGGCCACGCCCATCATGCTCCTCACCGCGCTGGCCGTACGGCTCACCTCCAAGGGCCCCGTGCTGTATCGGCAGTTGCGCGTGGGTTTGGACGGCCGCCCCTTCACTCTGTATAAGTTTCGTTCGATGCGCGCCGACGCCGAAGCCGAAACCGGCGCGGTCTGGGCCTCCAAGGACGATCCCCGCGTCACGCCCCTCGGCCGGATCATCCGTAAGCTCCGCATCGATGAGATCCCCCAGCTCTTCAACGTACTCAAGGGGGAAATGTCCGTGGTGGGACCGCGCCCCGAACGCCCCGAAATGGTGCAGTCCCTCTCCGAAAAGATCCCGTACTACCGGCACCGCCACTGCGTGCGGCCTGGAATCACGGGCTGGGCCCAGGTCAATTACAAATACGGCGATACCCTGGAAGACGTCATCCGGAAGCTGGAATACGATCTCTACTACATCAAGAACATGTCGCTGTCGCTGGACAACTACATCATCTTCCTCACGATCAAGGCCACCCTGTTATCGCGGGGATCGCAATAGTAACGCCGGCGATCTTGACGGCGGCGTCCAGCGAGATCTGGTGGTCGTCCAGGATGGTCCCGGTGGCCTGCTCGGCCTCGAGTGACTCCTCCTGCAACTTGCGCGCCAGCACTTGGTCGAGCACAGTGCCATATCCGCCGGCGAATCCGGGGTTGGGCAGCGCGAGAGGGTTCACTTTCCCCGACAAGCCGTTGTTCTGCATCACGGCCGCCGGCGCTTCCGCCAGGGTGTAGTTCAATCCGCGCAGCGTGCCGCCGCCTTCGGCGTGCGGCAGCTCCGTGTCCGCCGCCGGCAAAGCGGACCGCTGCAGCTCGATATCGAGATTATTCTCGATGGCCGGCGCCAGCGCATCCTGAAGCGACGGGTAGAGGTTGCCGGCGCCGCCGTTTCGGGGGCCGCAACCGGCTTCACTTTGGCGCTGTCCCCGGTTTGCCCTTCAACAAATGGTAGAATGCCAATTCACGCTGGCGGCCGACAAGTTGCCAGGAGGCACCTCATGAATATCCGTTGTTTTCGCCGGAATGTCGCTGTTCTCATGGGAACCGTGCTGTTCTCATGCTCACCGGCCGCCGCCGCGTCGGCCAAATCAGCGCGCGCAGTTCGTTCGCCCGACGGGAAAATCGCCGTCACCATTCACACCGACGGCCCCCTGGGCTATAGCATCACCGTGGACGGCAAGCCGTTGTTGGTGCGGTCCCGCCTGGGCCTCGAACTGGCCGGCGATGTGAAGCTGGGCGAGAAACCCGTGGTCGAAAGCGAGAAACGGCGTTCCGCCGACAATCGCTGGGTAAACGAGTGGGGCAAGAACCGCAACGTGCGCGATCACTACAATGAATTGAACCTGACTCTGAAGGAAGGCGATCGCACCTTTGGCGTGCTCGCCCGCGCGTACAACGATGGTGCGGCCCTCCGCCTGGCGCTCCCCAAGCAGCCCGGCATGGATTCCTTTACCGTCACGCGCGACGCCATGGAGTACACCTTCGCCGACGACGACCCGGTCTGGGCGGGTTGGAACAACCCGGAGGGCGCCGCCCGCCCCGAGGGTGGATTCGTCGGCTCGCAGGAATGGTGGTACGCGCCCGCGAAGCTATCCACGCTGAACCCGAAGTTCAAACATGGGGTGCCGTTTCTGGTGCAGACACCCGCCGCGTATGTCGCCATCACCGAGTCCGACCTGCTCGACTGGTCCGGCATGTGGCTGGTGCAGAAGGCCGGCGCTGCGAACACGTTGGAGGTGCAACTCGCTCCGCCATTACCGGTGCAGGCATGGCCGGCGCGCACGGCTGGGGCGCAAGCCCCTCCGCCGCTGGCCCCGGCTCAGAAAGGCTTGGTGGTGGCCACCACTCCCCACAATTCTCCCTGGCGGACGTTCATCATTGCACGAAAGCCTCACGAGCTCATTCAGAGCGACCTGGTGTTGAACCTCGCCACCCCCAGCCAACTCGCCGACACCTCCTGGGTCAAGCCAGGCATGTCGTCCTGGGGCACCTGGTGGCCCAACATGGGGCACAACGACCTTCCCACTCTCAAACAGTACATTCAGCTTGCCGCCGACATGGGCTGGCCCTATCAATTGTCCGAGATCCAGGACAAATCGATTGTGCCGGAGTTGGTGGCCTTCGCCAAGGAACGGGGCGTGCGCGTGTGGTTGTGGTTCCACTTCAACGACTTCATCGACAGCGCAGTCTACAAGCGGGACTTCCCCATGTATGCGAAATGGGGTCTGGCCGGACTGAAGATCGACTTTATCGATCGCGACGACCAGTTTGCGGTCAAATGGTACGAAGATATCGCCAAGACCGCGGCCGAGAACCACTTGCTGATCGACTTCCACGGCGCGTTCAAACCCACCGGCCTGAACCGCACCTGGCCCAACCAGATCACGCGCGAGGGCATCCAGGGCGATGAATACAACAAGTGGAGCACCAAGGAAACGCCGGAACACAGGGCCACCCTCCCCTTCACGCGCGTGCTGGCCGGCGGGGCCGACTACACGCCGGGCGGGTTCGCCAACCGGCAGCCATCGCAGTTCCACACCGGTACGAAGCCTACGCAAGTGCAAGCCACGCGCGCCGGCGAGTTGGCCATGTTCATCCTCATCGAGAGCCCATTCGAAGTCGCCTGCGATTCGCCCGACGATTACAAAGACAAAGATGGCAAGTATCTGCTCGGCGTGGATTTTCTCAAGGGCCTGCCCACCGTGTGGGACGAGACCCGCGGCCTGGCCGGCGAGGTCGGGAAATACGTGGTCGAGGTGCGGCGCCACGGGAAGAATTGGTATCTGGCCGCCATCACCGACCGCACGGCCCGCGAATTGCCGATGCCGCTGAAGTTCCTGGGCAAGGGCGATTGGAAAGTCTCCCTATGGGAAGACGCGCCCGACGCCGGTGAGAACGCCGAGCACCTGGTCAAGAACGAAAAGACCGTGCGCGCCACCGACACGCTGCAACTGAAGTTGGCGCCCTCGGGCGGAACCGTCGCCATCTTCTCGCCCGGCAAGTGAAACTCTGTGGGGCAGGCGATCGGTTTTTGTCGCCTGCCTTCCGGCGCGCCATTGGCGTCAAGGAAAGGGCCTGTGGACCGCTCCCGGGGTGGGCGTAACAGCTACCGGCCCTTCTAAACCCTGCGGCGTCAGGGAGAATGTGTCCCGGCACAGCAGCCGGCATTGCGCGGCCAAGTGGTTGAAGCCACTGTCCCAAAAGGCCTTTTCGGGACAATCACGGCCCGCGAACTAGCTCTCACTCTCCGACTCCTCCTCGATCATTCGTTGGTACGATGAGAACTGCATGAAACTCGATTTGATCGGAAGCGCACTGGCGCTCACTGTTACACTGGTCCGTGCACAGACGGTATCGGCACCCAGGCCGCAATTTGAGGTCGCATCGATCAAGCCACTCACAGCGGATCGCGATTCCCGTCCGCAAGCCAATTGCACCGCTGGTGGAAGATTCGTATCGGCAGGAGTGCCGGTGAAATACCTTATCGAATGGGCGTACGACATCAGAACCGAATTCTCCGTGCCGGACTGGGCCGAGATTTCCGGAAAGAGATACGACATTGAAGCGAAATCTGAAGGACCCGTCAGTCAGGCGCAGTGCAGGCTGATGACACAGCTCCTTTTGGAGGACCGCTTCAAACTCAAATTCCACCGCGAAACCAAAGAGATGCCTGTGTACGCCCTGGTCGTAGGCAAGAGCGGGTCAAAACTTCATGAGGCAAAACCTGACTCTCCCCCGGGTGACGGGGTATGGCTCCGTGGGCACAAGACCTCGTCCAAAGGATGGGAACCGTCGATGATCGCCAGTACTCTGTCGAGCATACCGGATGTTGGCCGTCCAGTAGTGGACAAGACTGGACTCAAAGGCCTCTTCGAATTCCGGCTGGACTACTCAGTTACGCCGAACGAAGACCGTCCGAACATCTTTTCAGCATTACAGGACCAGCTCGGCCTGAGGTTGGAACCTTCAAAAGGACCAGTGGAGTTCGTCGTCATCGACTATCTCGAGAAGCCCTCTGAAAACTAGTCAAATCCAAGCCCGGTGCTTCGGACGATAGACCACCAGCGCGTGAACCGCCGTGACGAAGTTCACGTGCGCTTGCCTCGCGCAGCGCCGCGCTCCTGTTCGGCCGCCTGGGCGGCCTCCATGCGGCTCCCGGCACGCGGATTCCGCAATCTGGTTTCCGCTCGCGCCAATTGCTCGGCTGTCAGGGGGCGCCACTCCCTCATGACCACCACCGCAGCGCCCTAGCCCGCCACGCTCACCAGAAACACCGCCACCTCCGCCAGCAGATTCGGCAGCAGTGTCACTTTGCGGCGGCCGGCCAGGAAGTAGCGCCGCTCCACC
>Ga0181527_1002469_pt1 | contig 17405 bp, 20 predicted proteins | sample PEATcosm2014_Bin_30_FD_119762 | JGI IMG/M metagenome (GOLD analysis project Ga0181527, IMG submission 119762) | Peatland microbial communities from MTU Mesocosm Facility, Houghton, MI, USA - PEATcosm2014_Bin06_60_metaG | ecosystem: Environmental > Terrestrial > Soil > Wetlands > Peat | place...
CGGTGATCGACGGCCTTCGTGCCCTCCAGTTGCTCGGGCGCCATGTAGCGGAGCGTGCCCATGACCTGCTGCGTGCCGGTCAACGAGACGTCGCCGGGCGTCTGGCCGAGCAGCTTGGCCAGCCCGAAGTCGGCGATCTTCACCCGGCCGCGCTTATCGACGAGGATGTTCTCCGGCTTGATGTCGCGGTGGACGATCCCCTCGTCGTGTGCGAATTGCAATGCATCGCAGATTTGCGGCACGATGGCCAGGGCCTCCTTGGGCGACATGCCGCCCGACTGGATCGCCTGCCGCAAGTTCACGCCGTCGACGAACTCCATGACGAAGTAGAACAGCCCCTCGCCCTCGACACCCTCACCCCCTGCCCCTCTCCCGGAGGGAGAGGGGAGAGCAGGGGTCCGGCCGAAGTCGTAGACGGCCACAATGTTCGGGTGGGTGAGGCGGGCCAGGGCCCGGGCTTCCCTGGTGAAGCGTTCGGCGAAGGCCGGGTCGGCGCTGATCTCGGGAGGGAGGATTTTCACGGCCACCAGCCGGTCCAGCCCTGGCTGCCTCGCCTTGTAGACGGCACCCATGCCCCCTTTGCCGAGGAGCCCGAGGATTTCCAGTTGCGGGAACTTGGCCGCCAGATCCTCGACGGTGGGCGGGACGAAGCCGGCAGACGCCGCCGGGGGCGAGGGCTGCGTGGGCGGCGGGCCGGCATCGACGGAGGGCTGGCTTTCCAACCCGGCTAACACCAGGCACTTAGGGCAGAGCCCGGCCGGCGCGCCGCTGGGTATTTCGCTTCCACATTGGGGGCAGAGAAGGGGCTCGGCCATGGCGGTTTTCCTTTTGTATCTGGGCCTCTACCCTTCTCTACAGCAAATCTCGGGGAACGTGACAGTGATTTTCGCGGGTCTCCTGCTATCTGCCAAGCACCTCGAACAGGCTGCGGATCTCGTCGTCCACGTCCCCCGGTTCAGCCAAGGTTTGCGACACCTCCTCGCGCAGCAGTTCGCGGTAACGCTTGCGGAGGCGGCTGGCCGCCTGCCGGGCCGCGTCCTCCGACATTTTCAGTTCAGCAGCCAGGGCGGCATACGGCAGCCGTTGGCGATCGCTCGTCAGGGCGCCTTTGAGCTGCTCGAACTGCTGGGCCTTGCGCGACGATTTGTATTCGTCCTGCAACCGCCGCATCACCATGTCCAGGAGCGTGAGCACCCATTGCCGCTCGAAGAGCCGCTCGGGCGTGAGGTCGTGTGCCGGCTCGAGGCCCAGGCGCGATTCCCCGCAGTCCAGGTCCAGCGACAAACGGCGCACCCCGCCGCCCCGCTTCTGAGCATGGCCCCGCTTCCACTCGCTGGCCAGGAAGTGCTTCAGCGACGCCAGCAGAAAACAGCGGAACTTGCCTCTCTGGGGGTCGGCCACCGCCAGGTAATGCTTTTCCATGAGCCGGGCGAAAAACTCCTGGGTCAGATCCTGTGCATCGTGGGCGTCAGCCACGTGCCGCCGCACATAGGCATACAGCGGAAACCAGTAGCGTTGGCAGAGCGCAGCCAGCGCCGCATCAGCGTCCCGATCCTCTCGGTTGCCGGCGCGCAGCACCAGGCTCCAGTGGGTGGTTTGAAAACCGCCCGCATCTTCTGCATTCGGTAGGTGGCTACATTGCTCGCCCATAAGCCCCATTGTATCGTGCGTCCCGGGCTACGGCCTCAAACCTTCCGGCGTCGAACCCTGACGCCGGAAACCATCAGGAAAAAGCCGCAGAGAAACCCGCACAGGTATGGTCCCGGCGAGTGAGACGACGCTTCCGCCAGACGTGGCAGGAGCGCTTCGCTGAGGACCATCGCCGCCACGGCGGGAACCAGCAGGAGCAGCCGCTTCCAAACGCCCTTGACGCCCCCGCCGGCGATCAGTCCCAGGCCAAACAGAAAGCTGGAGGCGAACTGCGCAATGGCCGAGGCCGGGTGGGACGGGGGCACTACGTACCACAACACACCGAGGGTGACAGCTTCGATCAAGCCGCAGATCCCCATGACCTTCCAGTTCAGCGTGGCCAGGGACAAGGGGGGTGGCACGAACTTGCCGGGGTGTTGCGCCCGTAAGGAGTCCGCGAGACGTATCACGTACCGGTGTGCCTCCGTCGCTCCCGCCCCGGGCACCGCTTCGCGGTAGCGCTTGGTGGCGGCCATCACGTCATAACCCTCCATAGCGCGACGGATCGGCTCGATCTGCTCCGCGGTCAATTGCCGGCTCGATGTGCCGTAATGGACCAGACGGTAGTCTCGAATCACGATTCCCAACGTTGCGAGCCCCCAGTAGATCGAACAGCAGATAAAACACATCTGGCCACTGCGAATAAACTCTCCCTCCCACACATGTGCTTGGATCGTCTTCACCAGGAGCATGACACCACAGCCAACCACGACCAGTCCCGCGCCGATGGCAAAGGTCCGCGTGCGCTCGTCGAGCGGCTGTAGGGGCCAAGCGTACCACCCCTTGGAAAGCGACTGCTTGAAGGACAAACCGTGTGCTCGCCCCCGCACTGCTATGAGCGAGAAGATACCGACGCACATCGCAAGGGCACCAACCGTACTCCAAATTTTCAAGGATTCATGCAGCGGTCCATGGACCCGAGCCAGGGTCGGGTCCGCCTGCTGGGCCCGCAAGAACGCATTCTCTTCGAACAGGTAGAAGATGCCAAAAGCCAGCATGACGATGGCCAGCACCGCCACCGCCCCCAGGGTGCCGGGATGTCGCCGGGCCCAACTCACCCCCTTGCGGACCGCGCTTGCCGGCCGGGCCTGGATCGGCTCGCCTTTGAGAAAACGGTCCAGTTCCTCGGCCAGCGCCCGGGCTGTGGGATAGCGGGCCGACGGCGATTTTTCCAGGCACTTCAAGCAGATCGTCTCCAGGTCGGGCGGAATATCGGCTTTCAACCGCCGCGGGGCGGCAGGTTCGGCCTCCATCACGTCATGCAGCGTGGCCATCGCCGTGGCCCCGCGGAACGGCGGTTGGCCGGTCAGGAGCTCATAGAGCATTGCGCCAAGGGAATAGACGTCGCTGGCCGGGCCGATGTCGCCATGCCGGCCGGCGGCCTGCTCCGGCGGCATGTAGCTGGGGCTGCCCATGACGACGCCCGGCTGCGTCAGTTGGCTCTCGTCTTTCATGATCTTGGCCAGGCCGAAATCGGTGATTCGCGGCTGGTCGGCGGCGTCGATCAGCACGTTTTGCGGCTTCAAGTCGCGATGCAAGGTGCCGCGTTGATGGGCAAAGTGGATCGCCTCGGCGATGATCTTGACGTACCGCGCCGCGCGCTGCGGCGGCAGGGGCCCCTCGGCCATGAGAGCCCCGAGGTCGCGACCTTGTACCAGGTCCATCGAGAAGTAGTGGTGGCCCTGGTGCTCGCCGACCTCGTGGATCGCGACAATGTTGGGGTGCTGCAGGTTGGCTGCGGCTTCGGCCTCGCGTAGAAATCGAGCGACCTCGTCCGGGCTGGCCAAAGTGCCGGCGCGGATCATTTTGAGGGCCACGTCCCGATTCAGAGTCGATTGCCGGGCCTTCCAGACAACGCCCATGCCGCCCCGGGCGATTTCTTCGAGAAGCTCGTAGTCGCCGAAATACTTTACACGCGCCCCGGCATCAGGGGGGATCGCTGCTGCCGGAGAAGGGTCAAAAAAGCCCGTCGCCGCCGCTTCGTGGCCCGACTCACGCGGAAGCGCGGCCTTGAGAAGACATTCCGGGCAGAGGCCCTGCGGTGCATCGTTAGACAGAAGCTTGCCACATTGCGGACAGACGCTTGCGGGGGTCATGATTCTTGCCTTTCGCAAAGGATGTTTTCGCCTCTAACCCTACCAAAAGCAACGGATTGGAAAGGTTACAGAAAAAGGCGGAAAACACGCCTGGCGCTCGCTCGCCCGTCATCCACTCAGCACCGCCAACAACTGACGCATCTCGTCTTCGACATCGCCTTCGCCCACGGTTTCGGCAATCCGGGCCCGTATCAACTCGCGGTACCGGCTGCGCATCCGATGGACGGCCACCTTGATCGCCCCTGCGCTTTGCTTTAGCCGGGCGGCCATGTCCGCATACCCCCCCGCCTGGCCAATAAGAGCCGCCTTGAGTTCCTCGAAGAGAGCGCCTTTGCCTTCGCTGTGATATTCATCCCGCAAGGCGGCGAGCACCTGATCGAGGAGAGTGAGGGCCCACTGTCGCTCAAAGAGCCGCTCGGGCGTAAGGTCGTGACTTGGTTCCAGTTGATAGCGCGACTCGGCGCTTTCTGGTTGGAGCGACACGATGGTCTGTCCCCCGCCACGTTTGAGAGCGTTGGCCTTGTCCCAATCGTTGGCCAGAAAGTTCTTGAGCGATGCCAGCAGAAAAGTACGGAAGCGTCCCCGCTCCGGATCGACACACCCCAAACCGCGTTTCTCCAGAAGATAGGCAAAAAACGCCTGCGTGAGGTCTTGCGCGTCGTGCGGCGAGTATCCCCGCCGCCGGATGAAAGAGTAGAGCGGATACCAGTAACCCTCACAAAGCTGCGCGAGCGCGGCCTGGACTTGCGCGGGGTCGTCTTGGCCGGCGTCCAGGACGACGGTCCAAAGCGTGGTCGGGAAATTCTTCGGTTGAAACGCCAAGGTTAGGCCTTTTGCTGGGCTTCCCTTTGACGTTCCTGGATCATCCTGCGAATCTCCCAAGTTCCCAGGCCGACTTCGAGGACGGCAACGCCAAGGCAAACGGTGAACTGAATCCCAGGGTACGGAAGATTGTCAACCGGCCAACGCCGCTGGAATAGCTCGTAGGCCCCGGGGGATTGCCAATCCGTGAACAGCAGGACCGCAATCGCAGCGAGCCCGCTCAGGATCAGCAGGATCGGCCGCCACAGATACGGCAAGCGGCGAAGCGGCTGGGTGGCGGCCAGCAAAACGATAAAGACGGCGCAGCCGCCTGCAAAGACGATCTGCCAATCATAGTATACGATCGCCTCCCGCTGCGGCTTGGAACCCTTGACGGTTAATGTCACGGTCTCCTCCGCGAAGCGATCCACCCTCAGCCGGGCCTCCTGCCCCGGCTGGAGTCGCTCTTCCATCTGGTTCCACATGCTCACATCGACAATGGGCTGGCCGTCGATGGACAGCACGTGATCGCGGTCTCTCAATCCGGCGGCGCTGGCGGGGGAATCCGGCAACACATCGTCAATGGTGAATTGCATCAGTGGGAAGCTCATCCAGAGGTAATTGCAACCCCAGAAGGGATGTGTCTTCGGCAACGTCGGAATGAGGCTGGCCGCCAGGCCGATCACCGCGCAGGCAATCTGCCAACCAACGATGTTTCGCGCCAGCGACGATAATCTCCACGTACTCATCGCGCACTTTCGAGCGGCCTGAAAGGTATTCGACCGCCGACGGCAGGACCATCACTGCTCGCCGACGACTTCCGTCAGTTTGAATTCCAAGAAATATGCCTTGGCCGTCTTTCCCATTTCTTGGGTGTCGCTGAGCACGCACCTCCCTAGCAGGGCGCCGTCGTTGTGCCCGCACCGATATTTCAGCGAGAGCCCGGCTCCTTGCGGTTCGGTGCCTTGGCACTGACAACCCTGCTCTTCCGCCTTGCGGCGCATCGCCGCAAAGGTCGCGTCCAGGAATTTCCGCGCCTCCTGATCGGTCTTGCAGGAGGCGCAGGCCCGATATTTTAGGAAGCCGACCTCGCCGGACGAGACGTTCGTGGGGCGACTGTGGACCATGATCTCTTGCGGGGACCTGACTCCGAACTTCTCGTTTTGGCAGCAATCAAAGAAGGCGGAAGGCGCGGCGCCGGGCTTGTCCGGAGGAAGAGGTGTTGAGCATCCGCTTCCCAAAATGCCGCAAAGGAGCAAGGCCGGCACGGTTCCCCAGTGATTCTGGCCCAATTTCATAACGGAGGTCTCCCAGCGGTTCCGGAACCGTGCGGATGAAGTCCGCTGCCCCGAATGACCGAAAGAGGACGCCGCAATGTGTTCAAGTGGTGCAAGACCCTGCCCGCCCGGCAGGCTTGCAGCAGTCGCCCGAATTCTAGCGGCTTATCTCCGGGCGTCAACGAATTTCGCTTGCGGAGATGTCCGGAATTCCGGCTCCCGATCAACGGAGCGGGCGGGCGTCGGCCATTCCCCCGTCGCAGCCAGCGTGTATCATGGATAGCAAGGAGTTGCCCCGTCCTGGACTGGTCCCTTTTCCTCGGCTGCGTGCCACCATCTTGAATCCGCATAGCCGACGACGCTTCGACGCCCAAGTGGAACAGGTCCTGGCGGGGATGCCGCCGATGATTCACGATCTCTTGGAAAAGGTCCCGCTGCACGTCGAGGACCACCCCTCCGAAGAGATCATGGACCAGCGCGGCGTCGAGTACCTCGACGATCTGTGCGGGCTGTACACGGGCATTCCCCTGGGCGAGCGAAGCATCCTGCATTCCGGCACGCTGCCCGACGTGGTGACGATCTACCGCGAGGGCATCCTTACCGCGGCCTGCGACGCCGGGGGGCGAATCCGCGCCGCAGAGTTGCGCAGGCAGATCCGCATCACTATCCTGCACGAGCTGGGCCACCACCACGGCTTGACCGAGGCGGACCTGCGGGCGCTGGGCTACGGCTGAGCGGCTGCCGTCACACCTCGTGCGGACCGGAGCCGCTCGATGGAGACGGCTTCACGGGCGGGGTGGGGGCGGGTTCCGCCGGAATCGGGTTGTCCGCGGGCTCCGGTATTTCCAAGCGGGGACTCGGGGCCGGCGACGGGGTACCCCCTGGGTCCTGCGAGGTGACGGGCGGCGGCGCCTTCGGACGTGGTGCAGGTGTGGGGGACGCGCCCAGTGGTGTTCCTTCCGGCTCCGGAATGGCCGGTATGGGCAGCAGCGGCTGGGGCGCTGCGCCAGGCTGCGGCGCCGGCCCAGGCGGGACGGGGCCACGCCGGTACGGCGGGGCGTAGCCGGGCGGGCCCCCAGGCGGCGGTGCCACGCCAGGATGCTCCCGCTGCCACTTCCGCCAAGACCGCAAGGCCCCCTCGTCGCGATCCCGCTGCGCTTCGAGGTAGCGGGCGTTGGCGTCCCGCCAGTCGCGGTACGTCCAGCGGTCCGGGTGGGCCTTAAACTGCTCGTACTTTTCCTGGGCTTCGCGGTACGCCTTGGCGACCCGCTCGTTGTCGCCAGCCTGCCGCTTTTGGAGATCCTCGCTATCCCGGCTGTCGGCAGCCTGCTGCTGCTCGTCGCGCAACCGCTGCTGCTGGGCCGCTTGCCTTTCCTGCCAACGCCGCCAGAAGCGGGGTGGCGGCTCCTGCGCCAGGCCAATGGAAACCGCCAGCGTGGCCGTCACCCCCACAACGCCAACCGCCATTAGAAGCAACCGTTCCATAAGTCCCTCCCTAGTGCCATGTTACCCGCGGGCAATTCCGTTTGACACCACCGCCAGTGCTCTGTCAAGACCGGTTAGCCCTTGTCTTCGTCTTCTGGAGGTAGCGGTGGGGGGGGAGGCGGGGGGGGACCGCCCGGCCCGTGCTGTTGATACCGCTGGGCGGCACTGGACATCGCTTCCATCAACAACGGGATCCGGCCCGCCGCCATGTACACGCGGCTGACCACCACCGGCCGCGGGAAGAGGTTGGCGATGAAGTCGAAGCAGAACTCTTCGGGGCTATGGCGGATCATCACGGCGTTGGCAAAGACGCCGGGCAAGATCTCTTCGGGAAACTTCACCTGCTCGTAGAGTTCGGTGATGTTGGGGGGGCTGGTGGGCTGGCCGAGGCCGGCCTCGGGGGCTTGCGGCAGGGGCATGCCCGGGCCCACGGTCAACGGTGGGGTATGGACTACCCCGTGCGATGGACCGGCGGGGGCAGGCCGCGGCCCGGACTGCCCGGCAGCTTGTCGCCCGGCGAGCGGCCCGAATTGCCCCTCGTAGTGGCCCACGTTCGTCCGCAGCGCGGCGAGAAACTGCATGAAACTGGAGGCCGTCATTACGATCCGCGCCGCCACCTGCTGCGGCGCAACCATCATCGACAGGAAATCCAGCAGGAACAAGTCGTGCGTCTGCAACAGCATGATCGCCGTGGAGAACACCCCACGGCCGACCTTTTCCGGGAGCCGCGCCCCCACCGGTGTGTGCTGGAAGTTCTGCACGAACGGGTGCGGGCCGCCGGGGTCGCTCCCCTCGGGATGGATGGGTTCGTCCGCCATGCTCGATGTCTCCGATATCTTGCCTGAGAAGCCCGATCGTGGTAACCTTGCTGAATTCACCGCTACAGCGGGGACGTAGCTCAGTTGGGAGAGCGCCTGCTTTGCAAGCAGGAGGTTGCCGGTTCGATCCCGGTCGTCTCCACTTTCAACAACCCGTTGACAGCCCTTGTCAGCGGGTCTTTTCGTTTGACGGGGTAAGCACTTGCGGCGACGGCCCCGGCTTCCCGAGATTCATCGGCCGCGCCTCTTACCTTGTCCAGAATTGACCCCAATATACACGATTTGCCGGTAGCTGGTGCAAACCCTGGTGCAAACTGGCCAGCGGCCGAATTGTCGGTCCCCGTTGCCCTTGCGGCGATGGCATCCGTTACCGACCCTCCCACAAGAGGCAGGGCCGGCAGAGCTTCCATCGCCCCCGCCACGTCGAGCAATCGCGGATCGGTGTAGGTGTTCATCGTCAAATTGATCGTCGAATGGCGCATCGCGGCCTGCGCCGTCCGCGGGGCCACCCCGCCCTTGCTCAGGAGGGTGCCGAAGGTGTGCCGGAGGGCGTGAACGTCAACCGTCCGGCCCCGATCATCCCGCTTGGGAATCCCGGCGAGCTTCAAGTCACGGTCAAGGATTCGCACCAGCCCGGCCGGCACGGTGAAGATCGGGGCATCGGGTGGCAGTGTCGGGGCGGCGGCCGGCAGCCGTAGGACGTGCCCGGCAAGCCCCCCGGCTTCGCCTTGGCGCCGGTCCCCCGGCTTCCGGTGTTCCCGGTCAAAGGCCACGGCCGGCACGTCCTGCGCGGCCTTCCCCTTGTCGGCGAGCCATTGGCGAAGATCGGCGGCAAGGTCGGCCCGAAGGGGCATCGTCGAGCCCTCCCGGTTCTTTTCGTCGGCAGCGTCGAGCACCAGGAAAGGCGGGTCGGCGTCGAGCACCAGTTGCCCGGCGGTGAGCGAAGCCAGTTCACCCTTGCGAAGCCCAGTGAGCACCAGGGTCTTGTAGATCAAGGCCCGCTCCCGCCCGAGCCGTTCCAAGCGGCGGCGGGTTTCCTCCCGCAGCACGGCAACCGCTTCGCCTTTGCGCTTCCCCCGGCTTATCCTCATCGCGTCCACCAGCGGCCGGCGGCGCGCCACGTCGAGCAAGCGGCGCAACTCGTCTTCGGCGAGCGCCCGGCGTTGCCGGCGGCGGTCGGCGTGTTCGTCGGCCTTCGGCACGTTGGCAACAGGATTCGACAGAAGGCGGCCGGTCTTGACACACCAGTTGCCGAAGCCCAGCCATGCCCCGCGGTACACGTTGCGGCTTCGCGCCCCCATGCCTTCCGCTTGGCGCATCGCCAGCCACTTTTCTAAAGCCGTGCCCGACAAGTCGGCCAGCCGGTTGAATCCGCAGTCCTGCGCTACCCGGTCGATCCGGGAGCGAACATCGACAATTTGCCGTTCGGTGATCCCCTTCGCCCTCTGATGGTCGATGTAGGCGCCGACGTGTTCGGCAAGCGGTGCAGTCTGATGGTCGATAATCGCATCTTCGGCCCCCGAGCGAATCCCCGAGCGTACCTTGTCGGCGCGCTTCCCCAGTTCGGTGAGCATCGACCGGGCGGCCGTTTCGTCCCGGCAGCCGGTTGCCACTTCCCGGACGATCCCCGCGCCGTCCCGATACTTCGCGGTGTAGGTCCGGGCGGTAATCACAATTCGGTCGGTGCCGTCTTTCCCCACGGTGACGGGTGCCGTCCGGCGCTTTGCCTTGGCGTCGAGCCATTCGGCAAGCCGTTGCCCCTTGCGGACGATGATCTTCGCCCCTGCCGGCAGTGGCTTGGTTACGGTCTTCTTGAAGACTGCGCCCATGATTCACTTCGCCTTTCGTTTCTTCACCAGTTCCAACCCCAGATAGTCGGCCAGCAAGTCCGCCTTGTCGAGCCGAAGGGACGTTTCGCCTTCCACAAACCGAATGATGGACGTTACCACCAGCCCGGTATCCTTGGAAATGCGGTAAGCGGAAAGCCCGCTGTCCCTGATTGCGGTCCTCAGTATTTCCGTCATCGTCGATCTTGCCTTGCTCATATTAGCTTTCTAGCAAATAGCAGGATTTCTGTCAAGCGGTTCTCATCCCGGCCGGCGTTTTTTCTTTGTCTGCGTCCCCGTGTGCGTAGCACGCAAGGGGACGCGCTTATGGTCCCTTATGGGATAGGGGGCACCCACGCCCCCAGTTCCCGGCGTGAAATGCGCCCAATAAGGGGCGCACCCACGCCACCTATCACCCGCCGGCCGATCAGCGAACCGGCTTGACGACGAACAGGGTATCTCCGCCATAGTTTGCCGTGCCGACGACCTTGAACACCTGCATATCGGCTTCTTTGAGCTTATCGAAATCGGCAACGCCCGCTTTGTCGAACCGATAGCCGTGCCCGGTTACAAGCCCCTTGGTCGGGACAAATGCCCAAACTCTCTCGCTGGCGGCATTGACGGTTTCCCCCTTCTGGAATCGCATCTTGCAGATCGCCCGCGAATCGTCAATTACCGTCGCAACTTCAAACGAGTAGGGCCAGCCGACATCCCCGAGCTTGAGCGGCGACTTGAAATAATTGAATGGCGGAGCTTTGTCCGCGCTCGTAATCGGCGATTGATCCTTGTACGCTGGTCCGGCTGAGCCGTCCGGCTGAGCCGAATGCGAACAGCCGGCGACGATCGCCAGCAGAATTAAGGGAAGTGGAAGCGTGCGCATGTCAATTTCCTTGCGAGAGGGGTCGGTGGTCGGAACCCCAGCATTTTCCGGCCAGCGGTGGCCGGCGTCAACTGAAAGGCGAGCGTGGCGGCGTCACCTGTTCCCGCGTCAGCGGCCGAACACGATAGGCCGACGGCCCCCGGCGCAAACTACCCCGGTAGACCACGGCCAGCAAGCCGGCCTTCACCAGGGCGGCAACCGCCCGCTTGACCGTCGAGGGGTCCGCGCCGATCCGGCGTGCCAAGTCGGCTTGGGAAGTCCGGGCGGTGCCGTCCGGCTTGGTATCGCGCCAGAGCACCAGCCAGGTCAGCGCCGCGGCCCTGGTCAGCCCGCCTGCGGTGAAGTCGAGAAACGCATTGACCACGGCGAAGCGGTCGCCCTTGCGTCGAGCCGGCTTTCCCTTCGCTTCCCCGTTGTACCCCCGGTGCCGTGCCGGCGTCGATCCGTTGCCATTGGGCAGCCGGTGCATCGGCGGCGGTTCCTGCCCTACGGGAATCGGTTGCGGTTCGCCTACCATGATTCGGCCCCTTGGTCGGCGTCAGCTTCGGCCGGCGGCGTCTTCGCCCATGCGGACGCCAAGGCCGATTGCAGTCTACCCCGCGGCGGCTTTCCTGGTCTGTCCGGGTTCCACGTTTGCGGGTCTGCGGCTTCGCTGAAGCGTTGCACCCGGCCGTCAAACTCAAGCGTCAGGTCTTGCGCCCTGGTGTGCCGCGCCTTCAGGTGGCGAAGCGTCACGGCCACGGCCCCATACTCCCCACCGTCTTCCGACGGGACCGCGATAAAGCAGTCATCGGCCCCAAACTCCAGTTCGGACGATTCGCGGAATGAAGCCAGGTTCAAGCCGTCGCCCGAGTAGGACGATCGGCCCTTGTTGTCTTTCGTCCTGCCCACGGCGGCGACCACCAGCACGGCAACCCCGGCGTCGGCAAACTGCCGTAAGTAATCCATCGTCGCGTTGACGGCAACCCGCTTGTCGGCATGTTCACCCGGCGGCGGGATTCGCTGGAGATAGTCCAAGACGATCATATCGGCACGGAAACCATCAGCCGAAGCGGCGACGTTTTCCAGGTTGAACGGCGGCCGGACGAAGGCGAGCCGGTCGGTGAGCGGTTCCAAGGTGTGCATTGCCTGGTCGATCCGTTCGGCGTGTTCGGCCGTCAAGCGGCGGTAGCGAATCGTATCGAGGTCGATCCCCGAGAGCCGCGCAAGCTGCCGGTCCAAGAGCACCTTCGGCGGCATTTCCACGTTGCACACCAGGGCCCGCAAGGCCGGCACCAGCCGGAGCGCATCGACCACGGCCTGCATGACAAAGGCGGTCTTGCCGGCCCCCGGTGCCCCGCCCAAGAGCGTCACCAGCCCGGGACCGATTTCGATTCTCGCCAGTTCGCCCGAGCCTATCGGGTAGAACGTCGGCGGCGAGCCGGTCAACACCTCGTCTTTCCAGCCGTCGAAAACGTCGGCGGCAGCCGTATAATTGCTCTTAGAGTGTGCCATCACCCGATACCTCCCTGGTCATACCACTTGCCGAAGCCGACGAATCGCCCGCACTTGCGGCAGTCGCGGCGGGTCCGGCCTTCGCTGATTGCCACGTCTACATACTCCGTCGAGCCGCACTTGCAAGGCTTGTCGAGCTTGCCCGAGCCGATGGCCCCAGGCGGCAACGGCACCAGCGGCGGCGGGTCCGGCGGCAGCACGGCCGGCGTCGGATTCGCTTCGTCCGCGCCCGTCAACGGTTTTTGCGGTATCGGCCCCTTTTTGTGGGCTCCGCATAATTCCGTTTCCGGTGCCGGTGTCGATTGCCAGAGCTTCGCCAGCGCGGATTGAAGATCGGCGACGACCATGCTTCGCACGGTGCCCGCCGGTTCCGTCGCCCCGGTCGATTGCTGGCAAGACTGTCCCTCAGAGCTTCCAGAATCGCCTACAGCGGCTTCAGGCGGTTCCTTGATTGTCGAGCCGTCCGGGGCGTTTTGCGTCGATTCTGGCGCGGCCTGTTGCGTCAGTTCCGGCGGGGGAGGCGAAGGGACGGCGGCAAGCCCACACTCGATTTGCCGGCGAACGTCTTTCGGCGCCAAACCCGAGTCGAGCGCGGATTCTTCCAACAGGGCGACGGCCAGCGCCCGCGGGCAACCAAACTCCCCAAGGTTTGCGGCAGCAGAAAACAAGAGCCGGTGCCGGTCGCCTGTGCCGGCCCCCTCCCGAATGAAGTCCAGCGTCGAGCGGTTCAAGGCCGGCGAGCCCGGGTACCCTCCGGGTGCGGCGGCACGTCGAGCGGCCTTCCCTTCGTTTTCACTGGCGACCAGGGCGGCGGCGGCTTGCCAGTCGGCAGCGGCGCGGGTACCCTCTGGGTGGCTGGTCTTCGTCACGTTCGGAACGGTGAACGGTGCCGGCGTCTTCGCCAGTTCAAGTATCCCGTCGAGCGGTCCAAGCAGCTCGTCCATCGTTAGCCGGCGCTTGTGAAGGCCCGTCTTCGGGTGCCGAGAGTTCGGAGCGCGGAAGGCCCGCACTTTGTCATACACCCCCGGGTCAATCGTCACGGCGGCCAGTTCGGCGACGTGTTCGGCAAAGCGCCGCGCCATCCGGTGGAAGTCGGCCGACGGTGCCGGGGACCAGAGCACGGTAGGCAAGCCGACGTGAAAGCCCTTGGACCCTGAGAAGAAAATCAACAGTTCGCCCGGTTCCACGGCGTACCGTTCCACCAGGAAAGCGGCCAGCGCCCCGGCGTCTTTGTGGGCATACTGCAATTCGTCGCTGTCGAGGTCCCACCAGAGCCACGGCGACCCACACGGGCCGGCGAAGTCTGCCGTCGAGCCGGTTTCGAGCAACAGCCGGCGGAAGTCTTCGCCAAACTGGAAAGCCGACAGGTAGGCTTCCCGATGCACTTCGGCCCGAGCATCGCAAGCGGCATACCCGGCGAGCGCGGCGGCAGCGTCCACCAACCGTCGCGTTTCCCAGGTGCCCCCCACGATCCGAAAGCCGTAGGGGGTGAGTGTCACGATTCACCCCCTGCCGCATCTTGCGGCGATTCGGGGCGGCCCTCGCCTTCGTCGGGCGAGGCGGTTGCGACTATTGGCGGCCTTCCGTTCGGTGATCCCCCGCCGGTTTCGGGCAGGGGCGCGAAGGCGTCGGCGTCCGGCGGGTCGATCCCGACAACCTCAAGGCGCTTCACCCGGTTGTACTCGGTCCCGTCGTCGTCCTTGCGCAGCGCCACCTTCACCTTGCAGCGAATTCCCGGCGGCAACGGCCGTTCCAACTGCTCCAGCGCCGTTACCCCGAGCTTGGCAAGGTCCCGCTTAGCCATCGGCAGCGCGGCCGGCGTCAGCCAAACGTCATGCCAGAATTGCCGGCCCTGGTGCTCGCCTTCCAGCACTCGGAAGGCGAGCTTGTACCCGGCCGTGCCCGTCTTGGCGGTGAACAATTCCCCGCCGACGATCCGGGCAACGTATTCGCCCGGCGGCAGCGGCGCGAAGTCTTCGGCGGCTTGGGTCTCGCCCCATGCCCGGGATAGGCTTTCCTTCTCACTGTCGCGTAGAATGTCCGAGAGAGATTTTCGAGTCATGGGGTTACTGCTCCACCACGGGCGCGGCGGCGGCAACCGCAGCGCCCGTGTCGTTTGTGGGGTGAAGTGGAAACAAGATACCCTGCGCGGCTTCGCCCTGGTCTTCGTCGGCCGGGTCCGGCAGGTCGGGATGATCGGCAAGCCAGCGCTCCGCGGCGGCGCGGTCGGCCAGCGCCCACACCTGAATCCAGCGGGCATGGCATTCCGGTCGTGTTGACCGCGTGAACCCGTCCGCGCGGGTGATGCGGTCATAGGCGAGCCGGCCCGGCACCGAGCCCAAGCACCGCGGGTCGAGGTCCGCGGGCAGCTCGGCGGCTGCGGAAACATCGTCGGCCGACGCGCGGCCGTCCCCGGCGAGCATCGTTAAGAGCAGAGCACGGCGACCACGGCGAACATAGACTTCGCGGCGAGCTTCCAAGAGGGCGTGCGCGTCGGCCTTCCGCCGTTCGCCTTCGGCCGTGCCGGCGTCGCCGTTGCGTTGCGCCATCATCGCGCACCCCCTGCCGGCCGGCGGCAAGAGGGGCACCCGGCCCGAATCCACTGGTCAATGGCGTCGAGGTCCCATCGGACCAGGGTCCCAAGCCGTAGCGGCCGGGGCATCCGGTCAGCGTCGGCCAACCTGTAGACGTGCCGGGCAGAGCAGGTGAGCATCGTGGCGACGATCCGCACATCGCCCAACCGGCGAGCGGAGGCAGGTTGCGCTCCGGCCGGCGAAAGAACAGCGGTCATATCAGGTCCTTTCATGGTCTTCGGCGTGTTGCCCGGCGTACCCTACGCAAGTCCAAACGCGCCTTTTATTGACCAGAGAGCGGACCAAAGCGGACCGTAGGGGTGCAGACCCACCCAACTGGTGTAACCAACGGCAGGGCTTGATGTTGGGAAAAAGCGTCCACCCAGAGCGGATTCCTCAAGAAATCCGGTCCGCGCCGGTTTGGTCCGCTTCGGACTTGACAGCTTCGCATTTTGCGAAGATACTTAATCAGGTGGACGATAACGATGGGTGGCAAGGATGCACGTCATATCCGAAAAGAAGCTCCGGGAGTTCTGGCAAGAGTATCCCGATGCAGAATCGCCCTTGCGGGCGTGGCACCGGGTGGCCGAACACGCAACGTGGGAATGCTTCGCAGACGTTCGGGAAGCCTACCCAAGTGCGGACCAGGTGGGCCGATGTACGGTATTCAACATCGGCGGCAACAAGTACCGGCTGGTGGTGATAGTTTTCTTCCGGTGGGGACGCGTCTACATTCGGCACGTCTTGACCCACGAGGAATACGATAGAGGCACTTGGAAAGGGGACTGCTAATGGCCACCGTGAACTGGCCGGGAAACGCCAGGGACCATTACTTTGAGCTGGTCCAACAGTTTCCACTCCGCCCGCTCCGTTCAGATGAGGAGCTTGACGAGGCGGTGAGGGTGGTCGATGCCCTCGTGGGCCGGCCGGACCTTGCGCCGGGTGAGCAGGATTACCTGGAGGTTCTTGGCGACCTGATCGAGCGATACGAGAGCGAGGCGCACCCGATGGCCCCGGTCTCCGACGCCGAAATGCTCCGTCACCTGATTGAGGCAAAGGGCGTCTCTCAGGCGGCGGTTGCGCAAGGCACCGGCATGGCCGAATCGACGATCTGTGAGGTACTTGCCGGGAAGCGCTCCTTGAACCGGGGCCATATCGGGAAGCTGGCGAAATACTTCAGCGTTTCTCCCGAGGTATTCGCCTTCTAGGCGATGGGCGCGTCGGGGCCCCCCTTCGGTTGCTGCTTCCCTAGCCGTCGTCGGCTTGCCGACAGTCAATCTCGCTCCGCCGGACAATGCTTCGGCAGGCAGTCGGGGGGGAACGCGGCTTGTGTTTCTGTTCGCCGAGCGCACTTCGCGCCCTGCGCGCCTGTCGCTCCCAAGTTAGGAACGTCGGCAGCTCGTACCCAGCGAGTTCCTTGGCAAGCTCCGGCGATTCGCGCTCGTCCGGTAAACCGTTGTCTGAAAGCCATTGATAAGCCTGCCGGACGGTCGTGGAACCCAGCTTCGATTCCGCATAGGCGTAGGCGTAGTAGGCGTTCAGGTCGGCCCGTTCCAATTGACGCAACACCGATTCCCGAGTAGGCGCAAGAGGCAATTGTTCTTGCCCTGGTGCCGCGTCGGCCCCGTCGGTCCCTTCGCCTTCGGGCGGCGTTGGGGGGCCGAGCGGCACTTTGTCGATTTCCTCCTGCTCTGGCGTAAGCGCGGCCAAAAGTTGCTCCATCACACTGACTAGGGCCCAAACCTTGCTTTCAGGGTCACCGGGAAAGGAGGGATGCCATTCGCTAAGCATCCGTCCGGGGCACTTCTGTAGGCGGCGGAAAAGTTCGTGTCTAATCCTCCAGCCGAGTGATGGATTGCTCGTCCGGCAACGAACGTTGGGGGCGTCTTGGTACATGACCGGCAGCGTTATTACGCCGCTGCCCCCAATCGGCTCGTCTTCGTGGCCTTCAAGGCTATGGAGCGCGTCGCGAATCCAGGCGACAAATTCTCTGGCGTCTGATGACGCGGCGGAGCCGGAACTCGTTTCCCCCGTCATGATTTCGCCTTTCTGGTCGGTAGGCCCGAGCCGGTCGGCGTGAAAGGCGAATAACTCGCCGAAGCCGGCCCGGGCCGCTTAGCCGGTAGCTACCCGGCCTTCCCGAATTCCCGTGGCTCTTTGATTGTGGGGCCTGCCAGCGCTGGCCGACCAACGCCGACGGCATCGACCACGACACGGCCGGCGTGGGCCTGTTGCAGCTCTGCAAGTCTCGCCTCGATTCGCAAGCGAAGCTGTGCCGGGTTCTGCGGCGGTTCGACAACGAGGTCGTGCTCGATTGACGCTTTCGGGCGGCCGATTGCTTGAGAGACCAAGTATTCGCCGCTTTCCCGATGACCATCTAGCACACAGTCCGCGTACAGCTTCTCCAACAGCACCTGGAAGCGGGCCTTCCCGTTGTGTTCCGCGTCCGCCTCTTCCAGAAACGAG